>ERZ1673695.17-NODE-17-length-330531-cov-33.837159_pt1 | contig 330531 bp, 239 predicted proteins | sample MGYA00580225_ERZ1673695 | MGnify/ENA primary metagenome ERZ1673695 (study PRJEB41218, sample SAMN15661739) | gut metagenome | host: Homo sapiens | place: Canada: London | collected 2015-08-20/2019-03-30 | study: EMG produced TPA metagenomics assembly of...
TTTTTAACCGGAGACAATGTTATATAATGTACGCACAAAGAAGACTGAAAAAATACAGGGAGGCTCCCAGGGCTTTCTCAGATAAAAAACTTTCTTCCTCAAGACAATTAAATTTCCGATTCAAAGAATTATTCGTTCGATATATGTTTTCTATTCGTTCGACAACTGTCGAATGATTATTCGATAATTGTTGAATGAATAAAGAACAGCTGTCGAACGATTTTTTTTGTATAGACGAAAAATTAGTGCCCCATATTATAAAAAGACAAAGGCTCTAAATACCATCTAAAATATTCAGAGCCTTTAATACTAATATAAACACGAAATTACATCACTGGTGCATCCGGAGCTTTACCCGGTTTCGGCGCTTCTCCTTCTTTATAGTCAGGTAATGCTCCCATTTCATATTTCTCCGGACCATAGCGAAGAGTAGATGCCATGATCTCATCCCAGGAAATAGGCTTTCCGGTGTAAGCTGCCTCACGTCCCAGAATAGCAACCTGAGTAGAATAGGCCAACGCTTCTGCCTGATTTATTTTCTTATCCAAACGGATTGATTCAACAAAATGCACATGTTCCTGATCATATGGATTCTTTACAGGTTTATTCTGATAATCATATTCCCAAAGAATGTTTCCATTATAATCCACAATTTTAATTTCACCCCGGTCATTCAGAGAGGCCATCCCCCTGGTTCCATATACCTGCTCGGAAACATTTCCGTCACAACCGTCGATCTGACGAGCAGTCGCCAACATGCGTTTGTTATTGTTATAATAATAATCTACACTGAAAAAGTCATAGATATCACCGGTCAGGCGCTGCGCACGACCACCGAAACCAACAGCACGGATAGGACGGTCTTCCATAAACCAGGTTACCACATCAATATTATGAATAGCCTGATCCAACAGGTGATCCCCACTTAACCATTTAATGTTAAACCAGTTACGAATACAGTATTCCATATCGCTCCATTCCGGACGTTTGCGCTTATTCCACCATGCCCCCTGGTCCCAATGAGCGGAAGAAGATACGACATCACCAATCAATCCGTTTTTTACCTGCACATAAGCCTCCCAATAATCTCTGCGATGACGGCGTTGATTACCTGTTACAACCGTCAACCCCTTAGATGTTGCAACTTTGGCTGCAGCAATCACTGTACGGATTCCGGTCGGATCGACAGCACAAGGCTTTTCCATAAAAATATGTTTACCAGCCTCAACCGCCGCCTTGAATTGCTCCGGTCGGAAATGTGTAGGAGTACATAACAGGACTACATCGATATCATTCATTGCCAACACCTTCTGATAAGCATCGAAGCCTAAGAAACAATTGGCATCAGGAACTTCATTTTTAAATTGTTCAGACAATACTTTCCGGCAGGTCGCCATTCTATCCGGGAACAAATCAGCCAAAGCAATAATAGACACATTCGGTCCTGATTTGAGGAATTGTGTAGCCGCCCCGGTTCCACGATCGCCGCAACCCACCAAAGCTGCTTTTAAGGGTTTCCCATCAGGTGCCACCTCTACGAAAGAGAACATTCCCAATTCTTCCGGAGAATAACTCTTCGCAGCCGTTCCTGCACTTTGTTGTTGTGTACATGAAGTCATTACAGCCGACGACATACCCAGTGGTATTCCGGCACCCAGCAATGCTGTGTTTGTTAAGAAATCTCTTCTTTTCATGGTATTAATAATAAAAATATAGTTATTAGACGCCCAAATATATAAATTCACCTGGAATAAAACAAGCATAAAAGATTTTTTATAGACCACATTATTAGAGACATAGGTGAATTTTAGATGTATTTTAGACAATAAGTAAAATGATATTGTATAAAATACGGCAAGTATCCTATAAAACCAGCACGGCTCTGTAATACAATAACTAAAAATAGCAAAACAGACAGAATATCCTTATACAAATTATATTTTTTGTACCTTTGAAGCATCAACAATAACATAATCAAACGATGAAAAGCGCAAATTATCTTTTCCTCCTCGGATTAGGACTTACTACTTTAATTTCCTGTAAAGAAGTAAACGCCCCTGATCCTGTTTATCCTGTTCCGACGCCTGAACAGGTGGAATGGCACAAAATGGAGACATATGCCTTCGTTCATTTCGGTCTAAACACATTCAATGATCTGGAATGGGGATACGGGAACACGCCTGCTTCCACTTTCAATCCTACAGATTTAGATTGCGAACAATGGGTTCGTACGATCCAGGCTGCCGGATTAAAAGGGGTGATTCTCACCGCCAAACATCATGACGGTTTTTGCCTGTGGCAAACGGCAACCACAGAATACAGCGTTAAAAATTCTCCCTGGGAAGACGGAAAAGGTGATATGGTAAAAGAGCTTTCCGACGCCTGCCACAAGCATGGATTGAAATTCGGTATTTATCTCTCCCCCTGGGACCGTAACAGTGAGAATTACGGACAACCGGGATATGTAGAAAAGTTCCATGCCCAATTACATGAATTAGTCTGTAATTACGGTCCGTTGTTCGAATACTGGTTTGACGGAGCTAACGGCGGCAACGGCTGGTACGGCGGCGCAAATGAAACGCGTTCTATCGACCCGAATACCTATTATAAATATGAACAGGCTGTCGACACGATTAAAAAGTATAATCCTTCCGTCATGATTTTTGGAGGAACCGAACCGACCATCCGCTGGATCGGCAACGAAGAAGGCTGGGCAGGCGATACTCAATGGAGTATGTTCACTAAAAAAGACGGCATACATTATCGTCAGAGCCAGTGGGGACTGGAAGACGGTGAAGAATGGCTGGGTGGCGAATGCGACGTTTCCATTCGTCCGGGTTGGTTCTATCACGCACGTGAAGACCATCAGGTAAAATCACTATCACATTTAGTCGATCTGTATTACCGCAGTGTCGGACATAATGCAAACTTCCTGCTAAACTTCCCGGTTGCATTAAACGGAAAGATCAGTCCGGCGGATTCTATCCGTGCAGTCGAATGGTATCAAACCATACAGAACGATTTAAAAACCAATTTATTAAAGGGTGCATCCGTAAAAGCCAGCAATTCCCGCGGCGGCCAGTTTAAGGCTGACAAAACGAATGACGGCAATTGGGATTCTTACTGGGCTACGGAAGACGGAGTTACAAATGCTACGCTTACCTTCACCTTCAGCAAACCGACGGATGTAAACCGCCTGATGATACAGGAATATATCCCATTGGGACAGCGCGTCAAAGCGTTCACCATCGAAACAGAAAAAGACGGGCAATGGACACCGGTTGAAGCAGCCGATTCCACGACGACTGTCGGCTACAAACGTATCGTCCGTTTCCAGACTGTCAATGCAGACAAGATACGCATCAACTTCCTGGATGCACGCGGCCCGCTATGTATCAATAATGTAGAGGCTTTCCTGGCACCGGCCTTATTAACCGAACCGGAAATCAGACGTGACCGCAAAGATGTTGTTTCTATCCGGGTAGAAGATAAAAACTCGGAACTCCATTATACGACTGACGGCTCGGTACCGACAAAAGATTCCCCCCGTTATACCGAACCTTTTGTTTTTGCTCAAAAAGGAACAATCAAGGCTATCTCGTACGACCGTACTTTCGACAAGAGCAGTCCGGTTTCCGTAAAAGAGCTGGATATTCCGGCATCTAACTACACTGTCATTTATCCAAAAGACGAAAAAACAATAGCGATGTTCGACGGCAACGGATATACGACATTCTATTTACCGAAAGGGAAACAGGAAATCGAAATACAGTTAGCAAATGATATGCCGATTGCCGGCTTCCGCTATGTACCCAACCAGGGACGTGATGCCGGAGGACATATTTCAAATTACCAGTTGTTTGTCAATAACAAGAAAGTTGCAGAAGGCGAATTCTCGAATATCAAACATAATCCGATAGAACAGGAAATCCGTTTCCCGGCTATAAAAGGAAACAAGATACGGTTTGTTGCAACCCGCATCGTCGATAATCAGCCCCAGGCAGGGATCGGTGAGTTTTCGGTAATTACAGAATAAAACTGGTATTACAAAATCAATACGATTCAAATAAAAAGGAGTGTTGAACATATACGTTTCGACACTCTTTTCTTACATACACCACAATGACATTTTATTCAGATTTGATCTTCCCCGACGGTTCAACCGGGAAGAATCATCAAAGTTTCATTTTAATGCCCTGTATGCGTTTTCTATATCAAAAAGAAACCTCGCTAATGCTTTTCTATGTTTCGTTGTTCAGAGTTTCCGCTGATAGCTTTTCTTTGACAAATACAATCTTATTTACTTAGTTCTAGGGGAACTCTGTCCATTTGGACTATCTTTATAGTTATAACAGAAACTGTTTTATAAAAATATTTTAGACTCAGGACGATAAACTTATTGGTGCTTGCTGTCGTTTTTTTAGTTATTGAAAAAAACGTTGGCAAGTTATACAAAAATATTACAACTGCAACTTTTTTTATCATAAAAAATCCAGCTCAATTAAACATTCAGCAGCAAGAGCCACCGAAATCAAACTAATGGAAGCTATTTTTCACGCCTTTTAAACGACAATTAACATCAAATCCTCATGTTATAGCAAATTTCACTTTTCCCTACCCACAAAGCAACTGATTCTCAACAGGGTAAAATTCAATGAAAGAACATAATGCCGAGATTCAAAACAAGCTCATTAACCCCTCCTTATGACTAATGGACAGAGTTCCCCTAGGACTCAGATATAGCTTATTTAACCTTTGTGAAAATTGTAGTTATATTATATAATTTAATGTGTGTGAAATGAAAAAGTTAACTTTTACTTTACTGTGCCTTGTGATCTGCATGTGTACAGTAGTGGCTCAAAATGTGAAGGTGACAGGTACTGTTACCGCCGCAGATGACGGTCTACCGATTATTGGAGCATCAGTTCTTGTTAAAGGGACAACGATTGGTACAGTAACGGATATCGAAGGTCGTTTCTCTTTGGATGTACCACCCGAGGGCAAAATTTTGCAAATCTCGTATGTCGGCATGAACATGCAGGAAGTAGCTGTAAAGCCTGTTATTAAAGTACTCCTGCAATCAGACACCCAGAATTTGGATGAAGTTGTCGTTACGGCAATGGGTATTACCCGCTCTGAAAAAACCCTGGGGTATTCAGCAACGACCGTTAAGGCCGATGAAATTATCAGCTCACGTACGACCAATGTTGCCGATGCTCTCTCCGGTAAGGTTGCCGGATTATCGGTTAGTTCCACCTCTTCTGACCCGGGTTCGGTTAGTAACATTGTAATCCGCGGTTTCAGTTCTATCAACGGAAGTAATCAACCACTGTATGTAGTTGACGGTGTACCTTTACAGAATAATATGGTTTCCGGTGATGGCAAAAACGTATCAACCGGAGGTATTTCAAGTGTGGCTTCTGAAGATATCGCTTCGATGACTGTATTAAAAGGAGCAGCCGCAACCGCCCTTTATGGTAGCCGTGCCGCTAACGGTGTGATCGTGATTACCACGAAATCAGGAAAGAAAGGCGACGGACGGAATTTCTCAATCAGCTACAGCGGTAATGTACAGGCTCGTATGGTCTCTTTTCTGCCGGAAATGCAGAACTCGTTCGGACAGGGATGGAACGGTGCACAGACATATATCGAGAATGGCTCCTGGGGCCCTCGCCTGGATGGATCAATGCAGGTGTATGGCCCGATCTGGAATAATCAGCAATTGATTCATGAATACAGTGCAAAAAAAGATAATGTAAAGGATTTCTTTGATCCGGGTTGGTCGCAGAACCATACGGTTTCCTTGAGCGGTGTTTCTGCCGACACCAAGATGGATTATTATCTGTCTTATTCTTTTACGAAAGATGACGGTATCATGCCGAAGGATTATGATACGTACGAACGTAATACGGTAGCTTTCCGTGGCGGCTATGAGGCGACAAACTGGTTAAAAGTGTCTTCTTCCCTTAATTTTGCACGCAGCCAGACAGATGCAGTCGGCAGTTTCCAAGGTACATCCGTGATCGACGGCGTGTTTGAGTTACCTCGCGACATCTCTATCGTAGACATGAAAGATACCAGTTCACCGTTCAATACACCGGAGGCGTACTTTACTCCTTACGGTATCACAAACCCCTACTGGGCGTTGGAAAACAATTACAACCATACGGCTTCGAAGCAGATTTACGGTAAAGTACAGGTAGATGTCACCCCGATTAAAGAGTTGAAACTTTCCTATCGTATGGGCTTCGACTATACGGACTATGACCGTAAGGTAGGTACTCCACAAATTAACCTGGACGACGCGCTGATTGACGAAGACTATGGATATGCTCCTTCCAACATGAACCAAAGCGGACATGTATATACCCGATATGGCCGTCATTACGAATTGAATCACGATTTCCTGGCTAATTATTCTAAACGTTTCCTGGATAACAAGCTGGATGTGAACGTAAATGCTGGTGTAAACATGAACGAACGCGGATATACGCGCATGACCGGTCAAACCGACGACTTGTCTTTCTATTCCGGATTCTGGGATCTGAGCAACGGTTCTACAAAAACAACATTGTCGGAAAGTCAGAATAAACGCCGTTTGGTAGGTCTCTTCGGAGATGTAACCATTGGTTGGGACGATATGATTTATCTGAACTTAACCGCTCGTAACGACTGGTCGTCTACATTGCCTATCGACAACAACAGTTTCTTCTATCCGGGTGCCACATTGAGTTGGATCTTTACCCGTCTAATCCCGGAAAATGAAGTTCTTACTTTCGGAAAGGCTCGTTTAGCCTATGGTAAGACCGGTAACGATGCGGATCCTTATCAGACAGGTCTGACTTATATACAAGGTACGGCAAATGGCTATTATGGCAGCGACATATCCAAGTTCCCGATGAACGGAGTGAACGCCTTTATAGCTTCTAATACTAAAGGTAGCAACACATTGCGTCCGGAAATGACATCTGAATTTGAAGTCGGCATGAACTTACAATTCTTCAACGGACGTTTCGGGATCGATGCAGCCTATTACAACCGTAAAACGAAAGACCAGATCTTTACTCTTCCGACCGATCCGTCAACAGGTTTCAGCTATATGGTAACCAACTTCGGTGAAGTCAGCAACAAAGGTATCGAATTAGTTATCAACACCACTCCGATACAGATTAAAGATTTTCGTTGGGATTTGAGTTTCAACTTCTCAAAAAACAACAACAAAGTTCTTTCATTACCTGAAAGCCTGGAAGGCGGAAAAGTTTCCATCTATAACTTCTCTGCCGGTAACGATGCGATTTATATGTATGCCGAAGAAGGTAAGCCGATGGGGCAGTTCTATACTTACTTACCTAAGAAAACTGCAGATGGAAAGCCGATCGTAGACGCAAACGGTTATCCTGTTTTAGGTACATCGGTCGAAGATACCGGCAAAAACATGAATCACGACTGGACAGGCGGAATCAATACAGCTTTTACCTATAAAGATTTCACATTGAGCGCATCTTTGGATATTCGTAGCGGTGGTTATATGTTCTCACGTACAAAGAACCTGATGCAATTTACAGGTAACGGTGTAGTTACAACTTACAACGACCGCCGTCCGTTCATTATCCCCAATTCAGTCGTTGATAATGGCGATGGCAATTATACCGAAAACACCACCCCGATTTATCTGGGCAACGGCAGCTATCAAACCTATTTCAATGATTACGGATATGGAGATGGTGGAGAAGCTTATTTGCTTGATCGTTCATTCGTTAAATTGCGTAACATCAGCCTGACCTGGAATGTCCCGAGACAGTGGGTGCGTAAGATGTCATTGAGTAATTTGGCCATTACGGCATTTTGTAATAATGTATTTACCTGGACCGCATCAGATAACCGCTACGTAGATCCGGAATCAACAACCGTATCACAGTCTTCTTATGGTGACCTGGCAACACAATTCGGTGAACTGTATACCAACCCGTCTTGCCGTATATTCGGATGCAACCTGAGTGTTAAATTCTAAAATGAGGAGAAAATAAAATATGAAAAAAATATTATTGGCATCTGCACTGCTTTTGGGTGTAAGCTTCACTTCTTGCAACAGCTATTTGGATATCAACACGGATCCCAATTCGCCAGCCGAGGAGAACGTTGAGACTTCCATGTTAATGCCTGCCATCGAAATGAACACGGCTTCAAGCTATGGTAATTTTTTACGCATCGCCGGAGGTTTCCATGCCCAGCAGTACGCGCACTTATTCGGAACAAGCAACTATTTGGACTATTCAAAGTTCAACATGTCGGCTACCCGCAGTAGCGGAACCTATACACAATTCAATCAAAAAGCATTACAGAACCTGAAGACATTACTAATCAAGTCCGCAGAGCAGGAAGACTGGGGTACCTATTTGGCAGGAACGGTTTTGCGCGCGTTTGTTTATGAGGCTTTGGTTGATTGTTATGGCGAAGTACCTTATACAGAAGCACTGGATTTAGAAAACTTCCCGACTCCTAAATATGATGAAGGACAGGTGGTTTATGAAGGAGTGATTGCAGAAATCAATGAGGCATTGGAAAAGGTTTCGGCATCGAATATCGTATGCACCAACTACCTTTTCCCGTCTTCAACGGCCGACAAATGGATCAAGTTCGCCAATGCATTGAAGTTGAGGATGCTGATGCGTATATCCGGTGTGAAAGACGTACAATCAGAAGTAGCTGCTTTATTAGCAGAAAACAACTTCCCAACCACCGACGTTTCTTATAAAGGATGTTGGAAGAACGAACCAGGGCAGATGAACCCGTTCTATTCGGAAGAATTTGCTACGACCTGGGGATCTACGCAAACCAATATCGCTGCCAACCTGGCGATCATCGGTACGATGCAAGTAAAGAACAGCGAAGGCGCTGTCGAATATGAAGATCCTCGTTTGGCTGCTTTCTTTCAAAAAAACAAAAGCAGTGAATATATCGGTGGTATTTCAGGAACCAACTACCCGAAGTCTACTAGCAAATTGCAGGATTGGTGTCGTCCGGTGGCCACATTCGATATGCCGGTTTACCTGATCACCGTATCAGAAGTTGAATTCTTCAAAGCTGAATATTATGCACGATATGGATCTGCAGCCGATGCCGCCACTCATTATGCGGCCGCCATCGAGGCTTCTTTTGCTTCTGCCAACGTAAGTGGAGCTGCCGACTATGTAGCCCGTTATCCGTTCGATGCTTCCAATTATAAGAAGAGTATCGGTATCGCAAAATGGGTAGCCCTTTCCGGTGTCAACCCGTTCGAAGCCTGGTGTGAGATGCGCCGTTTGGATTACCCCACATTCGGTACAGCCAAAGGTAGCGACTTTTATACCGAAGGCGATCAGGAATCATACAATACATCCAAATATGTTCCCGGTACGTTGTACACGCCGATTCAGGTATTTGGCGAAGTGGGTGCAAATAAATTGCTGGAACGTTATCCGTATGCAGAAAGTTCTTCTTCCCGTAATGAGAACACACCGGCATTCCCGGGATATACGTCACCGGTGTTTTGGGGTAAATAATTTAATTTAAAAGAGAGATTTATGAAAAAAGTAATTTATAGTTTATTGCTTTTTTGCGGTCTTTTCGGTTTATGGGGCTGCGAGAAAACGACAGAAGGTCTGACTAAAGTGACCTATTATGTGAACTTCGAACTGAATGGTGATGATCCCATGCTGGTACCGGTGGGCAGTACATTCTCTGATCCCGGTGTTGTTGCCATGGAGGGAGAAGAAGACGTGACCGCTTCGGTAACTGTCAATAGTGATGTGAAAGCTGATCAAATCGGTCTATATTCCGTATCTTATTCAGCTACGAATGCGGATGGATTCTCCAGTTCGGTTAAACGCACGGTGGTTGTTTATGATCCGGAGGTCACAACAGATGCTTCCGGTGATTATACGGTGGACTCAAGCGTCAGTTATCGAAATATGAATGGTCAACAAGCTCCATTCAAAGGAGATTTCAGTGTATCTGTTACTTTGGTAGCACCAGGCATATTTGCCGTATCCGATTTTCTGGGAGGTTGGTATGACCAAGGAGCCGCTTACGGTGCAGCTTATGCCATGAAAGGCTATTTCAAACTGAATGCAGACAATACGATCGAACCGCTCAGTAGTTTGCTTGCTGGTTGGGGCGACTCTATGGACAGCATGAAAGAGGGAAAATATGACCCGGAAACAGGACAGATTTCCTGGTATATCGACTATGCGGGAACGATGACATTCTATGTAATAATGAACAAATAAACGGATAGAAATTATGAATAAACATATTATTTGGCTATTTACCCTGCTGGTATTCGTATTGGCGGGTTGCGAAAAAGACGAAATAGGCAACACAGCAACCGAAGCACTTGCCGGTGAATGGAAAGTGACGGTAGATGCGGTAGATGAAGGAGGTAATGTCATTGCCGAAGATTTCAACGGAATAGGGCATATCCTGATGAATACCTATAACACGGCAGCAAATACACCCACCGAAATGTATGTAGACGATATAGGCCACTTTTGGGAATATAAAGTACGGGTTAAATCGGATGTCAATGCATTGACATTTGCGACTAATGGTGCTGTTCCCAATGAAGCCTACGAATGTGATGTAACGATTGACGGCGGTAAAATCTTATTGGGAGCTGCTACGACACCTCACGGAACACCGGCGGACAGTATTGTCTATTATATCTCATTCAGCGACGATGAACCTGGCATGAGGTATAAAGTTTCCGGATATCGCTATACAGGACTTGCTGTCGACGATTAATAGATAAAAACTATTTATAAAACATATAAGTTAACCAAAAATCTTGCTAAACACACTTGACCGGAGTTAGTAGTGATACCAGCTCCGGTTTTTATTATACATCATACCCAATTAGTCCAATGCAATCACTTATACTTCGAGCCCAATTCAAAGACGATTTTATTCAGCCTTGATTACTTCCGCCGGGTTCAACCGTGAAATCAGCCCCAGGCAGGGATCGGTGAGTTTTCGGTAATTACAGAATAAATTGTACAGGCACATAATCTTTGAATTAGAACAAAGGATTATGTGCCATACAATACAAAAAGAGTCTTGTGCTGTTACGAATTATACATCTTCTCTATATCCCTTTTCCGTTTTAATGCCTCCAAGAAATAATAATCAGCATAATTGAGTGGAACATCTATTTCACCATTATGAGGTATACTTCCTACACAATGCATTAATAGAAAATTCCCATTCTTTCCCAATTCCGCACGATATGCCGGAGAAGCCAAACTCTCCATAATACGGTCAGCATATGCCTTATATGTCTGCGGTTCAGAAACTCCCATCGTTGTTATTTCATATAAGGCAGAAGCGATACAAGCCGCAGCCGAAGCATCCCGATAGTCATTTGGTATGTTAGGAGCATCCATATCCCAGTAAAAAATAAAATCATCAGGAGTATTTTTATGAGTAAACATAAAATGGATTGATTTTAACGCCTGGTCCAGATATTTTCGGTCTCCCGTTTCACGATAACAAAGTGTTAAACCATAGATACCCCAGGCTTGCCCACGGCTCCATGCCGATTCATGTGCATATCCCTGTGCAGTATGACGGAAACGAACGGAACCATTCTCCATACTGTAATCTACCACATGATAACAGCTGCCATCCGGACGATACTGTTCCTTCATGGTACGATCCACATGGGAAACAGCAATTTTATAGAATGTCGAATCGCCGGACAATTTTGTTGCAGCAAATAATAACTCAAGGTTCATCATATTATCAATAATGACAGGACATTCCCAACCACGTTCGGAAATCCATCCCCTGTCAACATTCCAGGACTGAATGATACCCGCCACAGGCCGGAAACGAGTCGATAAAGACCGGGCTGCCTCAACAATCACATTTTTATACTCCTCATCTCCTGTTAAACGTAATCCATTGCCGAAACTGCAATAGATCATAAAACCGACGTCATGATTCCATGTAATGTTTTTGGCATCCTTAACCTCCTCTGTATACTTTCGAGCTATAGGTAACAACGTCTTATCTCCCGTCAATTCATACAAATACCATATAGAACCTGGGAAAAAACCGCTTCGCCAGTCGGTCAGATTACAGTAATAAACGGAGCCGTCTGAATTCAAGGTCGTCGGATTCATAAACTTACCGCTTTCTTCAATAAGTTTTATCTCATTACCTATCTGTTTATGGGCAAACTCCACATTTTCTTCAATAAACTCCTTCTTCACTTCACTACATGAAATCAACGCAGCACAGAAAGCTATACCCATTAAATACTTCATTTTTACCATATTATATATTTATTTTTGATCTAATTACATCTCTAATCTCCTGATAATAAGACTTTGATTACCTGTATGGTGCTATCTGAAACCGAAGCCGATAAAACCGTATAACCTTCTATAGGTTTTTCATTTTCCGTCTCTCTTTTTGCCCTTTTTGTTGTAAACGAAGCGTTAACCGGCGATTCAATCTTCAAAAAGAATGATTTACCATCTTTTCGTAAAATTGCCGTATTTCCATTACATTCAACATCGGCAGAAGTAATCACAGACCATTGAACCGATTGCTCCGCATTTTTTAACCCTACGCTGTCCGTAATCATTATCCGGGTATCATCCAATAAACAGAAAGTCCGGTAAACAAAGCGGCTCTGTTCCTGATAAGCCGTACTCATATCCATTGTTACAAAAGGGCGGACAGCTTTATCGTCACAATCTTTGATCTCTCCCATCCCAGCTGAATTTTGCAATTGATTATCGATCGACAGAGTATTATGACTAAAATTGGAATTCCTAAAATAAGTCCACCTCCGGCCGTCCGGCTTATAATCCCAGAATCCGGGCAAACTGTAATTATCCGTTCCCAGATCGTCAGTCCACCTTATCCCGTTTGTTTCTACAATGAAAGTTCCGATATCCAGCTGTTGATGTGCCATATCCGGATCGCCGGTTTTAGCGATCAGATAAATACTGTTGGATACATTCCTGTCTCCATTAAATACAACAATATCATTTATTCCTCTGTAGACGTTTAACTTCGGCAAGGTTTTTGAAGCAGAAAAGGCTGTATCATACCAGGGAATAGACAAAAAATAAAATCTAAAATAATTCCCGCTTTGTACTGTTTCCGAAAGGACCTTCCTATAAAACGCTGCTGCTTCCGGCTGATTGAATGCTTTACTGAAATAGAAATAAATAGGTTCTGCTGCCGGCGCCGTACTTCCGGAATTAGCAAAATTGAATATCTTACCGGAAGGACTTGTGCTATGCATATAATACAAAACACTTTTATCCACACCCTGCATTTCAGAAAGTCCGAAATCCTGTCCGAGATTATCATTCAAGGCCTTTAATAAGAGCGAAAGATACATATTGGTATATCCCCAATAGGCAGGTCCTTCATAACAAACTCCATCCGGTGCCAGATGTTTCAGACAATTAGGAACATACTTTACAGCTTCACCGATAATATGTTGAGTAAGTTCAGGATAATACTCCTCAATGGCTAAAGCCCCTAATACCATCCCTGTATTACAAACCACATTCCAGTTCGTCTCACGTTTGGCCCAAGAATCACTGTTACCGGTTTTATACTCTTCGACAACAAGATCCAGAGCCTTCGTTTTAATGGAACTGACAATCAATTGTTTTGTCACAGGAGACAGCACATCATATAACCAGTCGTATCCGATAGCAACCGCAGTCGTCATTTCTGCAACATCTAGATAATGAGCAGGATCCCAATCCTGATAATTACAGACATGCACCAATTCCTTTTCTGCCTTCTCAGCAAACCGTTTATCTCCACTGAGCCGGTAAGCCAGGGACAGGTTGACCATTCGGTATACCTGTTCACGACTGACCGGCAATATATCTTTCGTCTGTTTAACCTTCGTGCGCGGATCCTCCTGTAATGGAACAACCAATAATCGTTCCGCTTCCTTCATCAAACCGGCACGTAGGCTGTCCAATAAAGGTTCTCTACCCGCTAAAGCCTGAACTCTTTGTTCTTCCTGCTTACTAAACAGCAACCTGGGATGCTGCTGCAACACCCTTTCAGGAAAAAGGGCCGATGCATCTTTACAGTTTACCACCGAAGAAAACAAAAAGAATGATAAGCTCACTAAACTAATAAATCTCATAAATTGATACATTGAAATTACATTTTGAACGGATTTACCATCCCGGATTCTGCTTCAACGCTTCGTTGCGCTCTATCTCTACACCAGGTATAGGCCAAAGCATATCCCGTTCGGAGAACTTATGAGTATAGATAAATTCACCATAAATATTGATTGCATCTACCTCACTCATAGCCTTGCTTGCTATTTCCCATCCCCAACGGCGCAAATCACTGAAACGTAATCCTTCTCCCGCAAACTCAACAGCACGTTCTTTTCGTATACGTTCAGCCATCTGCTCTTTGGATGTAACAAGCATCCATGCTGGACCAGAGTTTAATCCGGGCATATCCACTCTGGCTCTTACCTTATTGAATTCGGCAACAGCTTTATCCAGTTGGTTATTTTCATTATAGGCCTCTGCCAACATCAGCAATACATCCGCATAACGAATCAGAGGAAACTCAAAAGGAGTGTGTAAACGGTCACTGATAGCTCCGCCAAGATCATATTCAACTACAAATTTACGATACAAATAAGAGATCCAGCCTTTATTGTTCCGTATGGTTCCCTGATTTTCATTTCCTTGCACATTGTGGTCCATTGCAAACAACATATCCCGTGGGGTCGTCTTTCCTATACAACCTTTATAAATAGAATAAGGGACAATCAAAGTAGCCATCATACGAGGATCCCTGCTTTTATATACATTCAATATTTGTGCTGTATCTACATCTCGCAATCCAATAACAGCCCCTGACGCATCCATCTCTACACTAAACAATTCTTTACGCTGATCCGGAGTTGCTTCATTGTATCCGGGAAAAACATCATTCCAGCTGAAAGGGCGGCCATCTTTAAGTTCATACATATCTGCCAATTGAGTGGAAGGAACAGTATTGTTCCAACAACTACCAAACGCACTGCGTGTTCCCATCAATGCTTGCATAGCCATACCATACTCTGTTCCGACACCACTTTTATTCTGTACGGAAAAGATCATCTCTGAACTCTTATCTCCATTATAAAGTTTAAATATATGAGCATAATCAGCGTCAAGGCCATATCCATAGTTGTTAGACTTGTTATTGACAATCTCTTCAAAATCCTCAATAGCATTCTGCCATTCTTTATTATAAAGATAGACTTTTCCCCGCAAGGCATAGGCTGCCCCTTTCGTCGCACGACCATAATCAGAATCATTATGCCTGACCGGAAGATAAGCGACAGCCTCATTCAAGTCACTGATGATATGTGCACGGATCTCTTCCGCGGAGCTTCTGGGTTTCTTCAAGCCAACGTATTCCACATTCAGATTCGTCGTTTCATCATAGTAAGGAACACCGCCGTATAAGTCCAACAGAGTAAAATAAAACATTCCTCGCAGGAATCTGGCTTCAGCCATATACTCATTTTTTTGTTCCTCGGTAAGAACATCCATAGTGGGTATGACCCGAAGGTAGCTGTTAGCTCTCTGAATCCCATCATACATTGTTTGCCATTTGGATTGAATTTCTGCTGAACGATCAGAATAAGTACCCAGATACATCATATAATAGTCATATCCATAAGCAATATCAGCCAGGTGATCGAATAAAAACTGGTAACCGTAAGCGTGATTATCCCGCAACATGCCATAAATTCCCATCAATCCTTGTTTTGCATGTTCTTCCGTTTGGTAGAAAAGGTTCTCACTTACTTTATCACCGGGATAAGTATTAAGATCATAACATCCGTTGAATGTGGCAGATGTCAATAAAATAGAAATATATATCAGTATTTTTTTCATGGTTCAAAATATTTAAAAGGTAAGATTCAGTCCAAATGTTGTTAATCTCATTGTTGGATACTTAGTACCTGATATTTCCGGGTCAAGCCCTTTATATCCCGTAAATGTCAATGCGTTATCTATACTGACATAGAAGCGAAGGTTATCCAGCAATAGTCTCTGGGAAAGCTGCTTCGGGATAGTATATCCTAATTGTATATTTTTTACCCTTACATAGGATCTGTTCTGGACCCAAAAGTCGCTGGCTACACTGTTACGTCCATCACTGTAATCCAACAAACGCGGGTAAGTAGCATCTGTTCGCCCCGAATACCAGCGTCCGTCAGCAATTGTCTTATTAATCTGATTACCCCGGCGAACTAAAGGCCAAAAGCTAGCTCCATCCTGACCACTCCAGTACTCTTTCAGTCCTGTTGCCCCCTGAAGAATACATGAGAAGTCCAATCCTCTCCAACTTGCACCGAAATTGAAACCAAAAGTGACAGTTGGATTAGTTCCATTACCAACCATGATACGGTCTTTATCTGTAATACACCCGTCACCATCAATATCTTTATAAAGAAAATCGCCCATTTCCGGTTTTTTATACTGGGAAAAAGCATCCGGATTTTTCTCTTCCATGGCCCGGACCAATGCCAGATCCTCTTCTGTCTGAATAATACGATCTACGGAAAGGACATACTGAATATTGATTGGTTGTCCTTCCAATATCATATTAGTCCCGCTAATAGACGGTTCATCACCTTTAAATTTAGTTACTTTGTTTTTTACGTATGATACATTCCCTCCCACAAAGTAATCTACTTGCCCGATACGGTCAGTCCACGTCAGATTCAATTCAAGACCTCTGTTACGGACCTGGGCAGCATTTGATTTAGGAACAGTTGCATTCCCATGCACTAACGGAGCAGGTAAATCAATCAGGATTCCCTTGGTATTTTTTACGAAGAAATCAACATTACCACTCAATTTCGAAACACCGAAATCAATTCCCACATTTGTTAAATAGGTCGTCTCCCATGTCAAACCGGCATTAGACAAGGCCCTTTGCGCCATCCCAATCTGTACGGAATTATTCAATGTATAATTTGAGGCAGAATAAAACATCTGATAATCATAATCACCTACCGAATTGTTTCCCAATGAGCCATAAGAAGCACGTATTTTAAACTGGTTGACAAGATCTATATCTTTCATAAATCCTTCTTCACTTATACGCCAACCGGCAGAAAAAGAAGGGAAGAAACCTCTTCTGTTTTTTCCTGCAGCAAACCGGGAAGAATTATCCATACGAAGATTGGCTTCAAACAAATATTTCTCATCCCAGTTCAGGTTTACTCTTCCAAAGAAAGAATGCATAGCCCAGTTAGAATAGTTTCCTGTCGCTGTAGCATTGGCCGTTGCGGCATTCAATTCCGTCATCTCCGGAGCGATCAAATCTTCCTTACTGGCCTGGAACCAATTATAACGATACGCTTCCTGGCTACCTCCGACTGTCGCCTGAATATTTAATCGGTCTATATCTGTTTCATAACGAATAATTCCATCCATATGATTCCGTACCCATTTTTCATCATGATTGGTCACTTTTGTCTTTCCTGTTCCGGCAGTCTGGACAGTATTACTATACAAATTCCATATATCATGGAACACGGGTTGTTCATAACGGTATCTATTTTGAAAATCATATGTATAAGATCCTTCTATGGTCAATCCTTTAAAAGGTCTGATCTGTGCATAAAAACGCGATACCATTTTATTTGTTGTCCGATTTCCCTTTGTACTGTTTAACTTACGCAATATATTATTGGTACCAGACTGGGCATCATCTTCCGGATTATTGACACCACCATACCGCCCGTCTGGTGCCTGGAAACACATCCCGGGAGTCGTCGCCTGCAAATGTGTATAAAATAAACTGCCTGTACCTTCCGTCTGGATCAATCCCAAATCTTCTTTTCCACGATAACCATAGGCATTAACTCCAATCGTAAACCATTCTTTAACTTCTGCATCCAGGTTCACACGGGCACTATAACGGTCATAACCGGAATTTTCCATAATTCCCGGATTCTTCAGATAATTTCCAGATATGAAATAATGAATTTTATCAGAACCTCCGGTAATGGATATGGTATGATTTTGCAACCATCCTGTTTTGAATGCAGCATCCTGCCAATCCGAATTCGGATATTTTACAGGATCACTATTCCCGGCAGCACGCCACTCGTCTATTTTTTCCTGACTGAACGGTGCCGGCAGATTACTGTTTCTTTCTCCTTCATTAAACAATTCCATATAATCTGCATAGTTGGTCACAAGGTCCATACGATGAGCAACCTGTTGCATAGTTACATAACCGTTATAAGAAATTCTGGAACCGCCTGTTTTACCTTTACGGGTTGTGATCAGGATAACACCATTAGCAGCACGTGAACCATAAATTGCAGACGAAGCAGCATCTTTCAGCACAGAAATACTTTCCACATCCTGTGGATTAATATCGTTCATACTTCCCGGAACCCCATCAATAACAACTAATGGATCAGAATTATTCAAAGTACCTTGTCCGCGTACCCGTATAGTTGCTCCATCATTGCCAGGCCGTCCTCCACTACCTTGTGTCACAGATACACCGGCAGCCATACCCGAAAGCCCTGCTGACAATGAAGTAATAGGACGACTATCTACCATCTTACTCATATCAACAGATGATACAGCTCCTGTCATATTCACTTTTTTCTGTGTTCCATATCCCACAACCACAACTTCATCCAAGGCTTGTGAATCTTCTTTTAATTGGATCATAAAAGAGTTTTTTCCATTTACCGGTATACTTTGTTCTATATAACCGATATAAGAAACCGTCAATACTGCACCAGGAGACACCTGCAAAGAAAAGCGTCCTTCCATATCAGTGACCGTTCCGTTAGTAGTTCCTTTTTCTACTACATTTGCTCCGATTACCGGTCCCTGTGCATCTTTTACTGTTCCCGTAACAGTCACTTTCGCTTGTTGGGATAATAGCAACTTTTCCGTTATACCTTCCCCGGCACTAACCGGATTGGCTTGGACCATTCCCACGGACAAGAATAGTGTGGCCATTCCTGCAAACATTGTTTTCCTAAAAGAAGGAATGTTCAAATCATTCGTCATAAATAGGTAGATTTAGATTAATAAATTCAGATAAACTCTGAGGCAAAAATAGCCGGGTACACAAAAAAAGACCTATACATAGCGTCCGTTTTTTATATACACACAGTCCAAATAGAAGATTTAACTATTTGATTATAAATGATTAGCTATTTCACTTCTCTTTTTTCCGAAATTGAGCCGGCGAAACCCCGAATTTTGTCTTAAAACAACGACTGAAATATATGGTAGAAACAAATCCCAGTTGATCCGAGATTTCACTCACCAACATATCCGGCCGTTCCTGTAGCAGAACCGCTGCACGTTTGATACGCTGATTTTGTATAAATTCACTCGGTGTCATACCTGTAAGATTTTTCATTTTTGCAAAAAAGGAACTACGTCCCATATTCAATTCACGGGCAAGTATATTCACATCGAAATCCTGGTCGCCCATATGTTCATCTATAATTTCTACAATACGATTCAGTAATTTCTGGTCCAGCGAAGTAGAAGCCAGCAACTGTACATCAAAATCACCTTGCTGAGTCAATCTGGATTTCAACAATAAACGATTACGAATTAAATTATTACAACGCATCAATAAAACTCTTGCATGGAAAGGCTTACTCACATAATCATCCGCTCCCTGCTGGAATCCTTCAATATTATACTCAACGGAATCAAGGGCAGTCAACAAAACGACAGGAATATGGCAAAGATCAATATTATTCTTAATTTTCATACACATTTCCATGCCACTCATCAAAGGCATCATAACATCACTGACCACCAAATCCGGTTTTTCCTCAATAGTCTTTCGTAAACCTTCTTCTCCATTTCCAGCTAATATCACCTGATAAAAAGGAGTAAACAAGGTATTTAATATTTGTAGCAACTCCTCATTATCTTCCACTATCAGTATCTTATAAGAACCGACCTTCAGATCCGGAAAAGTTGTGTCCACCTCTTTATATTCTTCCGGTAAAACGGAATCCGGCAACGATCCCCGTTTGATCATAGGCTCTTCCGGAACTTCCAGAAGAATGGTATTTCCATCATTCTCAAAATGGGCTTTACCTTTTAATAAGGTGATCGTAAAAATTGTGCCATATCCCAACTGGCTTTGTACCGTAATCTCCCCATGATGAAGGTTGACAATGTTCTTACTCAATGCCAGCCCTAGTCCGGTTCCCGGATTGGCCTCAGACAGTTGTTTCCCATTTTCCGCCTGATAAAAACGGTCAAAAATACGTGACACATCACCAGACGATAGTCCGATACCCGTATCGATCACTTTTATATGAACATTATTCTCATCCGGAGAAATATACAAATCTACCACACCTCCCGGTTTAGTATATTTGAAAGCATTGGACAAAAGATTATAAAAGACCTTTTGCAGTTGATTGGAATCAAACCACAGCAGCACATCATCTTCTTCATGATGAAGATTAAAGGAAATCGTTCGTTGGGCAGCCAATTCACAATACGAAAGATAAATATCCTTCAAAAAAGGAACCAGATTTTGTTCACAGACGCGCAACGAAACATAATTCTGCTCAAGTTTCCTAAATTCCAACAATTCGGAAATCATATTCCTCATGCGAGTAGCATTCTTACTAATCTTAACAATCCTATTATATAAAGTTGGAGGAAGTGATGAACTCTGAAGCAACATATCCACCTGACTGAAAATAAGCGTCAGCGGAGTGCGGAACTCATGGCTGATGTTAGTAAAAAAACGTAGTTTGGCCTGATTAAGTTCTTCATTCCGCTCTTTCTCTTCTCTTTCTTTCTCAAGAGAAAGGGCTAATCTTCTCCTGGCATTTATCGTGCGAATTGTCAGATAAACAATTATAATGGTAGTCAGAGTATACAGAATCCATGCCCAGACCGTATTATACCAAGGTTGTGCAATCAAGATGTTCAGAGAAATTTCACGTCGGTTCATCAAGTGCTGCGGTAAAATCTTTTCACGGACCAACAGTTTATATTTCCCAGGATCCAGATTCGTATAATAAATACTGGAGGAAAAAGAGGATACCCAATCTTCATCAAAACCGACCAGTTTATATTGATATTCATTATTCTTCTGAATATCAATATAATTAGTAGTTGCAAAATTTATGATCAGATTGTTTTGTTTATTATTCAGGTGAATCGACTTATTAAAAGGAAAAGACTCTTTCAAGATCCCACCCGAAACAGCCCCCGGATATATTCTTTTATTATGGATATACAGTTCCGAGAAATATAAAGAATAATTCTTTTCTTTTTGATCCAGATCTTCCCGGAAGAAAGAGGCAAGGCCGTCATTTCCTCCGACAAACAGTTCATTATTTCTGCAAACCAAAATACCACATCCATCCGCAATTGAAGTGATAGGTAAATTCGTTCCCAATGTCACAAACCGGGTATTCTCATTGGAAGGATTCAGAAAAGTAATACCCTTATCGCTGGTAACCAGTAATTCTCCCGAATTTGTTTCCGCAACATTATAACAATAATTACTTAACAAATGCCCGCTTCCCTGTGAGTAATGGATAAAGGAATCGGATTGTTTATCATACCGGTATAACCCTCCTCCCAAAACAACAAAATAAATATCGCCACTATTGGTCGTAATAATCCGTTTAGGTTCAAATTGAATACCGTATTGAGGCAGAAAATATTTTTTCTGATTATCAGGATCAGCCAGTTTAATCCTGATAAGGGAAGTTCCGATCATAATCCATATATTCTCTTCCTTATCAATCGTAAAATTCTGTGCATTTCTACATAACCATTTAAACTCACCCGTATCAAGATCCATAACAAAAGTCCCGTTCATTGCACTCACATATAACTTATCATTATGAATCATCGTGTGAAAGATAATACCATCCGGTTTCACATCTTCTTTCTCATAATCATCCAAATAATTATGAAAAATACCGGTTTTTATATCAAATCGAGTCAGTCCTCCATGGTGCGTACCAATATATAACTGATCCCGTTTTTCGTCATACGCAATACATTTCAGATTATTCTGTAAGACCGAATTAGAAGGTCCCGCAGTAAAATATTTGAATGTACGCGTTTTACGGTCCATAAAGTTCAACCCGCCTCCTTCGGTACATATCCAGATATTACCATTCTTATCCTCAGCCAAATGGCCGACAAAAGAATAATTCAAACATTCTTTCCGAAAAGGATTATCCGTATAATGAGCAAAAATTTCCTTCTCTGGATTAAAATAGTTCGCACCTCCATAATAGGTTCCTACCCATATTGTTGCCTGCGCATCTATATAAACAGAAAATACGGAAGAATGAGACAGACTACCCGGTAGATGGTCTTGTCGGTACACAGTAAATTTATCTGTATACGGATTATATTTATGTAATCCTAAAAAGGTTCCGAACCAGATGTTCCCAAATCTATCCTCCGCAAAACTCCGTATCTGATTGCTTTCTATATGGTAAGGTTCCGCATTAGAATCGGAATACCAGATGACCTTCTCATCCGGCATTATCCTATACAGTCCTCCGGTACGGCAACCAGCCCATACTTCACCTGAAGAACTTTCAAATAAACGATAAAATTCCGGTCCGTCAACCAGACAACGTGCTTTTTCTCCTTTTTCAATCACATATAATCCTTCATACGTTCCAACCCAAATTTTATTTCCAGAGACCAGCAAACTGGAAATATCCGGTATATCTTCCTCTGTGTAAAGCAATAAACTATCCCCTTTTTCATCATAACGGCAAATCATTCCATCATACCCCGTCCATATATCACCATTTGAGGAGGTGACCGTTTTTGCCTTATATTTCCCAATCACATAGAACTTTTCTTCCCGGATATCATACCTCACCAAAGAATCACAAGTTCTGAAAAAAATATCTCCCTGCCGGTTGCCGACCAGATGATCACATTCATGTCCTAACAAAACATTTATAGAACTCTCCTGGTCAGGATTCTCCCATCCCTTGTATACCCGCATTCGTTCTCCGTCATACACACTGAGCCCTTCACGCGTACCGAACCACATCCGTCCCAGTTGGTCCTGATAAATAGACATAACAGAGACCTGCGATAATCCGTCACTCATACCAAGATGCTTAAAATAAACCGGATAAATAACTTGGTGAATGAATAAAAAACACAACAATATCAGTAGCTTTTTCATCTTATTTACGAAACTAAATAAAAGAGTCTTCTTGTATCCCCGCTTATTCACAATTACATTATGAATTATACAAAGATAGAGATATTTTATTCACTGCAATATCAATTGCTCAGTCTTTCATTCGACAAAAAACACTACACTATTTCCAGCGGATCCTCTTCCGCTTATAAGAGAAAACTTATTGTTAATCTTTACTCTGATTTAATAACTTCCGCCGGGTTCAACCGTGAAATCAGCCAGATGCGATATGCTACGGTAATAAACACGATTGTTGTTGTTAAGAATATTATACTTAGCCACAGAACTGGATTATTCAGCCATTCCGCAGAAATAACGACTTTTTTGCTAATCAGCATACGCAGGAATAAATAAACAATCGTCAATGACGGGATGGCCGCAATAACTAACAGGCGAATGTACAACTTTCCGAATAAAAGAGCGATCACCCGCGGACCAGCTCCATTGATTTTGCGTATGGCAACTTCTTTTTGCCGGCTGTATGTATCCAGCGTAATAGCAGAATAGATACCTAAAACTGTTATAATCAAACTGATGACAGAAAGCAACATAAACAATTCGCTCATCATCTTCTCACCTCCGATATACCGGAAACGTTCTTCCTGCTTAGTTGTCAGCAGGAAAGGAATAGATTCCGGCAACTTGCTGCGGACAATACTCAGGATACCTTTCCGCACATCTTGCTCCTGACCGGGCATACATTTAATATAAGCAGTCCTGTAATCGGCTTTTTCCGGCACGGACAAAAATGTGAAACGATGATATTGGTTCGCCCTGCTTATTTGTTCACGGGTATATAATGGTTCAAAAGGCAACTGTTCATATATACCCGTGATCTGGAAAGTACGGTCACCCAACCGTACAGACGAAAGGTTCGTTTCTCCTTCCTTTTCCAACTCCCAGATAAGTGAACGTGAAACGACTATTTCATTGGAAGAGCGTGGCATTCTTCCTTCTATTTTCAGATTCATAAAGTCAGAATAATTACTGCTTACAGCATATTCTATTCCGTGTATGGTTTCCTCCCGTTTTGTTTTATAATCAGGATAACTACTTATTCTGTCCAGTACAATATCCTCTACACCTGCAAGTGTCCGGATGCGGGAAACTATTTCTTCTTCATGTCCCTGTAATTGCGGTTCCCACAATTCCACTTTCCAGATACGGGTACATTCCTCCTCTGTCAGTGTGTTATTCCTCTTTCCATCCACAAGCTGATGAATATATCCTATTCCGATCGCCCCTGAAATAAAAAGAAAACAAATGAACAACTGTACCCCCAACATAAAGTTGCGTACACCGTGTTTCTGGCGTTTGCCTCCTTTCACCCCTTCGAGCAGGGAAATATGTTTAACACGGAAAACAGCCCATGCGGCAATTAACAGACAAATGATGAACAAAAGACATAAATACTCCAACTCCTGCCAAATCAAAGTAGGAAGATGAATAAGCATATTTTCATTTATCACCTCTTTACTTGCCAGATATTGATAAAAAACAGGAATAAACCATTCTATCATGACAAAACTCACCAAAGCCGACAAAAGAAAAAGAATAGCAATCTCACTGAAAAGAAGGCAGAATAAACCAACTGAACCAGACCCCAGATTTTTACGAAGACTTAACTCTTTAGTCCTGTTGTAGAACGACTGGATACAGAACTTCAGGAAATTAATCATAGCCGCTATCAATATCAAAGCACCGATTAAAGGGATGAAAAGCGTTGCTCCGAGATTATCCGGTTTGTACATTTCTTCTTTAAAAGTCATTACAGCCAGATAATTATCATTATTCTTACCAAAGACAGGTAGTTGTTTTCGCAACCGTTGGTTTATTTCAGTACTTGATACACCCTTTTCCAGCAATACAACCACGTTCGAATATTTCCGATCCGGATTAATCACCGATATTTCGGGAAAATAAAAATCGTTCTTCTCCCGCGATCCATCCGGCAGATCGCGGACAACAGCACTTATAGTAGAGTATTGAACAGCCGAAGTATCGGTATCAGCCCGGCTGAAGTAAAGTGTTCTGCCTATAGGGTTATCCTCCCCGAATATCCTTCGGGCAGATGATTCACTGATCCAGACCTCTCCCGGTGTCCATACAGGCATTTTCCCTTCAAGGGTTTGCATGCCGAAGATGACAGGAAAATCTTCCGTGATATTCTGGAAACTACATTGAAAAGGTATTTCCTCCTGTCCCGCATTACTAATAGTAATATTTGCTTTACCATAACTGTAGGAATAGGCTATTTTTTCCATTCCTGCGACCGAGTTACTCATCAGTGCCTGCAATTCTTTTCCCGGAATATATGGTTCGTTATACTTATTTTTTTCCGACTTCACGTAAAGATTAGCCATCCTGTCATTATTGCTCCAAGCCGTAAACTGACTGTTAAATCTCCTTATATAATAAGATGTCATGCTGAAACATAATAGTCCGATGGCGATACCGACAATGGAAAGCAAGTATTGAACCTTGTTTTTTAATATTTGCCGGATAGCCATTTTTAAATAGTGCTTTACCATAATACAATGTCATTTGTTTCATTGAAGAAAACAAAAGACGTGCCATTATCATAACACACTGTTTTACTGATAGATAAGACTATTTATGCAATAGTAAACCTGTGTGTTTTCGCACGAATATTGTTCTTATCCGCACAAACGTAACACAATACTGAGACCAGACTTTATCCCTATAATTTACGACGAATATGTCATAAACCAATGTGTCACTTTTTCACTATATGTTTTTGATATTGGGATATCCGGGACTTTCTCGACTCCCAGTTCCAGATAAATGCCGTCTTTTTCACGGCGTATCACCTTTACCTGGTCGAAATTAACCATATATGAACGATGGCAACGCAGCACATTCGTTTCGGCCAGACTCTCTTCTATGGATTTCAAAGAGTTACGCAGCATGAACTTAGTCAGTACTCCCTTATTGAGATACCAGATACACACATAATTATCCGCCGATTCTATATATAAAAGATTCGTCCGTTTCACCGACAACCGCAATTCATGCTTTTCGTCATAAAAAGAGAAAACCGATAGTTTGTTTGCCGCCTCTGCCCGATCCTCTTCCAGCAACCTCAACTGCCGTTCTTTCTCCTGATAGGAAAAATAGAAATGTAAAACTGAATAGGGCAACAACAGAACCAGGCTTGTGTTGATAGCCGACTCTTTGAAAACGCTTAAATACTCCCGCTCCAGATTCAGTACCAAAGTGTAGATCGTATAAAACAAAGACATGAAAAATATCTCCAGAATAATCCACACCGAATATGCACCTACGGAAATGGCATGTTTCCTGCCCCAATAATACATCACAATCCGGCTGATCACCACCACCAGCACACCGGTAAGAATAATCAGACTGGAAAAAACAAAAAACTTAAACTCTGAAACCCGATACCAGTTCGATGAACTGAACGGTTTATATATATTGATAAATACCAAAGCGAAAAACGCTGTCAGTAGGATCAAGCGAACGATGTTCGACTTTTCATAAATATAACCGGGTATTTTATGACCGAGCATTCCCATATCTTTTGCCTCCTATTTGGAGAACAAATGTACTAGTAAATCCCGAAACATTCACCCCGCATATAAAAATTTCACCCCGCCATTCCGGTTTATGTCCCAACCGGAGTTCGTCGGAACCATTTATTTGCAAGGATTGTTTTAATAATGTTTGTTTGCATCAAAAAATCGATTGTTATGGATATCTCACTTCGCACACAACAACTGAACAGCCTTTTCTCGTACGATAAAAAGGCGCATCTGGAAGAGAGCCGTCTGGAAATAATTCCCTTTCGCTTTACACAAACGATAGGTGCCAGCGAAATCAACGAATTCCAGAAGGGACTTGCTGCAACTGAATTTTGTTCAGTCACGGACGACCATATTCAGGAAAACAAAACATTCAATTATACAATCTTCGCCCCTTCGGGAAAAGAGAAACGCGACAAAGCCATCATCCTGTTGCACGGACTGAACGAACGTACCTGGGAAAAATACCTGACCTGGGCCGAATATCTGGCCGGTTCAACCGGAAAGCCGGTCATCCTTTTCCCTATCGCATTCCATATGAATCGTACACCGGGTAGCTGGTGCAATCCACGGATGGTTTTACCCTGGGTGAACCGGAGGAAACAGGAAATAGACAACCTGGAAAACTCGACTTTTGCCAATGTCACATTAAGCAGCCGCCTGTCAGGAAATCCGTTGCGTTTCTATGCGTCCGGCCGCGAATCAGTCTATAACTTATGGCAATTGGTACATGAGATAAAGAGCGGAAAACATCCCTTATTTAAAGAAGATACTTCCATCAACCTGTTTGCTTATTCGATCGGGGCCTTGTTATCACAGGTCTTGTTGTTGAGTAATCCGGAAAAGATGTTCAGCGACACCCGCCTGTTCATGTTCTGCGGCGGTTCCATTTTCAGCCAGATGAACGGAAACGCACGGGATATTATGGACCAGGATGCATTCAACAGCCTGCAACGATTTTACCGCCACGATTTTCTGGAAGAACGTTCGCTGCCTACTTCCTTTAAAAATGATTTTCTGGAACAGGCGTTCAAAGCCATGATTCGCCCTGATGTCTTACAGGAATACCGTGAGTCCTTTTTCCAGAAAGCCTGCAACCGCATCAAAGCTATCTCACTGAAGAAAGACATTGTCATGCCGACCAACGGAGTGATCAAAGCGCTGGGTAAAGCCTCTGACAAGATACTGGAAGAAATAGATTTTCCGTTCCAGTATTCCCATCAGATTCCGTTCCCGTTCCGGTCAAAAACCGACCAGACACTTGTAAACCAGGCTTTCAATAATATATTCAGCCAGGCAGCTGCATTCTTGTAAAAGTCCCTACTAATTTAATGTGATCACCTTGTATTTAGGAACCAGCATCTTCATCACGATCCAGCCGATCAGGTAAGCGACAGCGCAAAAGATAAAGACAATAGCATAACCGGCCGGTTTGCCTTCGAAACCCATAAACTGCATGTTGGTATCGCCACTATATGTAAATAGCATGCCGGCCCCTTTCTGAATAAAGAACGAACCGATACCGCCTGCCATACCGCCAATACCGGTAATCGTAGCGATTGCACTTTTGGGGAACATATCACCTACTGTAGAGAATATATTTGCACTCCAAGCCTGATGAGCAGAAGCACCGACGGAGATCAGCAGGATAGGCACCCAATAGCTGATATATCCCAATGGCTGCGCGAATAAAACGACCAATGGGAAGAATGCAATGATCAACATCGCTCGCATACGTCCTGCATACGGATTCATCCCCCGATTGATGAAATAAGTCGGAAATTTACCACCAAACACGGAACCGATCACCGTAATAGAATAAAGTATAGCAATTGGCCATGCGATCTGGGTTCCCTCCATATTATATTGTATCTTCAGATAAGCCGGAGTCCAGAAGAGGAAGAACCACCATACGCCATCCGTCATAAACTTACCAAAAGCAAACGCCCAAGTCTGTTTAAAACCCAGACATTCAATGAAAGAAAGCTTTGGTTCATTTTCAGGCTCAATTTCATCCGGAGTCAATTCAGCATCATCCTGCTGAATATAGGCACGTTCCGCATCATTTACCTTTGGGTTATCTGCGATTGGTTTATAGATAAACAACCATATTCCCATCCAGATAAAACCGATCAGGCCGACAATAATAAAAGCCATTTCCCACCCCCATAGTTCAGCCATCAGAGGAACAGTCAATGGAGCCACAATAGCCCCAACATTAGCACCAGAGTTAAAAATACCCGTTGCAAAAGCACGGTCTTTTTTCGGGAAATACTCTGCTGTCGCTTTAATAGCAGCTGGGAAGTTTCCAGCCTCACCAAGAGCCAGCACACAACGTGCTATAATAAAGAACGTAACACTTACCATACTGATCGTAGCCGCAAGGTCTGTTCCTGCAGCTACAGCCCGTAACGCATCTGCATCTGGTAATCCGACCCATTTTTCTGTTAATACACCACACAATGCATGAAGTGCCGCCCCTGCAGACCAGATAGCAATTGACCAGGCATATCCTTTCCTGGTTCCCATCCAGTCGATAAACCTTCCGGCAAATAACATGGAAATTGCATAAAACAAGGAGAAAATGGCAGTGATTGTTCCATAATCGTTGTCTGTCCAGTGAAATTCTTCTTCCAGCATCGGCTGTAGAAGTGAAAGTACCTGACGGTCTAGATAGTTTACCGTTGTTGCGAAAAACAACATCGCACAGATTACCCATCTGTACCGTGTCATTTGTTGATTGACATTCCCTAATGCGCTCATTTCTTAATAGTTTTTCATGATTTGCGGCAAATATATATCAATTTTTTTAAATACAAAGCATAACGTGTGTGCGAATACACGATTATTTACATTAATTCGGAAAGTTACAGTAAAAACAGAGGTATTGCGGAAATGATTTCGTACGATATTTGGTTCTACGTTTTTTTTCATCATCTTTGTATGAAGAAAACATACAACATTTTACAGGCTGTCTTTATGAGAAAATCTATACTATATCTTCTCCTGATGATTATCTGTCTGTCCGAGCTATATGCAGCAAACAGAAAATCGTTCAACTATTACTTTTCGCATATTTCGAGTGCAGACGGTTTGTCGGAAAGCCAGGTAAAAGTAATACTACAGGATAGCTACGGTTTTATGTGGTTCGGCACCAAAAACGGACTGAACCGGTATGACGGTACTTCTATCCAAACGATCAATTGCGATGATTATATTGCTGGAAAAGGCGATCACAACATCTCTGCCCTTTTCGAGGATGAAAACAAAAAATTATGGGTAGGGACAGACCGGGGAGTATATATCTATGACCCTGTATACGACCTGTTCACGTTTATAGACCAGAAAAGCGAAAATGGGGAGCAGATGGGTAACTGGGTTGCCAAAATCACCTCCGACCATTCCGGTAATATCTGGATACTGATTCCCGACCAGGGCGTCTTCCGTTATAAAGACGAGAAATTATATTATTACGCCATCACCAACAAAGATAATATCAAACGGGAAAGCCCCGGCGCCATCTGCGTCAGGGAAAACGGAGAAGTCTGGATCGGGACAGCCGGTGTCGGCCTGTTCCTCTATAATCCGCAAACAGACTCCTTCATTCAGCATCATACCGACAAGGATGGCAACACCCTGATGGGTGCCCACATCTTCTCTATGTGCGATTACGGCGATTGGATCGCACTGGCTATCCATGACGGAGAACTGAAAAAGTACAATCCCAAGACAAATACCCTGCAAACAGTCAACGCCCCGGGAGTACATCACACCATCTTACGCGACGTGGTCTGTTACGATCAGAATAATCTTTGGGTCTGCACGCATGCCGGACTGTTCATCGTTGACGAGCAATCCAAAAAAGTAACCCATCTCCAGGAAGACCTGATGCATTCATACAGTCTTTCCGACAATATTATTTTCTGTATCTATAAAGACAGGGAAGGAGGCATCTGGCTCGGTACCAAATTCGGCGGAGTCAACCATTTACCGAACTACAAACTATTGTTTGAAAGGTTCGTCCCTTCCAGTTCGGAAAATTCGCTGAATACCCGCCGTATCCGCGAACTGGCGGAAGACCCAGACGGCAACATCTGGGTTGGGACGGAAGATAACGGTATCAACATTCTGAATCCAGCAACCGGAGAAGTGACACAGATCAACTATCCGGAATCCGACAGGAAAAGCCATCTCATGACCCAGTCCATGAGTATGTACGACGGCAAAATATATTGCGGTTTGTTTAAATACGGGCTTGATATCATAGATATATCCAACCATTCGATCAAACATCTCAACCACCAGCAATTAAATCTTGACGAAGAAAGCGTATATTCCCAGTTGATCGATAGCCGGGGCCGTCTTTGGGTAGGAAATGCCTGGGGGTTATCCAGGGCAGAAGCCGGCTCGTTCGATTTTACTCGGATACCGGAGATCGGGCTCGATTGGATCGTATGCATGCTGGAAGATAAAAAAGGACAGATATGGCTTGCCTCGATGGGGAGCGGTGTATGGAAATACAATCCGAAAGATGATTTTTATAAAAAATATGTCAATGACACTCAGGACCCTGCCAGCCTGAGTTCAAACTCCGTCAGTTCCATCATGGAAGACAGCAGAGGACAGATATGGTTCTCTACCGACCGGGGTGGCATCTGCCGGTACAACGAGGCGGATGACAACTTCACCACGTTCTCCAAAGAACAGGGCCTACCTGACGATGTAGCTTATAAAATACTGGAAGATAAAAATCATTATTTCTGGTTCGGGACCAACCAGGGGCTCGTCAAGTTCAAACCGGAAACCGGAGATATCCGTGTATTCACTACCCGCGACGGTTTAGTCGGCAACCAGTTCAATTATAATTCGGGACTCAAAGCGAGCAACGGCAAATTCTACTTCGGAACGATCGACGGACTGATCGCTTTCAATCCGGATGACGACCAGCGGACCGACTCCATTCCTCCGGTCTACATCACGAAGTTCAGCATATATAATAAGGAAGTAACCGTACATACCCCCAACTCCCCGTTGAACAAAAGCATCCTGCACACCGACCGGATCACCTTGCCGTACGACCAGTCGAATATCAGTTTCGATATAGCACTGCCCTCTTATTCATCTGCCCGTAGCAAGGAATGTTACTACAAAATGGACCCGCTGGACAAAGATTGGGTAAAAACCAGTAATAACCAGAATATTTCGTATGCCAAACTGCCCCCGGGCAACTATACGCTCCTGGTAAAAGCTGAGATTGAAGACGATAACCAGCCGGTTACCTCACTCCGTATCGTCATCCTTCCTCCCTGGTGGCTATCCTCCTGGGCTTATGCCGTTTATGCGATCCTGGTACTCTGCCTGATATATGCTTGGTTCCGCTGGTACAAACGCCGTAAGGAACGGCAGATGGAAGAGAAACAGAAACTCTTCGAGATAGAAAAAGAAAAGGAACTCTATGAGGCTAAGGTAGAATTCTTTACGGAGATAGCCCATGAAGTGCGCACGCCGCTGACACTGATCAACGGTCCGCTGGAAACAATCCTCGACATGAATATCCAGGACAGCAAAATCACGCGTAACCTGACCGTAATTGCCCAGAACACCAAGCGCCTGCTCGAACTGACCGGCCAGCTACTCGACTTCCGGAAGATCGGGGCCAACAAATTCAAGATGGATTTTGCCTGGACCAATGTTACGACTCTGCTGAAAGATACCATCCTGCGCTTCGAGCCGACCATCGTCCAACAGGATAAGAAATTATCGGTCGATATTCCCGAAGAAGAAATCACAGCAGCTATCGACCGCGAAGCCGTTACCAAGATATTGAGCAACCTGTTGAACAATGCACTCAAATATTCGGCCCATACCATTCGTATCGAACTGAGGCGTGAAGAGACCACCTTCAGTATCCGCGTCACCAGCGACGGAAACCGGATACCAGCCGAACTCACCCAACAGATATTCGAACCTTTTTATCAGATCAATAAGAAAGAAGGGGCAACGACAGGCGCTGGTATCGGCTTGCCACTGGCCCGTTCGCTGGCCATGCTTCATTCCGGCAAACTCTGGCTGGATACCGAAAATAGCGACAATTCGTTTGTCCTGACCCTGCCTCTTGCCCAGGAGAAAGTGCGGCAACAGGAAAACTCCGTTATCCAGGAAGAATTCATATTTCCCGAAGAAGGGACAACCGTCAATGCGGAAAGCCGCAACTATACGCTCCTGTTGGTGGAAGATAACGATACCATGCGTTCGTTCCTGGCAGAGAAACTGCAAGAGATGTTTGTTACGGAGACGGCCCCCGACGGAAAGGCAGCTTTGGAAATCCTGCGCAATCATCATATCGATATTGTCGTCAGCGACATTATGATGCCTGTGATGAACGGCCTCGAACTATGTAAAGAGATGAAAGCCGACATCGAACTGAGCCATATCCCCGTCATCTTCCTGACCGCCAAGAACGACCTCGACAGCAAAATCAACGGTCTGCGCCTGGGGGCGGAAGCATACGTGGAGAAACCTTTCTCTTTCAATTACCTGACAACACAGATATTCTCCCTGCTGAACAACCGCCAGAAAGAACGCGAGGCTTTCTCCAAACGCCCGTTCTTCCCGGTCAACAACATGCAGATGAACAAGGCTGACAAAGAATTTATGGACAAGATTATAGCCATCATCCATGAAAATATCACCGATGAAAACTTCGGTGTGGAGAAACTGGCAGAGATACTCTGCCTGAGCCGTTCCAGCCTGTTACGTAAGATAAAAGTCCTCTCCGGCCTGTCGCCGAACGACTTCATCCGCCTCATCCGTCTGAAAAAAGCGGCGGAGCTGATTCTGGACGGCAAACACCGGATTGGCGAAATATGTTATCTGGTAGGAATCAACTCCCCCTCCTATTTCAGCAAGATATTCCTGAAACAGTTCGGGGTAACGCCTAAGGATTTCGAGAAACAGAACCAGGCTTCTTAACCGAAGTCTCCCGTATCGATAAATGGGTGGGAACGACAATCTGCCGTGGTTTCTCCCGTTTCTTGATTTGTTTGAGAAGCAGGTTGCAACATTCCTCTCCCATCTTATAGGTCTGATGGGTAACGGCTGTCAATGCCGGTTCCACGTAGTTGGAATGAAGTTCGTCGGTATAACCGATCAGGGCGATATCGGCCGGTATGCGGAGATGATGTTTCTTGATTTCTTTCATGGCGGCAAAAGCCAATGTGTCATTCATTGCCAGGATTGCATCAGGCGGTTCCGGCAATGAGAGTAATTGCCGGCATCCTTCACGTCCCTCCTCGTAAGTCATTTTCTTACAAACGACCAGTTCTTCTTCAACAGGCAAGCCATGTTCTTTCAAGGCTTCTATATACCCGTCCCGGCGTTGCCGCACAATAGCCAAATGATCGGAACCGCCCAGAAAGGCCACCCGCTTCGAACCGGATTCCAATAAATGGCTGGTAGCCACCCTTGCCGATTCCTGATTGTCGGCCACCACCGAAGGAATCGCATTCGTGAGGCAGACACGGTCGAAAAAGACCAGCGGGATATCCATATCTTCCAATGAAAGGAAATGGGCATAATCGGTCGTTTCCTGCGAAAGGCAGGCCAGCATACCCTCCACCCGCATATTCACCAGGTCTTCCACACAATGTTGCTCCTGCTCATATTGCTCATACGAAGAAGTGATAATGACCGAATACCCGTTCTTGCGCGCCACATCATTGATACCGCTGATTATGGACGAATAGAAATGAGTGACAATATCCGGCACGATAATGCCGATAATACGGGGCGTATTCTTCAGCAAACTAAGGGCAAACGGGTTCGGACGGTAATTCCATTCCTCGGCGAGCGCTTTCACGCGTTCCCTCATCTCGGGACCGATCTCGTAACTGTCGTTCAACGCACGGGATACGGTAGAAACGGAAACACCCAGCTCCTTCGCCAGGTCTTTCAATGATATGTGTCTTTTCTTAGGCATCACAAATCCGATTAGGTCCGACAAATATATATTTTTTCCGGCAGATACAAGCGATTACCTCCGAGATAGATGCTATTGTATGCCGACATTGAGCCGTTTATATCCGACAGGACCTGCCACGCAAACCTTTGCGTAGATTTTTATGCACAAAGCGGTTATTATCAATACATAAAAGCTATACTTTTGAACTATTGCAAACTCAATCTATTTAAACCATGAAGTACTCGTATTGCGGAAAAACCGGGATGAAAGTTCCCGTACTAAGTTTTGGAGCTTCCTCCCTGGGAAGCGTATTTCACGAAACCTGTGAAGCGGAAAGTATCAAAGCTGTATTCACTGCCATTGAAAACGGGATGAACTTTATCGACGTTTCCCCTTATTATGGGCATTACAAGGCGGAGACAGTATTAGGAAAAGCGTTGAAAGATATTCCGCGCGACCATTTCCTGCTGTCGACTAAAGTAGGCCGTTACGGTAAAGACGGCATGAACACCTGGGATTATTCTGCCCGGCGGACCACCGAAAGCGTTTACGAAAGTATGGAACGCCTGCATCTGGACTACATCGACCTGATTAACGTTCACGACATCGAATTTGCCGACCTCAACCAGGTGGTGAACGAGACATTGCCGGCATTGGTCGAATTACGGGACAAAGGGATTGTAAAACACGTCGGCATCACCGACCTGCAACTGGAAAACCTGCAATGGGTAATCGACCGTGTGCCCGAAGGTACGGTCGAAACCATCCTCAACTTCTGCCACTACTGCCTGAACGACGATAAGCTGGCTGATTATTTCGACTATTTCGAATCGAAACAGATTGGCATCATCAACGCCTCCCCCCTTTCGATGGGATTGCTGTCACAACGGGGCGTTCCCGACTGGCATCCGGCACCGGCGGCATTGGTAGAAGCCTGCCGGAAAGCAGTACAACATTGCACTTCGAAAGGTTATCCGATAGAAAAGCTGGCCATGCAATATTCCGTAAGCAACCCGCGGATAGCGACCACCCTATTCAGTTCTGCCAATACGGAAAATGTCAGGAAGAATATCCAATACATAGAAGAACCCATCGACTGGGAGCTGGTGCGCGAGGTACAGGAAATCATCGGCGACCAGAAACGGGTCAGCTGGTCCAATTCTTAAACCGGAAAAGAAATAACCTTTAAAGAAAATACCATGAACAGAAAAATTATAGATGCCCACTCACACCTCTGGCTCCGGCAGGACACGGTAGTCGACGGGATGCCAATACGGACACTGACCAACGGACGTTCGCTCTTCATGGGCGAAATCCGGCAGATGGTTCCTCCGTTTATCACCGACGGCAGGAACACGGCTGAGATATTCCTGTCAAACATGGATTATGCACTGGTCTCGGCTGCCGTCATCACGCAAGAGTTTATCGACGGCCTGCAAAATGATTATCTGCTGGAAGTTGTTAAGCAGTACCCGGACCGCTTCTTCGTATGCGGCCTCTGTGAATTTCGCCGTCCCGGCTATTTGGCACAGGCACGTGAATTGGCGGCACGCGGATTCAGGGCAATCAAAATTCCCGCCCAACGCCTGTTGCTCGAAGAAGGGCGCGTCTGGCTGAACTGCAACGAGATGATGGAAATGTTCCATTTTATGGAAACCAATGATATGCTCCTCTCCATCGATTTGGCCGATGGCGACGTCCAGACCGGTGAATTAGAAGAGGTGATACAGGAATGCCCCGGATTACGAATTGCAATCGGACATTTCGGTATGGTTACCCGGCCGAACTGGTTGGCGCAGATTCGCCTGGCCCGTTACCCGAATGTACGTATTGAATCCGGAGGTATTACCTGGTTATTCAACGATGAGTTTTATCCTTTCCACGGGGCCGTCAAAGCGATACGCGAGGCGGCAGACCTGGCCGGCATGGATAAACTGATGTGGGGTTCGGATTATCCCCGAACGATTACGGCTATTACCTATAAAATGTCGTACGACTTTATCCTGAAAACCGATGAACTGACGGAACGGGAGAAAGACCTTTTCCTGGGAGAAAATGCCGCCGCCTTCTACGGCTTCAAACAGTTAATCGAGTTACCTTATATTAAAAACATGTCCGAGTAAACACACCCTAACACGATATAGTATGAAACAAAAGAATTACGCCTTGCCACTAGCACTGATATTCAGCCTTTTCTTCCTGTGGGCAATCAGCAGCAACCTGCTGCCTACCATGATCAGACAATTGATGAAAACCTGCGAACTAAATACGTTCGAAGCCTCTTTCACCGAAACGGCCTACTGGCTGGCTTACTTTATCTTCCCGATACCGATTGCCATGTTCATGAAGCGGTACAGCTACAAGGCCGGTATCATCTTCGGACTGTTGCTGGCCGCTTTCGGAGGATTACTGTTTTTCCCGGCAGCCATGCTGAAAGAATATTGGGCGTACCTGACAATCTTCTTTATCATCGCAACCGGCATGTGTTTCCTTGAAACAGCCGCCAACCCTTATGTTACGGCTCTGGGGAATCCGGAGACGGCACCACGCAGGCTAAACCTGGCCCAGTCGTTCAACGGGTTGGGGGCATTTATCGCCGCCATGTTTCTCAGTAAGTTGGTATTGAGTGGAGAACACTATACCCGGACCACCCTGCCCGCCGATTATCCCGGCGGCTGGGAAGCCTATATACAGTTTGAAACGGATTCGATGAAGCAACCGTATCTTCTGTTAGCACTTTTATTAATCATCATCGCGGTTGTATTCATCGTCTCCAAACTGCCCCGGATACAGGATGAGGAACACAGCGGAAAGAACAAAGACGGAAAGCTGATAGATTTCAGCGTATTGAAACGTTCGCATTTGCGCTGGGGGGTGATTGCACAGTTCTTCTACAACGGGGGACAGACGGCCATCAACAGCCTGTTTCTGGTGTACTGTTGTAGTTATGCCGGTTTATCGGAATCTGTGGCAACGACTTTCTTCGGCCTGTATATGCTGGCTTTCCTTCTGGGACGTTGGATAGGAACGTTGCTGATGGTTAAATTCCGTCCGCAGGATATGCTGCTAGTCTATGCCCTGCTGAATGTCATACTCTGCGGTGTGATTGCATTATGCGGCGGCACGATCGGACTGTATGCCATGCTGGCTGTCTCGTTCTTCATGTCGATCATGTACCCGACACAGTTCTCGCTGGCGCTGAAAGACCTGGGAGACAACACCAAGAGCGGAGCGGCTTTTCTTGTCATGGCGATTGTCGGAAACGCCTGCCTGCCCCAGTTGACAGCCTACGTGATGCATCATTTCGAAGCTATCTATTATACCGCTTATCTCATTCCGCTGGTTTGCTTCCTTTTCTGTGCTTACTACGGATGGAAAGGCTATAAAGTGGTCGATTAATTTATAATATATATAATGTATATGAAAGCAATACAAATTCCCGCTCCCTCAGCATTGCAGGTGGTCGATATAGCGAAACCGGAAGCAAAGAGCGGTGAAGTTCTTCTGAAAATCAAGTTTGTCGGATTCTGCGGTTCCGACCTGAACACATTCCTGGGACGTAACCCGATGGTAAAACTCCCTGTCATTCCCGGACATGAAGTCGGAGCCGTAATCGAAGCTATCGGCCCGGACGTCCCCGCCGGATTCGAGCCGGGCATGAGTGTAACTGTCAACCCTTACACCAACTGCGGTACATGTGCCGCCTGCCGCAACGGACAGGTAAATGCCTGCGAACATAATGAGACGTTCGGCGTACAACGCAACGGTGCCATGGGCGAATACCTGTCGCTCCCCTGGCAGAAGGTCATCCCGGCAGCTGACATTTCTCCCCGCGACTGTGCCCTGATTGAACCGATGAGCGTCGGTTTCCATGCCGTCTCCCGGGGACAGGTGACCGATATCGACACAGTCCTGGTAATCGGCTGCGGAATGATTGGCTGCGGAGCAATCGTACGTGCCGCCCTGCGGGGAGCCACCGTCATCGCGATGGACCTGGATGACGATAAGCTGGAACTGGCCAAACGCATCGGTGCCCGTTACACTATCAATTCACGCACGGAGAATGTACATGAACGTTTGCTGGAAATGACGGATGGGTTAGGACCGGACGTAGTCGTCGAAGCCGTTGGAAGTCCAGCCACATATGTGACGGCAGTGAATGAGATAGCATTCACTGGCCGGGTGGTATGCATCGGCTATGCCAAAAGCGAAGTGACTTTCCAGACCAAATACTTCGTGCAGAAAGAACTGGATATACGGGGTTCGCGCAATGCACTGCCGGAAGATTTCAGGGCCGTAGTCCGTTATCTCCAACAGGACAGTTGTCCGCGTGAAGACTTAATTTCCAGAATAGTAACACCCGAAGAGGCGCTGACAGCCATGCAGGAATGGAGTGCCGACCCGGGGAAAGTATTTCGTATTCTTGTAGAGTTCTGAGATATCAAAAAATTCATTATCTTCGCAAGGTTTCTCTAACAATAATCATGAATCGAGATAAGTTACCATGAAAAAGCTAATCAATCTAATTGTATTTATTTTAATCGCCGGCCTGAACGGCTGGGCGCAGGAGGCTACCGAAGTGATTCGGGTAGCTTGTGTAGGAAACAGTATTACTTTCGGAGCTGGTATTGCGAACCGCGACCGTGACAGTTATCCGTCGGTGCTCGGGCAAATGCTCGGACGGGGTTATGAAGTTCGCAACTTCGGGTTCAGTGCCCGCACCATGCTGATGAAAGGCGATCATCCGTACATGAAAGAGCAGATGTTTCAGGATGCCTTAAAGTACAATCCGGACATCGTCGTTATCAAATTGGGCACAAACGATTCCAAATCGTTCAACTGGAAATACAAGGCAGACCTGCCCAAGGATATGCAGACAATGGTCAGCGCCTTCAAGGCGATACCGTCCAAGCCAAAAATCTACCTGTGTTATCCCCCCAAAGCCTACCAGGTACAATACAGTATTAACGACAGTATTATCGAACATGGCGTTATCCCTGTAATCGATCAGGTTGCGAAAAGAAACAAATTACCGATCATCGATTTACACACGGCTCTAAGCGGTATGAAAGAGCATTTTCCTGACAACGTGCATCCCGACCCTGTCGGAGCACATAAGATTGCGGAAACGGTGTACAAGGCAATCACCGGACAGGAATCATCTCACCGGATGCAGGCCTTTCCCGGTTTCAAAAGCGAGTGGAACGGATGCGACCGCTACGACTTTCAGTTTAAAGGACGTGACGCAATCGTCGTCGTGCCGAAACAGGCAGCCAAAGGGAATCCGTGGATTTGGCGTCCCGCCTTCTTCAACGCTTTCCCCAGCGTAGATAAGGCCCTGCTGGAAAAAGGATTCCATGTTGCCTATTATGATGTGACACACTGTTACGGCAACCCGCGTGCCGTTGCATGGGGTACGGACTTCTATAACTACATGAAAAACTACTACGGACTTTCACCGAAAGTAACCCTGGAAGGATTCAGCCGTGGCGGACTGTATGCGTTGAACTGGGCCGCTAAGAATACAGACAAAATAGCCTGTATCTATATCGACGCTCCCGTCTGCGACGTGTTCAGCTGGCCGGGAAGAAAAAATGCAGCATTATGGAACGACCTGTTGAAGGAATGGAACCTGACGGATGAAGACATGAATTCATTCAAAGGCAACCCGATTGACAACCTGGAACCATTGGCTAAAGCAGGTATCCCTATCATCAGCGTTTGCGGAGATAGCGACAAAACTGTTCCTTTTAAAGACAATATGGACGTAGTCCGTTCCCGTTACCTGGCACTGGGCGGACCGGTTGAAGTGATTATCAAACCGGGTGTGGACCACCATCCGCACAGCCTCGAAAACCCAGAACCTGTCGTGGACTTTATCCTCCGCCATCAGCCGGAATATGAAAAGTACCTGCATTACAATGTGCGCGGCAGCCTGCAAAACTCATTCGTCAAGTTTGAGAAAGAACGCAAAGGCCGCGTCGCCTTCCTGGGCGGTTCCATTACGGAGATGAACGGTTGGAAGAACAGGATTGAAAAGCAGCTGCAACAACGTTTCCCCTACACCACATTCGAGTTCGTGGAAGCCGGCATCGGTTCTACCGGTACGACACCGGGGGCTTTCCGCCTGCAAAATGACGTGCTGTCGAAAGGAAAGATAGATTTGCTATTCGTTGAAGCAGCCGTAAACGACCATACCAACTATTTTACCCCACTGGAACAGGTGCGCGGTATGGAAGGCGAAGTACGTCATGCATTACTGAGCAATCCTGAAATGGACATTATCATGTTGCATTTCATCTACGACCCGTTTATCCCGATGGTAGCGAAAAAGCAACAGCCAGACGTAGTCCTGAACCATGAACGGGTAGCCAACCATTACCTCATACCGTCAGTCAACCTCGTGCAGGAAATAGGCGAACGGATGCTGGACGGCGAGTTCACCTGGGAACAGTTCGGCGGAACCCATCCGCTCCCGTTCGGACATACATTCTACGCCGCAGCCATCAACCACCTGTTCGATAGCATGTGGAAAGGAATTACTCCCGACAGCCCGGTGGTTGCCCATGAGATTCCGGAAGAACCGCTCGACGAATACAGTTATTACAAAGGTGATTTCATCGACCTGAAAGAAGCGAAGCTGAATAAAGGCTGGAAATACGTTCCTTCCTGGCGGGCGGACAACAAATACGAAAAACGGAGAGGATTCGCAGACGTACCGATGCTCGAAGCAACCCGTCCCGGAGACAAACTGACACTCGATTTCACAGGAAAGGCAATCGGTATCTTCTGTACTCCCGGCCCGACAGCAGGCATCCTTGAATACAGCATCGACGGTGCCCCATTCAAAAAGTTGGATACTTTCACTCAATGGAGCAAATATCTTTATATCCCTTGGGTATATATGTTTGAAACAGAATTAGACGACACAACCCATAAACTGGTACTTCGCATCTCAAAAGACAAGAATCCCGATTCCATCGGTACGGAATGCCAGATACGTAACTTCGTCGTAAACAGATAAAAGTAAAATGAAAGAATTAAATAAACAAAACGTTCCGGTCATCACCCGGCCGGAGCGTATCATACAGTTTGGCGAGGGGAACTTCCTCCGGGCATTTGTAGACTGGATTATCCGGAATATGAATGCAAAAGCAGATTTCAACAGCAATGTCGTAGTCGTCCAGCCTATTGAAAAAGGGATGGTCGATATGTTGAACAAGCAGGACAACCTGTATCATGTCAACCTCCAGGGACTGGATAAAGGCAAAACCGTCAACAGTCTTGAACTGATCGACGTGATCAGCCGTTCACTGAATCCCTATACGGATTTCGAGGCATTCATCCGGCTGGCGGAACAACCGGAAATGCGTTTTGTCATCTCCAATACGACCGAAGCCGGAATCACTTTCGACCCGGCCTGCCGGTTGGAGGATGCTCCGGCAGCTTCCTATCCCGGCAAACTAACCCAGTTATTATACCACCGCTTTAAAACATTCAACGGAGATAAAAGCAAAGGTCTGATTATCTTTCCCTGCGAACTCATCTTCCTGAACGGACACAAACTGAAAGAAACAATTTACCAGTATATCGACCTGTGGCAACTGGGTGAAGAGTTCAGGAATTGGTTTGAAGAAGCCTGCGGCGTTTATGCCACTTTAGTCGACCGCATCGTCCCCGGCTTCCCCCGCAAAGACATCGACGCGATCAAAGAGAAACTGCAATACAACGATAACCTGGTGGTGCAGGCTGAGATATTCCATCTATGGGTTATCGAAGCGCCACAGGAGATTGCCAACGAATTTCCTGCCGACAAAGCGGGACTAAATGTCCTGTTTGTTCCATCCGAAGCACCGTATCATGAACGGAAAGTGACATTGCTGAACGGCCCGCACACTGTCCTGTCGCCGGTTGCCTTCCTGTCGGGAATCGACATCGTGCGGGATGCCTGTCAGGATGAAGTCATCGGAAAATACATCCGTAAGGTAATGTTCGAGGAACTGATGGAAACATTGAACCTACCTAAAGCGGAACTGGAAAAGTTCGCCAACGATGTGTTGGAACGTTTCAACAACCCGTTTGTCGACCATCAGGTTACTTCTATCATGTTGAACTCTTTCCCCAAATTCCAGACACGCGACCTGCCGGGATTGAAAGAATACCTGAAACGGAAAGGAAAACTTCCGGAAGGACTCGTCCTGGGACTGGCAGCCATCTTAACCTACTACAAAGGTGGCAACCGGACAGACGGAACTGCAATCGTTCCGAATGACGACCCGAAAAACATCTCCCTGATGAATACCCTCTGGGCGACAGGCTCCACGCAGGAAGTTGCCGGTAAAATCCTGGCAGCAGAAGATATTTGGGGAGAAAACCTGAACGAAATACCCGGCCTGGCCGATAAAATAGTCTACTACCTGGATGCCATTCAGGAAAAAGGAATGCGCGAAGTCGTAAAAGAGATTCTCCGATGAAAAAACAGATCCAAATAAACCCTGCCGACAATGTGGTCGTAGCCGTCGATACACTATCGGCAGGAGATAATATAACTGTCGGAACCACCACCGTCACTGTCCGCGAAGAAATTCCGGCCGGTCACAAAGTGGCGCTGCAAGACTTTAAAACAGGCGAGTCCATCATCAAGTACGGTTTCCCTATCGGACATGCCCGGAAGGAGATACCCACAGGCTCCCTGGTAAACGAGAAAAATATCAAAACGAACCTGGAAGGTTTGCAGGACTATACCTGGCAACCGCAGGACACGACTTTGGACATTCCCGACAAAGGTCTGACCTTTAACGGCTACCGTCGCAGGAACGGTGATGTGGGAATCCGTAACGAGATATGGATTATCCCCACGGTAGGCTGTGTAAATGGCATCGTAAACCAACTGGCAGAAACGCTCCGGCAGGAAACTTCGGGAAAAGAGGTCGATGCCATCGTTGCCTTCCCCCATAATTACGGTTGTTCACAATTAGGCAACGACCACGAAAATACCCGTAAGATATTACGTGACATGGTGAAGCATCCGAATGCCGGCGCCGTGTTAATCGTCGGACTAGGCTGCGAAAACAATCAGCCGGATGCTTTCCGCGAATTTCTCGGAGAATACGATACCGAACGCATCCGTTTCATGGTTTGCCAGCAGGTAAAGGATGAACACGAAGAAGGAATGAACATCCTGCGGGAATTATACACAATCGCCTCGACCGATAAACGGACAGCCATTCCCATGAACGAACTGCGCGTCGGACTGAAATGCGGTGGCTCGGACGGTTTCTCCGGCATCACAGCCAATCCGTTGCTGGGTGTCTTCTCAGACTTTCTGGTTGCACAGGGAGGAACAACCGTCCTGACGGAAGTCCCCGAAATGTTCGGTGCGGAAACATTGTTGATGAACCGCTGCGCGACAGAAGAGTTGTTCAACAAAACCGTCCGTCTGATTAACGATTTCAAAGCCTATTTTCTGGAAAACAAGCAGCCGGTCTACGAGAACCCCTCACCGGGAAATAAAGCCGGAGGAATCTCCACACTGGAAGAAAAGTCATTGGGATGCACACAAAAGTCCGGTAAATCCGGAGTAAAAGATGTCCTCATGTACGGAGACCGGCTAACCACCCGCGGACTAAACTTGTTAAGCGCCCCGGGTAATGACCTGGTAGCCAGCACAGCACTGGCGGCTTCCGGTTGCCACATGGTACTCTTCACCACCGGACGCGGGACGCCTTTCGGCACGTTTATCCCCACTGTCAAGATGTCGACAAACACCGCTCTATCGGAAAACAAACCCGGCTGGATTGATTTTAATGCCGGAACGTTGGTGGAAGGTGAATCGATGGAAACCCTCAGCGAGCAGTTTATCCGATTCATATTGGAGGTCGCCGGAGGCCGTTTCGTAAACAACGAAAAGAAAGGATACCGGGAAATTGCCATCTTCAAATCCGGAGTCACTCTCTAAGTGGCTAGCAGATAAAAATTTTTCAGACAGCCTTTCCCATTTCGTATGCCTGCTTTAACGCGGGATGACTTTCGGTTTCGCCCGGTCCACCAACCCCTCCGGCGAATACCGTTCCTGCAAGACGAGCCTTTTCGAAACAGTCGATCCATCCAGTGAGCCCTGCAACAGCACGTTCCGGTACATACTCCTCATTTTCCGCTGCGCTGGTCAGCATGTAAATATCACGGAAACGATAGTCGGAAGGATAAAGCGGATTGGCACGGTCAAGCAATGTTTTGAGCTGTCCGCACATTTCATAGTAATAAATGGGTGTTGCGAATGCGATTACATCGGCATCGTACATTTTTTCCACGATGGCTGGAGCATCATCTTTGATGACACATTTTTGTGTTTTCTGACAGTTGAGACAGCCTTTACAGAAATGTATCTCCTTATCTTTTAGGGTTATTTTCTCAACTTCATTTCCCGCTTCGGCAGCCCCGCGGATAAATTCGTCCGCCAAGGCTTCCGAGTTACTCCGCAAACGGAGACTTGATGATATGACTAATACTTTTTTCATATTTTTCAAAAGTTCAATATTCTTCTTATTATTTGATGTTGTTTTTTGTAGATTTAATGAATCGTAAAGCCACCGTCTACCAGTAAAGCATGACCATGCACAAAACTGGAGGCCGGACTGCAGAGCCACAACACTGCATCTGCTATCTCTTCCGGCTTACCTAAACGTCCGGCCGGTATATCACGGACCAGTTCTTTTTCTAATTGCGGGTTTCTACGTATTAATTCTTCTGCCATCGGAGTAAGTATTACCCCCGGACAAACGGCATTGATCCGGATTCCTTTTGCTGCGTAGTCCATAGCTGCCGTACGTGTCATGCCAATAACACCATGTTTGCAGGAAATGTAGGCAGCTTGTCCGGCGAAAGCCGTTACTCCTCCTTGCGAAGAAGTATTGACAATAGCTCCACCTCCTTGTTTTAGCATCTGCCCGATTTCGAATTTCATACAGTTCCATACCCCTTTGAGGTCGACTGCAACAGTACGGTCAAACTCATCGTCCGTAATTTCCGCCATCGAGCGTTGCGGTGTTTGAATGCCTGCATTGTTAAGTGCTGCATCCAGGCGTCCGTATGTCGAGACTATCCAATCGATCATTTCCTTCACTGCCTGCACATCCGATACGTCACATTGATAAGCTACAGCATCATATCCGGCATCAATAAGTTTTCGAGCCTGCTCTTCCGGCTTTTGAATATCCGCCATTATAACGGTTGCCCCTTCACGGGCAAATGCTTCTGCACAAGCAAGTCCAATCCCCATTCCGGAGCCTGTAACCATGACAATTCTTTTTTCCATTGTTTTTCTGTTTTTATCTATGTTCAAAGATTTCTTTAATTTTACAGAGGTAAAGGTAAAGGCTTATGTTGCTTTGTTTTGTAGATAAATTACAGATGTTCTAACCTTGATTACAGATTTGTGGAGTAGATTACACTTCATCAATGCTTGAACAAGCAAAGGCAAAAGCCTCCGGAACGGGACTGGAGATTAATTTCATTGAAGCAGATATGCGAACATTAAAGAAACAGATATACATTTAGCATCGGATGAATAATCGGAGAAAGTCAAAAATAGACTTCCAATTAAAAAAACAGTCTCAGGCAGAGGGTATCAAATTAACAGGCAGGGCATTCATTACGCTCTGTTTTGCTTTGTACCGTTATGGACTGAATATTTTTTTCCATCAACTCTGTTATAAAAACACCTTTTCCCCGACTATATAATAAAGTTCAAACAAATGAAGTCAAACCAAAAAGAATTTCTAAAGATATTGTCTGCTTACCAAGGTATTATCCATAAGGTAAATCAGGTATATTTTAAGTCGAAAATAGACAAAGAGGATAATTTCCAGGAAGTCGTCTATCAGCTTTGGCGTTCTTTCCCATCGTTACAAAACAAAGAGAAACCAGCTTCATGGATTTATGCAGTAGCTATAAACACTTCTATTTCAAAGGTCAGACAAGACAGCCGGATTGAGTTCTGCGATGCTTCTGATTCTGCGCTCAATATAGAGGCGGCCACCCCCAATGAGCAACAAGAACAGAACGAGAACTACCAAAGGCTTATAAACGCTCTGTATAAACTGAATGAAATAGATAAATCGATCATGTTGCTTTACATGGAAGATTATAGTTATGAGGAAATTGCTGAAATAATCGGAATGAGCAGTTCCAACATCGGAATGAAAATTCACAGGCTAAAGAACCGATTACAAAAACAATTAAAAAAGTAAGCCCTATGGAAACAAATGACATTAAAGATATTTGGAAAACAGAAACTGTAAAAGAGATGAAACCGTATTCCGAGGAAGAACTAAACGAAATAGTGGTTAAATCTGTAAGAAAATCAATCAAAACAGTATATCCCGGGACTATTTTTCGACTCGTTGTCATTGCTGTGATTGTGTATCTCATCGCAACATTATTTTTAAGGGAGCAGAGTATGGAAGGAATGCTCTTAGATGTCAGCGCTTTAGTTATATTATCTGTTTCTTATCTGCTTTGGGAACGCTCTGCTTACAAAATGCGGAAATATACTAATAGCAAGCCTGTAAAAGAATGGCTGGAATATCGAATAAAGGAATTTGAGAAAAATATAAAATTCAAAACCAAATATGATTTGGCCATATATGCATGTTCTTTTCTGTTTTCAATAGGTTTCTATGTCTTTTATCAAATAGCAGCAAATATTCCCCCGGGCATTTTGACTGTTATCATTATTCCGCTCGGACTTATCATTTACCTTTTGATAGCAAGACGTTCTATAAATCGAAATTATCAAAAAGCTCTTCATGAACTAAAAGAGCTCTATAAACAATTTGAAGAGTCAAACAAATAAAATATACGTATGAAACGAGTTATTATCAGCCTATTCGTATTTTTGCTAAGCAGTAATGCTTTTGCTTTTATTCCGGAAATCAAAACAATCCCGTTAAATGACGGAGAAGTAATTGAAGCCCGCCTGTGTTTACCGGATAATAAAGTGAAAACAATTGTCTTTTGTATTGCCGGAACGGGGCCGACTACCTATTTGACAAAGAGAACGACATTCAATTATTTTGATGAACTTGCGAACGGCTTTTGTGAAGAAGGAACGGCATTTTTTACCTATAACCGCCGGGGATGCAAAACAGGCGAAACTCCTCCTTTATTTGTAGAAGTGGATTCCGCAAAATATGCAAAATATACTCCTGTTCAGGAAGCTGAAGATGTGGAGACAATGATTTCATTCCTTCAAAAAGACCAACGCTTTACAGAATGCAAGATTCTACTTTATGGAATAAGTGAGGGTACTATTATTGCCGCGCTCGTTGCAGAACGAAAGGTCGTGCATATAGACGCTTTATTACTACACGGATATGCCCATGAAAATATGTATGATATCATCTTATGGCAAAATAAAGGACATGGAGTAATGATAATGGCAAACTCCGTTTTCGACAAAGACGGAGATAAAGCGATCAGTAAAGAAGAATATGAAACAGAGGAGGAAACAGTTATCCGGCATAAAACCTACATGTTTCAGAATATGCCATTTGATTCACTGGATATAGTAAAAAACGGCGTCATCGATATACATGACATTGAAAAAATGCGTATGCCGTTCCATGGAGAATTAATAAAAAGAATAACCAACAATGATTGGCTGTGGATTAGAAGTAATTACTTTAATATAACTCCCCAATGGTTTAAAAGCCATTTTAAACTTGAACCGAACAAAACAAGATTGTTACGACTACATATACCTATACATATTTTTCATGGTAAGGAAGATGCAAACGTGCCGGTAGAAGGTGTTTATGACTTACAGGAACGATTCGAAGTCTGTAATAAAACAAACCTGAACATACATCTTTTAGAAAACCACAATCATGATCTGAACTTTCAGGATTGGTTGATTCATAAAAAATGGTCTGAAGGATTTAGACTACTATTTAGTGTGGCAAAAGAATTATCTCTTTAAGGCCCCTCTTTAATCGGTCCAGACCGTCTATCAGCACCTGACGGGGGCAGGCTATATTTAGACGGATAAAACCTTCACCCGCCTCACCATACATGCTTCCTTCATTTACCCAAAGCTTTTCGTCTTTCAGAAGTATTTCCACTATCTCTTTCGAACGCCGTTTCAGTATCGAGCAATCCACCCATACCAGGTATGTGCCTTCCAGTATCACTACAGGGAATTCCGGGAGGTACTCATTGAAGTAGGTTTTCAGATAACTGTAATTTATCGCCAGATAATGTTTCAATTCTTCCAGCCATTCCTCTCCGTCGTTGTAAGCGGCCATCAGTGCTTCCACTCCGAACGGATTCACATCACAAACTTCGTTGATATTGATGGCTTTGTCTATTTTCATACGCATATATTCATCAGCCGAGATAATATTGGCAATCTGTAGTCCTGCCAGGTTAAATGCTTTGCTTGGAGACGTGCATGTGACGGAATGCATCAGGAATTCTTCCGAGATAGAAGCGAAAGGAGTATAGGTATGTCCCGGATCAACCAGCTCACAATGAATCTCATCCGCTATAACAATCACATCGTTGCGGAGACAAATCTCACCGATACGTGTCAGTTCCTGCCGGGTCCAGACTCTCCCTGCCGGATTATGGGGGTTGCAAAGAAGTAACAGCTTTACTTTCGGATCAGAAGCTTTTTGCTCCAATCCGGCGAAATCGATACGGTAAGTTTCGTTTATATAAAGAAGGGGATTTTCCACTATTTCGCAACCATTATTGCGGATGGAAGAGAAAAAACAATTATAAACCGGGGGTTGTACCAGAATGCAGTCTCCCGGAACGGTGAGTGCCTTGATAACGGCTGACAATGCCGGTACGACGCCCGAAGTATAAATAATCCAGTCTTTTTCAATCTGCCAGCCGTGCCGCCGGGCAAACCAATCCGTTATTGCCTCATAATAAGCCGGAGGCACTTTTGTGTAACCGAAGATACCGTGTTCCACCCGTTTGCGCAGAGCCTCCACCACAGCGGGAGCCGTACGGAAATCCATATCGGCAACCCACATCGGCAGAACATCATCGTTGTGTGCCATATCCCATTTGTAGGAATTGGTAGCACGCCGGGGAGTTATTTTATCGAAAACATATTTCATGCGCTGAAGCAAGTTCTGTTGTCCCATAATTTCAGTTCGCAGTCGGCAGGAGCTTTGATATTTCTATCAATGATGATCTCACCGTAACTCTCTGCCAGAATAATACCGGCACGCGGATTCTTCACGCTATGAACAGGACTGTTGATAGTGGCATCCACACTGCTATATTCAAAACACAGGTCGGCATCATCACCCATTATGCAATCCTCCATAATGAGATTATGGGCGTAACAGAGCGGTTGCGTACCTGAAATCTTACAGTTCACCAGCCGAAGATTGCGTGAATGCCAGCCTAGATACTCTCCATTCAGTTCTGAATCGTATACCGTTACATTTTCCGTATTCCAGAAAGCATCTTTCGAGTTGATAACGGCGTTGCGGATTTCCACATTTTTGCAGTACTGGAAAGAATAATTCCCATTCTGACTATAGTTCTCGATACGGATATCCTCACTGTGCATGAATAGATAATCGGCCTTGTCTATCTGTACATTTTTCAGTGCCACGTTGCGGCATTGCCACAGGGTTTCCAGGGCATTGGGAAGTTGTACATTTTCCAACCTGATTCCGTCCATTTCACGGAACATCTTCGGGGCCTCTACTACCGTATCCGTCATTTGGAGATTTTGGGAATACCACAGGGCCGCCCGTGCTCCCTCCGTAAAAAGGCAATTCTTTACAATAAAGCCATTAGTATGCCAGAAAGGATATTTACCTTCAAACCGGCAGTTCACGGCAATGATATTACTGCATTCTTTCAGTGCGGACTCGCCTGTATGAATGGTTACATTTTCCAGTTGCAAGTCGTGTGTAGCGAATAGAGGACGTTCGCCTCCGAATTCTTTGTTTTTAATTATTTCCATGATATAATATTTAATTGTTTCGTTATTCATTTTATAATTCCAGTCCCATTCAATAGGCATTGTCAAGATGTTTTAGGAGGATTATCTAACTATATTGTTTCTACGTTGCAAAATTACGGGAAGAAAAAGACTTCCTTTGTAGATAAATTACAGACATCACTACCTCAATTACTGATTATCTCTTTATTCACGGAATGATATTCGCCTTTCACCCAATCCAAATCTTCCACAGTTACTTTTCACTGTCTTCTGAATTATTTTTCCGTTTCACATAAATAATCGTTCGACATATGTTCTTTATTCATTCGACAGTTATCGAATGATTATGCGACAGATGTTAAATGCATAAAGAATAATTGTCGAATGAAAAGTTATTTTAAACCAATAATAACCATACGATTAAAAAGAAAATATATATATGTTTGCGACAGTATTAGAGACACCTAATTTTGTTTTTTTGTAGGCTCTCATGTTCTTTTTGGTGTTCTTAACTAAAACAAACGCTTGAAAATCTGCAATTTAGCCAAAAGAGGGTTGTATCCCTACGGTATCTCCTCCCTTTTACGTATCTTTGTTTAGGAAAAGGAGGTTATACGGAACGTAAAATCATACATATAGATATGGATGCATTCTATGCATCGGTCGAACAGCGGGATAATCCGGAGCTGCGGGGAAAAGCGCTGGCGGTCGGTTATTCGGAAGAGCGCGGCGTGGTTGCCGCGGCCAGTTATGAGGCACGTAAATACGGTGTCCGTTCCGCCATGTCGTCACAAAAAGCCAAGCGCTTATGCCCTCACCTGATTTTTGTACCGGGCAGAATGAGCGTATATAAAGAAGTTTCTTCACAAATCCACGAGATTTTCCATGAGTATACGGATATCATCGAACCGCTTTCGCTGGATGAAGCCTTCCTCGATGTGACGGAAAATAAAAAGCAAATCCCCCTGGCTGTCGACATTGCCAAAGAAATCAAACAACGGATAAGGCAAGAACTGCATCTGGTCGCCTCCGCCGGTATTTCATACAATAAATTCCTGGCTAAAATCGCCTCCGATTACCGTAAGCCGGACGGCCTTTGCACCATCCATCCGGCTCAGGCACTCGACTTTATCGCCCGGCTACCCATTGAGTCATTCTGGGGTGTGGGTCCGGTCACTGCCAAAAAAATGCACACATTAGGCATTCATAACGGTGCTGAATTACGGGATTGTTCGCTGGAAATGCTGAGCCGCCAGTTCGGTAAAGCAGGCAGTCTGTATTACGAATGTGCCCGGGGAATAGACCTTCGCCCGGTAGAAGCCGTCCGTATCCGTAAATCCGTCGGGTGTGAGCATACATTGGAAAAGGATATTTCCCGTACCTCTTCCGTCATCATCGAGCTTTATCATGCTGCTACCGAATTAATCGGCCGCCTGCAACGGACAGGCTTCAAAGGGAACACACTAACATTAAAGATTAAATTCCATGATTTCACCCTGAAAACGAAAAGTATCACGCAACCCCATGAACTCACCACCCTGAATGATATTCTTCCCCTGGCCAAACAACTGCTCAGGGAAGTGGATTACGCAACCAACCCCATCCGGCTAATCGGCCTTTCCGTTTCAAATCCATTGGAAGAGCGTGAGGAAACAGAAAGAAAAGAACGGTGGAAACAGTTAAGTTTGGAGTTCAGCGATTGGAAAGTTTCATATTAAAGCTATATTTGCACAGAAATCTAAAAGGGATACTATTATATGCACAAACGGTTCCTCTCCATATCCGGGCAAACCGATGACGAGTTACTTATTCTTTTGCAAAAAGGAAATGAGAGGGCTTTTACTGCTATTTACGAACGCTACCACAAGCTGCTCTATGTGTTGGCATACAAATATTTAAAAGACAATGACACCGCAAAAGACGCTGTCCAGCAGATATTCCTGAAACTCTGGGAATCGCGTTCCCTGTTCAGCATCCATATCAACCTGAGAAACTACCTGTACACCATGTTGAAAAACCATCTCCTGAACGAGATACGCAACAACTACACCGCTCTGGAGAAGAATTACGAACTGGCACAGGAAACAATCGAATATGAAAACGAAATATTATCGAAACTGGAAGAGAAGGAAATGACCGAGCAACTGTACCGGGCCATCGACGGCCTGCCGGAACAAAAGAAAGCAGTCTGCCTGTACAAGCTGAAAGACAGTTTATCCAATCAGGAAATCGCAGAAAAAATGCAGATCTCCATACCGACTGTCAAAACTCATTACTCGCAGGCTATCAAGCTGCTCCGTGAACATTTCGATAAGTTACTAATCCTATTGCTCTCCTCTCTTTTCCCCTGAAAAGAAAAAAAGAGTAACAAACACTCATACCATCCACCCAGTTATGTGTCAATTAAGAAAACAGGAATAAAATGAAAACACCAGATAAACATATCATCGACAGGACCCTCAACAACACGGCCACCCCGGAGGAAGCCCGCCAAGTAATCCGTTGGTTCTCCACACCCGAGGGTTCCCGATATTTATCGTCGCTAATGGATGAAGATATGGAAAAGATACAACCCGGCAGCGAAGAACTGTATGCAGAACGATCCATCCCTACAGACGAAATGTATCAGTTCATCATGAAGAAGATCCACTTACAACAAAGAAAACGATTCATTTTTCGTGCAGCCGCCATCCTTATTCCGTTACTGTTGTTCCTCGGGCAATTCTGGTATATAGATAAGCATATCGATCTTTTCGCCGATTCCGGTTACGAAGAAATATATGTCCCCAAAGGTGAACGCATGCAACTGATCTTCCAGGATGGTTCCAAGGCGATACTCAATGCCGAGACACGTATCAAATACCCGCGGAAGTTTGGTTTCAACGAGCGTAAAGTCGAATTGGAAGGAGAAGCCTTCTTCGAAGTATCTCCCAACAAAGACCGCCCATTCATTGTGGATGTAAAAGATATCAATGTAAAAGTATTGGGTACGACATTTGATGTAAAAGCATACGCAACCGATCCGGATATCTTCGTTTCGCTGGAAACCGGAAAAGTAGCCCTAGCCAACAATTCCCGCCCGCTTGCTCATTTACAACCGGGGGAGAAAGCCACCTACAACCGCAAAACCGGTGTCTGCAAAATATCCCGGCCTGAAGATATCGGGCATAACTCTGCCTGGAAAAAAAATCAGATCGTATTCAATAATACGCCTTTATCCGAAGTCATCACGACCCTGTCCCGCTGGTACAACGTAGAGTTCGAAATGCAGGATTCCTCGCTGCTCTATTATAACTATACACTAACGTCCACAGATCAGAAACTGGAACAGATTCTGAAAGATCTTGAAAAAATAACACCCGTACAATTCTCTGAAAAAGAGGGAATTATAAAGATAAGAAGAAAAAAATAAATAATTTTACATATCCCACTCATACTTTTTTGTCCCTTGTGTGTCTACTATATAAAGACAAACAGGGTTAAGTCGCCACATAAAGAATTGAGAAACTATCATATTGTTTAACCTATAAAAATAAAGACAAACATGAACGACACGACATAACAAACTAAAAAAATAACCGGAAATGTCCCCACATCCCCGGTTATTCGACGTACCGAAATTCAAATTAATTTCTAATACATAAATTCATTTCAAAAATATGAAAAAAAATGGTTCGTGCCTTATCCCCAGGCACCTTTTAATATTAATTGAGAAAATCCCGAATGCAATGAAACTGACATTCTTATTTCTAGTCGTTTCTTTACTTACCTTCACAGCAGAAGCCTCCGCACAACGAGTATCTATGTCACTCAATAACGTAAAAATAGAAAAGATCCTGTCGGCTATCACCAAACAGACAGGCCTAAGTGTTGCTTACAGCAAGCAGATTGTCAATCTGGACAGGAGAATGAGCATTCAAGTAAAAGATGCTGATGTAACCCAAGTTCTGGAAAAACTCGTGGCTGATACCAATCTGAATTACGAGATTAAAAACAATAAGATCTATTTGTTCGAAAAACAAACAGAACCAGCAATACCAACTACAACCCAACAAAAGAAACATATCTCCGGAAGAATTGTAGACCAAAATGGCGAAACTGTTATTGGAGCAAACGTTGTTGAAAAAGGAACAACCAACGGAACTGTAACTGATATAGATGGTAATTTTTCTTTAGAAGTTGAAAACAGCAATAACTCTTTACTTGTCAGCTTTATTGGTTATAGAAATTTAGTTGTTCCGATAAATAATCAAACAACATTCCAATTAATATTAAAAGAAGATAGTCAAAAGTTGGACGAAGTAGTTGTAACCGGCTATGGAGTACAGAAGAAAGCATCTTTAACGGGATCTATTTCATCCTTAAAGATGGATGATGACTTAAAAACATTATCTTCCTCCAATATGTCTTCTGTATTAGCTGGAACTATGTCTGGATTGAAAGTGAATACACGCTCAGGTGTTCCCGGAACAACTGCAGAAATGAGCATCCGTACATCCGGTTCTTGGAATTCAACCCCGCCTGTTTATGTAATAGATGGAGTTGTCCGCGAAAAAGAAGATTTTGACAGACTGGATGTCAATGAGGTAGATAACATCAGTATTTTAAAAGATGCTGCATCTGCGGCTATCTACGGTTCACGCTCTTCCGGAGGTGTTATACTAGTAACCACAAAACGCGGTCAAACCGGAAAACCCCAAATTCGTTATACAGGTTCGTATGCCGTAGAAGCTCGTGGTATGGAAATGGAAAGAACAACCGGTATAGAAACTGCAGAGTTAGCCAATTACATGCATAGAAATAATCCAAACCATCCTTACTATTGGGATGATGAAGAACTGGAATATATGCGGAATTTAAATGGAGGAAACGGTTACGACGTTATTGATGAATATTGGCAAAACCCGATGTCGACCCACCATTCTTTAGGATTAACTGGAGGAAACGATCGGGTAAAATATTTTGTAAATGGTTCTTATTTCGGCCAAAGTGGATTTCTGGAAAAAATGGATTATTCTCGTTACAATATTCGTGCTAATTTGGAAGCATCTGTTCATAAAAATTTAAAAGCAATCGTACAATTATCATCCTCTTATGGTAACAAAAACAGTATTTCCTACGGAAAAAGCGGCGATATGGCGGGACTCTACAATCACATGCGTCATATTCAACCAGAAATGCCAACTAAAACAGATGACGGACGCCCTGTAGACTGGGGCTGGATTGGTAATATCGGGGAATTCTCTAACGAAGAAAATTCAGGATACGATAAAGATGAAGACCAGGTCACAGAAACACTTATCCGACTGGAATACGATGTTCCTTTCATTAAAGGTTTGAAAGCCAAAGGACAATTTGCATATAATTATTCAAATGCCTATAACAAGACTTTCAATAAAAAACAGACCTTGTATCAAGTTGAAAAAGAAGGTTCCCATGGACACATTTGGAGAACTGATAAAGTGTTAGGTGCTGTTCAGAGTTCCGAACCAGGTAAAGAATATATTTATCAATCAAGCGCACGTAATAAAGGTTACCAATTAAACTTGCAATTGGATTACGCCCGTACATTCGGTAAACATGACATATCAGCATTGGCTGTTTATGAGCAAAAAGAAGGTTGGTATCGTAGCTTTAACGGGAAAAGGGAGAATTTCCCAATCCTGATCAAAGATCAATGGTTTGCAACCAGTGGCGCAAGAGAAGATTCTGAAGTGGGAGGTAGCGAATCTGAAAATGGAAGAATCTCTTATATCGGCCAAATTAATTACGGATATGATAATCGATATTTATTAAATGCATCTTTACGTGTCGATGGTTCCATGAACTTTGCCAAAGGTAATCAGTATGGTTATTTTCCAGCCTTATCTGCCGCATGGATCGTTTCAAATGAGTCATTCTTTAAATCTGACATGGTTGACCAATTGAAACTAAGAGCATCGGTTGGTTTGACAGGTAATGACAACATTATCGGATGGCAATGGCAAGAATCCTATCAAATGGGAAACAGTGCCTGGTTAGGCAACAATCCGTCCAACAATCCGGGTATCAAATTCAGCGGTATAGTCAATCCTAACGTCACTTGGGAAAAATCATTGGCATACAATGTCGGTGTTGATTTATACTTCATGCAGAAATTCTCTTTAACTACAGATTTCTGGTATAAAAACACATACGACATTTTGGGTGGACGCATATTATCGTTGCCTACCTCTTTCGGATTCAGCATGCCATCAGAAAACTATGGTGAAGTTCATTCCAGAGGTATAGACATTGAAGTTGGATATCGGAATAATATACGAGATTTTAACTATTATGTAAAGGGGGTTTTCTCTTGGGCAACAAACACTGTAAAGAAAAAAGACTATGCAACTGATGCGGCAGATTATGACATACCCATTGGTCGTTCTTTGGACTATTTGGTTGGTTACAGAGATGCTGGTATTATTCGTACCCAAACAGATTTGGACAACTTAAACAACCATTATAAAGAGTTATATGGAGCAGACCATGAATATACGGTATTCGGGCATAAAGCAGAATTAGGTATGCTTGTATACAAAGATTTAAGTGGTCCTCAAGGTAAACCGGATGGCAAAATCGACTCATACGACCGTGATGTAATCGCATCTCATACAACACCTCCTTTTACTGCCGGTTTGACACTAGGTTTTGAATGGAAAGGTTTTTCTTTTGAAACTTTACTTCAAGGAGACTTCGGAGCTCAACGCTATTTAGATGGACGTTATCTAAATATGTATGAATGGAACCGTATGCCTCGCAAATGGCTGGATCATTGGAGTGAGGACAATCCTAATGGGTATTTCCCATCTCCTAAGGCTGCAGACGAATTCAAAAGTTATAATCAGGTTTCCACATTTACCACCTATAATTCAAACTTCGTAAAACTGCGTTATCTGAATGTAGGATACGCTTTACCCAAAAAGTTATTGAGCCATATAAATGTATTGGATAATGCTCGAATATTTTTCTCGGCGACCAACTTGTTTACTATTACAGGATTTGATTTTTGGGATCCAGAATCAAATGGAACGGGTTCATATCCGAACATGAAAACATTTAACTTTGGTATTGATTTAACATTTTAATAAATAAAGAGATGAAAACATACAATAAAATATTAACTATCGCGGTTTTATTCTCCAGCATGATTTCTTGTACATCCGTATTGGACAAAGAGAAACTGGATTCTATCAATCCGGGTGATGTCTGGAATAACGAAAAAATGATTGATGCCGTTATGAACGACATACACGGTTCTTTGATGCCGGGATGGGCTTACGACGGACATTTGTCGGACGAAGCCCCAGACCACAGGGCAGGGATGAATACTTTTTTAAGAGGGACAGCGACAATCGACGATTGGGACAATTGGCCTTATTCACATATAGAAAAGATCAATCTGTTTTTGAAAAATGTGGAAGAGACTACCTTTGAAGACAAAAAAACAGCTTGGAGAGGGCAAGCCTTATTCTGGAGAGCTTGGTGCTACTTCAGCATGGTAAAAGGATATGGTGGTGTTCCCCTCATCTTAGAGCCTCAAGATGTATCAGACAAAGAATCATTGTTTGTTGAAAGATCTTCTACTACAGATTGTTTCATCCAAATCATTGATGATTTGGATGAAGCTATTAATAGCTTGCCCGACACTTGGGATGGTGCCAACTACGGTAAAATCGATAAATGTGCAGCTATGGCATTCAAAGGGCGTGTATTGCTATTTTGGGCCAGCCCCTTATTCAATCCTCAACACGACAACTCAAAATGGGAAGCTGCTTATAAAGCCAATAAAGAAGCGATAGATTTTTGTCTGGCGCATGGTAAAGGGTTATATCCGGACTATAAACAATTATGGTATGACGAGCGGAATCAAGAAGTGCTTATGGTCAATCAATTCTTTACGCCTGATCATAAATATTCTCAAAATGGTATTCGCCCCATGTCATATACAAAAGACGATGTTGCCCGTAATTTACCAATGATGAATACGGTCAATGCTTTCCCGATGAAAGATGGTTCGGATTTTGATCCTGAAAAAACAGATTATGCCATTCTCTTTATGAATAGGGATGATCGTTTCTATACTTCTGTAGCTTACAATGGTTCGGAATACAAAATCAAAGAATTAAATCCGGGAGAATTTTTATGGACAGGCAGAGATGCTAACGGGCAATCTATCGAATTTCCCATTCACAACCCAGGAGAAAGTTTTGATCCTATCAATACCGGTTTCATTTGTAAAAAGAGTATTGACCCAGACATTGACAAATCAACAGTACACGATGCGGATGTAGACTGGGTTGAAATTCGTTTTGCAGAAGTGCTGATGAATTACGGAGAATGTGCCAATGAACTGGGCAAAACAGATGAAGCTTTAGACGTCTTGTACCAAATTCGCAAAAGAGCAAATATCGAAGCCGGAGCAGATAATCGGTACGGATTAAAAGAAACAACTCAAGATGCGATACGAGAACGCTATATCAAAGAACGTTTTGTTGAATTCCTATTTGAAAGCAAACGTTTGGATGATTTACGCCGTTGGCGTCGGTTCGACATCATCAATAGCCAAAAGAAACAGTATGGTATCCAGTCTTGGTTAAAACCAGGGTATGATATTCCGAAAATTACGGATGATATCTATGAAATATGGGATCATTTCGAACCTCATATTGTAGAAGTATCTCCTGAATACACATACAATATGAAAGACCAATATTATTTCTACGCTATTCCTAGAAAACATTTGGACGCCAATCCTAAATTAAAGCAAAACAACAATTGGGATGGCGGTACATTTGATCCTCTGTTATAAAGCAAAAATCAATTAGATTTCTACTAAAACGAAAAAGGATGTATCATTTCAGTGATTAAATTCATATGACACATCCTTTTTTGCACTATAATATCGATATAGGTAGGATTATAACATTGGTTTTATCAAATTATATTTTTCAAAAGCATCTACAATATCTACCACTATTACGTATTATACCTTATATATCATAAGATTACCAAGCAATTGTAGATGCTTTTTTATCTACAATTTTCCCGATTTATCTACCAACTTTTCATTTACTTTGTTTACTTTTTGTATAAAAGTAGGTAATTGGGAGAGGAGGTTCGGAAAAGATGAAGATATATGATAGAGCCGGAGTTTCCGTATGCAATATGCCGTGAGTATGGAGTCATAAAAAGTTTTACTACTGAGGAAACTTTTGTTTCCTGCCGAGAAAACTATAGTTTTGTGCTGAAGAAACTATAGTTTTCATAGCACAAAACTATAGACACACTTCCTACAAAGGGAATCTATCAAAAGTACGTCAAGGAGGCTGAATAGTTACATTTTTGCATATTACAATAAACAAATGCGGTAATTAATGGTAGATAAATCAAAAAAATTGGTAGATAATAAAGCATCTACAACCATTACTTGACAAACTGATTTACAAAGAGTAAAACACAACAATGGTAGATATTGTAGAAACTTTTGAAAAAAATAGAATTTGAGAAATCAAGCTATATTTAATTATTATACAATGAAACACTTATCAATATTCCTTGCACTTATTTGTTTAGGAAGCATCTCCTGTTCTACGGAGGTAGAGCAAGAGATGCCCTTGGATAACTATAACATCATTTGGACTACCCCCAGCGAAAACGCTACTGGTTCAATGCCTGTCGGAGGCGGTAATTTGCAATTGAACGCTTGGCGGGAAAAGGATGACCTGCTTTTCTACTTAGGTAGTACGGATAGTTATATGGACCATAGTACCCAGTTAGGAAAATTGGGACGTGTACGCCTGCAAATCTTCCCCAATCCGTTTTCAACAACGTTTAAACAGGAGTTAAACCTACAAGAGTCGGAGATTGTATTTACCGGTGACGAGGGATTCCAACTGAAGGTATGGGTGGATGTATTCCATCCAATCGTGCACGTTGAAATGCAATCGGAGAAACCCGTTGAGGTGGTCGCCCACTATGAGACTTGGAAGTTGGAGCATCAATTCACCGAAGATAACCGGATTCTGTTCTACCATCGCAACGCCTCGACCAATGCGGCATTGGAAAAGATGATTGAGGAACAACGGGCGGATCCTTTCAAGGATAAGATAACAGACCCGTTGAAGAACCTGACTTCGGGCGGTGTACTCTATGCTGAAGGTTTGATTCCATTCGTTGCGGATAGTGGCGTGTATATGAAAACGCCTTATCACTCTTTGGTGTTGAAATCCAAAGAGCTGTTGAAGAAGCTGGATCTAAGAGTCGCCATCCGTATCGAACAGGACGAAACATTGGAACAGTGGAAAGAGCAACTATACACATTGACTACCCAAACGGCACAAACCGCTACTTCCGACCGTCAACAATCCATCGCCTGGTGGAAAGAATTTTGGGACAGAAGTTATATCCACATCCATCCGGATGCCGATCCGGCACAAATGGTCCATGCGGATGTCCGGAAAGATGAGAAAGCAGCCGCCTGGCAAGTGGGACGTAATTACCAGTTGTTCCGTTATCTGTTGGGGTGTACACATGGCGCACGTCATCCGATCTTGTTCAACGGAGGTATTTTTAATGTAGACAACACAAATGGCCAAAGTCCGGAATACAGGAACTGGCAAGGATGTGAATTTATGGCTCAAAACCAACGTCTGGTCTATTGGCCATTACTCAAAACCGGTGATAACGATTTGATGCAACCGGTCATGAACATGTATCGAAACGGAATCAAATTGCAAAAGGCACGGGCACAGAATTATTGGAATATAGAAGGGGCCGCCTACCCGGAGGCTTTAAATATTTATGGTTTGCATGCAGTTTATGCCGATCCGGATATGATGACAGATAGTTTCGGACGTTGTGCCAATCGTAAACGGGAAGCATCGGAATACGGTCATAGCGGTTTGATACACTTAGAACATCATTACACCTCCATGCTGGATTTTGCTTATATGTTCCTGGAAGCGGCCCGTTTCGGGAAAGAGGAGTTGCAACGTCAAATGCCGGTCATAGAGAATGCAGTCAAGTATTACGACAACTATTACCAACAATGCCGATTGGCATTAAAAGGGGAACGGTTAACTGCCGACGGCAAATTGGAACTTTTTCCTTCCAGTGCATTGGAATTGTATTGTGAAGCCAAAAATCCTACGGATGTGGTCTGCGGATTACGAGCTTTGGTGAAAGGGGTACTCTCTTTTCCGAAAGAAGAACTAACAGAAGAACAGTATAATTATTTCAACGACGTATTACAACGCTTGCCCCAAATAACGACCGTTGAAAAAGAGAGACGCACCATGTTGCCCCCTGCTGAAACCTGGAAGTTGGAAGGCGATCAGCCCAATATGGAGTTCCCGCAATTGTACGCTCTTTTCCCATTCGAAACTTACTCTTTTGACGATACTGTCGGGTTGAATATAGCCAAGAACACCTGGTTGTATAATTCCAAGGCCTCAGCGCAGAAGAATTACATTTGCTGGTTCCAAGGCGGTATCTTCACGGCCCACTTAGGATTGACCGACGAGGCGAAATCGTATGCCATAAACAAGTTCCTGCATCCGTTAGGAGACCGGGGACATAAGAATGTGCCAGTCAAACGCTTCCCTGTCTTTTGGGATAACCCCGGCTTCTGCCAATGTCCGGACATGGATCATGGCGGGGCAGCTATGATTGGTTTGCAGGATATGTTGATGCAGACACAAGGCCAATACATTTATCTCCTACCGGCCTGGCCGAAAGAATGGAATTGCAATTTCAAATTGCATGCGCCTTACAACACCATTGTGCAGGGTGTCATACAGAACGGAAAATTGCAAAGCTACAAAGTCACCCCCGCCTCCCGCAAGAAGGACGTGGTAATCATGAACGGATTTTAAATAATCATTTAATACATAAGACAATATGAAGAAAATAATAATGAGTTGTACTCTTCTGATTCTGGCTTCTTCTTCCGCCTATCCCCAGGAGCGGATGGATAAAATGTGGGGAGAGCAACAGTCGAAAAAAGCCGCGTTGGAAACAGAACGCGGACATAATTTTGAATGGGGCAATTACGCCATGTTTATCCACTGGGGACTATTCTCCCATTTGGGGAATATATGGAACGGCAAAACCTACTACGGCATCGGTGAATGGATGATCAACGAAGGTATGGCCAACGCCAACCGGGATGAGTACAAGGCTACCAGCCGCTCGTTCAACCCGAAAGAGTTTGATGCCATGAAGATTGCCCAATTAGCGAAAGATGCCGGTATGAAATACATCATCATCACCAGCAAACATCATGACGGCTTTGCGATGTATCACTCTGCTTGCGACAAGTTCAATATTGTGGACGCTACGCCATTCGGTCGTGACCCGATGAAGGAATTGGCCGATGCTTGCAAGAAGTTGGGATTAGGTTTCGGCTTCTACTATTCCCATAATCAGGACTGGACCACTCCGGGAGCTTCTGGTGCACCGAAAGTGGATGCTGCAGGGAATCCGAAGACGTTTGAAGATTACTTCAACACCAAGTGTTTACCTCAGGTCAAAGAGATTACGCAGAATTATGGCGACATCGAGTTGATATGGTTTGATACACCGGGAGGTATCCCGCAAAAATATGCCGAACAGTTGGTGGAAGTAGTTCACCAAAACCAACCTCGTGCGCTCGTTTCCGGACGTGTCGGCTATAATTTAGGTGACTACCAAACATTGGGAGACATGGAAGTGCCGTTGGAAAATATCGATGGTTTGTGGGAAAGTGTAGACGTGACCAACGATGTTTGGGGATATGCCTGGTATGACCAAAACTGGAAAACACCCAAACAGCTCCTAAAATACCTCATCTCAACCATCGCCCGTGGCGGTACTTATATGCTGAATATCGGTCCTGACGGATTGGGGAATGTTCCGGAGTTCGTATCGCAGACCTTACGTGCTTCCGGTAAATGGATTGCCCGATATCCGCAAGTCATCTACGGGGCGGAAGCCTCTCCTTGGAAACACGCTCTGCCTTGGGGTGATATAGTCAAACAAGGGAATAAACTCTATCTGACGGTATATGAATGGCCTACATCAGGTAAACTCTACCTGCCCGGCTTACAGACCGACATCGTTTCAGCCCGTATCTTAGGAGAAAAGCAGAAACAACGGATCAAATTTAAGAAAGAAGCAGGATGGACCATATTGAACGTACCTTTTCAAAAGCCGGACCAACTGATCAGTGTCATCGAATTAGAAATGAAAGGCAACCAAATCCAAGTAGACAACACCCAAGCTGTTGACCCGGAAATCGGAATCAAGGATCTGTCGGTCCTATTTACGCAGACAACCAATTGCCATGTCTATAAATCCAGTTGGATGGAGAAGTTCGGCGAATGGAAACATGTCCATTGCATCAGCGACCTGAACAGGAAAGGCCGTGCCACCTGGACGATCGACATCCAAACGCCCGGCACCTACCAAATCGACTTAAAAGCCAGAGGCGAAGGACGAATCGTATGGAAAGTAGAAGGAGACGAAGGACAGATCGTCCAAAACCAACAAGGAGTTTCCTCTTATTTCCAAGAAAAAGCTATTGGCTGGATCAAGTTCGACAAAAAAGGAAAACACACTCTCTCCGTCAGCATGCCGGAAGGAGGAAAAGCGGATTTAAGCGCAATCACTTTGACTCCGGTAGTATTTTGATTTCAAAAGATTAGATAAAAAAGGCGGTGTGCATTCAATGTTTTACTTGCATAAAAACATAAAATGCACACCCTTATATTGTTTACACTTAAGTATAAATAAAAAAAGACCTGCCTCTTTCCTTAAATACTAACCGAAATTATATAAATTCATGTATATTTGCGACAATACATCTTTCATGTAACAGGGAGAGCGGATTATTATGATGGAAAAAGAGGAAGAACTACATTTGATTCATTCCCTGAAATCGGGGGATAATCAAGCATACAAATACATATATGATCATCATTATACTTTGTTATGTAAGATTGCCTACGAATTTCTGAAGGATGACTTTCTTTCAGAAACCATTGTGGATGATGCCATTTTCCATCTTTGGGAAGTCAGGGAAACAGTCAATATAACCACCTCCCTCCGTAGCTACCTGGTCCAGGCTGTACGTAACCGCTGCATAAACTATCTGAATCTGGAAAGAGAAAAAAGGGAAGTTCGCTTTTCCGTTATCGACCAGCAAAACGAATGGATCAATTCTGTTTTCTCTTCGGATGATTACCCGCTGGCAAGACTTCTGGAAAATGAACTCGAACAGGAAATAAAAAATGCTATCGAAAGATTACCGGATGAATGCAGGATCGTTTTTCAAAAAAGCCGGTTCGAAGAGAAACGTTATGAAGAAATAGCCGGAGAATTAGGTATTTCCGTCAATACTGTCAAGTACCATATTAAGAACGCAATATCCCGTCTGAATGCCGATTTAAGCAGATATTTACTTATACTCCTCTGCTGTTTCTGTATTTAAAATAAAAAATTTGTCCGCCCACACTACCCACCCATTCTTTTCAACTGTCATATAAGTAAGAACATAACAAATGAAGTCTACAAATACACATATCGAGATAGATGAGCTGATCGCAACATACCTTTCGCAAGGTCTGGAATCGGAAAAACTGGCTGAACTGGAAAACTGGCTCAAAGCATCCCCGGAAAATCAGAAACATTTCCAACAGATGCGTGAGATCTGGTTCTCAACAATCAGTGCAAACGAAGAAGAACGATATAATAAAGAAGAAGCATACAGCCGGTTCCTCAACAGAACCTGCCAAATACCTCAAGAAGAGAAAACCGTCAAAAAGCTATCTTTACATAAATTCTTTTATGGGGCAGCTGCCGTCGCACTTCTCTGTCTTATTTCCTTCGCTTCCTACCGGACCGGTACCGAACAGGTAAAGAAACAATTCGCCGAAATGGTCGTCGAAGCTCCGTTAGGGTCAAAAACAAGATTATATCTTCCGGACGGAACCTTGGTATGGCTGAATGCCGGTTCGACAATCACCTATTCACAAGGCTTCGGTGTAGAAGAACGAAAACTGAAATTAAGTGGTGAAGGATATTTCGAAGTGACACGCAATAAACAATTACCTTTTGAAATCACGACAAAGGAATTGCAGTTAAGAGTGTTAGGGACTAAATTCAATTTCAGGAATTATCCGGAAGACGAAGAAGTATCCGTCAGCCTGCTGGAAGGAAAAGTGAGTTTAAGAAACTATCTGAAAAACGATGCCCTTTGTTATCTGGAACCCGATCAGAAAGCGATCCTGAACAAGAAAAACGGCAAACTGATGGTTTCCGCCTCCGAAGCACGGTATACAGCGGAATGGACCAACGGATTCCTGTTCTTCGACGAAGAATTGCTGCCGGATATTATCAAAGAACTGGAAAGAAGTTATAACGTAAAAATACACCTGGAAGACAATTCACTGGAAACATTCCGTTTCTACGGAAACTTCGTCAGAAAAGAACAGACTATCCAGGAAATATTAGAAATGTTAGCTTCGACTGGAAAACTAGAATACAGGATAAATGAAAGAGACATCTATTTATCCGCCAAATAAAAGTCTTTATTTAATACTTATTTATTAACTTAAAATTGAATCTATATGAAAAGAAGAGACCCTGGTTAGAACGTAAAAACCGAGTTCGATATAAAAAGAACCGGAGGATCTGCACAATCCTCCGATTCAGATATCCGGACTCCATTCACTGCGAATTCCGAAAGTATTGACAAATATAGTAAAACTTTACTTCCGGTATTAAAATTTCTTGTTTAAAACAACTAATTCTAATTACTTATGAATATCAGAAAGAAGGCCATATATATGGTCCTGGTGATGTTTTGCCTGAATTTAACAGTGTTTGCGCAAAACATAAGCCTGAATTTAAATAATGTGACGGTTAAAAAAGCCATTGAAACATTGAAAGAGACAAATGGCTATTCCTTTGTTTTCGCCTCCGGGGACATAGATACCCGGAAAACCATTTCAATAGCAGCAACTGATAAACCCATATCTGAAGTTGTAAAACAGATACTAAACGATCAAACATTATCCTTTGAAATAAAAGGGAAAAATATCATTGTAAAAAAAGGAACCGATACAAATCTCCCAGATGATAAAAAACAAAGAATCTCCGGTGTTATCACTGATGCAAACGGCGAACCGGTGATAGGTGCGAACGTAATTGAAAGTGGAACCGTTAATGGTACGATTACAGACCTGAACGGCAAATACTCACTGGAAGTATCACCCAATTCCACCCTTCAAATCACTTACGTCGGCTACGACACGCAGGAAATTAAAATAGGAGGACAAACAACAATCAATATTGAACTGAAGGAAGATTCGCAAGCCCTGGAAGAAGTGATTGTTGTCGGCTATGGTGTTCAGAAAAAAGTCAACCTAACAGGAGCCGTATCGCAGGTATCCTCCAAAGTATTGGAGAATAGACCAATTACAAATCTGAGCCAGGGACTGCAAGGCGTTGTCCCTAACCTGAATATCAATAACTCCGATGGCAATCCGAATTCCACCGCAAAAATGAATATACGCGGGGCCGCCACCATCAGCGACGATGCCACATCTCCTCTCATCCTGGTAGACGGAGTACAAATGACACATTTCAATATGTTGAATCCGGAAGATATCGAGAGCATCTCCGTCTTAAAAGACGCTTCTTCGGCAGCTATTTACGGAGCAAGAGGGGCTTTCGGTGTTATTTTAATTACAACTAAAGGGGGGAAAGCAAATACAAAACCGGTCATTGAATACTCTGGAAGTATCCAGTTCAATACGCATACTTATCTACCCGATATGTTAAGTGCGGTAGATTATATGGATGCGTCCAACGAATCTTCATTCAACAATTCCGGTAAAAACAAATATACGGATGAGCAAGTACAATGGGTGAAAGATTATAATGCCGACCCGGTAAATAATCCGATCTATCATGTATTGGATAACGGTAAAATCTTTTGGAACGGAGGAAATGACAATTATGCACAGATGTTGAGTAAATGGTCGCCAACGCATAAACATACAGTCAGTGTAAACGGTGGTTCCGAAAAAATCAATTTTTACGCATCGGCTGGTATGATGCATCAGGACGGAATGTTCAAAGATTATACCGACGTATTCAAACGTTATAACTTCCTGACAAACGTCTCTGCAAAATTAGTTGAAAATTTCCGACTGGGATTTAAGGCTACTTATTCACAAACAATCTATGACGAACCTCATCGCTATACGACAAAAGGCTCCAGCTGGTGGGAACAAATGACTCGTGGCGAACCGCAAATTCTTTATCCGATATATACTCCGGAGGATTCTCCCGTGGGTGGAGGTATTCCTACCGAACATTTTTATAATTTCCTGGCAAGCGGCTCAAGAAACAACACCAAACGTGAAGACGCGACCTTTCTGATTAACGGAGAATGGGATATCATAAAAGGATTGAAACTGAAAGGGGATTTTAGCTACCGTACAACGAATTACAGGAATAAAGACATTCAGAAAGAATTCTCTTATATCCGTGATTCGTGGACTACACAAAACAGCGCGACATATCCATCCTTCATTTCGGATGAGAACCGCCATACCGATTATTTCGCAGGAAACATCTTTATGGACTATACAACAAATATCAACCAAAAGCATAATATTTACGCTTTGATCGGTTTCAACCAAGAATGGGAAATATACCGCATGTCGTCCATAAAAAAAGAAAATCTGGTATCAATGGAAGTTCCGTCCATCAATTTAGGGACAGGTAATATAATCGGGAAAGATTCCGAACAGGCCTGGGCTATCCGGGGTGCCTTCATGCGTTTTAAGTATGATTATAAAGGTAAATATCTGTTTGAGATGAATGGACGTTACGACGGTACATCCAAATTCCCCCATAGTTCACGCTTCGGATTCTTCCCATCTTTTGCCGGGGGATGGAGAATATCAGAAGAGAATTTTATGTCCTCAACCCGTAACTGGTTAAATGACTTAAAAGTACGCGTTAATTACGGAAGTCTTGGAAACCAAAATGTTTCAGGCGTATATCCCTATATCTCCACATTCGACGTAACACAACAAACACAATATATATTAAACGGAAATCTTCCTATTTCGGTCACAGCCCCCGGCCTGGTTGCTTCCGACCTTACCTGGGAAACTGTAAAAACGTTGAATTTAGGTGTCGATATCACTTTATTGAATAAACTATCAGCCAGCTTTGACTGGTTCGACCGCCGTACCATCAACATGCTGACCGAAGGTGACAAACTACCGTCTATTTTAGGAACAGATTCACCACGCCGTAACAATGCAAACATGAAAACAAACGGTTGGGAAGTCTCCTTAAGATGGCAAGATGCATTAAATAACGGTATCAATTATGATGTAAGTCTGATCCTATCCGACTATGTCAGCAAAATTACTAAATACGACAACAACCCCAGTAAACTATATGAGACCTATTATGTAGGCAAAACTATCGGTGAAATATGGGGATATGAAACCGTAGGCATCTTCCAGTCGAAAGAAGAAGTCGCAGCTTCTGCCGACCAAAGTCAATTAGGCAATGGTAGTAAATGGGGTCCCGGAGATGTGCATTATGCCGATCTAAATGGTGACAAAGTCATCAACTGGGGCGACAAAACCGTAGACAACCCAGGAGACACTAAAATTATCGGAAACACAACACCTCGTTATCAATTCGGTATCACAGGTAACATTGCCTGGAAAGGTTTCGATCTCAACATTTTCATTCAGGGGGTAGGAAAACGGGATTTCTTTCCGAGCGGAAATTTCTTTTGGGGACAAATCAACAATGCCGGAGCAGTCGGTACCTATGAAGTCTATAACAATGCATGGCGTGAAGATAACCCCAACGCTTTATATCCTATCTGGAAGGCCGGATCAGCCGGATATAATGCAAAAACTCAAACACGTTTCTTGCAAAGCGGTGCCTATGCCCGTTTAAAGAACCTGACATTGGGTTACACATTACCAAATGCTCTGACTTCTAAATTATACCTGAACAGGCTAAGAGTCTATTTTTCCGGACAGAATCTATGTGAAATCACAAATATTAAAGGTGGATTCGACCCGGAAATCATAGGGAATGTCGGAGAATATTATCCGCTACAACGTTCTATTTTGTTTGGTCTTCAAATAACACTATAAAGAAATATCAGTATGAAAAAGTATAAATATATAACAAACACACTTCTAGGAATCATACTTTTAGGAGTATGCTCCTGTAATAATGATTTCATGGACCGCTATCCTACTACCAGTATCAGCGACGAGAATTTCTGGAACTCTGAAAAAGATTTGGAAATTTACTGTAACGGACTCTACACCTTTATTGAAGGACACGCCTCGGGCCATACAAAAAGTCCTTTACTGACAGGAGATAACCAGAGTGATAATATGGCTCCCCAGGATTATAATATCATAGCTGCGGGAGAACATGTCGTCCCCGCCAAAAGTGGAGATTCAGACTGGAACTGGACTTTTACCAGAAAATGTAATTATTTCCTGAACCGCTACCAGAAAACCCCGATCAAAGAAGATGTGAAAGACGCGTATGCCGGAGAAATAATGTTCTTTAAAGCATGGGATTATTTCAAAAAAGTCAAACGATACGGCGATGTACCCTGGATATCCAAAGATCTGAATGTAGACTCTGAAGAATTATATGGTCCGCGCGACTCCCGGATTATCGTCATGGACTCTGTCCTGCATTGTATAGACTGGGCGATAAGTAAATTACCAGCTTACGAGAAAGCCTCCCCCAACCGTATTAACCGCGACGTAGCCTTGGCTTTAAAAGCCAGAATATGCCTGCATGAAGGGACATTCAGAAAATATCATGGAATAGAAAACCATGAGAAATTCCTGAAAGAAGCCATGACTGCGGCAAATACGCTGATAACGGAAAAGCATTATTCCGTCTATAACACAGGCGATCCGGAATGGGACTATCGGACATTGTTTTGCTCTCTCGATTTGAAAGGAAACCCGGAAATGATTTACTATAAAGTATATGAACTTGGATTGCTGGGTAATCGAACGAGTAATTTTATTGAAGGCGGAGAAGCTAATTTAGGATTCAGTGTATCCAAATCTTTAATAGAATCTTATCTTTGCAAATGTGGAAAACCTATATCCTTATGTAAGGAACATTATCTGGGAGATGACAGCATACAAAGCGAACTTCTAAATCGTGACCCTCGACTAACACAAACGGTTTGTTATCCGGGAAAAGATTTACAACGTGAAACATTAAAACCGTCTATCCCGGGTTCTAACATTGCAACTGGTGTGATTCCCACAGGATATCAGATCATTAAATACTGGGTAGATGACCGTGAAGAATATCTCCGTTACCAAAACGGTATTCTGGATGCTCCGATTTTCCGTTATGCAGAGACATTGCTGATCTATGCAGAAGCAGCTGCCGAACTGAATCTATGTGACCAAAACGTTTTGGATAACACAATCAACCTGTTGCGAAAAAGAGCCGGAATGCCTGATATGAGAATCGAAACATTGGAAAAAGATCCTGCATCCGATTTCCCGGAACTCCCAGTTTTGATTGATGAAATCAGACGCGAACGGAGAGTTGAATTTGCACTCGAAGCAATGCGTTACGATGACTTGATGCGTTGGAAAGCGGGTAAGCTTTTGGAAAAAACGGTACGGGGAATGAAATTCGTACAGTCCCAATACCCGACAGTCGTAGTTGGTAAACATATCGACATAGATGAGAATGGTTATATTCTCCCCTATAAAAAGATTTTACCGAACGGACGTAAGTTTGACGAATCCAAACATTATTATTTCCCGTTACCGACTGAAGAGCTGGTACTGAACTCAAATCTGAAACAGAACCCAAATTGGTAATAAAATATGAGAAAAATCTTCATTCCAGTTTTCACACTGGCCTTATCAACGGCATGCTTGGCGCAATCTAAAAAGAAAGCGCCGAACGTCCTGTTCATCCTTGTCGATGACATGCAAAGTACGTGTATCCACGCCTATGGATGCGATCAGGTTCATTCACCCAATATCGACCGGATCGTAAATAATGGCATATCATTTACCCGGACATACACCAACGGTTCGTTAGGGGGTGCCCTGTCGATGCCCAGCCGGGCAATGATTATGACCGGAAGAGGGGTTTATCAAGTCATTCAGGACGGTGCCCGGATACCGGAGCAACATGTTACTCTTCCCGAGTTATTGAGGCAAAACGGATACACCACGTTTGCCACCGGAAAATGGCATTCGGATCTTAAGTCTTTCAACCGCTCTTTCGAGAAGGGAGAAAATATTTTCTTCGGAGGAATGCATTCTTATCAGACAAACGGACATGTATCTCCACGCCTCTATCATTACGACCCGGCAGGCGACTATGCAGGCGAACCATTTACCGGAAAAAAATTCTCTTCCGAGATGTTTGCCGATGCGGCGGTAGAGTTCCTGCAAGGACGGAAAAAAGAGAAATCTCCATTCTTCGCTTATGTCGCTTTTACCTCGCCTCATGATCCGCGTATGCAACATCCGGATTATGCACAGAATTATAAAGCTGATACATTGAATTTACCAATTAATTTCTTACCTCAGCATCCGTTTGATAACGGAGATATGAAAGTACGCGATGAAGTCTTATCTCCTATTCCACGAAACACTCAAACCATACAGAAAGAGTTAGCCGGATACTACGGTATGATCAGCGAAGTAGATACACAGATCGGACGGATTATACAGGCGCTAAAAGAAAGCGGGCAAATGGATAATACCATCCTTGTGTTTGCTTCGGATAACGGATTAGCAGTCGGACAGCACGGTTTGCTGGGTAAACAGAATTTATATGATCACAGCGTACGTGTTCCTTTAGTTATATCTGTTCCCGGCCTAGAGAAAGAAAAAGGAACAAAAAAAGATGTAAACTGTTATCTTTACGACGTATATCCAACACTTTGTGACTTGACAGGCACACAGCCGGCTCCGTCCGTCACCGGAAAATCTTTACTACCAGTTATCAAAGGGGCAGATAAACACAGAGACTGCCTGTTCCTTGCATACAACAGCATTCAACGCGGATTGGTGAAAGATGGCTGGAAATATATCATCTATAATGTCGGAGGCTTCAGAACTGAACAATTATTCGATCTGAAAAACGATCCCTGGGAAATGGTCAATCATGCCCAAGAACCGGCTTACGCCTTCAAACTTGGAGCCTACAAAAAGTTATTAAAAGAAGAAATGGAGAAAAATAACGATTTTTGTAATCTAGATGATTTTTTCTGGTGGGGAAAAGGAGAAATGCTCCCTTGGAACGAAGGGAAAAAGCTCTACACAGACCCGGATAAATAAACACAAATTGCTACATTAAAAGTTTGTTTATTATAAGCTGGCAAATCAAATACGGAGATAGAAAAATGCAGATAGTCTCCGTATTTGGTTGAGTATAAACATCGTTCAATACAAAAAATCTTCTTTACTAAAAGAATCACAAAATAGCATAAAGATAGAATAAACAGCATTACTACATCTTCTTGATCAAAAAAATGCACAAAACAATAACAGTGCCTAAGCTATTAATATCACTTCTAGAAGAATAAAAAACACATATTTTAACACCAGCTCCAGATAAAAAGATCACAAACCTTCGTTTAGACCCCAATTGACATGCAGTTAAAACGAAAAAAATTCGTTTTAACCGAGATTGAAATTCGTTTAAACACAAAATTATATCAACTACAGTAGATTTTTCAACAAAATCCATTTTCCAAGCATTGATTTTGTATGTTAAACAGCATATTTACAACTCTAGAAGAAGAAAAAATCAAAATACAAAAACACACCAACAAAGCCCCTTTTAAAGACAAACAAATCCGTTTTACATATATATTCTTTCAGTTTAATCATCAAAAGCTTAATAATATTATCTATATGGATATGGCCCAAACATTTAGAACAGCTTCTATGAGAACCAACCCCACCCCTACCCTATACAGCCTCGGTAAATCAATGATAAATTATCATTTTAATGATTGTTTTTCAATTCGATTAAAGAATTCTGATAAAGATATCTGAAAATAATCGCATAATACTTTTAATGTACTAACAGTTATATTATTTTTTCCTTGTTCCAAACGTCCACAATGTATATCAGTATCAAGATAAACATCTTCCTGCGACAAATTCCGGGAAAGCCGAAGCTCTTTAATCTGCCGTGCTATTTCTTTTATTAACAAATCATTCTTAATGTTCTGCATGATTCAAATTACAGCAGCTTTTTTTACTTTTTCAATGACATATATGTCATATATCACAAAAAGCATTACCTTTGCTAAGAGATATTGATTATGGGAAGAAATATTGTAATCTTCAATTTTTATATATCTTTACCCCATCAATCATTCGATATGGAGAACATTTCAGAGATAAAGGAATTTAACAAACTGTTTTCGAACTATCAGGGAATTTTCATCCGTTTTGCTAATACTTACATTCAGGATGAAGAAACAGCCGAAGATATAGTGGTCGACAGTCTGGTATATTATTGGGAAAACCGACATTCCCTCAGCTCCAATTCGAATATCCCGGCTTATATCATGGAAGTAGTCAAACATAAAAGCCTCAACTACCTGCGTAATCAACGAATCCGGGAAGACATCGAACAGAATCTCTGGACCCACATGGACAGAGTCAAGAGACTAAAAATCACTACACTGGAAGCTTGCGATCCGGAAGAGCTATTCAGCTCGGAAGCACAACGCCTGATAGACGAGACATTGGAAAGTCTACCCGAAAAGACACGCACTATCTTTATTATGAGCCGGTATGAAAATAAATCTCACAAAGAGATTGCCGAATATCTCGACTTATCAACTAAAAGCATTGAATTCCATATATCCAAAGCTCTCGGCGTATTAAGAAAAAGATTAAAAGATTATCTCCCGTTCTTTCTTATCTTCCTGAATTAATTAACAACGACCTTGTTTTTATTGAAAAAAGTAAGTTTTTCCATTAGGGATACATTTCACTTATGTGCTTACTATATATGGAAAGAAAAATACTATATCGTTTTTTCGAAGGAAAAGCATCTCTTGAAGAAGAAGAGGTTTGCGACTGGACGGAAGCTTCTGAAGAAAACATGCAGGAATACATAAAAGAACGTAAGTACTTTGACCTGCTGCTTGTTCAGAACAAGAGAAACAGTACGCCGCATTCTTCTGGAAAAGGATATCTGTTAAACAACCTAATCAAATATGCAGCAGTTGTTCTCCTACTTATCATGTGTGGTTTGCAAGTCTATTATATAACAAAACCGGAGAAGAATTTTGAAATGAACACAATTATAGTACCGACCGGACAAAGAGTGAATCTTTTATTGTCGGACGGGACAAATGTGTGGCTTAATTCCGGTTCTAAAATGAGATACCCAGCCTCTTTCACAAAAGGCAAGCGGGAAGTAACACTTGATGGAGAAGGTTATTTTGAAGTAACTAAAGACCTTAAAAGACCATTTGTTGTACAAACCGATAAATATGACATACAAGTATTAGGTACTAAATTCAATGTCGAAGCATATAATGATACTCCCCTATTTTCAGCAGCATTAATGGAAGGTTCCATACAGATTTCAGACAAGACAGAACCTTCAAATATAACCTTGTTACATCCTCAACAAAAAGCTAATTCTATAAATGGACAACTGGTTGTTGAAAAGATACAGAATTATGACATTTATCGTTGGAGAGACGGATTACTCTGTTTTGAACACATCGCGTTTAATGACCTGATGAAAGAATTCGAAAAGACATACGATATACAGATCATAAACGAAAATAAGAACCTGGATAACTATATTTGTAGTGGCAAATTTAGGATTTCAGACGGTGTAGACTTTATATTACAAGTTTTACAACGAGATGTCAAGTTCCGTTTCCAGCGAAATGAAAATAATACGATTATCTATATAAAATAATATGTTGAACCTTTAAATCATATTGCCTATGAAATAGCTCATAAAGAAAAAGCGATAAATGCGGGAACATCTATCGCTTCATGACTAACACAATTATTAACAACTGTATTAATCTCTAACAATTACAAAGTTATGAATAAAGTATCTTTGTCGGGACCCTATTATCTAAAAAAATCACGACATAAACATTTTTTCAGAATTATGAGAATAACCTCATTTTTAGCATTTGTATTGATATTTTCATTACATGCTGTCAATTCAAACTCACAAAATGCACGAGTCACTGTCCAGGCCACCAATACTTCTTTAAAAGAAGTACTGAATACGATAGAAAAACAAACTGATTATTTATTTGTATATAATATAAATGTAAATACAAGTCAGAACGTTGGTGTAAACGCAGTAAACCAACCTGTTAATCAGGTCTTAGATAATTTATTTAAGGAAATAGGATTAAGCTACGTAAAAGAGGGATCTTATATTGTGGTCTCTACCGTTGCAGAAAAAGCATCGGTAAATCAGCAGAAGAAACTGGTAGAAGGAACTGTGACTGATGCCAGTGGTGAACCTATCATCGGAGCAAACGTAGTTGAGAAAGGAACAACAAACGGAACTATCACCGATTTGAATGGCAAATTTTCTTTAGAAATAACGCCCGGAGCCTTATTACAGGTATCTTATATCGGTTATAATACCAAGGATATCACGGTTAGCAGCAATCAATCTATTCTGGCAATTAATTTATCAGAAGATACACAAGCAATCGATGAAGTCGTCGTTGTAGCTTTTGGTACACAGAAAAAATCCAACCTCACAGCAGCCGTCGCAACTGTCGATTCAAAAGCATTAGCAAACCGACCGGTAGCTAATGTCTCACAAGCGCTGCAAGGAATTTCTCCTGGATTAAATATCATTGCCTCCGATAAAGGAGGAGCCCTCAATGAAGCTCCTTCCATCAATATCCGGGGAACCGGCAGTATCGGAGAAGGATCCAAATCATCCCCCCTCATACTGATTGACGGGATTGAAGGCGATATGAACTTAATCAACACACAGGACATTGAAAGTATTTCTGTATTGAAAGATGCCGGTGCCTCAGCGATCTATGGCTCGAGAGCTGCATTCGGTGTTATCCTGATCACCACAAAGAAAGGGGAAGAAGGTAAAACTACAGTAAATTACAATAACAATTTGCGTTGGTCTACCCCTACTAAACTACCCTCCTTTCTGAACGGTTATGAGTTCAATACCTATTTCAATGAAGCGGCAGCTAACGCTGGTCTCGGAGCACAATACACTTCAGATGTTATGGAAAAAACAAGACAATTCATCGCCGGAGAAATTGACTATGCCACAGAATATGACTCCAACGGTATTTGGAAAAAGAATCTGGACTCCTGGGGAAATACAGAATGGTTTGGAGTTTATTATAAAGATTGGAGTTTCTCCCAAGAACATAATATAAGTATCAGCGGAGGGGGTAATAAAGTAAACTATTATATCTCCGGTAATTTCCAAAATTTAGGCAGTGACCAAAATTTTGGAAATGAAGACTACAAAAGATATGCATTCAATGCAAAGATAAATGCTAAACCTTTTGAATGGTTGGACATTAATGCTAATGTTAAATTCTCACGCAAAGATTATCAGGCTCCTTCTTACCAGATGAACCAGGTATATTATCACAGTATGCCACGCCGACGTCCTTCCAATCCGGTATATACTCCAGATGGTATCTTCAATAAAGAATCGCAATTAAATGAGATGGATCACGGAGGTATGTATTTCGAAGACCTGGACGTGTTGTACCAACAACTACAGTTAGTTGTTAAACCATTAAAGGATTGGCAGATAATAGCAGAAGCCAATTATCGTATCGACAGAACGGAAAAACATACAGATGTTCAACTCATCATGGAAAAAAAAGAGGACGGTTCCTATTTTGCTATGGCCCGCGACGACGGTTATGGAGGACGGTCTTTTGTGAAAGAAGAAGCATTACGGACAAACTATTTTAATCCGAACGTATATACTCAATACAGTAAAGAGCTGGAAAACGGACATTCTTTTACCGTGATGGCCGGATTCCAAGCAGAATTAAACCAGTACAAACGAATTTATGCCCAAAGGGACGGAATTATTTCTCCTGAAATCCCATCATTAGGAAACACAACTTCCAGTACTGCATACGAAATGGGAAGCGACCTGAACGAATGGGCTACCGTCGGTTTCTTCGGACGTCTGAACTACAGTTACAAAGGCAGATATTTGGCTGAAGTCAATTACCGGTATGATGGAAGTTCACGTTTCAACCGGGAACAACGCTGGAATAGCTTCCCTTCTGTTTCCGTTGCCTGGAATCTGGCTCATGAATCATTTATGACAGAAAATCAGGATTGGGTCAATACTCTTAAAATAAGAGGCTCTTACGGTAACCTGGGAAACCAAGCGACAGAAGAGATTTATCCATTCTATTCGTCAATGATATTAGGAATGGGTACTGGCAGCTGGTTATTGAATAATCAAAAGCCCAATAAAGCAGAACCTGCCAAGCCCATATCACCGTTACTCACATGGGAAACAGTTACATCTTATGACCTCGGTTTGGATTTAGGAATGCTCAATAACCGATTGACCGGAACATTCGATTATTTCTGGCGAACAACCAATGATATGGTTGCTCCGGGTGAAGAGTTGCCAAACACTGCCGGTGTTACTCCTCCTTATACCAATAATGCTAAAATGAGAACAACAGGATGGGAACTCAGTTTAAATTGGCGGGATGTTTTGAATTCTGGTTTTAGTTATGGTGCCACATTGGTTCTGTCCGATAATCGATCAAAGATTCTCAAATATCCCAATACGACTAAAACGATCTTTGACAGCGATAACAAAGTTCGTTATTATGAAAATGCTATGCTCGGAGATATCTGGGGATACGAAACAATTGATCTGGCACGCACTGAGGAACAAATGAAAAATCATTTAGCCAGTCTGCCTAACGGAGGACAGGATGCACTAGGTTCTAACTGGGCTGCCGGTGATGTTATGTATGCCGATCTCAACGGAGATGGAAAAATCGATGGAGGAAAAGGAGTCGTAGGCGATTCCGGAGATAAAAAGATTATTGGAAATACAACTCCACGTTACAATTTCGGTCTAACCTTGAACGCTGCCTATAAAGGATTTGACATAAGTCTGTTCTTTCAGGGAACGATGAAAAGAGATGTATGGTTGACCGGACTCTATTTCTGGGGAGCTGACAATGGGTACTGGCAATCAACAGCATTGAAAGAAACACAAGATTATTTCCGTGCTGCGGATACGGATAGCTATTTTGGCCCGAATGTCAACGGCTATCTTCCACGCCCACTTTTAAGCGGAGATAAAAAAAACAAAGAAATCAGTACCCAGTATTTACAAAACGCTGCCTATATCCGCTTGAAAAATATGCAAATCGGATACACACTTCCACTTCAGGTTATAAACAAAATTAAAGTAAGTAATCTGAGAATCTTCTTATCTGCCGATAATATATTCACGATCAGCGGACTAAAAGCTGATGCCTACGATCCGGAAGTATTGGACGGATACGCTGCCGGTTCAGGAAAAGCGTCCCCGTTGAAAACTACGATCTCATGTGGATTAAGTGTTACACTATAATTACAGATACTTTAATATAGAATCAATATGAAAAAAGTCTATTATATATTAGCAACGGCTCTTTCTCTCATATCATGCAACGATTTTCTCGATCGTGAGCCTCTCGATAAGATCACTCCTGAAGTCTATTTCTCAACTTCAGAACAATTGGGGACTTATGCAATTACCTGTTATGCCTATAAGTTAAATAACAATTATACTTTCAATTCTAATAACAAAGATGGTTATGGGCTGGGAGTTTTCAAATTGGATAATAATACCGATGTACAGGTTGCCACGGAAGGTGATCAAGATAGATGGGTTCCGGGTATTCTTAAAGTAAGCGATGGTGACGGCGAATGGGAATTCGCAGAAATATACAACATAAATTATTTCTTTGACCATGCAATGCCCAAATACCAAGCAGATCAAATATCCGGAAGCAGAACGGATATAGAACACTATATCGGAGAAATGTATATGTTAAGAGCCAGGGCATATTTTGAAAAACTTAAAAAATTTGGCGATTTCCCCATCATTAAAACCAACATAAACATTGCAGATAAAGAAGCATTGGTGAAAGCAAACGAACGCCGTCCGATGAATGAGGTCGGACGCTTTATCCTGAATGATCTGGATTCAGCTATCATACTAATGTCATCTCCCGCTTCCGACGATATAAAACGTAACCGATTGACCAAAGATGCAGCATTACTTTTCAAATCGCGTGCCGCTTTGTATATAGGGTCATGGCTGAAAAATTTCAAAGGAACTGCTTTTGTTCCAGGAGGAAACGGCTGGCCGGGAGTATCAAAAGACTATAACTCAAATTTCAGTATCGATATAGATAACGAAATAAATTTCTTCCTCACAGAATGTATGGAAGCATCCAAAGAGATAGCCGATCGTATTCCATTAACCGAAAATACGCAAACAGATTATTCGTTTAGTAATAATCCATATGTACAAATGTACACAGATAAAGATTTATCAGTGTATCCGGAAGTTCTGTTTTGGAGTGCTACCAACTTAATCGGCGGAGGGCTGGGATATGGATTTGCTCATAGCAAAGGCGGATCAGGAAGTGGATATACCAAAGGTTATATCAATAGCTTCCTGATGAAGGATGGAATGCCGACCTATGCTTCTTCTTTATATGCCGGAGATGAAAATCTGAAAAATGTCAAACAAAACAGAGATAACCGGTTAGTTCAATTCCTCAAAATCAAGGATGAAGAACTTTCCATAAAATCGGATGGAAGCAAGGCCTTATTACCAGCTCCAATGATCCTGACAACCGCAGAGTATAAATCAGTAACAGGATATGACATAAAGAAAGGTCTGACAATGTCTGTCGACGATAAGACAGGTCCGGTACAGGAATCTGGTGTCATCGAATATAGGGCGGCAGAAGCATATCTGAATTATATCGAGGCTTCCTACATAAAAAATGGAAACGTAGACGGAACAGCAGAAAAATACTGGAAAGCACTCCGGGAACGTGCAGGAATTGATACAGATTTCCGCAAAACAATCCAGGTTACAGATATGGGAAAAGAATCTCACCTGCTCTCTGCATATACTGCCGGTCAGCTAATAGATGCCACCATGTATAATATCCGTAGAGAAAGGGCATGTGAACTGATGTCAGAAGGTTTCAGATGGGATGACCTGAGAAGATGGCGATCAATGGATCAACTGATCAACCAGAAATATATCGTAGAAGGATTTAAATTATGGGGAGAAATGCAAAATTGGTATGTAGACGAATCCGGACAGTCATTATTAAAATATACTGGCGGAGATGGTAGTTCTAAAGAGGCCAATGTATCGAGTCCGGCAAACAGTAATTATTTAAGACCCTATCAGATTGTAAAAGAGAATAACAATTTGTATAATGGTTACGGCTGGATGGCAGCCTATTATCTATCTCCCATCGGAATGAGCCAGTTCAACATAACATCTTCTGGTAATAGTGGAAATATAGACTATACCATCTCACCATTATACCAAAACCCCGGATGGCCGACAGAAGCCGGCGCATCTGCTGAAGCGGTAAATGGTTTCTAAAACATTTTGATCAAACGCAGAATTCTAAGTAATCTCCCATTTAGGATTCTGCGTCTTCTACAGGATTAAAAGTAAGCTCTATATAATAACACCTGCATAACACCACAGACAACTATGATTTTGTTTTCACATTGCTTTCACATGAATACAAAAAAAGCAATTATCAATACGATAATTGCTTTTTCAACGTGGTCCCACTTGGGCTTGAACCAAGGACTCCCTGATTATGAGTCAGGTGCTCTAACCAACTGAGCTATAGGACCGGTGTTTCAGAGGCTTGCTCTGAAATCGGGTGCAATATTACGACTTTTAATCGGATTCTGCAAGTATTCTTGTAAAAACTTTACTTTTCAGCTGCTTCCTCACCGCCAAATTCCATCAGGTAAGCCTTGATAAATTCATCGATCTTGCCGTCCATGACACCATTTACGTCGGAAGTCTGGTAGTTTGTACGATGGTCTTTGACGCGACGGTCATCGAAAACATAACTGCGGATCTGTGATCCCCACTCAATTTTCTTCTTACCGGCTTCGATCTTTGCCTGTTCTGCCAAACGATGTTTCAATTCCTTATCGTACAGGATAGAACGCAACTGGCGCATCGCATTTTCACGGTTCTTCGGCTGGTCGCGCGTTTCAGTGTTTTCAATCAGAATCTCTTCCTCCTCACCTGTGTAAGGATCTTTGAATTGGTAACGCAAGCGTACTCCTGATTCTACCTTGTTCACATTCTGCCCACCGGCACCGCCTGAACGGAAAGTATCCCATGAAATAGCCGCTGTTTCAATCTTGACCTCGATCGTGTCATCAACCAGCGGAGTAACAAATACAGATGCAAAAGATGTCATTCGTTTTCCCTGTGCATTGTAGGGAGAAACACGAACCAGACGATGCACGCCATTCTCACTTTTCAGATACCCGAAAGCATAATCGCCTTCAATATTGATCGTGACAGTCTTAATACCCGCCTCATCACCTTCCTGTAAGTTCGCAATGGATACTTTATAATTATGGGATTCCGCATAACGCAAATACATACGCATCAGCATGGAAGCCCAGTCCTGACTTTCCGTACCACCGGCACCGGAATTGATCTTGAGTACACAACTCATCTGGTCTGCCTCGTCACGAAGCATATTCCGGAACTCCAGATTCTCTACCAACTCCAAAGCCTTGGCATAAGCCGCATCGACTTCATCTTCGGTGATAATCTCTTCTTTTACATATTCATAAGCCAACTGCAACTCCTCTGCTGCTGCATTTACCTCGTTGTAAAGTTCGATCCACTTCTTCAGTTCTCTTACTTTCTTCATCTGAGCCTCTGCCCGTTTGGCATCTTCCCAGAAACCAGGGTCCTGTGTACGCAGTTCTTCTTCTTCTAACTGGATGGTCTTACCATCTATGTCAAAGATACCCCCTCAGCGCGTTCTCGCGCTCCAACACATTTTGTAGTTGGTCTGATGTTATCATAATCTTCTTCTTATTTTAAATTTTGTGCAAAGATAGGAAATTAATTGTCAGTTTACTCTGCATACATCGCTTCAATCTCATTCGCATATTTTTGCAAAACAACCGGACGACGTAATTTCAATGTATCCGTTAACTCACGCCCCTCCATCGTAAAAGGCTGGGGAAGAAGGGTGAACCGTTTGATCTTCTCGTAAGAAGCCATATTTTTCTGATGTTCCTCAATATGCGACTCTATCAGGCGGATGATTTCATTACTGGCCAAAAGTTCTTCACGACTACTATACGCGATACCCTTCTTTTCCGCATATTCTTCCAGCAAAGCATAAGCCGGCACGATCAGAGCACTGACAAATTTACGCTGGTCGCCGATAACAGCAATCTGTTCGATATACTTATCGCTCCCCATTTCTATTTCTATTGCTTGCGGAGCTATATATTTACCATTTGAGGTCTTATAAAGGTCCTTGATGCGTTCCGTAAAGAACAAAATGTTTCCTTCCATACGTCCGGCATCCCCGGTACGGAAAAAGCCGTCTTCAGTAAATGACCGCGCATTTTCTTCCGGTTTATTATAATAACCTGTAGTAACTGTTTTACCTTTGACAAGAATTTCTCCGTTACTCTCATCTATTTTAACTTCTACTCCTGGCATTATTTCACCGATCGAACCGAATTGAAAACCTATTTCCGGATAGAAACAAACTGTTGCCGTCGTTTCACTCAATCCATACCCATAGACGATAGGGATATTAACAGACTGAAGGAATTCATTCACCGTATCGGATAGCGGAGCTCCTGCAACCGGGAATAAACGTCCTCTTTCAATACCCAGCACCTTTTTCAGTAGGGTAAAGACAGTCTTATCATAAAACTTAAATTTGGTTTTCAGGCAGAAAGGAGCTTCGATACCTTTATTCTTATATTCCAGATTATACAGACGTCCAGTCTCTATCGCATCCATAAAAATCTTCTTCATGAAAGGTGCCGAGGAATTGATTTTCTCATGTACTCCCACATATACTTTTTCCCAGAAACGCGGCACATTACACATCAGCGTCGGATGAACTTCCGGCAATGTTTTCTGGATCATCTTCGGATCCTGGTTAATCGCAATCTTCACCCCTTTATGCAGACAATAGCAAGTCCATGCCTTCTCAAAGATATGGGTCAGCGGAAGGAAACACATAGATGTATCCTTGTCATTAACCATCGGCAAGCGGATATCATGGATACGCATCGCTTCCAGATAATTAAAATGATGAAGAACGACCCCCTTTGATTCACCGGTCGTGCCCGAAGTATACATAATAGTAGCCACATCATCAGCACTAGCCTCATTCATACGGATCTTTACAGTAGTCTCGGCATGTGCATTGTCGCCCAGACGCAGAAAGTCATCAAAATAAATAGAAGTCTTATCTTCCGGATTCAACTTAACGGCCGGATCAAAAATAATCAGACGTTTTAAGACGGCAGATTCTTTTTGTACCTTAAAGGCATTATTATATTGCAACTGTTCACCCACAAATAGCGTATGTATCTCCGCATCATTAATAATATATTCTATCTGAGCAGGAGAGTTAGTCGCATACATGGGGATAGAAATCACCCGGTTTCCGTATGCACCGAAATCTGTAAATAAACATTGCGGCATATTTTGAGAATAGATACCGATCTTTTCCTGTACTTCTATTCCAAACTCAGCCATAGCCTTTGCTGTAAGCATTACTTTCTCTGAGAATTCTCTCCATGAGATCTTTAACCATTTCCCGCTTTCATTATCACGGTATTTTAAAGCTGTACGTGAACCATACTTTTCAGCCTGTCTGTGAATTAACTCGGCATAGTGGTAATAAACCATAATTCTTCTTTTTGAATTGATACAACAAAAGTACGGGTTTCCTACTGAATAGCAACACTTTCACTCCTTTTTTTACACACAATTGCACTTTTTGTGCAAAAATGGATTCAGAAATACAGGCAGACCGCCACCCGAAAGATGTTAAAATAGGATAATTACAGTAGCATGTATTGCATAGTACACAGGCAATACATATATTTGCAGCATAAAACTATAAGCGATGAATGCAGAGAACGTAAAATCACAGATGAGAAAGGGGACACTGGAATATTGTATCCTGTTGCTTCTCAAAAAAGAGCCGGCTTACACCTCTGACATTATTCAGAAGTTACAAGAAGCAAAATTGATTGTAGTAGAAGGTACTTTATATCCGCTCTTGACCCGTTTAAAGAACAGTGAACTGTTAAGTTATCAGTGGATAGAGTCTACGCAGGGACCGCCCCGTAAGTATTACCAACTCACTTCGAAAGGGGAAGAATTCCTCGGTGAACTGGAAAACTCCTGGCAGGAACTAAATGATACAATAAACCACATCAGAAACAATTAAAATTAGAAAACAATGAAGAAGACACTTACAGTTAATTTGGGAGGAACTGTTTTCCACATTGACGAAGATGCATACCAGTTACTGGATAAATATCTTTCTAATTTACGTATACATTTCCGTAAAGAAGAAGGTTCCGAGGAGATCATGAACGATTTCGAAATGCGTATTTCGGAGTTGTTCGGTGAACGGGTACGCCTGGGACATGAGGTGATCACGATCGAACATGTAGAAGAGGTGATCAACCGCATGGGTAAACCGGAAGAGATATTTGAGGAAGAGACTGAAGAAGAAAAAGAGAATGCTAAGAAACGGACTTATCAGGAACAGGTCATTACCGGCAAGAAAAAGTTGATGCGTGACCCGGACAACCGGGTAATCGGTGGTGTAGCAGCCGGTATTGCAGCCTATATGGGATGGGACGCCACCGCTGTCAGACTGGCAATGATTCTGCTGTTATTCATTCCGGTCGTACATTGGATGGCTATATTATATATTGTTTTATGGATGGTCATGCCGTTGGCCAGGACTGCTGCAGACAGATTGATCATGAGAGGTAAAAGCGTAACACTCGAAACCATCGGACAAACCGTTACTGATGGATTTGAAAAAGTCAGCAATAACGTAAACGATTATATAAGTTCAGATAAACCAAGAAGTTTTTTTCAGAAAATAGCTGATCTGTTTGTCACGGTATTCGGCTTCCTCTTAAAATTCGGAGCAGTCTTGGTAGGTATCATTTTGCTCCCTCCTCTTTTGCTGGTTGTATTTATACTGTTTGTTGTAACGGTAGCCCTAATTGGAGGAGGTGCAGGAATGCTATACCAGCTTTCTCCTTTCGGAATGGATCTCTACAGCGGAGTCCCTGTTTATATGGCGGTTTTAGGTTGTATCGGCATCATCTTACTGATCGGAATACCTGCAATAGCATTGCTTTTTGCCATATTCGGACAATTATTCAATTTAAAACCGCTGCCTAATCCGGCAAAATGGACTTTGTTCGTCATTTGGATACTTGCTCTTATTGGAAGCATTATTTACTTTGTAAATCTGGGTTTACCAGCGCTTAGCCCATACCTATGGCATAACTCTAATTTTTCAATACATATATAGGGAGATAAAAAGATTTGTTTATAATTTGTGTGTTTAAAAAAGAAGGCCGCTCTGTCTCAGAGGGGCCTTTCTTCTAAGGTTAACAAATTTATGAGTAAAAACCACTAATGAATCATTTAAAAAACCACTATTTCTGCCGTTCTAAAACTATGCAGAAATAGTGGTTACAAATATACGTATTATTTCCAATAAAAAAAGCCTTTGACCAATTATTTGTACGCTTTTTTTATCAAGGCAGCTACCGCTGCCAACTCATCCTGAGTTATTGTCATTTTCTCACCTCCAAAATACATATCCGATTCCTTTGTTATAGGGATTAAATGGATATGCGCATGAGGCACTTCCAATCCCATTACAGCTATCCCTACACGCTTGCAGGGAATAGCCGCTTCCTGAGCACGAGCCACACGCTTGGCAAAAGCCATCATTCGCCCTAACAATGCGTCTTCCAGATCAAAAATATAGTCAATTTCTTTCTTCGGAATCACTAAAGTATGCCCTTTTGCAACCGGATTAATATCCAGGAAGGCGAAGAATTCTTCGTCTTCCGCAACCTTATGGCAGGGTATCTCGCCAGCCACTATTCTACTGAATATTGTTGCCATATCTTATTGTATTAAATTGATATATCCATTATTTCAAAAGTCATCAATCCGGACGGAACTTTGATTTCCACCACGTCTCCGACTTTCTTTCCCATCAGTCCTTTTGCAATCGGTGTACTCACGGCAATCTTTCCTTCTTTCAGGTTTGCTTCCGAATCGGAGACCAATGTATATGTCATTACCATATTATTCTTCGTATTTTTGATCTTCACCTTATTCAGAATCTGAACTTCGTCAGTCTGAACACGTGATTCATCTATCAGACGTGCATTAGATATCAACCCCTTCAACTGGGCCAGTTTTGCTTCCATAATGCCTTGAGCCTCCTTTGCAGCGTCATATTCTGCATTTTCAGACAAGTCACCTTTATCCCTGGCTTCAGCAATCTGGGCAGAAATTTCAGGACGCTTCACGGTTTCCAAATAGTTGATTTCAGCTAAAATCTTATTGTAGCCGTCTTCTGTCATATAACTAACAGCCATACTAAATCCTCCTAATTATTGATTTAAAAATTAATATTTATTACTGCATAATAAAAAAAGAATCCCGACCAACAACCTGGCCGGAACTCCTTTTTCTCTTTATTTTAGACATTGCAAAGATAAGACATCTTTTCAAAATGCACAAACCCTCACAAGTGCTTTACAACATATAAATCTGATTGTTAGCTACTATATTAAAGTACAGCTTTTACATCTGCCGCCAGATTTTTCACGTCATCCACCCGTTTAACCAGATTACCTTTGCGGTCAAGGATGAAGATCGCCGGGAGTTGTTTCACATTATACAATCCGGCTATCTGAGAGTAGACAGACTGCGGATCACGAACAGCTACCCAAGGTAGGTTTGATGCCGCATTCTTCCAGAAGTGAGCATCAGAGTCCAGAGACACCTGATAAATATCCAAACCCTGACTATGATACTGCGTATATAATTCGCCCAAAGCCATATTCAATGCCGGGGACCATTCAGCCTGATAAGCTGTAAAATTAATAATAACCGGCTTTCCTTCTGCCACAGAAGATAGTTTAACCACCTCCCCTTTCAGGTTCGGCAATTCAATATCCAAAAAACTCACTTCTGTCGTTTTCACATCATCCAGATTTACCGGACGCTGTGCACGAAGCACCTTCATAGACTGCAAAGTCAGGTTGTAAAGATGTTTCGAACGCGGACTTCCCGGATAGAAATGATCGTAACTGGTAGCCACTGCTCCGTAAGCCTTTACATCATTTCTGTCATAGAGGTCAAAGAACAATAGTCCGTCGATCTGCTGAAACAAAGCAAAATAAGCTGCTGTCGACATCGGGGCTGCATAAATATATTTACGGGCTACATCCTTATAAGCCTCTGCTGTTTCCAGGATTCTTGCACGGTATGTCGTATCTGCAATATGCTTATCCTCATATTCTTTACGTAAACGACCGATCGCCTGGTTCGCATCCAACTGTGCCAGGGTGATCGCTTTAATCGCTTTACTGTTTTCAGATCCTTCAACGGAATAAGAAGTGGCAAACGTTCCGGCATCAGCAGCAAAAGTAACTGTCTCAACCGAGTCGATCGCAAAATTTATCAATTGATTATTCAGACGTAAACGATAAAAATCCGGAAATTCAGGACGTTTATGGGTAAACTTGAATTTACCGGCAGCAGTCAGTTTCACCGAATCCAACAATTCGATATTTGATATGCCCACATTCTCCAGATACATTGTCTGACCGTCGGCTCCGGATACAACTCCCTTCACTGTAAAATCCGATGCCTTGTTACATGCAGTAAACAACAGCATACAAATTCCGAAAATAACCAGTAATTGCGCAGATATTTGTTTCATCCTTTTTTCTTTACAATGTTCGTAATTCCGATGCAAATATACATTATTTTACAATTGTGGCACTATTATTCTCAAAATCTTCCTTTTATTTTTATAAAAAAGGGCTTTTCTGATGTTTTTTATTTTCATTTTCATGTGTTTACAGGTAAACTTTCATTACATTTGCACCAATTTTTACAGATAGAAAAATAAGAAAGAAGATTATGCTTAATCCAATTAACAAGACGATCGAGTTGGCTGATGGAAGAACCATCACCATCGAGACCGGGAAATTGGCAAAACAGGCGGACGGTGCGGTTACCGTACGTATGGGCAACACTGTGTTGCTGGCTACTGTTTGTGCCGCTAAAGATGCAAATCCCGGTGTTGACTTTATGCCGCTGCAAGTTGAATACAAAGAAAAGTACTCCGCATTTGGCCGTTTTCCCGGAGGTTTCACAAAAAGAGAAGGAAAGGCTTCCGATTATGAAATCCTGACATCGCGCCTCGTTGACCGCGCTTTGCGTCCGTTATTCCCGGACAATTACCACGCTGAAGTATATGTAAACGTTATATTGTTCTCTGCTGACGGCGAAGATATGCCGGATGCATTGGCTGGTTTAGCAGCTTCTGCTGCCCTGGCTGTTTCAGATATACCTTTCAACGGACCGATCTCTGAAGTTCGCGTAGCCCGTGTCGATGGTAAATTTATTATCAACCCGACATTCTCTGAATTGGATAAAGCAGACATCGATATGATGGTTGCTGCAACAATCGACAACATCATGATGGTTGAAGGTGAAATGTCTGAAGTACAGGAATCAGACATGCTGGATGCAATCAAGGTTGCACACGAAGCTATCAAAGTACAGTGCCAGGCTCAGCTTGAACTGTCGGAAGCTTGCGGCAAGCTCGTTAAACGCGAATACTGCCACGAAGAAAACGACGAAGAACTGCGCAAAGACGTACATGACAAATGTTTCGCAAAAGCATATGCCGTTGCAACATCGGGTACGGACAAACACCAGCGTTTCGATGCTTTCCAGGCAATCATAGAAGAATATAAAGCTAATTTCTCTGAAGAAGAACTGGAAGCTAAAGCCGAAATGATCGGCCGTTACTACCACGATGTAGAGAAAGAAGCTATGCGCCGCGCTATCCTAGACGAAGGAAAACGTCTGGACGGCCGTAAAACAACGGAGATCCGTCCGATCTGGATCGAAACGGATTATCTTCCGGGACCTCACGGATCAGCAGTTTTCACACGTGGCGAAACTCAGTCGCTGACAACTGTTACACTCGGTACCAAAGCCGACGAAAAGATGGTTGACGACGTACTGAACCACAGCAAAGAACGTTTCTTATTACATTATAACTTCCCTCCGTTCTCAACCGGTGAAGCAAAAGCATCACGTGGCGTAGGACGTCGTGAAGTCGGCCACGGAAATCTGGCTCACCGCGCTTTAAAACGCATGATTCCGGATGGCTACCCTTATGTTGTACGCGTAATCTCCGATATCCTCGAATCAAACGGTTCTTCTTCTATGGCAACTGTTTGTGCTGGTACACTGGCTCTGAGAGACGCCGGCGTTCCGATGAAGAAACCGGTATCAGGTATCGCAATGGGTCTTATCTCTGAAAACAAAGGTCAGAACTATGCTATCCTATCGGATATCTTAGGTGACGAAGACCACCTGGGAGACATGGACTTCAAGGTAACAGGTACAGCAGACGGTATCACAGCTACCCAGATGGATATCAAGGTAGACGGTCTGTCATACGAAATCCTTGAAAACGCATTGGCTCAGGCAAGAGAAGGCCGTATGCACATTCTGGGTAAAATCATGGAAGCTCAGCCGGAAACACGTGCCGAACTGAAACCGCACGCTCCGCGCATCGAATCAATGACCATCGGCAAAGAATTTATCGGCGCAGTGATCGGCCCGGGTGGAAAGATTATCCAGGGTATCCAGGAAAAGACCGGCGCTGTTATCACAATTGAAGAAGTTGACGGTGTAGGTAAGATCGAAATCTCCGGAACAAACAAAGATACGATCGATGCTGCTATCAGAGCGATCAAAGGTATCGTTGCCGTTCCCGAAATCGGTGAAGTATACGAAGGAAAGATTTCTTCTATCATGCCTTACGGTGCATTCGTTGAATTCATGCCGGGTAAAGACGGTCTGCTTCACATCTCTGAAATCGACTGGAAACGTCTGGAAACAGTAGAACAGGCAGGTTTGAAAGAAGGTGATACAATTCAGGTTAAACTGGTAGACATCGACGCTAAAACAGGTAAGTTCAAACTGTCACGCAAAGTATTGCTTCCGAAACCAGAAGGTTACGAAGAACGTCCGCCAAGACCTGAAAGAGGTCCGAGACCGGAACGTGGGGACCGTGGCCCTCGCCAGGATCGCGGAGACCGCAACAACCGTAACGATCGTTAATAGACAACTTTCTTATACATTTATATATAAAGAGCTATCCTGCGAAGGGTAGCTCTTTTTTTGTACTATCCGGAAAGCTGATTGGTACATATCTTCGTGGAAAACTGTTACGGATATCGAAACCATTTGACAAAAAAAGGGGATTCTTTATAGAATCCCCCACCTAAAAATTATATTGAAAAAACGGACTGTTTACTTCGTAAAATTAACAATTGTAATCGTCCACTCCCGTTGCTCTCCATTAGCTGCTGTTACAAGATATTTATTGGGTTTAGACCAATCACCAGGAACACCTAAAGCAGGCGATCCTTCTTTAGGAGTAATTCTGGCAGCCGTAGACAAAGTGACCATCACACCTATATTATTTACTGAACATTTCTCCCACTCTGACGCCGGAAAAGATCCTTCATTGGCAGCAGGAACTGATACATCCAGACTAACTGTACTAGCCTCCTTATCAATAACAATATTAGATCGTCCAAGTTCGACTTTTTTCACGATCTGCTGTCCGCTTGCGTTCGAAACCTCATCGCTTATATAACGATACTCTACACGTTGTACCCCGCTAATCTCATTCTCTTCAAACTCAGGCAGATCTTCCAATCCTCCCGTAAGGCAAGAAGATAGAGTGAAAAGAATGGACAAGAATAACAAATAACTATATTTTTTCATACTCATATTCATTTTTAAATTTACCAACCCGGATTCTGTTCATCAGTAATTCCACTCGCTGCGCGTCTATCAATCGCAGATTGCGGAATAGGCATTAAATAACGTTTTGTTGTAAAATTTCTGTTCCAGGCTCTGTTTCTTACGATCTGTCCAATGAAATAACGCTTACGGTCTTTTGTTATCTGAATCTTATGGACAGGACGGTTTAACGCCTGAATAACACCATTAGCCTTTTCCCCTTCATTTGCATATCCGCCATATTTGCCCCAGCGCAAATAACTCCAGTATAAATTACCTTCATAAGCCATTTCAACACGACGTTCGCGAATATAATCCCGCCATGCCTCTTCCTCCGTTACAGCCATAGAAGGAGGTAATCCGCCATGTTGTGTACGTGTCACATTCAAATCTGCTACTGCTTTATCTATTTCGCCTTTCAGCAAGTAAGCTTCAGCACGGTTCATATACATCTCTCCTAAACGAGCCAATACAAAATGATAATCCGTATTATTCGAGACATAAAAACGAGGAGAAACTTCATAAACATTCTTCCTCCAATAATAACCAGATGCCGTAGTATACCAGGAATCCGCTTGGTCTTTACGTACACCGGCCCACAAATTACCCTGGCAACAAAGTGTCACTAGCTCGCCGCTTAACCAAGTACAAGAATCATACACAATCGTTCCGTAAAAACGTTTGTCACGATTATTATACATAATCTCATTGATACGGGAATCATCCGTTACACGTCCGTAACGTACAATCTTTTTCCCCTTTTCGGTAGAACCCATATCATCTTCATCCGGTACTACCCGCCCAGTCAATTCAACTTTGACAAAATCACCGACCTGCAACGCCGAGGGGTCTTCTTCCTTTACACTATTTTTGTACTGTGCCGTTTCATTCCAAGGTTTTGCCTTTCCATCCACTTCATCAATGACAAGATATTGGTCTACCATATCCTGTGTCGGGAAATAACTGGCCCAGCCTTCAAACGAACGTCCGCCAGCATCTTTAAATAATGGAGAAGCATTTGAATTGGCTATTTCATCATTATTTACATTCGGCACACAACTAATCATTTCACTGAATGAACCGCAATTCGTGTTCTTCTCCAAACGGTAATAACCCAAAATAATCTCATTATCATAAGCTCCTGCCTTTTGGAACATCTCGCCATAATTACTGCTCAATGCATATTTACTAGAATTAATAACTGCATTCGCTGATTCAATGCACATATCCAGATAAGACGCATCTTTCGTATAAGCATAAGCTTGGAGCGCTGCACGACAACGAAAAGCATAAGCTACATACTTATTGACGCGTCCTGAAGCCGATTCTTCAGGAAGTCCTTCAATACCAGCATTCATATCGTCAATTACCAGTTTATAACTTTCTGCTACATTAGCAGTCAGCGGGGTCTTAAAATCTTCTGTAGACTCGGGGGTCAACACCTTCATGATTGGGACAAAACGACCTTCCCAAAGCGTCTGATAAAAATTCACTAACGAACGGAGGAAATGACCTTCGGCAATCAATTCCGACTTTTGTGCCTCTGTAAGTGCAGTGGCAGCAGCAGCTTTTTCGATAATCAAATTACAATTCCTTAAATTAGCGAAATAGCCGAATCCCATATTCGTTGTCCGGTCCATCCCCACTTCAGTAGGAAAAGCATCCAGGTTTGTCAAATCGCTATGGATTCCATTCGGTGTATATGATTCCAGATAAGCATACTCTCCGGCATATAGGGCTACCGAGGATTTATACACCTCTGTCACAAAAGCATCGGCGGTTTCTTTGGAAGACCACACCAAATCCTCATCATACGATTCCATCGGTTTTGTATCCATCACATCACAAGAAGTAGCGAGAACTCCACCAGTGAAACACAGCAAACCATATTTTAAATATTTATTCATATCAGTTCTGTTTTTATTTTCAATTAAAATCCTATACCAAAGTTGATCGCGAACACGCGCTCATTTGGATAATCATAACGGTTGGCTGATCCGTTTTCAGGGTCAATTCCGTACTTTGTTGCCTCCGAAATAGTAAAAATATTTTGTCCGCTCAAAGCCACATTCAACCGGGTGATCCACGAGGTCTTCTTCAATAGTATACGCTTGAAATCGTATCCGACCTGAATATCTCTCATTCGCAAATATCCTCCGTTAATCAACCAGAAATCACTTCCGACTGTATTATTAGAACCATTATTTCCGGTAGAAGACAACAAACGCGGAAATTTGGCATCAGTATTCTCCGGTGTCCAATAGTCCGTTTGAAACTCATAGGTAGGACTTGAACCGGTATTGGCATCACTCATCATCAGCACACTACCTAAATACATATCAAAACGGGTTGCCCCCTGAAAGAGGGTACTGAAAGAAAATCCTTTATAAGATAAATTGATGTTCAATCCATAGTTGGCACGCGGGAAACTACTTTTACCCAAACGATGCTGGTCGGCCCCATCAATAACGCCATCCCCATTAAAGTCATAATATTTAAGATCACCTGCCGTTAGTGAGTGGGAACCTGTACGTTGCACACTGTTATATACATCATTTGCATCCTTATAAAAGCCCATATTCTCATAATAGACACCGGCATATCCCCGTTGCTGGGTTGTACGCTTGTAAGGATTTTTCTTATTTTCAAGTGACTCAGACGGGTTGTTAGCCCATAACTCATCAAATTTTGTAAAATTAAAGGCTACATCATAATGGAAATCACCAATATCATCGCGCCAACCCAATTGAAACTCCACACCGGCACGACGATGTTCCCCATCTGTCGATATTTTAGGAAGCGATACACCCAACGGATCGGTATAACCAACATCCAATGCATCCGGTGCATATAAGAAACCTTTGGTTGCATAATAGAAATAGTCGAAAGAGCCGTACAATCTATTATTCAACGAACTAAAATCGAATCCGGCATCAAACTGATCAGTGGTAAACCAAGTCAAATCAGGAGAAGGCAAGCTCCCTTCCCAAAAACCGGGTACATACTCACCATTCATTACATACTCCTGGCCGCCTAATCCGTAAGATGTCAGATAGGCAAAACGTCCGATGTGATACGTATCCCCGTCATTTCCCCAGTTATCCAAACCCACTTGTCCGTAAGAGGCACGTATTTTCAACATATCGAAAATATGTTTTTCGCGTATGGTTTCCATGAAAGCTTCATCTGCCAGCGACCAACCGATCGAACCAGAGTAAAAAGTACCCCAACGATGATCTTTCGGAAAATTATCCGACCCGTCATAACGCATACTGGCTTCTACAAAATAACGGTTATCATAATTATACTTGACCTGTCCGACCCAACCGGCCCGGCCATTTTCCCATTCACCGCCGGAGTTTTCCATCGTCGAAGAAGGTCCCGGGTTAATTTGATCAATCGGGAAATCATAATTCTTACGGACCAAGCCCATACTATGTCCAAAACCGCTTGTATATTCGTAACCTCCTAAGGCGCTTACCGAATGCTTGCCAAACGTACGGTTATATTCGGCAAAATACTGTAAGGTCCAGGAATTTCCCAATTCCCCATACTGGCTCAACTGTGGTTTTGAAGCATATGTAGGCTCTTGAGAATCCCATGCATACTGAGCTGCATCTTTTCTCCAAGACTTATTATCCTTTATATAATAGCGATAACTGCCCTTCGCCCGTAGTTTCAGGCCTTTTACCCAGGGAAGATCCCATTCAACCCCCAACAAGCCGTTGACTACATTCTCTTTTTCATCAATATAGCCACCATCATCAGAAATTTCAGCGATCGGATTATCTGTATTATTATACACCAATCCATATTTATTCCGACCAATTTCCATCGGTGATTTATTCTGGACATGGGAGAATACGTTCCCGTATCCGCTGGATGTGGAAGTATACGGATGTGTTTTAAACTGCATGTAACCATCCAACTGTGCCGTTGTTTTCAGGCCAATGGATTTAAAAGTTGAAGTTTGAGTCAATTGAAAATTCGTTCGTTTCATATAATGCGAATCGCTCTTATACAGCGATTGCTGGTTAATATGACCTATAGAAGCATAATAAGTATTGCTCGCACCACCACCACTAATCGTAATATTATGTTTCTGTTGCGGAGCAAAATTCTTCATTACCTCTTTTTGCCAATCTGTATTAGGGTGTCCGTACGGATCCGAACCATCGGCAAACATGCGTAAATCGTCGTCATTGTAAGGAATGGTCACTCCGTCATTCGCTGCCGCCACATTACGATGTATAGCACGCTCATACGAATTCAATTTATCAGGCCATACATTCGGTTGAGACCAGCTTTGGTTGAAGTTATAATCAATCTGAGGTTTTCCTTCTTTTCCCTGCTTGGTCGTTACCTGCAAAATACCGTTAGAAGCACGCGAACCGTACACAGCCGTAGCCGAGGCATCCTTTAAAATAGATAAATTCGCAATATTTTCGGGAGCTAAAGCAACAAAGTCTCCATAGTCCCGAATAACGCCATCAATAACAACGAGCGGAGTGCCACCACCGCGAATACTCACCGTACTCGTCTTATTAATACCACCACCGCTACCTTGTACAATCAAACCAGGTGAACGCCCGGCCAACCCCTGCGTGATATTTGTTACCGGAAGAGCAGCCATCTCTTCTGCATTTACTGTTGATACGGCTGCAATCATCGAACGTTTTGTTGTCGTACCATACCCCAGGACTATTACTTCGTCCAGCTTCTGAGTGTCTTCCTTCATAGATAAATTGACAGGACCGGCAATCACCTTGTGCTCAATAGTGAGATACCCGACATAAGATATTACCAGAATATCTCCAGGCTTAGCCTCCAAAGAGAAATTCCCGTCCATGTCAGTTACAGTTCCGTTTGTAGTACCTTTAACATGAATACTGACACCAACCAATGGACCAAAATCATCTGAAACAGAACCCGAAACTTTCTGGGTTTGCTGCATTTCCACATACTTGGACTCCCGTACAGTCAACAAATCATTCGAATCAGCCGCAGCAAAAGCCGGCAAAACAAATGACAACAAACAAGCGACCTGTACTCCTTTCACAATTCTTTGCGGAATAGAAAATGACAGCGATTGAATTTGTACTGGCTTAATTTCCATCTACATTTTGATTTAGAGTTTTACATAATATTTCTATCTAATCCAAAACAGTACTTAATCAGCAACCTGTTTTTAGAATATTTTCATAATATCCCATAGTTCTCTCAGAACTATGTCGATAGAAACTTTCTTCAAATCGCTTATTTTGTAAAGGATCAGGAAATATCACAGAAAAAAGGGGGAAACATGTTGACTCCGCATCCAACTTTAATAGAACAAATTGAAAGCCTACGTGCATAATATCAATCATAATAACATGTAGGGATTTGTGTGAGATATAAAAAACGCATTTATCCTATTAAAATATCATTACTTAATTTACAATGACTTCATGCAATAAAACAATGGGGCTATGTAGAAGCAATCATACCGTACACAACTCAACAATATGTTATAAAATATATTTGTTAATCTTTTTTCAAAAAAAGACGCATAATATTAAAATATATTCTAATTTTGCACATGTATTAAACTTAGTTCTGAGAGAACTATGCTACCATGAAAAGTTTATCCAACCAATACACAGCGATCCGGTTCTTTCATAAACAAATCAATATATCCTCCAAAAATTCAAAATCAATAAAAGAAGAATACTCTTTTAAGTCAACACACAAACATCCTATTTATCAAACAACTATCAGACATCGATCTGTCAATTAGCCTACCAATCCACCTTTTCGTTAACAAATAGACAATAATCGTTGACTCTATATCCTCATTAGTATCCTATTAGTAAAAAAATACATCCCGAACAAAATGTTTCAATTCCCTTATGTATTTTGTTACCGATAGCTATACGTAAGCTTATCGACAATTATAGGCAATCTTGTCGATATTTATCAGTAAGTCTGCGCATAGCTATCGGCAATAAAATACATAAGGAACTCAATCGGAAAAGATCACTATGAACAGGCAACAACAAGGCAGGGAAAAGAAGAAAACAGAAAGAAAAAGCCTGCCCCGAATAAACGGAACAGGCCTTTCACCTCTTATAATAAGTTGTTCTTATTTGCTACAGGAGCAACGCGGCTTCAATTGTTTGAAGAAATCGTTGCCTTTATCGTCCACCAGAATGAAAGCAGGGAAATTTTCTACTTCGATCTTCCAGATTGCTTCCATACCCAGTTCCGGATATTCCAGACATTCTACTTTCTTGATGCTTTCCTGTGCCAGGATAGCAGCCGGACCACCGATACTTCCCAGATAGAAACCGCCATGCTTCTTACAAGCATCTGTTACCTGCTGGCTACGGTTACCTTTGGCAATCATAATCATGCTACCGCCATTGTCCTGGAACAGATCGACATAGGAATCCATACGGCCGGCTGTTGTCGGACCGAATGAACCGGAAGCCATTCCGGCCGGAGTCTTGGCAGGACCTGCATAATAAATAGGATGATCCTTGATATACTGAGGCAGACCTTCGCCTTTATCGATACGTTCTTTCAGTTTTGCATGGGCGATATCACGACCAACTACGATCGTTCCGCTCAGAGAAAGACGGGTGGATACCGGATATTTAGTCAGTTCTTTCAGGATATCGGCCATTGGCTGGTTCAGGTTGATCTTTACAGCATCACCTTCGCCGGCATTACGCAACTCTTCAGGAATCAGGCGACCTGGATTAGAATCCATCTTTTCAATCCAGATACCCTCCTTATTGATCTTACATTTGATATTACGGTCAGCAGAGCAGGAAACTCCCATACCTACCGGACAGGAAGCACCGTGACGCGGCAGACGAACGATACGTACGTCGTGTGCATAATATTTACCACCGAACTGAGCACCCAAACCAATGTTGTGAGCCGCTTCCAAAACTTCTTTTTCCAGTTCGACATCACGGAAAGCACGGCCATACTCGTTACCGCTTGTAGGCAGGTTGTCATAATAATGAGTAGAAGCCAGCTTCACGGTCAGCAGGTTCTTTTCTGCTGAAGTACCGCCGATAACGAATGCAATATGGTAAGGAGGACAGGCAGCTGTACCTAATGTTTTCATTTTTTCAACCAGGAACGGAACCAATGTTGCCGGATTCAGGATCGCTTTTGTTTCCTGGAACAGATAAGTCTTGTTGGCAGAACCACCACCTTTCGCTACACAAAGGAATTTATATTCCATACCTTCGGTTGCTTCGATGTCGATCTGTGCAGGCAGGTTACATTTTGTATTCACCTCGTCGTACATATTCAACGGTGCATTCTGTGAATAACGCAGGTTTTCTTCCGTATATGTTTTGTAAACACCCAGAGAAAGCGCTTCTTCATCACAATAGCCGGTCCATATATGCTGGCCTTTTTCACCGTGGATGATAGCCGTACCTGTATCCTGGCAGAAAGGAAGCTGGCCTTTAGCTGAAACTTCGGCGTTACGAAGGAAAGTCAATGCAACGAATTTGTCATTGTCGCTTGCTTCCGGATCGCTCAGGATTTTAGCAACCTGTTCGTTGTGGGCCGGACGAAGCATAAAAGCCACATCACGGAAAGCAGCATTAGCCATCGCTGTTAATCCTTCTTTTGCAATCTTCAGAATCGGTTGTCCTTCAAACTCGGATACCGACACATAATCTTTTGTAAGCAGATAATACTCTGTTGTATCCGGTCCCAGTGGAAACGGTTCCTGATACTTGAAAGGAGGTGTTGCCATATCTTTATTATTTAATTATGTAATATTGGTTTTACAATTTCAGAATCATTCTTTTTCGCTTGGCAAACTTAGACAAAAATCACGAAATACGGGAGCGGTTTCACAAATTTGTTCGTAGTACAGGAAGAATTAATTAAAAGAAAAACATATATTTGCATGAATATGAAAAAGCTAGTCACTCTTTTTTTCCTCTGCCTGTTGGTATCCGCCCATTTAACAGGACAGATCAGTCACGGAGGCAGACCACTTCCGATGACGATACTCAGCACCCGCTCAGGAAGTCTGTTTCAAGAAATGCCTGCTTTTGACATCGCTGAACAATTACGAATCGACTCACTCAACGAAAGCGATTTGCGCAGCAGTTTTCATTTTGCCTACAAATTCATGACCGATTTTACTCCGGATAACTCGGGCAGCTGGTTTACACAAGCCGACGGCACCCGCGTATGGCGGCTGGGCATTCGATCGGCCGGTGCCTATTCGATCAATGTATTGTTTTCTGAATACGAAATTCCGGAAGGAGCCCAGCTCTTCCTGTACAATCCGGACCAGACACATATATTAGGAGCATTCAACCATTTGAACAACTCCGAACTGGGCATACTTCCCGTCTCTCCGGTACAAGGTGATGAATTAGTTATCGAATATCAGGAACCGGCTAATGTTCCGTTTCATGGCAAGCTAAAAGTGGGTGAAGTAAACCATGACTATCGTAATATCAGAGGATACGAACCGCAAGAATATAGCAGGACGTATCTCGGATGCATAAAAACCCTGGCCTGCCTGCAAGAAAGTACGGATAAATATAATGAGATAGGCCGAAGCGTCGTCCTGCTCATTATCAATGGGACTGATTTTTGTACCGGTACATTAATTAATAATACATCAAACGATGGTACACCTTACCTGTTAACAGCATCCCATTGTTTGAACAAGCAGTTCAGCATCGAGAATCCGGACTATGAAATGATTGCAGGCAATATCGTCACCTATTTCAATTATGAAAGTCCTCTATGCGACCCGGTTATGAGAGGTACCGAAGAAATGTCGATGGCTTCCACCCGCTTCAAAGCGACCAACGAACAGACCGACATGGCCTTACTGCAACTGATGGAAACACCACCGGCTTACTATCAGCCATATTATGCCGGTTGGAATGCCAAAGACCAGGGTACTGCCCCATACGTGGGAATCCATCATCCGGAGGGCACCGTAAAGCGACTTAACACGACAGAAGAAGTCGAATTAACGACATTCAACTCTCTGGTAGGAAACTTTATAAAAAACGGGCACTGGCAAATAAAGGAATGGTCGGACGGAAGCACGGCAGGAGGCTCTTCCGGTTCCGGGTTATTTGACAGCAACGGCTTAGTTATCGGAGGTCTGTCCGGAGGAGAGTCCGACTGTCCCCGTCCTTATAACGATTTCTATTTCGCCTTAAGCCAAAACTGGGAAATATCTCCGGATGCCGACAAACAATTAAAAATATGGCTCGACCCGGCAGGAACAAACTCCGAACGGATCTGCAAGGGACTTGATCCTTACAGTGCGACCCCATGCCTGCGCTTGAGCAATATAAAGGAAAGCGGAAAAGCCAACACAATAGAATCAACACCTCTCCCCTCTCCCGGTACAGGCCCGGCTTTCGGCAACAATTCACTGGGAATGAACGAATTTGCCGAAGCCTATAAAATAACGGGCAACGCTAAAATATACGGCACATACATCGTAAATCCGGCTATAAGCAAGATGAGTGACCTTGAAGTAGAAATCACCGTCTACAATGGCTCGGATAAACCGGAAACACTGTTATACAGCGAGTCATTCAGCCCCTCATTCGTAACGCTCAATGACAAAAGTGCTTTTATCGATTCTACCAAGCCGATGAACCGCGACCAGGAATCATTTATAACCTTCAAAGAGCCAATCGATGTGTCCGGCAATTTCTTCATCGGATACAAGATCAAATCGGCTGCCGGCAATACCTTTTTTTCGGCATTCAATCTCCCGAAAGGAGAAACAAGTAAAAATACCGTATGGATCAATTATAAAGGCCAATGGATAGAAGCTACCAGCCATCCGGCTTCCCCGATGAGTACTTCCTTATTCATCGACCCGGTCATCCAGTACAATACGGCATCGGCTAACACTTCCATTAACGAAAGTAATCCAATCCGCATATTTGTGGAAACAGCTTCCAAAGCAATTCATGTCCTGCTACCGGAAACAATCCGTCAGGCACGGTATTCAGTACTGTCGATGGAGGGAAAAACTTTACAGAACGGCACTGTTCATTCGGGACAAAACATCATCACCGCCACCACAGCCACGTCAGGTATCTATCTGGTACAGATCAGCTACGGAAACGAATGTTTTACTCAAAAGATTTTATTTTAATCAAAAATACACAATAAGAAAGTGCTTGGCAGAGCCCAATAAGATAAAGAGATGAAAACAATACATTACAAATTAACTAAATTAGTACTGAATGGAAATGATTAAAGCGTCCATAAATCCTGTCATTTATACTCTTTTTAGCAAAAAAAGAAGACCGGATTCATTAATAAGTATTAATTAGAAAGATTTTATCGTATCTTTGCTATTCATAACAAAAAAATGCTTTAGTTTTGCACTTTGATGGCTAAGGGACAATTGAAAGTGAATATATAAACATAGTAACATTTTAAACTTACATCAAATTATGAACAAAAAGTTTTTATTGTCATTCTTTGTAATGGCAGCAATCTTAACCCTTTCTTCTTGTTCAAACAAGTTGAAACCGCTAGCTGAAGAGTACATCAAAGCTGAGCCGCAGCCGCTTGAGGCTATCGGAGGCAAAGTACCCGTGACTATCAACGCGACTTTCCCTGCAAAATGGTTCAACAAGAAAGCCGTTGTAACTGTAACTCCGGTTCTCCGCTATGCCGGTGGTGAAGCATGGGGAACATCTTACACTTATCAAGGTGAAAAAGTAAAAGGTAACAATCAGGTTATCGCTCAAAAAGAAGGTGGTAACGTAACAATGAAATCTTCTTTCACTTACAAACCTGAAATGAAGAAATCTGAACTGTACCTGACTTTCGACGCAAAGATCAAGAACAAAACAGTTAAATTACCGGACGTAAAAATCGGTGAAGGCGTAATCGCTACTTCTGAATTGGCTGATGCTGCTACTGCAACTGCAGCTATCGCTGCTGACAAATTCCAGCGCATCATCAAAGAAGCTCACGATGCTAACATCATGTTCCTTATCCAGCAGGCTGAACTTCGTGCTAAAGAGTTGAACTCTGATGCTATCAAAGAATGGAAAGACCTGGTTAAAAATGCTGATGAAGCTCCTAACCAGAACGTAGCAATCGAAATCTCTGCTTACGCTTCTCCTGACGGCGGTGTTAAACTGAACACAGGCTTGGCCGAAAGACGTGAAGGCAATACTTCTAAATATCTGAATAAAGAATTGAAGAAAATGAAAGTTGATGCTCCGGTTGACGCTCGTTACACTGCTCAGGACTGGGAAGGCTTCAAAGAATTGGTATCTGCTTCCAACTTGCAGGATAAAGACCTTGTATTAAGAGTTATCTCTATGTACCAGGATCCTGAAACAAGAGAAAAAGAAATCAAAAACATTTCTGCTGTTTATTCTGATCTGGCTGAAACTATCCTTCCGCAATTGCGTCGTTCTCGTTTGACTGCTAACATCGAAATCATCGGTAAGTCTGACGACGAAATCAGCGCATTGGCTAAGAGCAATCCTTCTGAACTGAATATCGAAGAAATTCTTTACGCTGCCACATTAACTAACAACGACAGCGAAAAGATGGCTATCTATACAAAAGCTTCTGAACTGTATCCTAACTGCTACCGCACTTGGAACAACATCGGTATGATGGCATTCAAGGCTGGTGACCTGGCTAAGGCTGAACAAATGTTCAACAAGTCTAACTCTGTTAAGGCTAACAACGAAGCTAACATGAACTTAGGTTTGATCGCTCTGACTAAAGGTGACCAGGCAAAAGCTCAGCAATTGTTCGGTAATGCTGCAGGTGTTGCTGAATTAGGCGAAGCTCTGGGTGTTCTTTATCTGGAACAAGGCGAATATGCTAAAGCTGTTAACTCTTTCGGTTCTGTTAAGACTAACAACGCTGCTTTGGCTCAGCTTTTAGTAAAAGACTACAGCAAAGCTTCTCAGACTTTGAACGCTGTTGCTAAACCTGATGCAACTACTTCTTACCTGAAGGCTGTTGTTGCAGCACGCACAAACGATGTAAACGCAGTTATCAGCAACCTGAAAGCTGCTATCGCTGCTGACAAAGCTATGGCTAAAGAAGCTGCTATCGATCTGGAATTTGCAAAATATGCAACTAACAGCGATTTCGCTAGCTTGGTTAAGTAATTAGTATATTACACAATCCTATAATAGAAGCTGCCTCCGTAAAAAGAGGCGGCTTTTTTATTTCTACCAAAATCATAAGGAGATAACAATTTATTCATTTTTAGCCGTTTAATATTGCAATTTCAGTATTATTTTCCTATTCTTGCATATGCTAAGCTTAATCATAATATTATGAGTAGATTCATTATTATACTATTATTGGCTATTATCTCCGGAAGTAATAAGTTGGCTGCGCAAATCGACAGTGCACAATTCTTATTGCGTAACTTTGAAAACGGATATGTTTATTACAAGGATGGCCGGACATTCAATGTACCGCTAAACTATAGCCTCCTCATCAAAAAGTTCCTTTTTCAGGACCAGCACGACAATAACAATATCAAAGAATTCTCTGAACCGGAGATGGTGGCAACCATCAAGATAGGCGAAAGAATCTTTCTTCCAACGAAAGACGGGGCAACTGAAGTGCTGCAAAAAGACCCTCCTATTTTCGTCCAGTACAGAGGTGCATTAAAATGGGAAGGCAAACAGGTCGGTTACGGAGGGCGTTCGGAAACATCGGCGGTCGACTCCTATTCCTCTTTCCAGTCAGGAAACACTACCCATAAGCTGGAAACAGAAAAGCTGATTCTCAGTCGTATCGACAAAATATTCCGGATAGAGCGTAACGGAAAACAATTCCGTTTCCTCAATGAAAAGCAATTCCTCAAAGCATTCCCCGACCATAAAGAGGAACTAAAGAAATATGCAGATGACAATAAAACGGATTTCAACGAGATTGAAGACGTACTGCAGATTTACAATCATGCAGTAACTTTATAAAAAAACCGGATACACAAATGCATATCCGGTTTCCCATTATATATTTCAACAGGTTCATCTACCCTGACGTTTGCGTTCGGTCTCATCCAGGATGACTTTACGCATACGCATATAGTTCGGTGTGATCTCCACATATTCGTCAGCCTTGATATATTCCAAAGCATCTTCCAGACTGAATACGACAGGAGGAGCCAATGATACTTTATCGTCAGAACCTGAAGCACGCATGTTCGTCAATTTCTTCGACTTCGTTACGTTTACAACCAGGTCACCTTCTTTCGTATGTTCACCAACTACCTGTCCGGCATATACTTCTTCCTGCGGAGCAATGAAGAAACGTCCGCGTGACTGCAAGTTGTTCAGGGCATAAGCGAAAGCTGTTCCCGTTTCCATTGCAATGATGGAACCGTTGTTACGGCGTTCGATATCTCCCTTCCACGGCTGATATTCCAGGAAGCGGTGAGCCATAATCGCTTCACCGGCAGAAGCTGTCAGAACGGCATTGTTCAGACCGATGATACCACGTGAAGGTATATTGAATTCAAGATGCATACGGTCGTTCTTGCTTTCCATCATTGTCATCTCACCTTTGCGCTTTGTCACCATATCGATGATACGGCTGGAAGACTCTTCCGGGAGATTGATAGTAAGCTGTTCAACCGGTTCGCATTTTACACCGTCAATTTCTTTAATGATTACCTGCGGCTGACCGACCTGCAATTCGTATCCTTCACGACGCATCGTTTCAATCAACACAGACAAGTGGAGCACGCCACGGCCATATACCAACCATGAATCGGCTGAATCGGTAGGAACCACACGCAAAGCCAGGTTCTTGTCCAACTCTTTCTGAAGACGTTCAAAGATATGGCGCGATGTAACGAACTTACCATCTTTACCGAAGAACGGAGAGTTGTTGATGGTAAAGAGCATAGACATCGTCGGCTCATCGATTGCAATCGTAGGCAGCGGTTCCGGCTCATTGATGTCGGCAATAGTCTCGCCAATCTCGAAACCATCGATACCAATCACGGCACAGATATCGCCGGATTGGACGGATTCTACTTTCGTACGGCCCAAACCTTCAAAGATATCCAACTCCTTAATTTTCGATTTTACCATCGAACCGTCACGTTTGCACAACATAACTTCCTGGCCTTCGCGCAACTCACCACGATGAACGCGGCCTACAGCGATACGACCTACATATTTGGAGAAGTCCAGCGATGTAATCAACATCTGGGGAGTTCCTTCCAATACCTCCGGTTCCGGAATATATTTGATGATAGCATCCAGCAATGCATAGATATCTTCGGTCGGCTTCTGCCAGTCTTCAGACATCCACCCCTGTTTAGCGGAACCGTAGATTGTCGGGAAATCCAACTGTTCTTCGGTTGCATCCAAGCTGAACATCAGGTCGAACACCATTTCCTGCACTTCCGACGGACGACAGTTCGGCTTGTCTACCTTATTAATAACTACGATAGGTTTTAATCCTAATTGAATTGCTTTTTGCAGCACGAAACGTGTCTGAGGCATCGGGCCTTCAAAAGCATCTACCAACAGCAGGCAACCGTCGGCCATGTTCAATACACGTTCTACTTCACCACCGAAGTCGGCGTGACCCGGGGTATCAATAATATTGATTTTGCAATCCTTATAATTAATAGATACATTCTTAGCTAGAATAGTGATACCTCGTTCACGTTCCAGGTCATTGTTATCCAGGAACTGGTCCGGCTCTGCCTGTCCTTCACGGAAAAGCTTACCGGCTAATAACATCTTATCCACGAGCGTCGTTTTGCCGTGGTCTACGTGCGCGATAATCGCGATGTTTCTGATTTTTTGCATCGAAGACTAATTTATTGGCTGCAAAAGTACGACATTTTTACGATATGTATGTGATATTCATGTTGCAAAATATAAAAAAGATACAGAAAAGAGTTGTCAGACAAAAAAGTTATGCATATCTTTGTCGCCGCTTAGATAATATAGTATCAATTTATTAAAGTAAAAAGAATCATGTATTTAGATTCAGCAAAGAAAAAAGAATTATTCGAAAAGTATGGCAAATCAGCTGCCGACACAGGTTCTGCAGAAAGCCAAATCGCACTGTTTACAGTTCGTATTGCACATTTAACAGAACACTTGAAAGCTAATCACAAAGATTACAGCACTGAAAGAGCTCTGAAAATGTTGGTTGGTAAACGTCGTCGTTTACTGGATTATCTGATTAAAGTTGATATCGAAAGATACCGTGCTATCATCAAAGAACTTGGTATCAGAAAATAAGAAACTACTTCGCAGGAAGTTACAAAAGGGCAACTCTCACAAGGGTTGTCCTTTTTTTCTTTCAGTAAATTACATGGTAAAATAAAATATTAATGTAAATTTGCGGCGTTCAGTTACAAATTAAAAGATAATCTAAAAATAAACATACTTATGGGAAACAACAAAATCATCGGAGCCAAAATTAAAAGTATCCGTGAATCAAAACAACTCACTGTTGAGGAAGTTGCCGAACGTTCCGGCCTGAGCACAGAACAAATCGAACGTATAGAAGGTAATGTAGATTTTCCTTCACTGGCACCTCTTATCAAAATAGCACGGGTACTCGGTGTCCGCCTGGGTACATTCCTTGACGACCAATCCGAACTCGGTCCGGTTATCTGCCGCAAAAAAGACAGTAATGACTCCAATAGCATCGGTTTTACCAACAATTCGATGGAGAACCGGAAACATATGGAATACCATTCACTGTCGCAGGATAAATCAGGCCGCCATATGGAACCGTTCCTGATCGATGTTTCCCCTTCGGAAGATGGCGTTGATTTTATTCTTTCCACACATGAAGGTGAAGAATTCATTTATGTGCTGGAAGGCGTACTTGAAATAAACTACGGAAAGAATACCTATATATTGGAAGAAGGCGACAGCATCTATTATGATTCGATTGTTGCTCACCACGTTCATGCAGCCGCCGAAAGCACGGCTAAAATCCTTGGAGTTGTTTATACCCCCTATTAATGTTAAAGAAAAGATATGGAATTACAACTGCAAGATAAGACATTAGGCCAATGGCTGGAACATTGGGCCGAAACGACGCCGGACAAGGAATACCTGGTTTATTCCGACCGCGACCTGCGTTTTACATGGAAAGAATTCAACGAACGTGTCGACCGGATGGCAAAAGGTATGCTCTCTATCGGTATCGAACACGGCACCCATGTCGGTATCTGGGCAACGAATGTACCCGACTGGCTGACATTTCTTTATGCTGCCGCCAAAATCGGAGCCGTAGCCGTTACCGTCAACACGAACTATAAACAGAACGAGTTGGAGTTTCTGGTAGAGAATGCCGATATCCACACCATGTGTATCACCGAAGGCGTATTTGACGGCAGTTACATCGATATGATGTACACCATGCTTCCCGAACTAAAGGAATCGCAACGCGGCTATCTGAAAAGCAAACGCTTCCCGAGACTGAAAAATGTCGTTTATATCGGCCAGGAGAAATATCGAGGTATGTATAACACGCCGGAGTTGTTATTGCTGGGCGAAAATATAGAAGACGACAAACTGGAAGCCGCTAAAAAGCTCGTTGACTGCCACGATGTTGTCAATATGCAATATACCTCCGGCACGACAGGCTTCCCGAAAGGGGTTATGTTGACACACCATAATATTGCGAACAACGGTTTGCTGACCGGCGAGCATATGAAATTCACCGCTGACGACAAGCTCTGTTGTTGCGTTCCTCTCTTCCATTGCTTCGGTGTGGTGCTGGCTTCCATGAACGTGCTGACACACGGTTGTACGCAGGTTATGGTCGAGAAGTTCGACCCGCTGGTAGTACTGGCCTCTATCCATAAGGAACGGTGCACGGCACTTTACGGCGTACCGACTATGTTCATTGCCGAATTGAACCATCCGATGTTCCCGATGTTCGACCTGACTTCGCTCCGTACCGGTATCATGGCAGGTTCGCTCTGCCCGGTGGAACTGATGCGCCAGGTGGAAGAGAAGATGTTTATGCGTGTAACCAGCGTTTATGGTCTGACGGAAACATCACCCGGTATGACCCATTCACGTATCGACGACCCGGCAGAAGAACGTTACAATACTGTCGGACGCGACTTTGAATTTACAGAGGTGCGTGTTATCGACCCCGAAACCGGCGAAGAATGTCCGGTTGGCGTACAGGGAGAAATGTGCAACCGCGGTTACAACAACATGAAAGGTTATTATAATAATCCTGCCGCCACAGCCGAAATCATCGACAAAGACGGTTTTCTGCATAGCGGCGACCTCGGCGTAAAAGACGAAAACGGCTTCTACCGTATTACCGGACGTATCAAGGATATGATTATCCGCGGCGGAGAAAATGTTTACCCGCGTGAAATAGAGGAATACCTTTATCACCTGGAAGGAGTGAAAGACGTTCAGGTAGCAGCCGTCCCGTCCAAGAAATACGGCGAAGAAGTCGGTGCTTTTATCATCCTGCACGAAGGTGTTACGATGACGGAAGACGTAGTGAAAGACTTCTGCCGTGGCAAGATTGCCCGCCACAAGATTCCGAAATATATCTTCTTCGTCGATACCTTCCCGATGACCGGTAGCGGCAAGATTCAGAAGTTCAAGCTGAAAGACCTCAGCCTGAAGCTGCTGGCCGAACAAGGGATTACGCCGGTATAAAACGAAAACATATTAAAAGCACAGGGCTTTTGCCCGGCAAAATAGCCGTTGATTAGTATCAGCGGCTATTTTCATTATAAAGCTACGGCTCAATCGATTACAGTTTCCTCGTAGTTTTCCGTTCAGGAAACTGTAATTTCCTGCGCAGGGAACGCGCGTTTCCTGCCTGGGAAACTACGGTTTCCTAAGCAGGAAATTATAAAGAGATAAGCAGAAGGATATGTTTGTCCTTGCAAATCATCCGTACAACTCAATAATTTGTTATCTTTGCCACACATTCAAAATAATTATTATTTATGTCACAATTATTTCCAACTAATCTGCCTTATAAAGTGGCAGATATGAGTTTGGCTGAATTCGGTCGCAAAGAGATCGAAATCGCTGAACACGAAATGCCGGGACTGATGGCTCTTCGCCAGAAATATGCCGCTCAGAAACCTCTGAAAGGTGCCCGTATCACCGGCTCACTGCACATGACAATTCAGACAGCAGTGTTAATCGAAACATTAGTTGCGTTGGGAGCAGATGTACGCTGGGCAAGCTGTAACATCTTCTCTACCCAGGACCATGCCGCTGCGGCTATTGCTGCAACAGGTGTTCCCGTTTTTGCCTGGAAAGGTGAAACTCTGGAAGAGTACTGGTGGTGTACCGACATGGCACTCCGCTTCCCTGACGGAAAAGGTCCGCAGATGATTGTAGACGACGGAGGTGACGCTTCTCTTCTTGTTCACATGGGGTATCGTGCTGAAAACGATGCAGAAACCATCAATCGTAAAGGTAGTAACCACGAAGAACAGGTTATTCTGGATACATTAAACAGCATCCTGAAAGAAGATAACCAGCGTTGGCATCGTACGATTGCAGAGATGAAAGGCGTTTCCGAAGAGACAACGACCGGCGTACACCGTCTGTACCAGATGATGGAAAAAGGCGAACTGCTGGTTCCGGCCATCAATGTGAACGATTCGGTAACGAAATCCAAATTCGACAACCTGTATGGCTGCCGCGAATCGCTGGCCGACGGTATCAAACGTGCTACCGACGTGATGATTGCAGGTAAAGTCGTGGTAGTTGCCGGATACGGTGACGTGGGTAAAGGTTGTGCACACTCCATGCGTTCTTACGGAGCACGTGTGCTGGTTACTGAAATCGACCCGATTTGTGCTTTGCAGGCTGCTATGGAAGGATTCGAAGTTACAACGATGGAAGAAGCGGTCAAAGAAGGTAATATCTTCGTTACTACCACCGGAAACTGCGATATCATCACCATCGGCCACATGAGCCAGATGAAAGACCAGGCAATCGTTTGCAACATCGGTCACTTCGACAATGAAATACAGGTAGACAACCTGGTGAACTATCCGAACATCAAGCATACCAATATCAAACCGCAGGTTGACAAATATACGTTCCCGACAGGAAACTCAATCTTCCTGCTGGCAGAAGGACGTCTGGTGAATCTGGGTTGTGCAACCGGTCACCCTTCCTTTGTAATGAGTAACTCATTTACAAACCAGGTACTGGCACAGATGGATTTGTGGCAGATGGCTTACGAAGTGGGTGTTTACCGTCTTCCGAAACGTCTGGACGAAGAAGTTGCCCGCCTGCACCTTGAACGTATCGGTGTGAAACTGTCTACATTAAGCCCCAAACAGGCCGACTATATCGGAGTTCCGGTAGAAGGTCCGTATAAGGCTGACCATTACAGATATTAAAAATAATTAGCCAATAAAGGAATGTGCCAATATGCCAATTTAGGAAATAATTGAATGAATTACTATTTCCATTGGCTTTTTGGCACATTCTCACATTAGCTAATTATTAATTGGCATATTGGCACATTAACTAATTGGCAAATTATTATGTTATACCGAAGCAAAGCACCTTTCAGACTGGGAATTGCCGGAGGAGGAACAGATGTTTCCCCCTACTCCAACCTCTATGGCGGTGCAATCCTCAACGTTACCGTCAATTTATATGCCCACGCCACTATCCGCCCGCTCGACAACGGGAAAATCAGGTTTGTCCATATCAATGAAAACATTACAGAAGAATTTGACGCTGTAAGTGAACTGCCTCTCGACGGCCCGTTAGTACTGCAACATGGCATATACAATTCAATCGTTTCGCGTTATAACAACGGAGAACCTCTTTCTTTTGAACTGATCACCCAAATGGACGTCCCATCCGGTTCCGGCCTTGGCACCTCTTCCACCTTGGTTGTCGCCATCCTCGGAGCTTTCACCGAATGGTTGCGGTTACCACTGGGGAAATATGATATTGCCCATTACGCTTACGAAATCGAACGCATTGACCTGAATATGGCAGGAGGCAAGCAGGACCAATATGCCGCTACCTTCGGAGGCGTTAACTTCATGGAATTTCTGGAAGACGACAAAGTCATTGTCAATCCTCTCCGCATCGGCGATGATATCTTGCAGGAATGGGCCATGAACACCGTTCTCTTCTACACCGAACAACAGCGTTGCTCCGGAAAGATTATCGAAGAACAGGCCGAAAACGTCAAAAACAATAAAAACGACTCGCTGGAAGCCATGCACAATGTCAAGCATGAAGCATTCCGCATGAAGAATTGCCTGCTGCGGGAAGAATTGCAGGAACTGGGAAAAGCGCTCAACACAAGCTGGACCAGTAAGAAGAAAATGGCCCGCAACATCTCCAACGAATTTATCGACCATATATACGAAACTGCCATGGCCAACGGTGCCCTGGGCGGTAAAATCTCCGGTGCCGGAGGAGGAGGATTCATGTTCTTCTACTGTCCCGGCAATAGCTGCTACAAAGTGTCCGAAGCATTGGACAAGATGCATATCGGACATATACAACAATTTGAATTTTGTAAGAAAGGATTGATTACATGGACAGTAAAGGAATAATCAGAAAACGGCTAGCGCAACACCGCGACATTATCGAACAGATACTGGCGGACGAGAAGTTGCAGGACACAATTGCACAGATTACCGACACGATTGTCACCTGTTTTAAATACGGTGGAAGGGTTTACTTCTGCGGAAACGGTGGAAGTGCCGCCGATGCACAGCACCTGGCTGCCGAGTTCTCCGGCAAGTTTTATCTGGAACGTGACATTCTGCCGTCTGAAGCATTACACTGCAACTCTTCTTACATCACGGCCGTATCCAATGACCTGAGTTTCGAGATCATCTACTCCCGGCTGATTTCGGGTATCGGAAAGGCTGGCGATGTCCTGGTCGGCTTATCCACTTCGGGCAACTCCGCCAACATCGTAAAGGCGTTCGAGACATGCCATGAAAAAGCAATTACAACGGTAGCTTTTACTGGTGCCGACGGTGGCCGCATGCGTGAACTGACGAAGCTCCTCATCAATGTGCCGTCTACCGATACTCCACGTATCCAGGAGGCGCACATCACCATCGGGCATATCATCTGTGAATTGGTAGAAGAAGAAATATTCGGAAAGGAATAAGGAATGGAATGTATCATACTGGCGGGAGGAATGGGTACCCGGCTGCAAAGTGTAGTGTCTGACGTTCCCAAATGCATGGCTCCGGTAGCCGGGCATCCTTTCCTGCATTACCTGATTACAACGCTGATTGAAGCCGGTTTCAAACATATCATCCTTTCCTTAGGGTACAAACATGAGATTATCGAGGAATGGCTCGGGGCAAACCGCTTCTCCGCCGACATATCGACCGTAGTCGAAGAAGTCCCGCTCGGAACAGGAGGAGCAGTAAAGCTGGCACTTTCAAAAGCCCGCACAGAAAATGTGTTCGTCCTGAACGGCGATACATTCTTCGGAGTGAATTATCCGGAGTTATTAAACCTCCACAGGCAAACCAGCGCATCAGCAACCCTCGCATTGAAAAGAATGGAGAAGTTCAGCAGATACGGGGTTGTCGACATCGAACAGGACTCCCGTCGTATCCTGCGTTTCAACGAAAAGCAATATTGCGAATCGGGCCTTATCAACGGAGGCATCTATCTGATTAACAGCAACGAACTGGACGCCTATCCGGCAAAATTTTCACTCGAAAAGGATTTCTTTGAGGCAAAAGTCACCTCCTCCATCCTTTCCGGATATATATCGGAAAGATATTTCATAGACATCGGTATCCCTGACGATTACGCACAAGCTCAAACAGACTTCAAAGATGGAAGATATAAAGCCTTATAACACATTATTCCTGGACCGCGACGGGGTTATCAACCAGCAACGTCCGCACGACTATGTCAAAACAACCGGGGAATTCATCTTTATCGATGGAGCACTGGAGGCCCTGAGGCTACTCTCTCCCCTGTTCAAACATATCATAATTGTCACTAACCAGCGCGGAGTCGGAAAAGGCATAATGACCCGGAAAGACCTGGAAGAGATACATGCTTATATGATAAATGAAGTCTCCGGACAGGGAGGAAGGATAGATAAGATATATGTTTGTACCGATACCAGCGATTACAGCAAGAACCGTAAACCCAACACAGGCATGGCACTTCAGGCCAAAGATGATTTTCCGGACATTGATTTCACGAAAAGTATAATGGCAGGAGATAGCATCAGTGACATGCTGTTTGCCAAAAATGCCGGGATGAGGGGAGTATTTATAGGAAACAAATATGGCCCGGGAGAAGTATCAAAAACACTCTACCAGGCCCATTATGCGGATTTGCTGAGTTTTGCTCAGGCTTTCTTCTTATAATGCTTCTTCAGCTCTGCCTCAACGTCTACTTTCTGCTTTAAAATCACTTTGCGGACAAATGCACCGATAAATCCCATACCATAACCGCCTAATTGAATAAAGCTGGTCACGATGGAAAGTAAAGCGATCGACAGGCTTTTATTGACAAACAGAGATTCCAGGAACAGCGCCAGTATATAAACACCCAACGGCAGTAAAGCCCAGGGACAGATTAACGACGATAACAATAAAAACAACACTCCCAGTACAAAACAGGCAGGCAACAGATGAACCAGCTTCAACGAGTCCGGATGCATCTGATATAAATCCACACGCGCCATTCCAAAAACATACACCTGTCTGTAGAATGATTTCAGACTCACGCGGCGCTTATGATATACATAGGCTTCCGGAAACAGCTCTACAGTAAAACCGGCTTTACGGATACGGGTACTTAAATCAATATCCTCTCCGAACATATCCTTAAAGCCGCCTACCTTCTGATAAACTTCCCGCGAGAATCCCATATTGAATGTACGGGGCACGAACTTCTCCAGTCCTTTCTTACTTCCACGGATACCGCCGGTTGTCAGAAAAGAGGTCATCGAATAGCTAATAGCTTTCTGCATCAGGGAAAAAGAGGCATGTGCCCTGTCCGGCCCGCCGAAACAATCCGCATTCGTCTCTTTCAGATAGTTCGTAACCTTCTCGAAATAGTCTTCCGGAATAATACAATCCGAGTCGAAAAAGACCTGATATTTACCTTCGGCACGTTCCATACCATAATTCCGGGTCAGGCTTCTGCCCGAATTCGGTTTGAAAAAGTAACGTACATTCAGCTGGTCTTCATATTCTTTGACTACCTCGTCGCAACGAACCGCTGAACCATCTTCAATAATCAGCACTTCAAAATCCTTGCAAGTCTGATGCAATAAACTTTCAAGCAATTCCCGAACTTCAACCGGACGGTTATATACGGGGATTATGATTGAGTAAGATATCATAAATTTTACTTTTGTTTTTTTCTATAAGCTTGGTTTGGATGATTTGGAATGGTCGGATAAAGACGCTCTAAACGCTCCTGAGCCAAAAGGAGAGGCAATATCTTATTCTTCAAATAAGTTGGTGTACGAAGAATCACTGCTGCAATCTCATCAACGCTTTTAAATGTATCGCAACAAATCTCAACAACCAACGTCATTAGTTCTTCATTCCTCATCCATTTCTTTCCCCGAGGTGTCATCATTTCTCACCGGAGGTATTATCGTTTCTTCAAAAAGATTCTTTTGAACAGTTTTTTTCTCTTCGCGTAAATTCAAATGGTAGACAGTCCATCGTCCTTTATTCTCTGCGACCAAGTATCCCTCATTGCATAAATCTTTCAATAACTGAGATATTTCCGTTGAATGTTTATTTATCAGTTGCTGTAATCTGACATTAGACACACATCCTTCCATTTCGGCAGTCGTGAGTGCAATTAATCCGTCACCATATAAATGGGTAATTTCTTCCCCAAAAACAGAGATAAGTTTGTTTATACTTTTTTGAGGCAATAACTGCTCCATACTCAGGCACAACTCAACTCTATCCGGACGGGGCAACACATTTATCAGAGGCTTTCTCCAATGTGCTCCTTCCCAGGCATTCATAATCCGAGTGCTTCCGGAACCTGCCTTTTCTCCATACCCTAAAAGCAGAAACATTGTTTGAATTGAAATAGATTAGCCTCCCAGGTCCCATCCGGATAAACTCTGTCTATCCAACGTTCTCCGCTTTCCGGTATCTCTTGATAATCTACATGATAATCAGGAAAAGCCTCTACTATACTTTCTGTTTTACCAAACATCAATAAACCAGCAACTGTCAAGCCTTCTTTTCCTGTATACCTATCCTTTTTCCAACCGCCTAATTTCAGTAATAATCCTTTATCATCCCATTTTAAAAAAGGATGACCCGGTCTTACACTTCCTAGCAACTGCCGATATTGAGCGACAGATACTTCATCAAGATCTTCCAATGTATAGTTCTCCAAAATTCTGGAGTCCGGTTTGTCTGGCAAGCTATCGGCAAGCATTCTTTTTACTTCGTCCGGAGTACATTTATAATCTCCCGTATGACAACGCTTATAAGTACCTTTCATCGGATCTGAGCCGATATAAACAGGACGATTCCTATAATCAGCACAAGAAATACGGAAGGTTAAAATAAATTGTCCTTCTTGTATCTCAAGCATCTGTACATCATTTTCCAACAATAGATTAAAGCTAACCTTTTCCCTATTATTAACCTGATTCCAAAAATCATCTTGAAACTTACGCATCACCATCTGTGGCAGACCATCATAGAAACATTGCTCATCCTTCTCTGAAATACCTAGGATGATGATACCGCCTTCGGTATTTGCAAAAGAAGAATAAGTTTCCCAAAAGCTCTTAGGAAATCCACCTTTCGCACTTTTAAACTCCAGATCAAAAGATTCCGTCAGCAATCCTTTATTCTCCAGAAATTCCACTATGGAACTATAATTGTCTTTCATTCACGACTCTTCTGCCAATATTTCCAGCCGGACCATCCAACTGCTGCAATCAGCAATAACAAGATTAGGAAAGAGCTATAAGCTGAAACATTAGCAGCAAGCACATAAGTATCCGGATGGAAATCAAAAACGATTGTATGTTCTCCCGTGGGTACCAGCATTCCACGTAAAATCCAGTCGGCACGGAAATGAGTCGCTTCTTTTCCGTCTATTGTAACTTTCCAGCCCGGATAATAGATTTCGGAGAAAACTGCCAGTTGTTCCGAAGATGCTTTCGTTTTATATGTCAACCGATTAGGGCGATACTTTTCCAACACAATCGTTGCCGTGGAATCTACCTGCGGAGTAAAGCCTTCCAGGTCTTTCGCAAAGCGCTTATCCACCACCGCTGTCTTCAACGGGTCAATCGTATTCAAGGCATCAATCTCTGCATCTGCATTTTCTACAATATCCACCTTATCTACAAACCATGCATTTCCGTAAGCATACGGATTTCGAATCGGCGCCTGGTCCGGATTATAAATAATATACCGTGTATTCAACATGTTCAAAGAAGGAGAGGCCGCCAGGACAGGCATTATATCCTGTATGCTCTGTGCCTTTTGCAAAGCACCGATAATATTACGGTATTCACCATCCAGACGATAATCAATCAATTCCTGATAACGGCGTAATTTAACGGCATGATATCCTCCAATCGAATGATGGAAATAAGAAACGTTTGTATCCTGCCACGGATTATTCAGTCCAAACACGCGGAAAGATTCATCCGTATCCTTAAATATCTCTTTATCGGCAACACTTTCCTTATAGGATTCTTCCGCTTTTTCCTTTACATAATTACTATCGTCCAGATAACGACGATCGACCGACCATAAATCAACCAATATCAACACGGCCATACCTGCACTCACAATCATAGAAGCGGTCGTCTTATTTTTCGCCTTCCAGTACCAAAGCAATAAACCGGCTCCCAACAAAATAAAAATCAAAGAACGCAATGCATCCGACGAAGCCAGCGAAGCACGGTCCATCAACAAAGCAGTGTAATACCATTCCGGAACCTGGTTCTGGAACTGTGCATCATAAGCAGAATGGAAATTCAACAACAATGAAGGTATCAGGAAAACAATCAAACAAATACCACCAGTTATGCCTAAAGACCATAAAAAGCCTTTTTTCATCGTTTTATCATCCACATTTCCCCTGAATATTTCCCGTAATCCCCAAATAGCAACAAGAGGAAATACCAATCCTGGAATCACCAGAGCCATTTCTACTGTTCTGAACTTATTATACAAAGGCAGATAATGGAACATTATATCATTGAATGCATCAAAATTACGTCCTAAAGCCAGGAATGTAAGGAAAACAGCCCCGCCAAACAACCACCATTTCATCGGGTTACGCACCACGAACATTCCCAATACAAACAAGAAACATACCAATGCTCCAAAATAAACAGGTCCTGATGTAAATGGTTTATCCCCCCAATAAGTATAAGTCTGAACCTCTTTTCCTACCTGGGCACCATTTTTCTTCAATTCTTTATACAACTCAGAAGAACTGCCTAATGTACCTCCCGAACTACCTCCATATACATCCGGAATCATGACAGTCAATAACTCCTTCCAGCCATAACTCCATTGGAAAGCATAATCTTTATCCAAACCGGAAGAGGCTTTCTCCACTTTTCCCGTTTCGTCTGGTTTAGGCGTCAGTTCAGAGGCTCCACGGATAGAATGTTGTCCCAAATCCCAGTTGGAATACATATGTTTTGCATTGGGAAGGACTGCTAAAACTACACATGCCAGCATAATCAAAGACGTTTTAAGCCAGTCGGCAGTCTGCTTTTCCTTAAGCATCCTGATAGAATATCCCAAATAGATGAAGAAACATAACAAAACCAGATAATAAGTTATCTGAACATGTCCGTTCAACAAAGAGAAAGCCACTCCTAAAAGGAACAGGACTGCTCCCCAAAGCCATTTTCGTTTAAACAGCAAGAACATACCCGCCAACGTTACAGGCATATACCCTATCACATAAGCCTTTACAATATGTCCCGCTTCAATAATGATTATATTATAAGAAGCAAAAGCAAAAGCAATCGCTCCCGCTATCGCCAGCCACCAGTTCACTCCCATGATGCACATCAACAGATAGAAACAGACCAATCCGGTAAAAACCATGGCTGCATGAGTATATCCCGGAGTCTTCAACCATCCGTCAACGATGCCATAAGAGGGCAATTCCGGAGCCGGACTTCCATATCCCGGTCCATAAGGCATCCCCGAAAACATAGCATCCGACCATACACTAAACTCACCCGGTTCAGCAGTCTTTGCATATTTATCGACCTGACTTCCTCCCATACCGGCAGCTTTCACATTATCACCTTGTCTGATAACCTTTCCATCAAACACTGCGGGAGAGAAATAAGCCATCACCAACCCTAAAAACAAGACAAGGGCAGCCACATGCTTACCCACATTTTTCATCATACTATGCATAATATGTATCTTCTATATATTTTCGTTTACACTCTACCTTTGAACCACTTAGCAAAATAAAAGCGAATAGCAAACCAGACATGAAGTAAAGATGTTGATATTACTCCATAATACCGGCACATAATATCATATCTTTCTTTCAAAGAGGCTTTGCGCTGAGTCGTGCTAACCCCGCCATCCAGGAAGTTAGATAATGTCATTCGCGTATTATATATTTTACCTGCTTGTTTCATACATCTGATACACCAGTCGAAATCAGCAGAATAGCGATATGTTAAATCATATAACGGAGCAATACTACGTTTTGTTATAAATGACTGATGACAAACTAACATGCCCATCCGGAAGCTTTTCCATGTAAGTTTGTTTGGGGCCTTCAATCTCCGTTGTCCTAACGATTTACCTTCTTCATCAACAATAACCGTTTCTCCATAAATAATATCAGGCAGAACTTTCTTCTTCTGAACTAAAGAGGCAACCCGTTGTACGATATCGGAGGTAAATAAAGAATCCCCGGCATTAATAAACCATACATAGTCGCCCGTAGCCTTCTGAAGACCTTTATTCATTGCATCATAAATACCTTTATCCGGCTCACTTATCCAATAAAAAATTCCGGAAGCATATTGCTTTATAATATCCACCGTCCCATCCGTCGAACCTCCGTCAATAACGATATATTCAATATTCGGATACGATTGGCTCAGCACCCCAAGAATAGTCTGCTCTAACCAACGGGAAGCATTATAGGTGATTGTTATGATTGAAAAAACTGGTTGTTGCATATCATTACTTAGTCATTATTTAGTCATTTAGCCATTGCATACGTTTGAGTAGGATCATTTTGATGACCGTTTCTTTTTACTATGCTCAAATCCATCAAATGATTTAACCTCAGCATAATAGTTCTCCCCTTTTTACCTGTATAAATTTCCAACTCAGAACGGGTTATACTTGATTTACTTCCATATAAGTAAGTGTTTTTTTCTAGATCATCCAATTGTTCCCAAACATTCCCATCTACTTTCATTTCTATATATGTGCAACCTGCCGCATCGTCCTCACCATAATGTTATTCTTCAATACCAATTTTACCGACTGTTCCGGTTCTTCCTTACTTTCGAATTTCCGATATCTACCTAATGCGGATCATATCCAACAAACGTTCTGCCACTTTTCGGGGAGTGTAATTTTCTAAAACGAATTCCCGTCCATTTGCAGCAATCTCTCCCAGAAGAGATGCTTCTTTAGGCATTTTAGCATTCTCTGATAAAAGAGCTTCCAGTTTATCAACATTCTTAATATCTATTCCTATATAGTGCTTACCATTAACCGGCATTATAGGCAATACACATCCATATTTTTCCAAATCTACATGAATGACACAACAAGCAGCAGTCCAAGCTTCCCACAATCTCCAAGAATCCCATTGACGAACTCTATCCCATTCAAAAATGGGAAAAGCATTGTTTATTATACGAGCTATCTTTGCCGTATATTTATTATAATTACCAACAGGTATAGCAAATACTCCTCCATAACATGCACAAACTGTACTTGAAGAAAGCTTCTTATAGTAATCCGGGTAATGCCTTGCTCCAGTCTGTTTCCAAAATAAAAGGTCATCCCCCTCTAATGTATCAGAAGTAAATGTATCACACTCTGTATTCCAATCCATGTATTTAGAGAAGACCGGTTGAAGTAATCCTCCCACATAATCTCTTAATTGATGCTTAGCTCTAAAATTCACTAAGACCCTGGAAACACGTTGAGAATACGGCAATGGAGATACAGCATTCAATATACGGTTAGAAACACCAAACTGCCAAGGGTAGAAATTATCCGGATATTGATAAAGTCTGTTATAATGCGATTTTAATACATAATCACAACTCTGGGCTCCTTTTCTAAAGCCGGGAGTTCTTAAACCATCACTGTCATCCAAAAATATTGTAATATATTTTCTTGGTGCCTTGTTTAAACAAACTAATGTTTCATCAGCTCGAGGATCTCGCTCATAGATAGTATAATGAATAATTACAATATCTGCATCAGAAATAAAATGCCTATCATCATATTTGATTAAAAAATCTTTTCCAATGCCAGTAAGGCAATTGGAAAAGTCTGAATAGCATGCTATTCCCATTTCTGTAAATCCTTCAGCGAGACAAACACAGGAATGATAAATAATATCTCCCAGGTTTTTACCCCAATAAAAATAAGCCTCCATCAAAATTTATTTATTGCCTTTACCACTTTACAAATATCATCTTCTGTATGACCAAATGAAATAGGAAGACTCAACGTTGTTCTATGTATTTCTTCCGATATAGGATACTCTCCAATAATAATTCCTTCCATCGCTTTCTGCTTATTTGGAGGAATTGGATAATGAATATCTGTTTTAATATTATTTTTCAAAAGATATTCTTTTAATTCATCCCGCCTTGGATGACGTATGTTAAAGATATGATATACATCAAAATAATCAGAAGAAACTACAGGCTTTATAAAATCGTCTTTCAATTCTGTCAAATAAATATTTGCTAGATTTCTCTTATGTTGATTGATTTCATCCAGATATTTAAGTTTTACACTTAATAATGCCGCCTGAATTTCATCCAAACGAGAGTTATAGCCAATATAATCATTCTGATATTTAATCTTAGAACCATAATTTCTTAAAGCTCTAAACATTTCATTCTTATCAGAATCACCTGTTGTGATAGCTCCAGCATCACCTAAAGCTCCCAGATTCTTAGTCGGATAAAAAGAAAAAGCACCAATACCAAATGTTCCAACCTTTTGCCCCTTGAACATAGCACCATGAGCTTGTGCACAATCCTCTATAACAGGTAAATCATACTTAGAAGCAATTTGCATAATGCTTTCCATATCACATGATTTTCCATATAAATGAACAACCATGATTGCCCGAGTGTTCTTGGTTATCTTTTCCTCTATTTTCAATGGATCTATATTATAAGTACGAATATCAGGTTCTACTAAAATAGGTTTCAGACCACACTGAAGGATTGATAAAATAGTTGCTATATAAGTATTTGAAGGAACAAGGACTTCGCTGCCTACTGGAAACTCATAACTACGCAATGCCAACATTAAGGCTTCTAAACCAGATGCAACACCAATACAATATTTTGTACCACAATAAGAAGCAAACGCTTTCTCAAAAGATTCAACTTTTTTTCCAAGAATATACCAGCCACTATCCAGTAAATCCCTAAAACATTGTAAATACTCCTTTTCGAATCCCCTGTTCAATCTTCCTAAACTTTCATATTCAATCATAAGGCTCGTAAATATAATCATTTGAATCAAAAAACTCAGAAGCTAATACCATCAAAATAGCATCTTTACTAAAATGGTGCATCAAATGCCAATCTGTAGGTTCTAGAATAAGGCATTTATGAGGAGAGTCTAATATGAATTCTTGTTTTTCAGTTCCTGTATTATTGGATATCGTACAATTTCCTTGAATACAGATAGCTGCTTGTACCGTTTTATGATGACGATGCCCTCCTCTTACAGAGTCATCAACACCATAAATATAAAATATTCGCTTTATATCAAACGGTAATACTTTCTCTATTACCGTCAGATTACCACGATTGTCTGTAAATGTCTTTAAATCTATTATATGAGCCATATTTCAATTTTCGTGTAATAATTTAATATAATGTCTTTCACTCAACCCGCGTCGAACTAAAAGTTCAACCAAATATTTATAATATTTCCATCCATGCAAATATAACTCAGAAGCCCGAATTGCAGGATAATTGTTTCTAATTTGTTTTATTTCTTTCACATAAGATTTAAAAAGTAATGATATTGATGTTTCGTTTCTTTTGTAATAAGGCCTGGGGGAAAAATAATCAGGTGTAACAAATACAAAAGAATGAAAATGAAAAAAAACGACAGGGAATTTTCTATTCGTTTTTAATTCAGTTCCTATTATACTATTACCAGATCGTTCAAACTCGTATTGTTGCATATTCCAAGGGGCAACCCCTCCGCCCAAATTTTGAGAAACGTAGACACCTTCAAAACGTTCAGGCCAATCATCTAAATATTTCTGATCCCCAAAACGTCCATCTTCAAATCGTGCATAACACCATTCAAGACATGCGTTACGCCACCATTCTAACACAGTTCTTCCTTGTTGATTATTTTTAAAAGTAACAAACTGTACACAATATATTCCTGTTTTCTTACTTTGATCATATTGTCGAGTATAACGATGAGGAGTTATCAACACCGAATTATCTCCCATCTCATCCAACAAGACTTGAGGTGATGAAAAAAAGTACAAATCCGAATCCAAATACGTACAATGATCTACACTATAATGATTCAATACATACAATATAGTTGAAGAGGAACAAGTCCAACAATATTCAGCTCTTGTACGAGTCGATTTTACCCTTAACAATTCTTCATCTTCAAACTCAGACAAAGAAATTACTGTGACGTTCTTCAACTGCAATGCCTGTAAAACCGAATAACACTTCTTATTAAATGCAAATACATATAAATGGAAATCCTTACAATGTAGACTTAACGAATTATACATCGCTAAGCCTCTTGAAAGATAGACAGAGTCAAAAAGGGTACAAAAATTAAGCATATCAACTAATTTTGAAAATACGTTTCAGCCTAGCCTTTACTTTATAGTAAAACATTATATATCTAAAATAATAAATAAAAGCATCTCTTCCTTGCTTCGATTCTTGAATATCTATATTAGAAAGTACTATAGATGAATTAGTCAAAGGTACATCAAACATCTCATTTGTACTACAATGAGTACCACTTCCATCCATTCCAATTTGATTAACCAAAGATCGACCTGGATATAATGTTAACTTATTATGCAAGAATGCCGATGCATACCAACGAACTGCCCAGGAATTATTTTTTCCTGCTATTTGCTGCCTTAACATTCTACAATAAGGATAAGAATTATTAAAATCAAACTCTTTCTTTAAATTTCGCTTCTCTATTTCCTTTAATAAAGCTTTTCCATCCGAACAAAATAAATCCCATCCACGTTTCCAAGTAGCCCATCCCCAACAATCAGCACCTTTAATAAAAAAAGTCTCAGGTAAAGTTCTTTTAACAGGATAAACATAGCCATGAATAGAAATAACTTTTTCCTCTTTTTCATATAAATCAAGTGCTTCATTCATATATTTAAGAAAATAAGGGGAAACAACTAAGTCATCTTCCAAGATGATCACTTTCCCGTATCGGTTAACTATTGAAGTTACACCATCAATAATATTTTTTGCTAATCCCCAATTCTCCTGACGTTCTATTATACTAATAGATTTAAATCCTCCAACATTCTTCAAATAATTACGAGTTTGAATAACTTCTAAATTAAAAGGATCATTAGAAGCATCAGAATATATTATTAAATTTGTTTGTAAAGAATATTCATTAACCTGTAAAGCCTCAATTACCTTACGAGTATGAAAAGGACGGTTATAAACAAATAAAAGAACGGGAGCTAGTATCATTTTAAAGATGCAAAATTGCTTCAATTTTACTATTAATTGATTTACTTGAATAATTAACGGTAATTATTCCTCGATTTTTATAAATATCACTTTCATACATTTTGGATGCAACAAAATCACGTGTCAAATCATCTTGAATTGAATAAATTACCGTACCTAATGATTTCAGATATTTATAAACAATAGAATTTTTTGACAAAAAAACTTTACACCCATTCCATAAACACATAAGAATATTACCTAAAGCTTGTTGTCTCTCATGCGCAAAAATTGCAATTGAACAGCTTTTTATTATAGAATTATATTCTTCAAAAGGCATAAAAGTCATAATAGGAATGAAATTTTCTTTAAATAACTTTCTTCCTTCTGCCACTACATATTGCCTATACAGATCCGATCCATAACTTAAAGGTAGTATCAATTTTCTATCAATAATACCCTCATTTTGTAAAAGAAATAATACATCTAAATGATTATTAGTTTCTGTAGACGAATTTCCAAGTAAAATATTATTACCTAGTATAAAATCATCTGAATTTATTTTATCTTCTGAATACATATCCTTTATACTTAAAGGATAACTAAAACCAACTTTATTTGCATCAAAATAAGGCACATTCAATTTTAATAATTCATATTCTTCAGGTATTACCCCTGAAAAATAATTAATTCGCAAAAGAGTTTTACGCAAATAAAAATTAGACACAGGCCACAAATATAAAGAAATAGCTTTTCGTATTCTTTTCTTTAATGACACTCTTATTGTCTTACTTTTATTAACATATTCAGAAGTAATATTTCCAAACATATTAGAAATTTTAATTATTGGTTCAATAGGAGGAGTATTTTCATACAAATCATATCCCCAAGAAAACCAAACTACTTTTATTCTTTTATTTATAATTGGAACAAGATCCATTGGTAAACTATATAAAGAATGTAAAATTATAAAATCTGCAAAATTCTCATTCTGAATATCTTTTTTTACTTGCCACCGAGATCGTAAAAGAACATGTTTACTTTTAATAGATCTGATCTTCTGAAATGACATATTTCTGATCAAAATATATTGATTTTCACAATTTCCTAAAGAATCAAAAGAAAAAATCATAGGATCAATGAATTTGTCATCAATTACAAAATGAACTATTCTAATATTACGACATTCTTTAATTACACCATGCTCTTTTCCCATAAAAATATAAGATCAATTATTTTTTTGCTAATACTCTAGCTGGTACTCCTACCACAGTTAATTCTGTTTCAACATTTCTAATTACAGCGCTTCCCATTCCAACAACAACAGCATCCTTTATAATAAGCCTGGGGGCTATTTTAGCCCCTGTATGGACAGTTACAGATTTTCCTAACACTGTTCCTCCACCTAAAAAAGTAAAACTGTCAAGGATTGACCATTTCCCTATTTTTGAATCGTGACCTAACACAGCATTACTTTGGACTGTTACAAAATCATCAACTTTTACATCACAAGAAACTAATGCATTGCGACAAATAATACATCCTTTTCCTACAATAACATTATGAGAGATAAAGGCTGTAGGATGAACAAGAGAAATAAAATCTCCTCCTTTCTCTAATATTATTTGAGCATATTTTTCTTTAAAACGAACATCTCCCAGTGCACAAATAAAAATATCATTAGGCTTTATTTCATAAGTCTCAACCGCTCCCAAAATTGGAGGATATCCTGAATATGAATCTAACGCATCGAATTTATCATCTAGAAATCCTTTTATAGTAAACTTAACTCCAAAATCCAAACATTCCGTAGCTAAGACATAAGTTTCACGCCCAAAACCACGAGCGCCAATAATAATCAACTCTTTCATCTATTAATACAATTTATTATCCGATTTACATCATTTTCAGTCAATTCATGATGTAAAGGTAAACAAATAACTTCCTCTGCCATTTTATAAGCAACAGGCAAATTATCTCTCTTGGAAGAATCTAACCCTCGATATGTAGAAAAAGTACTTATTAATGGATAAAAATAACGTCTTCCATATATCCCTTCAGATTGCATTTTTTCATATAATTCATCTCGACTAACTCCATATTTTTCTTCATCAACAAAAATGGGGAAATAAGAATAATTATGTTTTACATTATAAATATCATCAAAAAAACGAATTCCTAAAGTATCTTTCAAACCATTCCGATATTTTATAACTATTTTATGTCGTAAATCTATAAGAGAATTTATATATTTCAAACTTAATAAACCATATGCAGATCGTACCTCATCCATTTTACCATTAATTCCAGGAGCGACAATTGTAGTTTCACCTGCAAATCCAAAATTTTTTATATAGTCTATCCTTTTTTTCATTTTTTCATCATGGCAAACAATAGCACCACCTTCTATCGTATTGTAAACTTTTGTTGCATGAAAACTCAATGTTGATAAATCTCCAGCCTCTAAGATTGATTTTCCATTTTTCTCAACACCAAAAGCATGGGCTGCATCATATATCACTTTTAGCCCATATTTATCAGCTATATCCTGAACACGCTCCATATCACACGGATTTCCATACACATGAACAGGCATTATAGCCGTCGTTTTAGGAGAAATTGCTTTTTCTATTTTATCTGGATCAATATTACCCGTTAAAGGATCAATATCTACAAAAACAGGCTTAATACCATTCCACCATAAAGAATGTGTTGTTGCTACAAAACTATAAGGGGTTGTTATTACCTCCCCAGTGATTCGTAAAGCTTGTAAACCACAAATCAAAGGTAATGTTCCATTTGTAAATAAACAAATATAGGGAACTTTCAAATATTCACACAAAGCATGTTCCAACTGTTGATGAAAACTCCCATTATTTGTTAACCACTTACTAGACCAGATTTCTTCCATATATGGAAGAAATTCCTCCAAAGGAGGAAGGAAAGGAGATGTTACTGTCAATCTATTATTTTTCTCCATATCAATATTTATCATGATGATAACATTAGAATCCTAATGATAGTATCCTAAGCTCTATACCCGTTAATTGTGCTGCCAACTTGGAAAAAGTACTATAAGAAGATCCATAAATTTTTTCTGTTTCAGATAAAGCATAAAGTTCTACCAATGCATCAACAATCCCTTTGTAAGTATTTCTTTGAGGTTGCTCGAAGGATGTTATAATACGTTCTTTATATCTAACAATGAGCCTTTTCTTTTCTTCTAAAGAATCTGAAGCAACATAGAAAAAGACATTTTTATCAGCAACCAATTCTTTATCCATTTCTTTAAAAAACAATTCTAATGGGCTATTCTTTTTTGATATTACATTGTCCGTACGACGAACATGGATTCCTATAACCCTTTTCTCGGAGAACAAAGAAGTAACCTCTTCTACTCTTTCTTTAATATAATTTTTGATAACAATATCATTCAAATTATTTATATAAAAAAGACTACAGTGTACCAAATAAACATCATTATATTTAGTCACCATATCAAGTATTTTATCAAAGCTATTACCTAAAGAATTTATATCTTTTTCATAGCTTTTTTTCTTAAACATTTTTGTTTGAAAAATATAAGGAATCCAAAAATTCCTTCTCCTTGGCCTATCATATATATAATGGAACCATTTAGCATCAATAATTTCAACCATTGACTTATCCACGTCTTCCGACAATTCAAACAGATCATGGAAATTAGCTCCCATACCTTTATCTTTGAACCAAATCACCCTTAACTTTATATGATAATCTCTACAAAATGCAATAGCCGAAGTTATTGCATTAAAACGATTTGCTAACCCACCAATCGGAATTAAAGTCAATCTTTTCATTTACACATCACTTCTCCAAACAAACCCTTACAATATCATTCTCTACTGCAAATGTATATGAAACACTCTGCTTATTCAAATAAGATTTTAATTCATCCAATGTAGGATATCCGTCTTTACCCGTAAAACAACGCGCATCATCAATCAGTAACACGTGTGGATATGAAATTGGAAATATAGCATCCAATTCACCCCAAATTGGACATTCTTCTTCACCTTTAGCTGTCATTCCTCCTGAATAATGTCCATCTAACCAAAATACTACAGGCTCTTTGATCTTGTTCAGAACCGTCTTCAATATTTTAGCCGAATCTCCATGAAACAAATGTACTTGGGGATACTTTTTAAATCTTTTAACCGCTCTCGTATAATAATATTCGGCAAGTTCTATTGAATATATTTCACGAAAATAATTCATTTGAGTATATACCATATCCCCTTTATAAGTTCCTGTTTCAACTAAAACAGCGTAACCTGACTTTTTTTGACATTCACGTATAGCCAAACGCTTCACTGCCGTTGCTGGCGGAATTGGTTTTCCAGCATCTAGCCATCTTCTATATTCTTGCTTCGTTTCCCATTCTTTATAACGATCAAAAAGAAATTTAGGGATAAAACGACGAATAATATTCTTTATTTCCATTTCAACTATGTATTTTATTTATCATACTTTTCACCAATGAATTCACCTCTTCAGATATATTAAAAAAGTAAATCAATAAACAAAAGCTAGCAGCCACTATTATCGACCGATATAAACTATCCAATATAACTATATGATACTTTGGCAACAAATAATTTATACCCATTACTAAGAGAAACAAAGCAATTAATTGTAACATCTTCAACGAGATTGGATTACTTCTAATTTTCACCTGTACTAACCACTGTTGTACTCCATAACTCAACAAGCACGTCAAAGTGGTTGCAATTCCGGCTCCCGTAACACCAAATATAGGAATCAACCAATTATTGAATACGATAGCTAAAGCGGTGATAAAGAAAGTAAAATATAATCCCCAATGATAATAACGAGAAAAACTAATCAAAGTATTACCAAAGTTCAATGTTACTTCTATTAACTTGGCTAAAGCTAAAAAGAAGACTACCCATTTCCCTTTAGTATAAATTTCACCATTGGGTATGAGTGCAAAAATATTATCGATATTGATCCATATTAATAAAAAAACAAAACCACCAATCATCAACTGATGTAAAGAAACTTTTCTATATAAATGGTTCACTGTATCAGTATCACCTTCTTTTAATGCAGAAGATGCTAACGGAGATGATATAGCAGCTATTGAACGCGAAGGTATTTCTATAACAGCTACAATATAAAATGCTATTGAATAAATCCCTGCGTAATCAAGTCCTAAATGAGATCCCACCATAAATAAATCCAACCGACTTACTATATTTCCTCCTAAAGCCCCTATAATCCAAACTAAAGTATAATTCAATACTTGCTTTCTTAAATCGGGGGTTATAAAAGAAGGATCATGTATCAATGAAACCGAACCTATTTTAGATACATAATAAAAAGCAATCAACATCGATATGGCATATACAGAAATATATCCTGCTATGAAACCATCTATACTAACAATATCAAATGCATATAATAAATAAATTATTATTAATAATAACCTCAAAATAATCTCTCTTATCAATTTTGGCACAGCTATACGCAACAACAAACTAGAATAAATTTCAAAAACCATCCAATATAATAAAAATATCATAAGAGGTGGAACCCAATTATAATAATCCACAAACAAAGGGGAATTTTTTATAAATAAGGATGTTATAGGCTCGCGTAATAAATAATATAATACAATAAAAATAATACTTCCTATAAATGGAAAAGCCATTAGATAAAAGAAAAAACCATTATTCTTCCCATCTTCACTTTTAAAATAAGGGAAAAAACGTATAGCCGACGAAGATACTCCAAATAAAGCAAAACCACAAAGTAATGAAGCAGCTTCAAACAGAACCCGAGTCAAACCAATTTCTTCGGCAGAAAGAAATTTTGTTAGGATAAAGAACGTTGTTAAAAAGCCAATAAAAGCTCCTATATAAGTAACTAGAGTTCCTTTTATGCTTTGCCTTATAATTATACCCATCTATTTTTGATTTCTAGTGCTTATTTTTTTCCTATCATCACCTTTATCCAACCTCAACCCAGTTTTTGCATTAAGCGGAGAAATACCATTCTTCCGTTTCGTCATCCCAAAGAGTACGAACTTTCTTCTCCTCGAAAATTTTAATAACTTCTTTCTTCGTCATTGTCTTGGTTTTTATTTATTTTTCTCCATTTATTTCTAATCTATTTTGCAAAACAACTGTCATACTATCATAAACGCCCTTACACCTATTGTAAATCAATTATTACAACAAATGACAGTATACATGATAGATACAAATTACCCTCTCATACTATCATAAAAACAGCTATCTTTTTTCAAACAGTATATTGCTTATTTTCAAATATATAACTATATAAACTCATTGAGACCCGGGTCTTAACCATCTCCACACCCGGGTGTCAGCATCACTCAGACCGGGGTATAAAAACTGTCGAAATAGGGGTCCCGGGAAAATTTTCTCCCTGTTTTAGCTAAAAAAGATAACTACTTTGACAAATTAAATGCCATACTTAACACAGAACAGACAGAGAGTAAGACGGTAATGACAGTTTATGATAGTTCTATGATAGATAAATTCATCAACCATCATAGTTACACATCCCGTAAATCAAAGAGTACAAACAAAATATGATAGTATGATAGTTATTTTTCAAAAAACTTCTTTATGACCAACCACTCTTATCTTCTTTTCACCGTATGCTTAAACTTTAAAACAGCCAGATTCAATTCTATTGTCGTTTCCGAATCTGTTACTTTCGGTTCATCATCTAATAAGTCAGCCATTAACTCACTCGTGCGCTGCATAAGTGTTTTCTGCTGTGCTTCATCGGCGGTAGGTAACTGTAAAACAGTTCTGGACAATTCCTTGATTCTTGCAAAAGCTTCAACGATTGCGATTGTTGTCTGCGTTGCCTTATTACTTTTCAGGATTGTTGCCAACATGTAAAATCCTTTTTCAGTAAAAGCTGTCGGAAGAGTTGTTGAATGTTTTAAAGGATTGAACCGGTCAAAATTTTTGACCAGTTCGGCTTTCTCAACTTTATTACATTCGATTAAATATCCGGCAGGAAATTTATCCGGATTATTTTTGACTGCCTGATTTATTTCTTTTGTTTCTACATCATAAAGCATAGCGACATCCCTGTCAAGCAGAACTCTTTGATCCCGTAATTCAATTATGCAACTTTCTACATCACTGAATCTAATCACATTTTCTTTCATAGTTAATTAATTTTAGTTTACAATATGCATTCTACCTCCCTATGCAATGATAGACAAACCCGTTCTCCTCCATCTCCTTGATATCATAAATATTACGGCCATCAAGAACCAACGGGGTAGCCATCAGTTTCTTTATGGCAGACCAGGAAGGCATACGGAACTCTTTCCATTCCGTTACAAGCATCAGGGCATCGGCATCCACTACTGCATCATAAATATCTTTTGCATAATGAATCGCATCTCCGATACGACGTTTTGATTCTTCTACTGCTACAGGATCGTAAGCATATACTTCACAACCTGCCGCCAACAGTTTTTCTATCAAAACCAAAGAAGGGGCTTCACGCATATCGTCTGTTTCAGGCTTAAAGGCCAGTCCCCAGATAGCGATACGTTTACCTTTCAGGTCTCCATTAAAATGCTTTTCGAGTTTATGGAACAAAAGAGATTTCTGTTCGTCATTTACTTCCTCGACTGCCTGAAGGATACGCATCGGATAATTATTTTGCTTGGCTGTATTGATCAAAGCTTTCACATCTTTAGGAAAACAGGAACCGCCATAACCGATACCGGCATACAGGAAACGGTTACCGATACGATTGTCGGAACCGATACCTTTACGTACCATATTTACATCCGCACCGATAATCTCACACAAGTTGGCTATATCGTTCATAAAACTGATACGGGTAGCCAACATGGCGTTCGCTGCATATTTGGTCATCTCGGCAGATGGCACATCCATAAAAATTACACGGAAATTGTTTAAAAGGAAAGGACGGTACAGACGAGTCATCAGCTCTTCTGCACGCTCAGATTCTACACCCACAACAACACGATCCGGACTCATAAAGTCGCTGATCGCTGCTCCTTCCTTCAGAAATTCAGGATTAGAAGCTACATCGAACTCGATCTCAACTCCACGTTTATCCAGTTCTTCCTGGATAGCCTGGCGTACTTTCTTTGCCGTGCCGACGGGAACCGTACTCTTTGTTACGACCAGAATATGTTTCTTCATATTCCGACCGACAGTACGGGCTACCTCAAGCACATACTTCAAATCAGCACTACCATCCTCATCGGGAGGCGTACCTACGGCACTGAACAAAACTTCCACTTCGTCCAGACATTCAGTAAGATCGGTTGTAAAGTGTAATCTTCCGGCCTGCTGGTTACGATGGACCATATCTTCCAGACCGGGTTCATAGATAGGGATTATCCCCTTTTTAAGGTTTTCAATTTTTTCGGTGTTAACATCTACACAAAAAACTTCGGTCCCCATTTCTGCAAAACAGGTTCCGGTAACCAGGCCGACATAGCCTGTTCCTACTATCGCTATTTTCATAATTTATAATCAAAATGCAAAATTAAAGGCTCTTGAAATATTTAATTGTATCTATCAAACCTTCTTCCAAACGGATTTTAGGTTCCCAGCCATTCAGTTTTTCTTTTGCTAAAGTAATATCCGGTTTACGCTGTTTCGGATCATCAGAAGGAAGAGGGGTAAATATTATTTTTGATTTCGAATTAGTCATCTTCAATACTAACTCGGCCAACTCCAGCATGGTAAATTCTCTCGGATTTCCCAAATTGACAGGCCCGGTAAAGTTTTCGGAAGCCATCATACGAATCATACCTTCCACCAGGTCGTCGACATACTGGAAGCTACGGGTTTGCTTTCCATCTCCGTAAATAGTAATATCTTCGCCTTTCAACGCCTGCATGATAAAGTTGGAAACAACCCGACCGTCATCCGGACGCATACGGGGACCATAGGTATTGAAAATACGGATAATCTTGACATCTACCTTATTCTGACGATGATAATCCATGAATAAAGTTTCCGCACAACGTTTGCCCTCATCATAACAACTGCGCAAACCGATCGGATTCACATTTCCCCAATAACTTTCTTCCTGGGGATGGACGATCGGATCACCGTAAACTTCACTGGTAGAAGCCTGAAGAATACGTGCTTTGGTACGTTTAGCCAACCCAAGCATATTGATGGCACCGATAACAGATGTTTTAGTCGTACTCACCGGATCGAACTGGTAATGTATCGGAGATGCCGGACAAGCCAGATTATAAATCTCATCGACCTCCACATAGTACGGGAATGTCACATCATGGCGAACCAGCTCAAAATAGGGATTGTCCAGTAAATGAACAATGTTTTGTTTCAGACCTGTAAAATAATTATCCATACAAATCACATTGTTCCCGTCTTTCAGCAGGCGTTCGCAAAGATGAGAGCCGATAAAACCGGCTCCTCCGGTAACTAAAATCTGTTTCATGCTATCTGTTCAATTTGAGTTTTTCTATATATCTCAGTCCTTTTCATAAGAATGAGAGCACAACAATGTTGGTCAGTCCCATGCCGGAAATGACAAAACTTCCACAAAGATAGGAATTTGAAGGGATTCTTTCCCTTCTAAAATCGTTATTTATATAAAAGGGAAATTACCGATCATTATTTCTTATTCAGAATCGTTACTTTTGAGCATAGATACGTTGTATTATATCTACGACTTTCATACCTTCTAATACATTCGTTGTAATACATTCCGAACCGGAGCCGGAAAGGACACGGACCACATTGCGGATCACGAAATTATGATTCTGAGCCGATCCCTTGTAAGGGCCGTAATCATTACCCGGATTGGTTGGAGCCAGTTCAGGCATTTCATACTCCTTCACATGGCAATATTCCACTTCGTTCATATATTGTCCGCCGATCTTTACGCTGCCATTCTCAGCCACGATCAGCATGCTGCTTTCCATATTTTTGTCCCAGACAGCAGTCGAATAACTCAGACTACCCATTCCTCCGTTCACGAAATTGAAGTTCACAAAGCCGGAATCTTCAAAAGAGGTCAGTTTATCATGATTGAAATCGGCAAAACGGGCCTGGATATTACAGATATCCCCGAACAACCAATACATAATATCGATAAAATGGGAGAACTGGGTGAAGAGCGTTCCGCCGTCCAGCGCAGCATCCCCATGCCAGCCACCGGGTTTATAATAGCGTTCGTCACGGTTCCAATAGCAGTTCAACTGAACCATGTATATTTTACCCAATTTGCCAGAGTCGATCATATCCTTAATCCACACGGAAGGAGGGGAATAGCGGTTCTGCATGACGCAAAATACCTGTTTACGGTATTTCAAAGAAGCATATACCACCTTCTCCGCATCAGCCAGTGTCAACGCCATCGGTTTTTCTATCACCACATTACAACCGGCTTCGATAGCTTGTACCGCCATAGACGCATGCAAACCGTTCGGAGTACAGATATTAATGACATCTATCTGAATGCCACTCTGCAATAATTCCTGCAAACCGGCAAAAAAAGGGACTTCATACCCCTCTATTCCCAATTCTTCGCGAGGGCGGATATCGCATAAAGCGACTAATTCGGCATCCTGATCACGGGTTACCATCTCGGCATGGCGCTTTCCGATATGACCACAACCGACTACGGCGAATTTTATCTTATTTTCTTTCATATTTTTCTATTCTCTAACTCCTTTACCAATACATCTATTATATATTCCTGTTCTTCCACTGTCATCTCCGTATGGATCGGCAAAGATAGAACACAGTTGCTTAAACGGGCTGCTGTTTCCATACTTCCGGGGGTACGTGCCATCCATTTATAGGCATCTTGTGCTTGTAAAGGAACGGGATAATATACCATGGTAGGAATACCTTTCTCTTTAAGGGCCGCTTGTAATGCCTCCCGATGCTTTGCCGTATCCGAATATTCCGGAACCGGTTTCAACTGAACCGTATATTGATGATAGACATGTGTAGAGAAATCACTCTTCTTCGGAAGAATCAACTGCTCGCATGAAGCCAAACCTTCGTCATATCTTCGGGCAACGACCTGCCGGGCTTTCGTAAACTCGTCGATATACTTCAGCTTCACATCCAAAACAGCGGCATGCAGGGTATCCAGACGAGAGTTACATCCTATCAACTTATGATGATATTTAACTTCCTGACCATGATTTGCGATCATACGGATACGCTTTGCCAGACTCTCATCAGAAGTCATTAAAGCGCCTCCGTCACCAAAACAGGCCAGCGGCTTGGATGGGAAAAACGAAGTTGTACCGATAACGCCCATTGTCCCTGTTTTCTTCACCTGCCCATCCGGGAAAGTATACTCCGCACCAACAGACTGCGCATTATCTTCTATCACATGAAGATGATACATGCCGGCTATTCTCAGGATCGGAGCCATATCGCAGGACTGGCCGAACAGGTGAACTACAATGATTGCCTTGGTATTACGGGAAATAGATTCTTCTATTTTACGGGGATCGATATTATAGGTTCGCGGATCTACATCCACCAGCACAGGAGTCAATCCCAGCAAAGCGATCACCTCGGCAGCCGCCACATAGGTAAATGCCGGAACAATCACCTCATCCCCCGGCTGCAACTGCAACGCCATCAAAGCGATCTGAAGAGCATCCGTTCCGTTTCCGCAAGGAATCACATAAGGAATATCGAGATATTCAGCCAAGTGATCGCCAAAAGCCTTCACCTGAGGACCATTGATAAAGGCACTGCTTTCAATAACAGTTTGCATGGCTGCATCTATCTCCTCTTTCAGGCGATGATACTGACCTTGCAAGTCAACCATTTGTATATGTCTTTCAAGCATCTTTCCTATTGTATACCACTGTTTATCTTATGAAGATTAAAACGTTTCAAATAATCTTTTATTGCATAAAAGACCTTTAACATTCTTTTCTATGATAAGTGAGAGCTTAGGGACTCTTACCTATGAGAGAGCCGAGACTCTTACAGATAAGAATACCGGCTCTATTATCATTCATACTCCCGGCACTCTTACGTTCCATAGCACCGGAGATCTTATATTATTTTACTTCGCTACCCGGTTTCACTTCTTTTTCCGGAGTGATGACAGACAACTTGCCGTCGAAGTTTTCAGCAGAGAGGATCATACCTTCCGATACGATGCCTTTCAACTTACGCGGAGCAAGGTTGGCAATAAAACAAACCTGTTTTCCGACCAACTCTTCGGGGGCATAATGCTGGGCGATACCGGAAACGATCGTACGTTTCTCCAGACCGTCATCGATACGGAACTGCAACAACTTGTCGGCCTTAGGCACCTTTGTACATTCCAGGATCGTTCCCACACGGATATCCAGTTTTGTGAAATCATCGAACGCGATGTTTTCGCGTATCGGTTTCGCTTTATAGTTGGCTTCTTCGTTCGCTTTCTTTGTATCCAGCAACTTCTGAACCTGCGCTTCGATCACACTGTCTTCGATCTTTTCAAAGAGCAGTTCGGATTTGCCAAGCTGATGGCCGGCTTCCAACAAATCGGTTGCGCCCAGACGGCTCCAGCCTAACGGTTCTACATTCAACATCTTGTTGAGTTTCTCCATGCTGAACGGCAAGAAGGGTTCGAAAGCAATAGCCAGGTTGGCTGTGATCTGCAAAGCGATGTTCATGATTGTTGCCACACGAGTCATATCTGACTTTGCCAGCTTCCAGGGTTCCGTATCTGCCAGGTATTTGTTACCGATACGGGCCAGGTTCATGGCTTCTTTCTGGGCATCACGGAAATGATAGGTGTCGAGCAGACGTTCCACATTTGCTTTTACATCTTCGAAATCTTTCAAAGTCTGACGGTCATAGTCAGTCAGTTCGCTTACTGCCGGCACTTTTCCTTCGAAATATTTCTCAGTCAGCACCAGAGCACGGTTTACGAAGTTACCCAGGATGGCAACCAACTCGTTGTTATTGCGTGCCTGGAAGTCTTTCCAGGTAAAGTCGTTATCTTTTGTTTCCGGAGCATTGGCGGTCAGGACATAACGTAACACGTCCTGTTTTCCCGGCATATCCACCAGATATTCGTTCAACCATACCGCCCAGTTGCGGGAAGTAGAGATTTTGTCGCCTTCCAGGTTCAGAAATTCATTGGCTGGCACATTCTCCGGCAGATTGAAAGTACCTTCCGCCTTCAACATGGCTGGGAATACGATGCAATGGAACACGATATTATCCTTTCCGATGAAATGTACCATCTTGGTTTCAGGATCTTTCCACCAGGTCTCCCAACTGTCGGGAAGTAATTCTTTTGTATTGGAGATATAACCGATCGGGGCATCGAACCATACGTAAAGCACTTTGCCTTCCGCTCCTTCTACCGGAACAGGGATACCCCAGTCCAGGTCGCGGCTTACGGCACGCGGTTGCAATCCCATGTCCAGCCAGCTCTTGCACTGTCCGTACACATTCGGTTTCCATTCTTTATGATCTTCCAGAATCCATTTGCGCAGGAACGGTTCATGCTTATCCAAGGGCAGATACCAGTGTTTGGTCTCCTTCATCACCGGTTCGCTACCACTAATGGCAGACTTCGGGTTGATCAGGTCTGTAGCATTCAACGATGTACCGCAGGCTTCGCACTGGTCGCCATAAGCCTTTTCGTTACCGCAATGCGGACATGTACCGGTTATATAACGGTCGGCAAGGAATTGTTTGGCTTCCTCGTCGTAATATTGTTCGCTGGTCTTCTCGATAAACTCTCCTTTTTCATACAGGGTACGGAAAAAGTCCGACGCTACCTGACGATGAGTAGACGAAGTTGTGCGTGAATAGATATCGAACGAGATGCCGAACTCCTCGAAAGACTTCTTGATAATGCCATGAAAACGGTCCACCACATCCTGCGGTGTAACACCTTCTTTCTTAGCACGGAGGGTAATAGGCACACCATGTTCGTCCGATCCCCCGATCATCAATACCTCTTCCCCCTTCAGACGAAGGTAGCGGGCATAAATATCGGCCGGTACATACACCCCGGCCAGATGTCCGATATGTACCGGTCCGTTCGCATACGGCAACGCCGTAGTTATCAGCGTTCTCTTAAAATGTTTTTCCATACCTTGTGTTCTCTTTTTGAGGGGCAAAGGTACGGAATAATTTTTACAATCCCCAGCTCTCCCTGTCCAGATTCCGGTAATTAATGGCTTCGGCAAGATGGCGTGTTTCTATCTTTTCAGAGGCATCAAGGTCAGCAATAGTACGGGCTACTTTCAGGATACGGTCGTAAGCACGGGCGGAAAGGCTCAGACGTTGCATAGCCGTTTTAAGAAGAGACAGGCAAGCGGCGTCGGGTACGGCATATTTATGCAGAAGTTGAGTGGTCATCTGTGCATTGCAATATACACCTTCGTAGTCGGCAAAACGTTTTTCCTGAATTGCACGGGCATTAACAACCCGTTCACGAACAGCAGCACTGGGTTCAGACGGACGTTGTTCGGATATCTTTTCAAAAGGAACAGGTACAATCTCCACCTGTATGTCGATACGGTCGAGCAACGGGCCGGATACACGGTTCATATATTTCTGCACTGCCCCCGGAGGGCAAAGGCAAGCCCTGTCCGGATGGTTGTAATAACCACAGGGACAAGGATTCATCGAGGCAACCAGCATAAAGCTGGCCGGATAATCGACCGAGAAACGGGCACGAGAAACAGTAATCTTTCGATCTTCCAACGGTTGTCGCATCACCTCCAAAACACTCCGGTTGAATTCCGGTAATTCATCGAGGAACAGCACGCCGTTATGAGCCAGACTCACTTCACCCGGTTGAGGATAGGCACCGCCTCCCACCATTGCTACATTTGAAATGGTATGATGCGGCGAACGGAAAGGGCGTTGCACCATCAGGGAAGTCTCCACCCCTATCTTTCCGGCTACGGAATGTATCTTAGTCGTCTCCAACGATTCGTGTAAAGTGAATGGCGGAAGAATCGTGGACAGTCGTTTGGCCAACATTGACTTTCCGCTTCCCGGCGGACCGATCATAATCAGATTATGGCCTCCTGCCGCAGCGACTTCCAAAGCTCGTTTTACATTTTCCTGGCCGCGTACATCTGAAAAATCAAACTCGAATTGCTCCTGACGGGCATAAAACTCTTTCCTCGTATCAACAACAGTCTGTTCCAGTTCGCGTTTTCCGCCCATGAATTCAATCACCTCTTTGATATTATCGGCTCCATAGACCTCCAGATTATTAACCACAGCGGCCTCACGGGCATTCTGTCTGGGCAGTATGAAACCCTTAAAGCCTTCCTCCCTCGCTTTAATAGCAATAGGGAGCACGCCTTTTACCGGTTGCAGGCTTCCGTCCAACGATAGTTCGCCCATCAGGATAAACTTATCCAGCCGCGAAGCGTCCAATTCCTCGGCGGCTGCCAGTATCCCGACAGCCAGTGGCAGATCATAAGCAGAACCTTCCTTCCGGATATCGGCAGGTGCCATATTAATCACAATTCGATTACGGGGGAATTTATATCCACTCACCTGAAGCGCAGAAATGATACGTTCGTGGCTTTCACGCACAGCAACATCGGGAAGACCTACCAAAAAGAATTGGATTCCCTTTGTACAATTTACTTCAATGGTGACAATGGTTGCAGAGATGCCCTGCACCGCGGCGGCATAAGATTTTACTAACATAATTAATGATTTTGGTTGGAAGTTTATAATTCGTTATCTCATTTTTCTACCAGTTTTTCAAGTGTTTGTTCTATTTCTACACCATTGTCCGTTTTCATAATGATCTTTCCTTCCTCATCGATCAGAAAACAGCGAGGAAGTGCATTCACATTATACAGATCAACCAGCATTGTTGCTTGTCCGGCAGAATCGGTTACCAAATTCCAGTTAATACTATCCTTTGCCAACAACTTGCGTACCTCCTGCGGGTCGTCATCGAGACTGATCAACAGCATATCGACTTTCTCTTTCGGGTACTTCATCGCAACCTTATCCAAAAACAGATCTTCTGTCTGGCACATATCGCACCAAGGAGCCGTAAAAGCAAGTAACAAATATCGCTGCGGGAACGAATCCAGACTCACAGTATGTCCATATACATTCTTTACATTAAAACCCGGAGCTTCCGCGCCCAAAGAAGTTCGCTGTGCTTTCATACTGTAATCCTGCATTTTACGAATCAGATAAAAATCTTTCAATTTCGGACTTAACACAGCCAGCAATTCATCCATTTTGCGGGTATCATCCGGATTCATAAAATAATATTGCAATAAAACAGCCGAAGCTTCTTCATCCGGATGTTCTTGTATATATTCCATCGCCCGTTCACTCAGGGTATGGTTTACATTCGTCAGACGAGAAGGAATATCAGTATCTTCCGTTGTATTTGTTTGACTGCTTTTACTCGTTAATATCTTGATCAGGTCTGCCTGCTCCTTCAGCAGGGGAGTAACACTTTTACGAAAAGAATTCAACTGGTCGTTGACACGTCCGCCTTTCACCTGAAGCAAAGCCGGATAAAGAGCATCACCGGTTATGGTGACTTTCTCTCCTTTCATCAGGTAAGCCGTGGTCCAGCTTTTTTTATTATCGAAGAAAATCGTTACGGTATTGAAGTCTCCTTCGTTCCGTTTCAGGGAGAATTGTCCGGGTTTCTCGCAAGTGATGGTATCAACAACTTTATAATTGTCATTCTCAAAAACAGCATATAGCGTCTCATCTTCCAAATTAGACAACTTGCCTTCAATTCGGTAAGAGACGTCCTTGCCGCACGACGACAAAAACAATGCGACTCCTAAAATCAGTAATAAACGTTTTATCATTATACCTTAAACCCACACATTAACGGATAATACGCGGTAAAGATAACAATAGATTTTAAAACAAACTAACATTTATGATAAAATTAATGTAGATATACAAAAAAAAGCGCAGAACGGTATGTTCCACGCTTTTTGATGATATTATTCTTAACCTTTGGTAAGATTTACCTCCGGCGTTTGAATTACAATTTCGGACCGGCAGAAACCAAAGCCTTACCAGCTTCGTTACCTGTGAACTTAGCGAAGTTCTTCTGGAAGCGAGCAGCCAAATCTTTAGCTTTTTCATCCCACTGAGCAGCATCAGCGTAAGTGTCACGAGGATCAAGGATTTTCGGATCAACACCCGGAAGTTCTGTCGGAACAACGAAGTCGAAGTAAGGAATAACCTTAGTCGGAGCTTTGTCGATAGAACCATCCAGAATAGCGTCGATGATACCTCTTGTATCTTTGATAGAGATACGCTTACCGCTACCATTCCATCCAGTGTTAACCAGATAAGCCTTAGCACCAGTCATTTCCATTTTCTTAACCAGTTCTTCACCGTATTTAGTCGGGTGTAATGACAAGAATGCAGCACCGAAACAAGCAGAGAATGTAGGAGTCGGTTCAGTGATACCACGTTCTGTACCTGCCAATTTAGCTGTGAAACCAGAAAGGAAGTAGTACTGAGTTTGTTCCGGAGTCAGGATAGATACCGGAGGCAATACACCGAATGCATCAGCAGACAGGAAAATAACCTGTTTTGCGTGCGGACCTTTAGATACCGGCTTAACGATGTTTTCAATGTGATAGATAGGATAAGAAACGCGAGTATTTTCTGTTACGCTCTTATCTGCGAAGTCAATAGTACCGTCAGCAGCAACTGTTACGTTTTCCAACAGAGCATCGCGTTTGATAGCGTTGTAGATATCCGGTTCGCTTTCTTTGTCCAGGTTGATAACCTTAGCATAGCAACCACCTTCGTAGTTAAATACACCTTCGTTATCCCATCCGTGTTCGTCATCACCGATCAACAGACGTTTCGGGTCAGTTGACAAAGTAGTCTTACCTGTACCAGACAGACCGAAGAAGATAGCTGAACTAGTTCCTTCTTTATCCGTGTTAGCAGAGCAGTGCATAGAAGCGATACCACGAAGCGGGTTCATGTAGTTCATGATAGAGAACATACCTTTCTTCATTTCACCACCGTACCAAGTGTTCAGGATAACCTGTTCTTTAGTCTTCAAGTTGAAAACTGTAGCAGTTTCAGAGTTCAGACCCAGTTCTTTGAAGTTGTCAACTTTTGCTTTAGAAGCGTTGAAACAAACGAAATCAGGTTCACCGTAATTAGCCAGTTCTTCAGCTGTCGGACGGATAAACATGTTAGTTACGAAATGTGCCTGCCAAGCTACTTCCATGATGAAACGAACTTTCATACGAGTTGCTTCGTTTGCACCGCAGAATGTATCGACAACGAACAGACGTTTGCCTGACAATTGTTTTACAGCTTTAGCTTTCAGATCAGCCCATGCTTCTTCAGTACAAGGCTTGTTATCATTTTTATATTCTTCAGAAGTCCACCATACTGAGTCTTCGCTGGCTTCATTCTTTACAAAGAATTTATCCTTAGGTGAACGACCTGTGTAAACACCTGTCATTACGTTTACAGCACCCAGTTCTGTTACCTGACCTTTTTCAAAACCTTCCAAAGATGGTTTTGTTTCTTCTGCGAACAGAACATCATAAGACGGATTGTGTAAAATTTCTGTTACACCGGTAATTCCGTACTTGCTTAAATCTAAATTAGCCATTCTTGATAATAATTTAAATGATTGACTTTATATAACTTTTCTCTCTCGCGAAATTAAAATAACAGGGCTCCAATACCTACATCTAACTTGCTATTATCGCGCCTTGTTAAGACCGGTACAAAAGTAATACATTTTTTTATAGCTGGTACTCTATTAAGGAAATTTTTCAGTAATAATTGCTCTTTTCCATGCAATTAACAATCCGGGCAGTCTATTTGTCAACTAGACTTTACAATCTGCGACAGAAGTGTCAACTAAAGTAGTCACTTAGAAAAAAGTGAATATATTTACAGAAAAAGATGAGTAGTTTTCCCCAATTTTTGTGTTCTGATTCTGAACAAGGTCTAACCACGTAGCATTCTTATGAGAAAAAACACTGAGTCAACCCCCATGACTACAAAAAAGAGAAACTCAGATCAGATAATCTGGGAGAATTTTCTTTGTGGAGATGATGAAGCTTATACATATATTTATAGAGAGTACTCGCAGGCGCTATATGCTTATGGCATGCATTTTACCTCTGATAAAGGGCTGGTAGAGGATTGTATACAGGATGTGTTTATAAAGATATTTCAGAACCGCAGACACCTCCAGTCTACAGACAACATCAAACTATACCTTTTTATTGCCTTGAAAAACAAGCTATTCAATATATTCAGAAAAGACATAAAATACAGTCAGATCGATTCGCTGGAACCTGTTTTTGCGGCAGAATATACGATTGAGGATGAGATTATCGAAAATGAAAGAGAACAATTCCTGAATGAGAAAATGATCCGGATGCTCGAGGTTTTATCGCCACGCCAGAAAGAAATCATCTATTATCGTTTTGTAGAAGGATTATCTTATGAAGAGATTTGCCAGATCATGGATATGAATTACCAATCTACCCAGAATCTGATACAAAGGTCTTTAAAAAAGCTACGTACCACTTTCTCACAGGCAGAAATGCAATTTGTCCTGCTCCTTCTTATCAGCATGTAACTTACAATTGCCTATAAAACAAGTCAATCAGTAGTCTGTCGTTGTTTTATAAGCAATTGCGTGGTTCTCACTCGAGAACTTTTATACGGATATATCTGAACCTGACTACCGAGTCATGCCCCAAGAAAGCGATGTGACCACATGAGTTCCGCAATCCGGACTGTACCTTATCATACGGAATATCCTTAATCACTTTCTTGATATTCGTATCGAGAATGACCGTCCCATTCAAAATGATCTTAATATTGGCTCCCCGAGCTATCACTTCCTGTTGATTCCATTCGCCCACTGGTTTTAAATACCCGCGTTTGGCCGGAGCATAATTATATAAACCTCCGTGATACTGGTAGGGCTTCAGATCCTTATATTGAGGATCGTCATTATCCAGTATCTGAAGTTCCATTCCCAAATAACCTTCCGGAACTATGATGTGCCGAAGCCCCAATCCGTTATTTGCTCCGGGTGTCAGTTGAAATTCAAACTTCAATACAAAGTTACAGAAACTATCTTCCGAATAAAGATTTCCGAATCCCGAGGCTTTTTTAGCAATACAACCGTTTTCCAATATATACTCATCAGAGTTGTTAATCCATCCATCCAGAGTAGTTCCGTCAAACAACAACCGGTAACCATCTTTCTTCTCCTGCTCCGATAACCGGTATGGGACAACTGTTTCCGCTGTCGACGAAAGAACCGGATTCGATGCGAACAAAGGACAGCTTATTAGCAACAACAAGACTGCATATCCTATAATTTTCATAGACAAATCTCTTTTTTAAGTTTATTTTTTTCTTTCTTTCAGATTCTCAGCATCCCAATAAACAGCCTCTCCCCGTTCATAACTTTCATAACTTAATAAGGCCGGAGCAGCAGATCTTACAGAAAACATGACATCACAAACAAGCGGGGTTTTATTACGGATACCCGTAAAAAAGTTTTCAAAATGATCATAATGCCCCCCCTTATAGTCCGATGAAGCAATGAATTCTATCTCCTTTTCCGATTTGACAACCGGCGTATCGATCCCCTGCCCAATCGGTTCCAATGCCTGCAAGAAAGCTGTATCAGCCTTATGCAACGTTTTCAAAGTGACCTTATCCCATGCCACATCGAGAGTTCCTTCCGAACCGACAATACGAAAGTCCATACTTCCCCATTTACGCGAAACACCGTCGACATAGTTTGCACCCAACTGTACGGTGAACGCTCCCAGATCCTCCCTGTCCGGATAATCCAGATAAGCAAGCATCACATCAGGAGTATCCCGGTATCCGTCTGTATAATGCCGGATACCACCTGTCGTATAAACTTTTTCCGGACCAATAGCATCAGTTATATAGTGAAGGCTTGCCAGCACATGCACGAACAGATCTCCGGCAATGCCGGTTCCGTAATCTTTCCAGTTCCTCCAATAAAAGAAACGTTGGGGATCGAATTTATGCTTAGGTGCATTTCCTAAGAACCGTTTCCACCAGATTGTTTTTTCAGAAGCATTATCAGCAACCGGATAATACCCCAATGTTCCCGGAGCACCTGTAAACTGCCCATCTATAAAATTGACTTTGCCGATAGCCCCGGATCGCAACAGTTGCCGGGCTTTTCTATTCCCTAAAGAAGCCATACCCTGACTCCCGGCTTGAAAATACATACCACTTACCCGCTGCGCATCAATCAGTTTTTCCGCCTCACTTATTTTATGGATAACCGGTTTTTCACAATATACATGCTTACCAGCTTTCATGGCTGCAATGGCAATGGGTTGATGCCAATGGTCGGGAGTTCCGATCAGTACGGCATCGACATCACTACGTTTCAGAATATCATTATAATCTTTTGTTATGAAAATATGATCTCCCCACTGTTTTTTAGCATCCTCCAAACGCGTTTCATAAACATCACATACGGCCGTGATCTTTACCCCTGGTACCCGTAAAGCACAATTCGCATCAGCAGTCCCCATTCCGCCTTTACCGATTAAAGCAATGCGTATCTCGCTGGAACCGACAGATTCCCCATTTCCAACCACTCCGGAAGAGTTTCCCTCCGCCAGAAGTTGGGGAGCTGAAGGTAATAATATACCTCCAGCCATCATTTGTTTAATAAAAGTTCTTCTATTTGACATAACATCTGTTATTAAATACCCCAACCATTAATCTCTGCAACCTGGCAAACCGCACCACTTGCTTTGCCCAATGCCGGATCTGCATATTCAAATGCATCCGTAATAACAAAACGGATATAATTGGCTTGTTGCATTGAGAAATCCAGTTCCATCGAACGATCCTCCAGATTACTTTTGCGGTTCCAATCTACAATTTTTGTCCAATTTTCACCATCTGTGCTAACTTCAAAATAGCCTGATTTGATATTTCCCAGTGATTCATCTTCCGGCAACTGGAATCCCAAACGATACAAACTACAATTCTCCTGCAAGTTTATAGTGACAAAATAAGGGAATTCTATCGGCTTGATAGCCCTAGTACACCAATAAGTGTTATTATTATTATCCAGTAGATTATCCGGTATATCCATCGACGAAGCGTTCTCGACTTCATCTGTAATAATAGAATTACACTCTTCTATCGTCCAGCCGGTTTTCTCCATAACCGGGGGTTGGATAGAAATCGGATAGATTGTCACATCCGCCTCCGGATCGATTCCATACTTTGAGACAGAAGCTATTTTGAGAGGAAGGGCATAGTACCCGAAAGCATAATTATTTTCATCCACTTTAAATGCTTTCTCCTCCAATGTGATCTTTAGATATTCATAATCCCGGTTCTTATTCAGGATACAAGTCGAACGATCTATCGTATACGCACCTTCCGGCAGTAATTTATATTTTCGGGCACCTGCACTCAGGGAACCGTTATATTCATCCAGTGCAGCTGAATTGACCTCGACATCATAAGAAATATCCCAGTCATTATAATAATTGACCTGTACCTTAGGATAAATGACCAGAACATCATCGTCATCCGTTTTTATGCTGAACTCAGATCCCGTCCTGTATATACCCGGAGTTTCGAAACCAATATAAGGCTGATAGACAGAAGGCTTGATCAAAATCTGCGCCTTATCCTCCTCTGCAATCCGAATATCCGCGTTATCGGTCACCAACAAACAGGGCAGTACATATTGCAAACCATCGTTGCCCAGATCAGTCAGGGAGGCGGGATCAAAATCAATCAGAAAGAACTTTCTGTAATCATCTTCCGTAAAAGATAAACTCCCCTCTTTCAGCGAATAACAATTATCCGGCATTAGTTTATAATCGGTACCGTTCGTTTCGTTATAAGCAGCCAAAACGGATTCATCCACCGACAGGCGGACGGTTGCGGAATGATTTCCTTTACCACTCTTTATCACAGGCAGTTCATAGGTAAAAGTACCCCAATTAAAAACCTTAGCTTCAAGCAAACCTGATTTTTGCAGATAAAGCTGATCATCCAATTCATCTGCATCCCTGTATTCGTCACATGAAACAAACCACAACGAGAATACCGATAAGGCCATCAGAAATATATTATATTTGAATTTCATATTCTTCATTTTTTATTACCAACCATAATTTTGTGTCAAATTCTGCATTTCATTCAATTGCTCCTGAGGAATAGGGAACAGATAATTTTTGTCTGTGAATACCCTGTCTCCTGAAGCCCAGATAGACGTAGTCCTGTGCCATGAGTCTTCATAATTTTTCGCAGCGACATTCCTTGTCCATACTTTTCCGTTCAGAACATCTTTAGCGGTCATCCACCGACGAAGATCCGATAGCCGGAGTGTCTCGAAAGCCAATTCGACCATACGTTCTTTCTGGATCAGCTCACGAAGTAAGTTTTTATTCCCTTTGACTTCCGGATAAGCATCCTCCAATTTATTCAAACCGGAACGTTCACGGATCAGGTTGATATACTTCAAAGCTTCGGCCTCATCCCGGTTCGGTTTTTCGTTACAGGCTTCCGCATAGTTCAGATAAATTTCACCTAAACGAAAGATCAGAGCGACCAATTGCCCCCAGTTACCCTGGTCCGTATTCAAAGTCGGGTCGGTCATTCTGCGCCAGGAATATCCTGCCTTTACACAATCGCCACTACCTGAATAGGAAGAAGTACCTCCATCAAAAAATGTAACAGCATCTTTTCTCATCGCCGGATTCAGCCAAGGAAATCCATTCGCCAAAACAGAAGCATAAAAACGGGCATCACGTCCGACGCAGCTGTTATGTGCTTTTACAAGTAGGAAAGTATCTAACGGGTGTTTATAACTATCCTTAAAACCATCCTCCACATAACCGGACTTCGGATCTATGACCGGAGAACCATCCGCATTATATCCCGTGACAGGGAAGCGCCCCGAAGCAGCCATAGGATAAGTATCGACCAAACGGATAGAAGGACAATATCCACCGTAGCCGGTCTTACAGAACTTAGGAGGATTACAGCGGACCACAATGAACATTCCATCAGTCTGCCATTGCCCCCAGATAACCTCTTTATTCCACTTTTCCAATGTTACCCCCATATATGACCGGATTGCCCGTTTGAACGGATCAGTCTCCGCCGTATTCCGTACCAGATCATAAATTCCCAGATCGATGACAGCTTTAGCTGCATCAGCCGCCTTTTGCCACTTTTCAAGGTCTGGTGACTGCGGGAACAATAATTCTCCGTCTTTATTCTGCATCCCTTGATATAAAGAGCAACCATTAAACAACGGACTCGCCATATACAACAAGAAACGGGCCTTAGCAGCTAACACAACTCCTTTCGTTACACGTCCGTACCAACTGAGATCCGTTATCTGTAAAGGTAAAACCTCTGCAGCCTTATCATATTCTTCCAGCACGAACTGTACATTTGCTTCCAGCGGGTGGCGATCAATATCTTCCGCACGAATGCTGGAATCAGAATCCTGATCTCCCCAAACATAAACAGGTCCGTACTGATTTATTAAGAGCGTATAGAAATAAGCTCTCAAAAAACGAGCCTCCGCCTTCATTATATCTTTTTCTTTCTGGGTCAACTCCACACACTCATCTACGTGGTTCATAAATACGGTAGCCTGATTAATGGCCTGATACATATTTTTCCAGATTGCATAGGAAGTTGTCGTGACACTCCATGTTCCATTCAAAAAACTATGATACCCCAACCCGGACATCCAGGAAAACAAAGCTTCATCACTCATGGGAACACTAGCTCCGACTGCATTTCCGTGCCAATTATATGTCTGTGGAACAAAGCCATACACCTGTGCCAGATATTGTTCGGTTGTGGAACGTTTATTGAATACTTCCTCCAGTTTAATCTGATTATCCAACTCTACATCCAGAAAACCGTCACAACCGGTAAACAACATACCAATCATGTATAACAGACTGATTACTGTATATTTATGCTTATATTTTTTCATATGCTTAATAATTAAAAGTTAACATTCATTCCTATAGCAGCCGTACGCATTTGAGGATATAACCCTCCGGTTCCGGTATTCAGTTCCGGATCCCATAATTTGAAGCCGCTAAACGTCAGAAGATTGACACCCTGTATATAAAAACGTATTGTCGAAAGACCTATCTTTTGTATCAGTTCTTTAGGCAATGAATATCCTATCTCCGCATTTTTCAAACGGATATAGCTCATATCACGCCACCAATAGGAGGACTGTTGCTTATTATTGTCGAAAGCAGACATCCACATACGGGGATATTTCGCATTCGGATCCGGATTCCATTCAGTCCAACGGTTCTCTGCTACCTCTTCATAGAAGTTTCCAAGAGACAGAATACTGCCGTCGCTACCGTACACCTGGCTTCCTCCGATCATACGCCCTACATGGGTAGCTCCCTGAAAGAATACGGATAAATCAAAACGTCTCCATCGCAGGCTCACACCGAAACCATAGTTGATCTCAGGGATTGTCGTATATCCCATCGGAACCCGGTCGTTTGAGTCGATAATCCCGTTCCCGTCTATATCCCGGTATTTGATATCTCCCGGACGTACCGGACCGAAGGTTTGTGTCGGACTGTTCGCTATATCTTTCTCCGACTCAAACAAACCAATAGCAACCAGCCCCCTATGTTGATCCATCGGAAAACCTACATCATTCAAATAAGGCCATTGCTGACTCGGTTTATCATCATACAATACTTTATTACGGTTAAAGGTAAAGTTTCCACGTCCGGATATATATAACTCATCATTTACCTGCTGTTCATATTCCAGCGTCATATCTATCCCCTGATTCTGCATCTTACCTAAATTCACATACTGCGTCACGTTAATACCGACTACCGAAGGAATACTTTGTTGCTGAATATAAATACCTTCGCGTTTTTCTTTAAAATAATCGGCACTCAGTTTAATACGATGGAACAGTCCCAATTCAAAACCGACATCCGTCTTCTTGGCAGTTTCCCAGGATACATTCGGGTTACCGGGATGTCCGGTTGCGATACCTCCGATCCACTTTGCCTGATCACGTCCGAAATTCCAACCTCCCGTATACTGCATCTCGGTATTATAAGCAAAACGACGATCACCGCCGATCTTATCATTTCCGATCTCTCCGTAAGAGCCTTTAATCTTCAATAAGGAGATCACAGACGACAGGGATTTCCAAAAATCTTCATTGCTGATCATATAGCCCAAAGCACCTGAAGGGAAAAAACCGAAACGTTTTCCAGGTGCGAAGTTTTCAGAACCATTATAACCAAAATTAAATTCAGCGAAATACTTATCCCTGAAGGAATAGGCAGCACGACCTGCAATACCGATATTTCTATTGGCAAAAGCTGCAATATAATCAGTCGGGAAATTGTTGGTATATTCCCGGATATTGAATAAAAACAGGCCGTTCACCCGATGATCATCGTTGAATACCTGATCATAAGTAAGCGATGTTTCAAAATTCCAGGTTTGTGCCCCTCTGTTAGAACGAGCCAGAGAAAGAAAATCTTTACCGTCGCGGTTCTGATGTAAAATCAGATTTCCTTCCTTATCCCTTCCCAGGGCATCGTACGTAACCGGCGACTTACGTTTATCCAGTGTCGATTCATTACGGGCATCCCACGAGAATTTTGCATTTCCTTTCAAGCCGGGAGTAATGAATGAAAAATCCTGTGTCAGGCTGATCAAAGATTGGGCATTGTTCCAGAAATCAGCGGAATACCCTGTATAGTTCAAGTCCAGATAAGGATTAGTACCTACAATAGGGCGGGATAAACTACCATCTGAAAATACGGGTACAACAGCAACAGAAGGGACAGCCAGCGTATTATTATAAACACTTTCCATTGCAACCCCGAGGCGATTTTTTATTTCATATTGGTTCGACAACGAAAGGCTCAGTTCTGTCAGACGGGTTACATTGATATCGACATTGGCCCGAAAATTAATTTTCTTATATCCGACCTGAGGATCATACTGAGGATTTTTTACCGGTTTAAAAATGCCATTTTCACTATAAAACGAACCGGCAACATAATAGCGGACACTTTTTCCACCTCCCGAAACATTTACATTCGCACGGATATTGTTGGATATATTGCGGAAAGTAGTATCCCACCAGTCCACATTCGGATATAAATCAGGATCCGTATGATTGACGTGTTTATCATATTCTACTGGCTGATAAGCCAGTTGTCCGTTCCCCTGCAATGTGATATCATTATAATAATCCATCCATTGAGAGGCATTCGCCATTTTGGGAGTTACGGTCGGATTGGAAATTCCGTATTCCACCCGGGCATTGATAGCAGGCTTGGCTTCCCTTCCTCGCTTTGTCGTAATCAGAACAATCCCGTTTGCACCACGAACCCCATACAAAGCCGTAGCAGTCGCATCCTTCAATATTGAAAAAGTAGCAATATCTTCCGGATCAACCAAATCCATCGAACGTTCTATTCCATCCACCAGTATAAGCGGTGTATTGTTTGCCCCGAAAGAACTAATACCCCGTATCCAGAAATCTGCTCCGGCACCAGGCTCACCGGTACGTTGTATGGCAACGATACCGGCCATCTGTCCGGCCAGGCTTGTACTCAGTTTCGCAACCGGTACCTGAAGTTGTTCGGAGGTGATAGTTGATATAGCACCTATCACACTGGCTTTCTTTTGCTTACCATAAGCTACAACGGTCACTTCTTCCAGTTCATCGGCCTTTGGCTTCATTCTGATCACAACATCATTCTGATTACCGATAACGATTTCCTGATCTTCCATCCCCAAATAAGAAATGACCAGTTTATCCGATTTATTTACTTCCAGTTCAAAGGAACCGTCCAGGTCAGTCGTCACCCCGCGGGTACTTCCTGCAACCAGGATAGCCGCTCCCGGCAAAGGTTCGCCCAAATCATCCAGTACCTTTCCCCGAAAAGAACTTCTGTCCTGGGCTTTCAATGGCAATGGGCCGATCAAACCGGTATTCTTTTTCTTTGATATAAATATCTGGCGGTCTTTAATTACATAGGTATTATCCGTTCCTGTAAACAACAGATTTAATATAATATCCACAGTCTGATCAGTGATATCTAATTTCACTTTCCGGTTTACATCCAATATGCCGTCATAATAGAAAAAAACATATTCGCTTTGTTTTTCTATTTCAGAGAAGATCTCCTGCACTGTCTTATTATTCGCTTTCAAAGACAATGTTGCCGATTGCGAATAAGTACTGCTGGCCAAACTTGCATTTATTCCTAAGATCAGGAATAGGGCAGCGATTTTCATAATTCGATATTTAATACTCCAGGAATTGGAGAATCGTTTATTTACCATATCTTTGTATTGATTTTTAAATGGTTATTTTCAACTAGTTAATTTAGAGATCCAACCGGATAACATGGCAGTGTTATCCGGTTTTGTTAGTATTTACAGATCTGTCATTTTTCCATCCGAGCTTTTTCCATAGGCTTTCCAATTTAAGTTGTTAACATATATGTTAAAAAAATAATAACCTAATATACAATCTTTTATCTGCCTTCTTTGACTACTATATACTCTTCATCTATTTTCTTATAGAGAATCGGGGCTGTTTGGCTCAGCCCATCCAGGACAACCTCCAGATCCTCCTGCATATCAAGTTTTCCCGAGCATTTTAAATCTGCCACATCAGATTTATAGCTGATCTTTTTTCCATAGTAACGGGATAAACGATCCAGGATTACTGACAAATGTTCACTTCTGTATGTATATAACCCATCTTTCCATAAAATATAATCATTCACATTAACCTCCTTTATGTCACATTCTCCCTGGTTATAAGAGAACATTCTGTTAGGTTCCAAACGGAAATCTTCGTCATCCTTAGTATCCACCTGTACAGCCCCTGTAACCAGGACAACTGAAGAAGATTCGTCCGTTTCGTATGCCATTACATTAAAAGAAGTACCCAAAACCTGTACATCCATCTCTTTCGTTTTTACGATAAAAGGCCTTTTTTTATCCGGTGTCACTTCCAGAAAAACTTCGCCATTTACATAGATCTCCCTTTTTTTATCAGCGAATGTAACCGGGTACACAATCCGGCTGCCGGCATTCACCCAGAGTTTAGTCCCATCTTCTAAAATCAGGGTGGAACGTTTTCCATTCGGGACAATCAACTGATTAAACTCTGACAACCATTTAGAGGAATTGGCAGAATTCAAAGATACATCAGCAATCTTTTCCGAATTAACGGCCACTGTCCCTTTCGCATCATATTCGATTTGAGATTCCTGTCCGCTAATCGGAATCAGCTTGTCGGATAAAACCAATTGTATCTCTCCCTCATCCGGAGTGACAGCCATTTCCCGGGCAACAGCTTCTACATCCGGAGTCTTATTTACATTGGTATATATATATGAAATAGAGAATATAATCAAAACAGCGACACTAGCGGCAGCCATCCACATAAAAGAACGAAAGCGACGGCTACGTTGCAGTTGCAGAATCTTATTCGAATCCTTGATCTTTGTCCATAATAAATCCTGCCGTTCATTAGTCATTTGTTCTTTTTTTACCTTTATGGAACGCAAAAAGAATATAGCTAACTGATATTCCTGTTCATCCAGTCCGTCTACAACCTGTCTTTTCCAGAAATTGATCGTATCCAACGTCGGAGAAGTATTGGACTCGATAAAAAAATCATCTTCCAACAATTTTTCCGCAGTATATTTTGTATAATCTTTATTCATTGTTCCAATAACGTTTTTCTTTCAAAACACAGGTTTCGATCATTTATACTCACTTTTTCTTATAAAAATCAACTTTTTCATTTCTCAATGAATAAAAGTATAATAAATCCAAAAAGGTCCACTTCTAAACGAAATGAACCTTTTTATAATTGTCTATCTGATTTCTCGATCATTATGAGCAGACTATCCGTCATAAACTAATCGCAAGTTATTTATCAATCAATTCTTCCAACTGTATCCTTTGAAATACCATTTGAGCTGTACTCCCTTCATATAAAATACCTATTGTCCTGTCATCAATCTGAGTCAGACAAGAATATCCCCAACCTTGTTCTTCATCAAGATTGATTCGATACCTGTCCGGCCAATTCAAACCTCCATCCAGACTAACCTTGATTGTCAAATTTCTTCGGGAAGACATCGAAGGTCGTTCAGTTTCAAAATCAGGATTTGAGAAGAGCAGAAGTTCCTTTTTCAATATATTCTGCATCTTTCCTATATGTAACAAGCTCCCCATACAACCCGGCTCAACCAAGACTTTTCCTGATGCCTCATGTGTTTTCCAGTTTATGCCTAAATCACATGTGGTAGCAACAAAGCGATAGGGAGCCGAAGTACGTGCATTAATCATCAAAACACCGGGAGTAATTTCTGCGATCTGAGGTTCAGATACCCCCTCATCTGTCGATACGGAATTTACCCGACACCAAGTAGTACCATGATCTTTACTATATATAATGGATATCTCCCCCTTTTGTTTATTCTTTACACTTTTGTATTGAACCGGAAAAACTAATGTACCATCTTTCATCGTTATACCTCTACCTGGCCCTTGAAGTAACATTGTCATATCTTCACTCTTCACCATTGGAGTTATATTGATTGGTTCAGACCATGTCAAACCGTTATCTGTACTGTTAACCAACATTATTTGTCCGGTACCGTCTTCAGGATTTACGCCTGGCCGGACACTTCTCCATGCACGGTCGTTAGCCAAACCATGTACCCAAACAGCAGAAACCCAAACTGTATTAGTTTGTTTATCAACCAAAATAGCTGGGTCACCTATACCGTTCTGACTTTGAGGCAACCCGTTATATTCCCCCATATCCATAATAATCTTCATCGGTTCCCAACTCTTCCCTCCATCGAGACTACGGCTCATTCCTATATCGATATCTTCCTGTAAATCAATATTGGTTTGATGGCGAACATCATATACGGCTAATAATACACCTTGGTTTGTTGTAACCAAACCAGGAATACGATAAGAATACACTCCATTATCACCTGATTGCCGTAAACCATAGCCGGTACGATGAACAACCTTTTTCTCCTTCACCTTTTGTATCGGAAATTCTTTTCCATCTATTATTACCCCCTTCAAACCCAACGTAAAACGAGTATCCAAAGAAACAGAGACTCCCAGATCAAAACTGACCCAAAAATAATTTTTACCTTTCACTAACTGAGCTTGCATAGGAAAAACCATTTTAGAATTGATAGCTGCTATTTCACTTTTCTTTATGGAATAAGAGGGATGACAATAGAAGGATTGACTGCCTCCAACATTCCGAACCCCTTCATGTATTGCCTGAGAGGGTGTATGGGAGGAAAGAACAGAAGAGGTTCCGCTATAAAATATACGACTACCTGTTCCTTCCCCAGGAAGAATACCATCTTGGGTCAAAATGATTTCATTCACTATTTCGCCACCAAATTTGCTATCTATAACTATTTCACAGACAATATTCTCTGGTTTGTTCACTAACAATGGTAATTCCGCATCATAAAATCGAACAGTTATATCTGTTGCATATCCTTCTCCTATAACAACAAATAACAATGCAAGTACACCTAGTAGAACTCTCTTCATAAACTAACTTATTTAGAATCAAGTTGTAAAAGAGTCTTTAGCCAGGGAATTGCTGTAATAGCTTTAAAATAATGGCTGGTACGGTCTACATTTACTAAATCATAATATTGGTCCCGGTTAATTCCTTCAGGAAGTGTTTCCAGGTCAATACGCGATTTAGGATCAGAGAATTTAGGATAATGATGTATTTCCAGATTCTCCGGATGCCCTGTTATCTCATAAGCCTTACGAACTAAATTCAAATCACGGTCAAGGCCACCTTCGGTTAAGATCAAAGGACGAGGTGCTATAGCTGCAACAATATCAGGAAAATTAAAATTATTCCAGAAGTTAGGAATCAGATGACGGATCGTATTCGGAAAAGGACGGATACCATTTTTATCCGGTTCAGTCATCACGATTGCACGTTCTAAGGTATTACACAAAAAATCATTATACACAAAAGCAAAAATGGATGGATCTATGGTCGCCAGAACCATTAAAGGTTCGGTTCCCAAAGAAAATCCACTAACCACCAGACGTTCTTTATCAATACGTTTATCCTGCTTCATCCAATTTATAACTTGCATATCCAGAAAAGAGGTATATCCCAGATAACTCCATCCAAGCTCAAGTAAATAGCGGGCAGCTCCATCATAATGGAAACTCGTTCCAATCGTATATTTCTCCAAATCAGAAGCCTCACCGGCAGCCGCATTATCTACAACAACGGCAATAATGCCCATCTCCACATAGCGAAGGGCCATAGCAGCTTTATCATTGTGATAGTTTTCGTCGAATTTAGGTTCTAAAGGCGGTTCTCCGGCTAAACGTTCTTTAGTTCCACCCGATCCCGGAATACACATTACCGCTGGTGTAATATTTTTGAGATTATCAGGAATCAAGACAAGAAAGGTTGAAACGCATTCCGGAAGAGGATAAAATTCCCATTTCTCAATTGTATATCCATCTCTAGGTTCACTTTTCAATAACTTAGGAGTTGGCTGTCCTTTCACATCCGGATGACACATAATATCTTTCATTGCCTGTCTCAAACCTGCCTGCCACTTTTTAAACTCGGACAGATTCACATCCGGATTAAACGCGTATTTAGGATGAGTATTTTTAAGCATGGCATGAACAATTTTTCTTGAACTGATAAAGCGCCCGTCCTCCCTTTCCGATTTAATAAGGCCATGTTCAGAAGGTACAAAAGTTGTTTCTTGCGCTACAATACAACACGAAGAAAAAGCAAAAAGGGTGAAAAGCAATACATTTTTAAGAATTTTCATGATATAGTTATTTAATGGTTCTACAAATTTATAAAGAAAGAGGTTACCTTCATTTCATAAATAACCTCTTCTTTGGAAAATCAAGCTATGCTATTTCGTATAACCTGGATTATTCTTCAACTTCGGATCTTTGTTCAATGTTTCTACATCTATCGGCCATAAAAGTTTATAAGATTCACTTTCTTTTATAACCGGTTCCGACGTATCGTAGTTAGCTTCAGAAGAAAATACCAGAGGTTCATAACCAGCATCCCACATACGGCGAATATCATACCAACGCTTACCTTCCCAAACAAATTCCTTATCCCGCTCATGCAAAATAGCCAATTCATTTTTTTCAAAGGTTCCATTTGTATATCCGTGTACACTTTCATCATAATTATCACCATAAGCACGTTTACGTACCTGATTCAGAAAAGAAGCGACATCACCACCTTCCATATTGGCTATTTCGGCCATCATCAATAAAACATCCGCATACCGGTATACAACATAATCATCACTAAAAACACGTTTGCTTGTAGCCGCATTAATTGTACCAAGACATTTGCGCAGAACGGTCCCAGAATAGTTCCCGTTTTCATCATAATAATCAAGGAATATTTCTCGTTTTCTCATATCCATATCATCATATGATTTGAAGAATCCTTCTTTCCATTCATGACGTTGTTTCCCTTGATTGTTCAATTTTAAAGTATCCGCAGTTATCAACTGTCCATTTACACCATAAAATTTATTCAGAAAATCAGCATCAGTATAAGTAAAATTGTAAATCCAGTTTGACGCTTCTCCATCCATAAATCTCAAAGCCATAATCACTTCATCATTCCCTTTATTTTCATAAGCGAACACATCCTTATAATCATCCAATAATCTGTATTTACCAACCAAACGGGAAAGAGCATCCCTTGCAGTTGTAATATCACCGCTTGCAGGAGACTGGTCATCTGTTGTAACCTTTGCAGACCATAAATATACTTCCCCTTTCAATACGATGGTTGCAGCTTTGGACCACATGCCTTTATTCAAATTTACAGTTTCATTATCCCCGAAAGCTGTTTCTGACTTGGAGATATCCTCTTTAATGAAATCAAGTGTATGTTTAGCTGTTGCCCGACCTTCATACAAATCTTCCGCATTAGTAACACCGTTCATGACTTTCGGCGCCTTTATCAGCGGAACACCACCAAATGTACGATATAAATGGAAATAAAGATAAGCACGGACACCATAAGCTTGTCCCAGATAATAATTTCTTGTTCCGGTATCCAAAAATTCACAGTTATTTTCCACCTCATATATAAACTCATTTACATTTAGAATTTTGGGATAGAACTTCGCCCAGTTACTTACTCCTGTATTATAGTATGTGAAGTTATTGTCTTTTATCGGAGAACTATAATCATAACTTACTCCTTGTGTACCAGAACCGGTCCTCAAAGTTCCTCCACGTGCTTCACCTAATAAATATATATACTCGTTAATATCACGCAAATTCTTATGAATTCCAATCATGAATCCATCTACCTGTGCTTCATTATCCCAGAAATTTGAACTTCCGAAATAATCTTCTGGTTCATAATCCAACACATCACAGGATAGTAACAAACCTGTCATCAGGCATGACACAAAAATATATTTCAAGTACTTCATAATGTTATAAATTTAAATGTTTAGAATGTAAGATTGATACCGAATATCACTGAACGCGGCAACGGATAACCACCCAAATGCAAATCATCCTCATTCAGGATCTCGGTCGGTTCCGGAGAAAACAAATCTTTTGCAGCAGTCAGATATCCCAAATTCTGCCCGGTTACAGTAAATGCAAGTCTTTCAATGTTCCATTTGGAGATCAACTTTTTAGGCATTGTATATGTAAAAGCAACTTCACGGAATGCCAGATAACTACCTTCATGCGTAAACATGGTAGAACGACGCTGATAATTACCTTTTCCCAATTGGTCTGCCCAAACATAGATCGGATATTTCGCATTCGGATTCTCCGGAGTCCAAGAATCTTTTGTCTTTTCCAACGTATTAAATGTGCCCTGCAAGTTACCCATTATCCAGGAAGATGAGAAGTCATGTAATTTATAATCCAATGCATAGTCCATACGAACATACAAAGAAAAATCTTTCCAGGTAAAGTCTGTATTAATACCTCCGGTCCAATGTGGAATGGTGTTTCCGACTTTCACCATATCATAGTCATCAATCACACCATCGCCATTAACATCTTTAAACTTTGCATCTCCCGGTTGAATTGGTAATGCCAATGGCTTTCCGTTACTTCCAACTTTTTGCGATTCAGGAAGTGCTGCCCATGCATCAGGACCATACAATGTCAAACCACTGCTCTTGTAAGCGATATCCTTCAGATTTCCAGGTATTTCATCATAGCTTTTATATACACCTTCATATTGAAAAGCATACAAAGCACCGGGTTCCTGTCCTTCCTGGTAGCCACCTACCCATATAAGTTCTTTTGTTTTAGGATCATACACCTGGAAAGCATTCTGCCTATTACGTTCAAGTCCGTTATCCGGTAATTTAAGAATTTTATTTTTGTTATAGGCTGCATTGACACCAATGTTCCATTTTATATCATTATTATTTATCACTTTGAATGATAATTCTATTTCAAGCCCACGGTTTTGTATTTCACCATTATTAGTTTTGAATGAATCGAAACCGGAAGAACCTGGAAGAGGAATATTTGCATATTTATCCTGTGTACGACGGTTATAGAATGTAAAGTTTGCATTGATTTTATTTTCTAGGAATCCAAAATCAAGACCAGCTTCCAATGTATGCGATTTTTCCCATCTCAAAGAAGGATTAGGCAAATTCCCGATCTGGAAACCAGATAAACCTCCGTATGACACGGTTGAATAATCACCTTGTAACTCATAAGCTCCAATCTTCGAAACATTACCATTCAAACCATAACTGGCACGTAATTTGGCAAAAGATATTATAGTCTGAAGGTTTTCCATAAATTTCTCCCTACCAAAAATCCAACCGACAGACACTCCCGGGAAAGTTCCCCAGCGGTTATCCCCTAATAATACGGAATACCCATCATGCCGTAACGTTGCAGATAAAAGATATTTACCTAAATAGTCATAGTTCACACGCCCAAAATAAGAAAGTATAGCTTTCTTTTCATGCCAGGAATCAATACTTCGTTGATTAGCCCCGGAAGCAGTCAGACCCAGATCCTTCAAACCATCTGTCGGAGCCCCCGAGCCTTCCGCACTAAATCCTTTCTTGGCTTCATTATAATATTCGAAACCTACCAAGGCATTCAGACTATGTGCCTGTCCAATATTCAGATTATAATTAGCCACCGCATTGTAGGTTTGTTTAAACACGCGGTTAAAATATCCTGACGCCTTTCTCGTTTTATTGATATTCCCCGGAGATTGCAAAAAGTCTTGATCATACTTTTCTTTTAGTTTCTCATCATACATCCACATTGCTCCAACTTTTAGAGAAAGGTCTTTCAATATCTGGAAATTTAAAGTCTCACCGAAATTAAACTTATTTGCCGTATAATCTCGGCCAAACTTACTGGAATTTATGCCCTGATTACCATCTTTATAATCGCGTCCAAGAAGCAAATCTCCATTCGCATTGTATCCTCGTAATGTTGGAGGAGCACTCAACATACGAACAAAAAAGTTATGTTCAGTTTCATCATATTCCGTTAAGTCCTCTTTTCGTTCAAGGCCATTTGGTAAGCCATTCCATTTAGAGTCAGAAAATGAAACGCTGGTAGAAGATGTAAGCCAATCACGAATTTTATAATCAGCATTTAACGTTGCATTCACACGCTGATAAAAATTATCCAGAGGAATACCTTCCGTGCGATTATAACCGACACTTGCATAATAATTCCCTTTATCATTTCCTCCTGAAATATTTACATTATAATCTTGAGAAATAGCCGGATGATTCAAATTGTTTGCAGCCATATCCCAGTCTCTATAAATAAGTTCATCGCCATATACTGGATCAGTCATTGTTTTCCAGCCTTGTTTTAACAGAAAAGCAAGATCATCCGAATATTTCATTGTACTCCATACTGCACTTGAGTTAGAATTTCCATCTGCCGGAATTGTCTTGGCAGCATCAGCCCAATAGACATTACCGGTTCCGTAAGGTTGATTACCGGTCAGGGTACTCATATCATTCCAACCGACCCATTTACCAGACACAGATTTAAACACCTGACCTGCATTCTGGTATGATTTTCTCATCCAATAAAGATAATCTCCTCCGTCCATGAAGTCATAAGGGCTTCTCATGTAGTTTAAACCAACCTGAGCTTTTACATTAATAGATGTATGTCCGACTTTTCCTCGTTTTGTCGTTACAAGAATAACCCCATTATTAGCACGGGCCCCATACAATGCTGTTGCTCCAGCGTCTTTTAAAACTTCCATTGATTCAATGTCAGCTGGATTGATATCGCTAAGATCATCACGCTGCTGTCCGTCAACAAGAATCAGAGGAGAACCCGTTCCATCAAGATTTGTTCCTCCGCGAAGTACAATCACAGGAGAAGCTGCCGGATTTCCGGTTGATTGTGTAACTTTCAACCCGGCTACAGATCCAGAAAGAGCTTGTGCTGGATTTGAAAAAAGACCAACAGCCAAATGATCTTCTTTTACTTTTGAAATTGAGTTTGTTAATTTTGAGCGGAGCTGAGTTCCTCCATAACCTGTAATTACAACTTCACTCAACATTTCTGAATCTTCTTCCAGTTTAATCTGCAAAACAGTCTGATTTTTAATTGTCAGTGTTTCCGACTTATACCCGACATAAGTAATTTGGATTTTTCCATTGGAAGCTACAGAAAGAGAGAACTTTCCATCAATGTCGGTAACAGTACCATTCGTTGTGCCCATTTCTACTATACTGGCACCAATAATCGGTTCGCCCGTCATATCAACAACTATACCTGTGATTGACCTTTTCTGGGCCATTGCTCCCACTGTACACAGTAAAAGCAAAAACAATAAACAGATTCTTTTCATAAAGTGCTACTTTTAAAAGGTAAAAAGTGTTTTTTAGGTTTGAACAAAGTTCTATGAGAACTCTGCTGATACCTAAATTCATACTTTAACGGCATATACAAGACTAGATTTGTCTGAAATGAAGAAAATCAAACATCTACTTTCTACCAGTGACCCATAAAGGAAAGAAAGACTAACAAGATACAATTTTCATTTATTAAAACACAATACAAAACTAATATTTTACAATTAAAAGAATCGTTATATCAATTATTGGCGCAAAACCATCTTTATAATGAAAATATTTTAATAATTATGGTTGTATTATGAAAAATAATAATATATTTGCAGAGAGAAACTTATTAAATAGTAACAGAGTTCTCATAGGACTATGGTTATATTCTAGGCAAATTACACAGGGATTAATATTCAAGGCTTTAATGATAAAAAAGAAAAACAATAAAACCCGATAAAAATTTAAGTATCTCCAAAAGTATTCTATTCAATTCATTCTCACATCTACTGAAAACACAGAGTAGTTAAGTAAAAAAGAGATGATTATTAATGGCTTATCTCAAAAAATCATATTAGATTCTTCTTTCTATAAATTAAAACATAAAGACAGTTTCGACCATAACTATAAAAAAAGGCTGCTATAAAAACCTTTTCATAGCATATCAAATTTTCTATATGCTACTCAGACTTTTATAACAGCCGTAATCAAAAAGAGTCTACCTCCTTATTTTGTTTATTTCACTTCCCAAACTTCACCCTTCATTAAGAAGTCTTTCAGTTTACGGGTAGGATTCTTTGCCTGTACCTCTTCAATCTGTTGATGAACGGCTTCATCGTATACCGGAGCATCCACATCGCGGATAACACCCAAGGCAATAGGCATATCATCTTTCATCATAGCCAGCATCATATGAAGTGTCGTATCTTTTTCATGGGCATCATGAACCAGCACATCATCCATTGTGTAGCCACCTTCACCGATCGTAACGGCTTTCAGTTTAAGACCATCCAACACAAGACCTTTGTTACCTTCTTTTCCGAAAATCATCTTTTCGCCGTGGCGAAGGAAGATGGTACGGTCTGCACGATATTCCTTATCAACGATACTCTTATGAATGCCGTCATTGAAAATTACACAGTTTACCAGCACTTCCGTGACAGAAGCACCTTTATGGCGTGCAGAAGCAGCCAATACTTCAGTTGTATTCTTCAAATCCACATCGATCACCCGGGCAAAGAAGTTTCCGCGTGCTCCCAAAGCCAGTTCAGCCGGGATAAACGGGTCTTCCACTGTTCCGTAAGGAGAACTTTTAGAAACGAAGCCACGTTCGGAAGTCGGGGAGTATTGTCCTTTGGTCAGACCATAAATTTTATTGTTGAAAAGAACTATGTTCAGGTCGACATTACGACGTACGGCATGGATAAAATGGTTACCACCGATAGCCAGACAGTCGCCGTCGCCGGTGATCAGCCAGACACTCAGGTCGGGACGGGCAGTCTTCACACCTGTTGCTATTGCAGCACCACGTCCGTGGATGGTATGGAAACCGTATGTATTCATATAATAAGGTAAGCGGGAAGAACACCCGATACCCGAGATAACGGCCATATTATGAGGAGCCACTCCTACTTCCGCCATCGCTTTGTGTAAGCAGTTCAATACGGCATGGTCTCCACAACCCGGACACCAACGTACATACTGGTCGCTTTTATAATCTTTCGGTTCGAATTTTATATCTGTCATTTTTTAAGCCTCCAATATTTTAGTGAATTCCTCAACTAATCTCGCAACAACGAAAGGCTGTCCTTTCACGCGGTTGAATCTGTACGGATTGAATCCGGGAACTTTACCACGCAGGTAGTTGGCAAACTGTCCGTTATTCTGTTCAGCAACAACCACTTTCTTATATTTGGAAAGTACCTCTACCGTATTCTTCGGAAGCGGACTGATAAATTTGAAGTGGGCCAAAGCCACTTTCTTGCCTTGTTCATGCATTGTTTCCATTGCTTCATACAGATGACCGTATGTACCGCCCCAGCCTACCAGCAACAGGTCGGCATCGGGATCTCCGAGCACTTCCAGTTCCGGGATAAAATCAGCAATTTTGTCGATCTTTGCCTGGCGGGTGGTAACCATCTTCTGATGGTTGATAGGATCGGTCGAGATAGCACTTGTATCGTAATCTTTCTCCAGACCACCCAAACGGTGTGCAAATCCTTCCATACCCGGGATAGCCCAGTAACGAACCTGTGTATCTTTATCACGACGATATGCCTTCCAGGGCTTTTCTCCCTGATAGTTGGACACGTAGTTCGGTTTGATTTCCGGATAGTTGTCCAGGTCAGGTAATCTCCAGGCAGACGAACCGTTTGCAATGAAAGCATCCGTCATCAGGATAACCGGAGTCATATGTTCTACAGCCAGCTTACCAGCCCAGTAAGCTGCATCGAAACAGTCTGTCGGAGTAGAAGCGGCAATCACTACCAGCGGACTTTCACCGTTACGTCCGTAAAGCGCCTGCATCAGGTCGGTCTGCTCACTCTTTGTCGGCATACCTGTTGATGGACCTCCACGCTGTACGTCGATGATAACCAGCGGCAATTCAGCTATTACAGCCAGACCGATCGCTTCACTCTTCAACGCCAAACCCGGACCGGAAGTCGATGTAGCAGCCAGACAACCGGCAAAACTACCACCGATAGCCGTACAAATACCGGCAATTTCATCTTCAGCCTGAACGGTAATTACGCCCAAATCTTTCCGTTTAGATAATTCATGCAAAATATCAGTCGCCGGAGTAATAGGATAACTACCCAGGAAAAGTTGCAGGCCGGCTTTTTCGGCAGCAGCAATCAGACCGTAGGAAGTAGCCTTATTTCCATTTACATCCGTATAGAATCCCGGTTCAGCTTTCTTACTTTCAATACGATAAGTAGAAACTGACGCATGGATATTGTGACCATAGTTATAACCGTCTGTCAACGCCTTGATATTAGCCTGTGCGATCACCGGCTTCTTGGCGAATTTATTCTGAAGCATGTTCATGGCTTCTTCCAAAGGACGGTCAAACAACCAGCAAACAAGGCCCAGGGCAAACATATTCTTTGAACGGAGCGCAGACTTGTTATCCAAACCAAACTCTGCCAAACCGTCTTTCACCATCGTAGAGATCGGGGCAGCGACAACCTGCACACTGTTCAGACCCAGTTCTTTGAACGGATCGTCCGTTGTGTACAAAGCCTTATCCAGATCACTCTTCTTGAATGAATCGGTATCGATAATAACAATTGCATTTGGTTTGATATGCTTCACATTCACTTTCAGAGCGGCGGGATTCATAGCGACTAAAACGTCCGCCTTATCACCAGGAGTAAAAATTTTACGTGATCCCAGATGCACCTGGAATCCTGATACACCACTCAGTGTTCCCTGAGGAGCACGTACTTCCGCCGGATAGTCGGGAAATGTAGAAATCTCATTTCCAAAAATAGCCGACAGATTAGAAAAGATCGTTCCGGTTAACTGCATACCGTCTCCGGAGTCACCCGAAAAACGGATCACAACCTTCTCCAACGTTGTTACTTTTGTTTGTTCTGCCATAATTATTTATATTAGCTTAATCGCTTGTTTGTAGTTAGATTTCCGCAAAGTAAAGAATAAACTTGGCTAGTTCAAAACTTTTGAGGCTTAAAAAGCAGAAAGATATAGATCCAGGTTATTTGATGATAAATTAAAATGATTAGACACGTAATTGTTTACAGGTTTCCCACAATACATGTAAACACCTGAACGAAAGCCATCATCCGACTTTATCATATTCTGGACTGTCCCGGCATCTCCCAAAGCAAGAAAGATGGGTACAAATATATTACTGAAAGCCATCGAGGTGGTACGTGCCACCCGATTACTTATATTAGGTATACAATAATGTAATACACCGTATTGCTCAAAAACGGTCGGATCGGATTTAGCCAGACAGCAGGTTGTCTCGAAACAACCACCCTGACTGATACGCAGATCAATCACCAAAGAACCCCGTTTCATAGTCCTGACCAATTCTTCCGCAATCACATAACGGTAACGTGTATTGATATACCGCATAGCTCCGATCACTACATCCGCCGTACGGAAAGCATTATGCAATACATTCGGATGAAAAGTCGAAGTAAACAAACCTTGCCCCAATACTTGCTGAATCGTGCGCAGCTTGTTGATATCATCATCGAAAACCTTAACGGATGCACCTAGCGCCAGGGCTGCACGGGCAGCCACCGTTCCTGCATTTCCGGCACCGACGATCACGATCTCAGTCGGTGACACTCCGGGGATTCCTCCCAGCAAAATACCTTTTCCTCCCTGGGTATTACTCAGCAATTCGGAAGCAATGGTAATAGAAGCTGTTCCTTCTATCTCTGAAATAACATTTAGGATAGGACATCTTTTCTGATCGTCCGACATCAGTTCATAAGCGATCGCCGTAATGCGTTTAGCCATCATCAGTTCAAAAGCTTCCTGAGCAAACAGATTGAGTTGCACCATGGAGAAGACAGTAGAACGAGGTTTCATCAACAGGATTTCCTGAGGTAAGGGAGGAAGTATCTTCAGAATGATATCAGCCTGGAAAACTTCGGCCGGAGTAGCGACAATCTCGGCACCAGCCTCGGAATAGTGATTATCGGAGTAATTGATCCCCAACCCGGCACCCGACTCTACCAATACGCGATGTCCGCGATCGGTCAACATGTCAACAGCCTCAGGAGTAAGCGCAAGCCGCTTTTCCCCCTCTTTCCGTTCACAAGGGATACCAATCAGTAAACGATTACCTACCTTATTCAATTCCTTCAACAGTTCCTGGGTAATATATGAACCCTGAAGCTGTTTGTCTCCTGTTGCTTCCATAATACGATTCCACGGCCGGCAATTCTTAGCTGCCTTACATTATATATTATACTATTTTTTCCAATGCTTCCGAAATCTCATGCACATCCGTTTCCGTCAACATCACTTCGGCATCAAACACGATTGAAGCTTTCATATAATGGGGAGTTCTTTTCTCCAGGCTTTCGGCAATAAATGCAACCAACTCATCACCGGAACGTCCTTTCAGTACGGGGCGAGTCGATTTACAGATTTCAAGACGTTTAGCCAACTCTTCCACCGACACCTTCAGATAAACGGTTGAGCCTGTTTCGTTCATAAACTCCATATTGTCAAAAAAGCAGGGAGCACCGCCGCCAGTGGAGATCAGTACATCTTCAAACATGGCCACTTCGTGGAGCATCCGCCGTTCAATATCACGGAAAGCCTCCTCCCCTTTTTCAGCAAATATCTGCCCGACCGTTTTATGGTAGCGGGCTTCTATGTAACAGTCCAGGTCAATAAAAGAAAGCCCCATTCGTTTGGCCAGGTCTTTGCCGACCGTCGTCTTTCCGGCTCCCATATAACCTATCAAAAAAATACGCTTCATCTCGTATATGATTGTTTACCGCAAATGTAAAGTTTTTTTTCTTCATTACTTTTCTTTCAATAGAAAAGTAACAAAATATTACCTTTGCAAATCATATCCGAAGAATATAGAAGATGGCGAAGAACAAATATTATGTCGTGTGGAAAGGACTTAACCCAGGTGTTTACGACAACTGGGCAGAGTGTAAAATGCAGGTGGAAGGACAAGAAGGAGCGAAATACAAATCGTTCGAAACCCGCGAAGAGGCCGTTGAAGCCTTTGAGAAAGGATATACCCATTACCTGAGAACTGCTTCGTCAGCCAAAGCTGCCGCCAATCTGGCACCGAAAGCACCTGTCGGAAAACCGATCAACGAAAGCCTGGCGGTAGATGCCGCCTGTAGCGGAAATCCGGGGGATATGGAATACCGGGGTGTTTACACAGCCACCGGACAAGAGATTTTCCATATCGGACCTTTGAAAAAAGGGACAAACAACGTCGGCGAGTTTCTGGCACTCGTTCATGGTCTGGCACTGTTAAAGCAGAAAGGAAGCAACCTGCCTATTTATTCGGATAGCCGTAATGCGATCAGTTGGGTCAAAAAGAAGAAATGCAAGACTCTGCTGGAACGTGAACCTGTCAACGAGCAAATCTTCGATCTGATCGAACGTGCCGAGAAATGGCTGAATACAAACACCTATACTACAACGATCCTGAAATGGGAGACTTCGGTGTGGGGGGAAATTCCGGCTGATTTCGGACGGAAATAACAGAAAAATCCTCCTTCAAGGTGGTTTTCAGAAACAGCGGATATAGGCCAACGAAAAACTATCGTAAAGATAATCTTGTATACCGTGTTTATAACCGAAAGAGATAATGTTCTTTTTTATCTCATAATTGAGTTTTGAGCGGACAATCATCGGTTTGTCCCCGTCTCCTCTGTACCCCTTTATGCCTGTATAGTCACAATTCAATGTAAAACCACGATAAGTAGCCTGTGCCCCTATCGCATATGTCAAAGCATCATTCTGCCGATGTATCAGATCGTTCGTCATCCAGCAGTAAAAACCGGCCATTCCCTGTAAACGGACAGACGCATTTTTTTCCGGATTCTGCCACAACGTCCGTCCGATATTACAATCGAACCAATAAGCTGCCGCATCTGTATAACGGGCATCACACAAACGTCCCCCACTGGCTGTTCTCAGAGTTGCATTTACCACGATATCCACCCATTTCTCACTTTTCAGCACCTGATAATGGCAACTCAATATAAAATCCCCATGACAAGGGATCGGAGATTTCACATCGACAGCATTACGCTCGTCACGCACTTCCGGTGATGTTTCGTACCATTCCTGAATCACCCCGTAAAGCGATACACCGGCACGTCCTTTGGCTATAGGGATATACAAACGGGCAAAAACGTCTTTCGTCTTATCCCCCGTCATTTTATGATATTCACCTCTTAATTCGACCTCCCAGCGCGGAGATAACTTCCCGCCCATCAATTCCGGAAAAGGGAAGGCATTCGCACCAAAATAACGGGGAGAATACTTTAACAAGGGTATTTTATCCCTCCAATCTGCATTGGCAGGAAAGATTGTAAAAAAGCTACAGCAAAAAACAAGGAGGGAAAAAAGTATGTTTGTTTTCATTCTATAATGTTGTGGATTTATATTTACAACCGATCGTCCACCCATTCCGGATTCAGACAACCTTTTACATCATATACTACGTGATTTTCACTGACAAGCGACGGGATGTCAAGTTCCAGAAATTCTTTATGAGCCACAGCCAGTACAATCACATCATACTTCCTGCCTTCGGATAAAGACCCGGTCAACTCTATTCCGTATTCATCCCGGACTTCTTCCGCACGAGCCCAAGGATCATACACGGAGACATTGATGCCGTAATCTTTCAATACACGGACAACATCCCCTACTTTTGTATTCCTCACATCCGGACAATTTTCCTTGAAGGTAAAACCCAACACCAGCACTTCCGCATTTTTAACCGGTACATCCTTTTTAATCATACATTTCACCACACGGTTGGCTATGTATTCGCCCATCGTATCATTGATACGACGCCCATACAGGATCAGGCCGGGATGATATCCGTAATCCTGCGCTTTCCGGATCAGGTAATAAGGGTCGACACCAATGCAGTGACCTCCAACCAACCCCGGTCTGAACGGCAGAAAGTTCCATTTCGTTCCGGCAGCAGCCAACACTTCGTTTGTATCTATATCCAACAGATGGAAAATTTTAGACAACTCGTTTACAAAAGCAATATTAATATCCCTCTGCGTATTTTCAATCACTTTAGATGCTTCTGCCACACGGATACTGGATACCGGAAATGTTCCGGCAGTAATTACAGAACGGTATAGCGCATCTACCTTCTCCGCCGCATCCGGTGTGGAGCCGGAGGTTACTTTCATAATTTTCTCTACCGTATGTTCCTTATCCCCCGGATTGATACGCTCAGGAGAATAACCGGCAAAAAAGTCTTCATTATATACCAATCCTGAAGTCTTTGCAAGAATCGGAACGCATTCCTCTTCTGTAATGCCCGGACAAACAGTTGATTCATAGATAACAATATCCCCTTTTGATAATGCACGCCCAACTGTTTCACTGGCCTTATATAAAGGTGTCAAATCCGGACTATGATGACTATCTACAGGAGTAGGCACAGCTACTATAAAATAATTACATGACTGAAGATCAGAAGGAGCAGATGTAAAATAGAGCCCTGTTTCATCAAATTCCGGTAAGTGAGACAATAAAACAGATTTCAGTTTTCCGTCAGAGACTTCCATCGTTATATCCTGCCCTTTCTTTAAGGCCTCAACCCGATCCTGCTTAATGTCGAAACCAACAACCGGATATCTGGTTGCGAACAAATGCGCTAACGGTAACCCGACATATCCCAGGCCAATAATTGCAACCTTTATATTTTCCATTTATTTTATTCTTCTTTTCCGTTCTGAAATGATAGGCAAAGATACAACTTATTTCTGTATATTTATTTATACGCCAACACTGTAAACGTCTGTCAATATCCGTACAAATTAGTTTAAACATCAATACAAGTAATTTAATATCATATCTTTGCATCAGATATTTACGTAGAGCATCTGTTTACCTATAGAGTTGATTAAAGAAATAGAAGATGAATTGCAGAGCTGATATTGATCTTATTTTACCTTGCTATAACCCACCTTCCGGCTGGGAGCAAAAGGTTATCAGGAAATTCAAAGAGATACAATCCTTGTTTAATCCTGTAAATTTTCACTTGCTTATTGTTAGTGACGGTTCTAAACGCGGATACGAACCGGAAGTAGTTGCCGCATTAAAAAACGGAATCCCCGGAGTCCAAGTAATTGACTATCGTCCCAACAGAGGGAAAGGATACGCTCTGCGTGAAGCCGTGCGACATTGTCAATCGGAATATATCATATATACCGACTATGACTTCCCCTACACAGATAGTTCTTTCAGACAGGTAATCAACACATTACTCAACGGAGCAGATATCGTTGTTGCCATAAGGGACAGGAATTACCAAAAAAATTTACCGCCTTTCCGGAGGTTTCTTTCCGAATCGTCCCATATATGCAACGCTGTTTTCCTTCGTTTAAAAATACATGATACTCAAGGCGGACTCAAAGGATTCAACCGCTCAGGCAAAACGATTTTTTTATCAACAAAAGTTAATAGCTTCTTGTTTGATACTGAGTTCATATACAAGGCTCAACGGAAAAAAATGAACATACAGGCCGTACAGTCACGTATCAGGGATGGCTTGACAGTATCCGACATGGGATTCAAAGTGCTAAAACGTGAAATGGTAAACTTTTTTTCAATTTTACTCAGCAATGATCTTACTCAGTTTTGATATTGAAGAATTCGATGTTCCCCTGGAACATGGGATAGAAGTGCCATTTGAACAACAAATGGCTGTGTCTATCGAAGGGACCAGAAAGATATTGGCTTGCCTTAAAAGACACCAGATACATGCCACTTTCTTCTGCACGGCCAATTTCGCTGCTCACGCTCCCGAAATCATCGAGAACATCCTACAGGACGGTCATGAGATCGCCTCACACGGATACTATCATTCTTCATTTGAAATGGAAGATTTGAAACGCTCCCGCGAATTTCTTGAGCAACAAACCGGGCAGCCTGTAAAAGGATTCCGTATGGCACGTATGATGCCGATCGATGAAAAAGAAATAAAAAAAGCAGGATATACATATAATTCTTCATTAAACCCGACATGTATTCCAGGAAGATACAACCACCTGGATAAACCCCGCACGTGGTTTTACAAAGATGACGTCCTGCAACTTCCTGCATCTGTTTCTCCTGTTTTCCGTTTTCCTCTATTCTGGCTGGCCTACCATAACCTCCCGGCTAAAGTCTATCGGTGGTTATTTCAGAGAACGTTGAAACACGATGGCTACATTGTTACTTATTTTCACCCCTGGGAATTTACCAATCTGAAAAAATGGAATTTACCATTTATCATAACCAATCATTCGGGAGAAGGTATGATAAAACGATTGGACGATTTGATATCCTTCTCTATAAAAAAGGACTATACTTTTATGACCTTTTCTTCATTTCAACAAAACATAATACAAAATGGGAATAGTAAGTAGCAGACCTCAAATAAACAGTAAACTCAAATTTGTAACCTCCTTTCTACATAATCCTAAACTGAAAGAAAACAAAACGATTCTTGCGATATGGCTGGTTACAGCAGCAATTACAGTCATAGCCAAGTTGATTATCGGAAAGTTCAACAATTACAAGATATTTGAAGGTGTTTACAATCACGCGATACACGGACTCACATTATACGGTCCTTATCCTGAAGAATATGGCGACGTCAATCTTTACGGAATCATATTCAGTTTTATCATTTCACCTTTTGCCATTCTCCCTCAGTGGTTGGGAATGGTATTATGGGTAATGGCCAATACAGCCCTGCTATTTTACGCCATACAGCAACTGCCCCTGTCAAAAAATCAAAAAGCGATAATATGCTGGACTGCTTATATCGAATTGATAACAGCCCAGTTAGTCCAGCAATTCAATATATCTGTCGCTGCCTTTATCCTGTTGGCTTTTGCTTTTATCGAAAAGAAAAAAGATTTTTGGGCAGCATTTGTCATATTGCTCGGTACATTTGTAAAAATATATTCAATTGTCGGACTGGCTTTCTTCTTTTTCTCAAAACACAAGATAAAATTCTTACTATCTTGTTTATTCTGGACGATCCTTTTATTCATATTCCCGATTCCTTTCTTTGGATTGGAATATACGATGAGCCAGTATCAGGACTGGTTTATTGCCATCACTGAGAAAAACTCACATAATATGTTCGCCATTTCACAGAATGTATCTTTACTGGGATTAGTCAGGAGGGTATCCGGAAATCCCGATTACAGCGACTTATGGCTGATAGTTCCCGGACTCATTTTATTTTTTATTCCATATCTGCGTATCAGGCAATACAAAAGTCTCTCTTTCCGTTTCCTGCTACTAGCCAATGTACTGCTTTTCACAGTCTTGTTCAGTTCCGGAAGCGAGGCTAGTTCTTATGTAACGGCCATGCTCGGAGTAGGTATCTGGTATGTCAACTCACCTGCTTCAAATAAAAAACTGAACTATTGGTTGCTTATACTAACCATTATCGTCGTCGCTATTTCTACAACGGAATTAACACCTCCCTTTTTCCGAAGGGCTATAGTTCATCCATATGTAGTAAAGTCATGGTTCTGTATTCTGGTCTGGTTAAAGATTTGTTATGAAATGATTTTTCTTACATTCGATCAGAAATCACTCAACCATGATTAGATCAAATTATTTAGTTTTAGTTATCTTTGGACGCAATAACAAGTTATAGTAGTAAATTGTGGAGTTAGTAAAAGTAATCATACCCATCTATAAAAATACGTTCACTGCGACGGAAAAACGTTCGTTGATGCAGGCATACGATATTTTAAAGGCTTATCCGCTGGTTGTAATAAAGCCCGAGTCTTTGGACCTTTCAGAACTACAGGCTGAATTTCCCAGATTGACATTTACGTCATTCGATGATGCTTATTTTAAAGGGATCGGTGGTTACAACCGGTTAATGCTTGCTTCCGGTTTTTACGAACGGTTCCTTGACAGCACTTATATACTGATCTACCAACTGGATGCCTTTGTTTTCCGGGATGAGTTAAAGGAATGGTGCAGCAAAGGCTATGATTACATCGGTGCTCCCTGGCTGCAAAAACCGGTATATCGCTTTCCCATTATCTCCGCCATTATGCATCTGGCACATATGTACCACCGGCAAAAAGGAGAGCCATCCAAACAAGACCTCTACAACAAAATCGGGAACGGAGGATTATCATTACGCAAAACCGACAGCCACTACCGGGTAACCCGCGAACAGGCAGACCGTATCAATTTCTACCTGGCGCAAGACCGGCATCACCTCTATAATGAAGACGTGTTCTGGGCAACAGAAGCAACAGGGTTCATTTATCCGGAAGCTATGGAAGCAATCCGATTCGCCTTCGATAAATATCCGGCTTACTGTTATAAGCTGACAGGCGGACAGTTACCTTTCGGATGCCATTCATGGTATAAACGGAAAATGAAAAAGTTCTGGCAACCGATTATCCACTTTTAGATATCCCAAGCCGATAAGAGTCTTTTCAGACTCTCCGTATCCAATTTTTTTCTACCGTTTGAATAATGCAAAACGAACCACAAGGCATATATGCTTTAAAAATCGCTCAATTTTTCTACCGAAGCGACGTTTTCGCCAACTGCCATACACCTGATGGCAGGCAAAAGCCTCAGGATATCTGATTGTTTTACACGGAGAAACGTAGCAACTTGGATAGATAATTATATCATCTCCCAAACGCTGCTCGACATCTTCCCGCTTATATCCTTTTTTCTCAGCAATCATCGTCATAATCTTGGGTGAGATCAACATATCGAAAGATCCGTCAGGCAATAGAAAATGACGTTGGTTGTAATATTCAAAAACCTCCTTACAATAAGCATTTCCCTGTTCTCCAATCAGGAAAGCAGCCTGTAAAAAAAGCGTACCCCACAGCTCATTAAACGTTGCAAAACCATGCTGAGGTATAAAAGAATCGAAACGTTTCTCTACAAGCATATCGCTATCCATGTATATTCCTCCCTCTTTATAAATCGCATAAAAACGTACAGCATCTGCCGCAAAAGCCCATTTCTTAGCATGCAATGCCTCTGCTATAAAATCACAGCCAATAGCCATCGCATCAGCATAGGTCCAGCGCCTTACCGTATAATCCGGCAATATTCGTTTCCAACTTGCCAAACAGATTTTTATTTCAACAGGGAAAGGATCATCACTAAACCAGCACAAATGAATTACTTTCGGAATCATACATATATAGTTTATAATATGAAAAGAATGCCTATCTCTTCTCTCTTTTACCCCACAAAGGTAGAGAATGGATTCTTAGTTGCAAAATATTCAGTAAGAATATGCATGTCTTCCAACCTACCATACAAAAGAAAATCATTATCTTTGTCCGGATATTATGTGCAGACAGAATTCATCTCATTCCAAGAATAAATATAATAAACCTATCAAAACAGATCAATCATGTTCGCTTTATCTTCTTTTTACAAATGTCGGATTTTACCCCACGGCCTCCGCAGAAAATTATTCAGAAAAGTCATCCTGTCTTATTTCGATTCTCTTCCGCAAAATTCATTATCCAATGAGCAGAAAAAAGCAATCGGATACTTAAGATCACATCCTATAACAACATTTCTTTCATCATTTACGGAGCAGTACAAAGCGAAAGACATTCAGGTTTTCACGGATGACGACTCTCAGCTAAAATACGTCCTGCACGAAGAGAAAAGACTTTATTTCAAACGTAAATGGTCCGTAAAGCGGATACAGCGTGCCTACAACGCCCTGCAAGCAGAACAAGACATAGCTTCTCCTCACCGTTATACCGATGGAAATTTCAATGTTAAAGACAATGATATTCTATCAGACATCGGAGCTGCGGAAGGGAACTTTTCGCTCAGTGTAATAGATAAAGTACAACATGTTTATCTTTTTGAAACAGATAACGACTGGATAGAGGCTCTGGAAAAAACATTTGAACCCTGGAAAGAGAAAGTATCCATTATTCACAAATTTGTCGGAAATAAAGATACCGATACCTGCATAACTCTCGATTCGTTTTTCTCTGACGACTCCTCTGTGAATTTTATAAAAGCCGATGTTGAAGGAGCAGAACGAGATCTATTGTACGGGGCAAAACGTCTGATAAATGAAAATAAATCCATGCAAATTGCGTTATGTACTTATCACCGGCATGATGATGAAGTTGTATTAACGGACATATTGCAGGGTAACGGATTCAAAACAAGTTTTTCAAAAGGCTACATGATCTACACACACAATCATGACATGCAGCCCCCTTATTTACGCAGAGGATTAATCAGAGCATCTAAATAAATTATTACTCTATATGCTAAAGAAACTGACTACAGCCATCGCGAATTATTATTATTTCCTCAAAGGAAAGATAATACCATCCCACATATCAAACGGGAAGGACATCCCTATTATCATCAATAACTTCAACCGGTTGACAACACTCATCCAATTGACGGACAGTCTGACTTCAAGAGGATATACGCGTATTTATATATTGGATAACGCCTCAACCTACCCGCCTCTGCTGGAATATTACCAGACATGCCCCTTTACCGTATTCCGGCTTAAAGAGAACCTCGGATTCAAGGCTTTGTGGAAATCAGAGTTGAAGAAGAAATTTTGTAATGACTATTATATCTATACGGATTCAGATGTCATCCCCATAGCTGATTGTCCGGACGATTTCATCGATTATTTCCTGAAAGAACTGAAAGCGCATCCGTTTGCCCGCAAAATCGGTTTTTCATTACGGATCGATAATCTGCCGGATCAGTACGAGCATAAGCAAAAAGTAATTAACTGGGAAAAACAATACTATGCCCGTCCGACCGAAAACGGTTTATTCCGGGCTCCCATCGATACGACTTTCGCCCTTTACCGACCGCATGTCGGACTGAGCAGAAGCCGGTCGGTTGAGGCATACCGCACGGCATACCCTTATCAGGCTGAACATAAGCCATGGTATAACGATTCTAAAAATCTGTCGGAAGAAGAATCATATTATATCAGCCACTGCTCACAGATAACAGGCTGGACCTCCCAATCACAAAAAAAAGAGGATCAATCCTCCTGAGAGCTTTCAGGAAAGACTTTACGGAAATCAAACGGCAATATGCAAGAGGTATAAATCCGGATACGTTTTTTATGGAAACGATCTCGCACAGCCTTCGTGAAAAGAGGACAATGACTGAACAGATTCGCCATGACGTACTGGAAATAAGGTTGGGTAAACCAATTTCCACCCTCTTTCCTCCAGGCTTTACATGCCAGATGGGAAGCGTACTTTTTATAAACACGATCACTGTATTGATTAGTCTGCCGTACAAAAGAGTCCTCATCCAACCCGCGAATCCGTGCATATTCACAGGTGACACATGACAATGCTTCACAGGAAATGGCCAACCGTGAAAAGTTCCTGATCGCATCCTGTACTGTTATTTTCTTAAATTGCATCCGGTTGATATCTACCAGAGTGAAACGAAAAGTTTCCTGTTCCTTATAATACAGGATATTTCCCGGTGATAAATCTATATGAAAAATTCCAGCCTGATGCAGACTGGCTATAAAAACACCTAATGCAGTCAACAAGGTTTTATCCTTCAGCTGTCCGTTCATGTATTCCCGGATATCGGAAGCTCCGCTATACGCAGAAACACTATAGCTATGATTCAACAGGCCATGTTTATATTCTTCTATGTATCCAAGAGGTTCCGGCGTGTTGCTCCCCCGCTTCAATATCTCGAAAGCATATTCATACGAACGCCTGGCCTTTGATTTCCTGAATAACGTATAAATAACCCGATTGACAAAGAACGGGACCTTGAAACTCTTCACCACCAGTTCACATCCTTCGATATTAAACCGCTTCAACACGTTTCTTCCCTCATATATCGTGATTCCTTCCGTCTCAAAACGGTCGGATAAATGACAAAAAAAATCTGCCAGAAAAGGATATGCCGGATTCGTTACTACTTTCATTTCTGCAAGGTGGAATTTATCTTATCCACAATCATCTCCGGCGTAATCTGTGTCATGCACGCCCAATCCCCCCGGAAACAAGGCTTCTGGCCGAAGACAGAACAGGGACGACAAGGAAGATCGAGTTGAACAGCATTTTTCGGGTCCTGATGATAACCGTAAAATCCGGCATAGGGATGCGTTGCTCCCCAGACCGAAATCACTTTTGTATCGACCAGAGAAGCGAAATGCATATTGGCTGAGTCCATACAAAGCAATACGTCCAACCGGCTGATCAAGGCAAGTTCATTATCCAGCGAATAACGACCGACAACACTTTTTACACGCGGATACTGGAATGCCCATTGCTCCAAAACAGCTTCTTCATAACCACGACCTCCCAACAGAAAGATCGTATAATCTTCATTTTCCGACAAGCGGGCGACAACCTGTTCCATATCGTCCACCGGATAGATTTTTCCGCGATGCTTGGCAAACGGGGCAATTCCGATCCATTTACCGGTCTTTGTTCCGGCCACGGCTTCCATAGCCGACAAATCGGCCGGCTTCGACTCATAAAGGGATGTGAAAGTTTCCGTATAGTTCAGACCGGCAGCACGGAACACATCGGCATAGCGTTCTATCACCGGACGCAAGGATTTCAGTTCCTTATGATTACGCTCGGTCAGCCGTTTCCGTTCCTTCCTTGCCTTATCCACAACATAAACCTTTTTCCCTTTTATCCGGAACATACCTCGGATAATCATGGTACGGATCACATTATGCAAATCCAATACGACATCATACTCATACTTGACCAACGCAGAGGCAAACCGGAGCAATCCGCCCAATGTCTTTTCTGCCGCCTTCGTATTGATACCGATCACGTCCACATTTGCCGGACGGTTCATAAAAACAGGTATCAGGAAAGCCTGCGTAAGTACAGTAAACGTATGTTGGGGGTTTGCTTTGGCGGCAGAGTAGATCACTGGAACCGTCATAGCAACATCGCCAATAGCAGAAAGTCTTATAACAAGTATTTTTGCCATGTAATGAATTTAATACATTTTCATGATTCGTAACTTCTATCAATACTGTTCACAAAGATATAAATTATTTCCGGAATAAGTTATCTAAATTCATTACATGCCGTTGTCATATTGTCACGGCAATCATTGTTACGACAGGATATCGTCGTATTTATCAAAATGTCAAATTACCCCTATCGCCAATAAGCTGTATGTAGTCCTGACCAGACACAGCGCTTTTTATCTCGCCCAGGAGAAGATAGCAAATATCCTTATTCAGGCTTTCACTATATAAATACAGCTTTTTGATCCATCAATAGTCTATACCCATAAATGATGATATAAAAGATTAAATAAATATATGAATTAGATATTTAAATCCAATACAACTTTTCGTTACATCTGAAATCTAAATCTGCTGTACAGCATAGTTTTTAAAGGGAAAAAGGCTCATCAAAAAAGTTTCACCGACTGAATTTAACAAATATTTCGTCTTAAATAAACTCTCATCTCATTTAAAATGAAAAAAAATTCGTTTTAAACGAGATGATAATTTGTTTAAAACGGTGATTGGAAATTCATAGAAACAGGCACGATGTTAAATATTGTATATTCAACTCTCCTGTTTCAATTATTCTGACAGACATCACAGTCACAGCAACCGCTTAAAACAAGACAATAAGACACCTTATTCCTAAAAACAACATCAATTTGCCATCAAGATCATTCAGTATAATTCGCTTTTGCGACAGAGAAAATTATCGAAACCGGGCAAAATACCTCATGCAGAGAGTCGCATAACAAGTATTTTTGCAATGAGTTAATTAAATGTTCCGCTATAATAACATCGGGTTAAATAATAGGAAGGTTCATAATAAGCACTTCCATTATAATTATCTATCGTACGGCATATTTTATCATTATATACACGTAAAATAGCATCTGCATAATCCTCCCAGGAATAGAGAGTTGACAACACGAGGCGCATATAAACTTTTCCCATATCCTGCTCGGTCGGAATATGATCGACCAATGCCGGATTGACATTTGTCACATCATAATTACCTTCCTGCAACCGGAATTCATCAATCAAACGTTCAACGACAGCCTGCTGGTTTTCGCTGTGCATAACATTCGCCAGGGATAATTTCTCGGTCAGCGCCTGTTTCCCCATACAATTCACGACATACCAGTTCGGCTGTTTCAAACGACGTGCAATACGTTCAATCAGGCTACAGACATAGAAAACATCCTCTTTCGTTATTACTTCATCCGGAAAGAATACATTTTTCATAACTCGTAACTCCTTTCATATATTAACGACTCCAGTGCTGCTGCCATGATATACTTTCATTCCGTTTTATTTTTTCCCGTACAACACAGGGTTTAATGCCGGGTCATTGTACATTTTCATTTGTTTATACACCTTCATGTACTTACGTCCGGCTTTAATATCAGCCAGTAGCTGGTCCAAAGCCGTTGACAGGTCAACCTTCTGTTCCAGCAACACGTTCAGCTTTTCTTCACATTTCGTTTTATGCTCGGGAGTTGCATCGGGACGGCTAACCTCTTCGGCCATATGATAAATCTTCAATGTCAGGATAGACAACCGGTCGACCGCCCATGCCGGACTTTCCGTATTGATCGTCGCATCCGGCAATACTTTCACTTCTTTGTATTTATCCAGAAAGAAACTGTCGATCAATTCCACCAAGTCGGTACGATCCTGATTAGACTTGTCTATACGGCGTTTGATAGCCACTGCCTCCACCGGATCGATTGCCGGATTACGGATGATATCTTCCAGATGCCACTGTACCGCATCAATCCAGTTTTTCAAATAAAGATAAAACTCTATACTTTTTACCTCATACGGATTATGCATGGTTGCATCCACATCATCAGAAACATGATACGCTTTCGTAGCCTGTTCAAATATCCGGTAACACTGTTCGCTGAAATTCATAAATAATCGTTTTGCTTTCTGTAAATACTGTTGACAAAGGTAGAAAATCTTTTTCGATAATCTATCAATGGATATGCTGATTTCAAGCCATCACCTACCAGTCTATTCCGCAAATAATCTCTATCTTTGCCCTGCAAAAAGCATATAAAATGAAAATAGTAGCTGACAACACGGTCCCATACCTAAAAGGCGTAGCCGAACCAATCGCAGAAATAAAATACCTCAACTCAAACGAGTTTACTCCTTCAACCATCCACGACGCAGATGCTCTCATTGTACGAAGCATCGACAAATGTACGCGCGAATTGCTCCAAGGTAGCCGTGTCAAACTGATCACCACAGCGACTATCGGCTTCGATCATATCGACATAAAATATTGTGATGAAGCAGGTATCACCTGGAAAAATGCACCTGGCTGCAATGCTGTCTCGGTTGCACAATACGTATTGGCTTCACTTATCACGATAGCCCTTCGCAGAGGAGAAACGCTTCAAGGAAAAACGATCGGGATAGTCGGTGTAGGGCATGTCGGGAAAGAACTGGAAAAACTGTGTACGGCTTACGGTTTACATATCTTGCGTAATGACCCGCCACGAGCCGAAGAAGAGGGAGCGGCAGGATTCGTTTCGCTGGATACGATCGCAGAAGAAGCTGATATCATCACCTTCCATACACCGTTGACAAAAGAAGGACCTTTTGCAACCCGTCACCTTGCCAACGAAGTTTTTTTCAACAAAACACGAAAAAAGCCTTGGTTCGTAAATGCTTCAAGAGGAGCTGTACACGATACGACGGCATTGATAAAAGCACTGAAATCAGGAAAAATCAGCGAAGCAGTGATAGATTGCTGGGAAAACGAACCGGCGATCGACCGGGAACTGTTAAGTCTTACAGCCGTTGCCACCCCCCATATTGCCGGATTCTCCGCTGATGGCAAAGCCAACGGGACTCGTACCTGCCTGGAAAACATCGAACGTTTCTTCGGTGTGAAAATAGAGAAATTAAGAGAAGTTATGCCGTCAGAGCCTACCGACCCTGTTATCGATCTCGCCGGAGTGACGGAACATCGTATCGAACACGCAATACTTAAAAGTTTTAGTCCGCTTGGTGTAGACAGAGCATTGAGGGAAACGCCGGAAAAGTTCGAATGGTTCCGGGCAAATTATCATCATCCCCGGGAGTTTGCCGCTTATACGGTAAAGAATGCGACAACAGAAGAGAGGGAACTTTTTGATAAGTTAGGTTTCAAATAATACCATTCTACTATTCACTGCTATGGCGAAAGACAAGTTATTATCACCCGGTTTTTGCTACATATTAACGGCTAATTTTCTGCTGTTTTTTGCATTTTACCTGATACTGCCAATCCTGCCCTTCTATTTACAGGAACGGTTTATGACGGATAAGTCGATGATCGGGTTTATTCTGTCCTGTTATACGATAGCCTGTCTTTGTATCCGTCCGTTTTCCGGATATCTGCTGGATACCTTTGCCCGTCGCCCGTTATATCTGTTAGCGTATGCCATATTCATGGTTATCTTCGCCGGATATATGATTGCCAGCGTGTTGAGTATTTTCATTGTGCTGCGTATTCTTCACGGATTCGCATTCGGGATGGTCACGGTATCGGGTAATACGATCGTGATCGACATTCTTCCTTCTTCACGTCGTGGCGAAGGAATTGGATATTACGGGATGGCGAATAATCTGGCAATGAGTTTCGGTCCGATGATCGGATTGTTCATGCATAACAGTTTCAGTTATGAAGTGATTTTCAGTTGCTCGCTGGTTTCCTGCTTCTTGGGATTTATCATGGCTTATCTGGTTAAAACGCCTTACAAGCAACCGGTAAAGAAAGAACCGATTTCGCTCGACCGCTTCTTCCTGGTAAAAGGCCTTTGGGCAGGAATATCACTACTAATGCTTTCCATTCCTTACGGGATGACAACCACCTATGTGGCAATGTATGCCGACGAGATCGGTATATCTGTCAATTCGGGACTTTATTTCACCTTTATGGCGATCGGACTCGCGACTTCCAGGCTGTTTTCCGGCCGGCAAGTAGATAAAGGGCGTATCACACTGGTTATTACATTGGGGATGTATCTGGCATGTGCCAGTTTCTTTGCGCTCGCTTCCCTCGATGCATTGATGAAATGGAATCCGACGTTCACTTCCTATTTATATATAGCCATCGCTTTATCACAAGGTGTTGCTTTCGGAACCATGTTCCCGGCATTCAACACCCTGTTTGTCAATCTGGCACCCAACAGCCAGCGCGGAACGGCAACTTCCACCTACCTCACTAGCTGGGATGTCGGTATCGGAATCGGATTAATGATCGGCGGAAGTATCGCACAGGAATTCGGTGGATTCAACCACGCTTATCTGTTTGGAGCCTGCCTGACAGTTTTATCCACTTTCTTTTTTATCTTCAAGGCTGGACCACATTTCAACAAGAACAAACTGCGGTAAAAAACGGGTTATCGTGCCAAAGATTCTATATAATTACAGATGTTTTCGATTCCTTTTTCACTTTCAATTTGCTCACTGAGCATCGCTGCATTCTTTTTATATTCGGGATTGCTGATCAAGTCACCCATTTTTTGCTCCAGTTCACTTTCCGATACCTTTGCGATCTTCACTCTTTCCGGGCCGACTCCGAGCACCTGGACCCGATACCCCCAATAAGGCTGATCCAGAAGTAAAGGAGTGATCAGCTGAGGTTTCCCGGCACGTGCCACACTATGCGTCGTTCCGCTTCCACCATGATGAATCACGGCGTCGCAATGAGGGAAAATCAGATGATGCGGAATCGGCTTTTGCATCAGGAACAATTGTTCATTCCCCTGCAACGTCTCTCCGGTCTTTGCCCAACCTGAACCGACCACCAGCCGGTATTGCTTCCGTTTGCAGATACGGGCCAGCATACCGCAAAAGCGCTCCCGGTCGTTCGATGTACAGCTACCTAACGTAAAAAAGAGAACCGGTGTCTGTTCCTTTTTGATAAAAGCCATCAATTCCTGATAAGCCTCTTCATCATATTCAAAGGTATCATTGAAACAATACCCGCCTATATTCCAGCGAAAACGTTTGTCCCAGACGGGATCGGTATGTCCCAGATATCGACTGTACAATAAGAAGTTATCACTATTCTTTGCGGCATCCTCCCCAAAGTTACTGATTGGAGCCAATCCATATTTCCGACGGTTCTTGTTTATCGTATCCTTCACCATATAGTTGGATACCCGGTTCATCATCAGCCAAAGCAATTTAGGTGTAATGATCGGATTGGGTTTCGGATAAGGAAAAGCAGGAGGCGGCATTTTCTCACCCGGAAGAAAAGGCGCAAAAGAAGTGCGGACGAACGGCTTCTTGCAATACGCGGCAATCCCCGTAGCGGCAAATTCAGTATTAGCAGCTACAAGAACATCGTTCTGTTCCAAAAGCGGAATTACCTGCACAAACTGTTTGTCTATCGCCTCGCGCGTCCACTCGACAATCCTTTTAAAACTCTGTTTATTCTCGGCTGCGTCGGCCATCATCCCGCCAATATTATCAAAATCCTGCAAAACGACTTTTACAGGATATTTCTTTGCCATTTCCTCAAAAACATGGGGAATATTTACCGTTACCTCATGACCCCGTTTAACCAACTCGCGGGCTACAGCCAGATAAGGCAGTACATCGCCTTGCGATCCTCTTGTTACAAGCAGTATTTTCATTCTTCAATATTTTACACGTAGTTTTTTCATCACAAATCAGACTTCTTTGCCTTCTTTGCCATCCGGGAGACATTGTTCTTTTACCTCACAAGCCTCACTTACCTTTTTACCTGCTACCTTCCTTTTAAAAAGCATCCGGACCAAAAAGGCTAAAAATCCTAACAATATACTCATTAACATAATGAGAGCAAAGAAAGGAGATATAAACATATCCGTCAATGTCTATTTTTCACATTCGATATTCTATTATTAATAATGTCATTTTACCATACACTAATATACAGATAGTTATTACACCGCCGAAAGGTCGATTCTTAATAATGGGATATTGATTCTGAAATATAGCTATTGTTTGGTACAAAGTTATATCAGTACTTTGTATCATCAAAATTAAACAATAAAAAGAAAAGTAAATGAACAAGTATTTATTGCGCAACTTTCTTTATGTTATCTGCATGGTCCCCTTCTTGTTTGCCTGCGATGACAATGATGATGAGGGCGATTCCGAATTAAACGGAATCTATTCCAATAAGTTGAGCACACCGGAAGGTGGCAATACACTGAACCTGACTTACAGTGGACGTGAGTTCATCGGTAAGGACGTCTCTTTCAAACTAACCGGTAACAATGCGGCAACCATTACACTGCATTACGTCCTCCCCGGGGAAGCCGCAACATTGCTGGAGAACGTAGCAGTTACTTCCGGAAGCAACAGTTACTCTTTTTCAGGAAACGGAACCGGAAACAACGGCACTACTTTCGCTTACAGAGGGAATGTTGAAAAAGGCAAGATGACATTCGATCTGACCGATGTAAAAATCGCATCGAACCAACTGACTTCAAATGGGACATGGTATCCGGTGCAAGGTGGGGAATCTATTGAAACAGACCCTGTTTTGGGAGAATATACTTTGATGCGCCATGCCTTTCATATGGTAACTGACAATGCTCTTCTGGGACAGGTAGTTCCCATACTGGAGCCTATTGCAGGAAACCTGATCTGCTGGTTTATCAATGAAGTCTCTTTCAATCCGGATGGCAATATCACAGCCCGCTACGCCACCATGCCGGAAGGCAAAGCTATTGGAGATTTGATAAGCATTCCCCCGGACAGAAAAGACAGCGAATGGCTCACTTCGCCGATCAATCTGGCTTCTTATTATGTAAAAGACGACTCGGAACTTTATATAGTCCCCAACATCGATATGATTCTTTACCAGATTCAACAGAATAAGACTAAGGCAGACGGCGGCCTCGACGCTTCCGTTATCGCAGCCATTTACCAGCAGCTTAATAAATGGAGTACTACCGGTATCCGGATGAATATCCGCAAAAATTCGGAAGCCCCTTACAGCAGCATGGGCGGACAAATCGCTTATAAGGGAGATATATTCCTATATCTGGATAAAGATGAAATTGCAGCTTTCCTTCCGCTGTTACCCTTAATAAAAGATCTTCTGCCGGAAGAAATAATTGGCGGACCAATGGGACCGATGATAACATCTTTGCTTGAAATGCTTGCCAGTAGCCTGCAACAAACAAAAACACTGGAACTAGGCATGATGCTAAGCAAACAAAAGGAGATACAATAATAAATAAAGAGTACAGACATGAAAAAATATACAATACTATTTTTACTTGCCTTCCTGACCGGTCCTGCTTTCGGACAGATCATGAAAGGATTCGTATATGACAAGGAGACCAATGAGCCATTGGCAGGAGTCAATATTACCTATAAAAGGATCACGGGAGAAACAAACGGTACAATTTCCGAAGCAGACGGTTCTTATCAGATCAACCTTCCGGAAGGGGGTGTCGACCTGCTGTTCAGTTACATCGGTTATGAGAACGAACAGGTCCCGGTAGTAATCAACCGGAATGAAACGAAGACAAGAAATATATTCATGCAGGTAAAAGCCAACCTGTTGGGAGATGTGGTAGTCAGTGCCGGACGTTTTGAACAAAAACTAAGCAATGTCACCGTCTCCATGGATTTACTGAAGGCCGAAGATATTACCAAGCAAGCGCCAACCGACCTGAGTGCCACACTGAATACAATGCCGGGAGTCGATATCAACGACAAACAGCCTTCTATCCGTGGCGGTAACGGCTGGACCTACGGCGTCGGTTCACGAAGCCTTGTGCTGATCGACGGAATGAGTGCGCTTACTTCGGGTACAGGAATCATTAACTGGAATATCGTTCCGCTGGAAAATATCGAACAAGTGGAAGTTATGAAAGGGGCCTCTTCCGTGCTGTACGGTTCGTCTGCCCTGAACGGTGTAATCAACATCCGGACCAAACGGCCAAGCCTGACACCGGTAACGACCTTGCGTGCTTATTTAGGTATTTACGGCGATCCCGACAACGAGGAATACCGGTGGAGCGACAAATCTTTTTGGAAAGAAGGTAAATATGAGGTAGAGCCATTCCTGCGTAAAAACGTATTCTCCGGTATCCGCAACCCGATTTATGAAGGGATAGACTTCTCACATGCCCGCCGCATCGGAAACTTCGACGTATCGGCCGGACTGAATATGTTTACCGACGAAGGATATAAAAAACAAGGTTACAACAAACGGTTTCGTGCCGGCGGTAACCTGACTTACCATCAGCCGATGAAAGACGGCAATTTGCTGAACTATGGTTTCAACGTAAACTTCATGAGTGACAAATATGCCGATTTCTTCCTCTGGCGTTCGCCGAAAGATGTTTATGAACCGTCTCCCATTGCCAATATGGGACGCGAAGCAAATACTTTCTACATCGACCCGTTCTTTAATTTTACAAACCCGAATAATAATACCTCCCACAAGGTAAAGGCTCGCTTCTATTACCGCGGTGACAATATTGCAGACGGCTCGAACAGCGGGAAGTCGATCACGGACATTTTGGGAAATATGGGTACTGATGTCAATGCCATTACCGGTATTGTGCAAAACGTACAAAACGGCGATTACAGCATGCTCTATCCAATCATCCAGCCGGCTTTGCAAGGCGACCTTAACGGACTGGTAAACGGAACAACCAATCTGCTGGGAAGTATTTTCCCGACAGCGACTACAGCCGATTACTGTGACCTGCTTTCATGGGTGATGAAACGTGGTATTCCTAGCAGTACCTCCGACCTGATCCCTTGGTTGTCCAATGCGATCAACCCGAAAGCTGACCCGGTAACCATCGACAAGAATTATACGTATTATCTGGATTACCAGTTCAACAAAAAATGGGACAACGGTACACAGATCACAGCCGGAGCCACTTACGAACATATGCGAAGCACCTCTGTAACGACAGGCAATCACGATAGCGACAATGCAGCCCTGTTCTTCCAGTATGACCAACGCTTTTTCGACCGTCTGAGCGTGTCTGCCGGTATGCGTGCCGAATATTATCGTGTGGATGATTTTCTTCGTGAAGCCGACACAAAGATATTCGGAGCTAAAGTACCTGTCAAACCTATCTTCCGTGCAGGTTTGAATTACCAACTGGCTGATTACAGCTTTATCCGGGCCAGTTTCGGACAAGGCTATCGTTATCCTTCTCTGACCGAGAAATATGCCCGCAAGGATATCGGTGGAGTCGGTGTATTCCCGAACAATGAAGTAAAGGCAGAAAAAGGGGTAAATGCAGAACTGGGTTTCAAACAAGGATATAAATTCGGTAATCTGATGGGATTCTTCGATGTGGCCGGTTTCTATACGCAATATACGGACATGATCGAATTCCGTTTCGGCTTCTTCGACCCCAACTCTTATGCCTATGCCAACAGTACACAGGAAATCCTGGGTATCATCGTCAAAGGTCAGATGCCGGGTATCGGTGCACAATTCTACAATGTTTCCAAAGCACGCATCTATGGGGCAGAGATAAGTACAAACGGTTTCTACAACTTCAATCCCGACACCAAGTTATCTTATAACCTGGGATATGTTTTCATCGAACCCGAGGATATCGATTACAAGGAAAAGAATGAAATCGAAGCACAATATAACGACCCTCTCCGTGCCAAGGAAAAATCCAACGACTCCAAATATCTGAAATATCGTCAGAAACACACGGTGAAAGGTGTGCTTGATCTCCAGTGGAAACGCCTGAACCTGGGTATGAATGTGACTTGGAAAAGTAAGATGCTGGCAGTCGATTATCTGATGGTAGACGAGCGCGAAAAAGAACAGCCGGATGCCATGGAGTATATCCGTCAGCTGCTGTATGGAAATATCGGCGGAGAAACGCTTAATACATACTGGAAAGAAAAGAATACGGACTATTGTGTAGTCGACCTGCGTGCCGGCGTAAAGATAACGAAAGACGTATCATTCCAGTTTATGATCAACAATCTCTTTAATAAAGAATATTGCACACGCCCGATGCTGGTATCGGCACCACGCACTTATGTGATGCAATTGAACATGACATTCTGATTAAACCACTTAATAGATGAAAAGCCCTGCCGGATCAAGAAATTACCGGTAGGGCTTAATTTTTTATACCTTTTTCTTACTATTTCAATAAGTCATCAATCACATGCGGATAATGAGCATATTCCAATGCATGCACTTTAGTAGCCACTTCTTCAGGGGTATCGGCAGGCAACACCTCACATTTAGCCTGGAAAATGATATCACCTTCATCGTAATTCTCATTTATATAATGTATCGTTATGCCTGACTCTTTCTCGCCGGCAGCAACGACAGCCTCATGCACATGCATCCCATACATTCCCTTTCCGCCATGTTTAGGTAACAGAGCCGGATGAATATTGATGATTTTACCCGGATAAGCTGTCAGTAACGCATCTGAAATCTTATTCATAAAACCAGCCAGAACAATCAAATCGATCTGATATTCCGCCAGTTTCGCCAAAATGGGGGTTCCTTCCACAAATTCGTCGCGGGAAAACACAAAAGACGGAATTCCCAGATTATTGACGCGTGCATGAACGCCCACATTCTTATTATTGGACAAAACAACCGCGACTTTAACGGTTTCACTTTTAGAGAAGTACCGGGCGATATTTTCCGCGTTTGTACCCGAACCGGAGGCAAAAATTGCTACGTTTTTCATATTTTCCTATGTTTTAGTGCACACGAAAAGAAAAAATGTGCAGTTTTCCGCATTTTTAGTGCATTAAATTTGTTTTGTAACATAAAAAATTCTTTTCTTTGCACTGCAAATTTAAAAAGTATATTCGTATTTATTAATCTAAATTGAAAAAGTTATGTCTGAAGTTGCATCTAGAGTAAAGGCTATCATCGTTGACAAATTAAGTGTTGAAGAAACAGAAGTTACAAACGAAGCGAGCTTTACTAATGATTTAGGAGCAGACTCTCTTGACACTGTAGAATTGATTATGGAATTCGAAAAAGAATTCGGTATCTCAATTCCTGATGATCAGGCAGAAAAGATTACAACAGTAGGCGATGCAGTCGCTTATATCGAAGCTAACGCGAAGTAATCAATCCTTTTAATTAAAGGTATGGAATTAAAAAGAGTTGTAGTAACAGGTCTTGGAGCCATTACTCCTCTTGGTAATACCCTCGCAGAAACCTGGGAGGGCCTTATCAACGGGAAGAGTGGAGCGGGACCTATTACTCATTTTGATGCATCAAAATTTAAAACGCACTTTGCCTGCGAAGTTAAAGGTTTTGATCCCTTAGAGGTGATGGACCGTAAGGAAGCTCGCAAATGCGACCGCTATAGTTTATTGGCTATCAGCGCAGCCAAACAGGCTGTTGCAGATGCAGCTATGGACTTGGAGAATGAGAATAAAGATCGTATCGGTGTTATTTTCGCTGCCGGAATCGGTGGTATCAGGACTTTTGAAGAAGAAGTTGCCGGTTATGAAAAAACAAAAGACACCATCGGTCCGAAATTCAACCCGTTCTTCATTCCTAAAATGATTGCAGATATTGCAGCAGGACATATTTCAATGATGTACGGTTTCCGTGGTCCGAACTTTGCGACTGTTTCAGCATGTGCATCTTCAACCAATGCTATTGCCGATGCTTTCAATTACATTCGCTTAGGAAAAGCAAATGCAATTGTTACAGGTGGTGCAGAAGCTGCTATTGCGGCTCCCGGTCTTGGCGGTTTTAATGCGATGAACGCCCTTTCAACCCGAAACGAATCACCGGAAACAGCTTCGCGCCCATTCAGCGCAAGTCGTGACGGATTTGTAATGGGTGAAGGTGCAGCCTGTCTGATTCTTGAAGAGATGGAACATGCATTGGCCAGAGGCGCTAAGATCTATGGTGAAATTGTTGGTGCAGGTATGTCGGCAGACGCTTACCACCTGACAGCTTCTCATCCGGAAGGTCTGGGTGCAAAACTGGTGATGAAGAATGCTCTTGAAGACGCAGAGATGAAACCGGAAGAGATAGACTATATCAATGTTCACGGCACTTCTACCCCGGTAGGAGACATCTCGGAAGCGAAAGCTATTCTGGATGTATTCGGCGAACATGCCTATAAGCTGAACATCAGTTCAACGAAGTCTATGACTGGACACTTACTGGGTGCAGCCGGAGCATTGGAAGCAATTGCTTGTATTATGGCTGTTAATGAAGATATTGTTCCTCCGACTATCAATCATGAAGAAGGAGACAATGATCCTGAAATCGATTACAATCTGAACTTCACGTTCAATAAAGCACAAAAAAGAACGGTTAACGCAGCACTGTCCAATACCTTCGGGTTCGGTGGCCACAATGCCAGCATGATTGTAAAAAAATTTGTAAAGTAAAGTGTTTACACAATTATACAAAAAGATAAGGCTCCTCAAACATAAGAATAAGGAGCCTTATTCTTCTTTATATAAAATACTGGGATTTTACCCCGATAACATCCACGTTTACGAACAGGCTTTCCTGCACAAATCTTCCTCTGTGGAAGCCAGCGATGGAAAATGGCTGAACAACGAACGACTGGAGTTCTTGGGTGATGCCGTATTGGATGCCGTCGTGGCAGACATTGTATACAAACATTTTCAAAATAAACGGGAAGGTTTCCTGACTAATACCCGTTCCAAAATCGTTCAACGCGAAACACTCAATCGCGTAGCCGTTGAACTGGGACTCGACAAAATGGTTGTCTACTCAGCCAAACTGAGTTCTCACAATAATCATATGTATGGCAATGCATTGGAAGCACTGATCGGAGCAATCTATCTGGATCAGGGATACCGTATGTGTTATCATTTTGTAGAAGATGTAATCATCAATAAATACATCGACCTGGATAATATCGCCCGTAAAGAAGTAAACTTCAAATCCAGTCTGATAGAATGGAGCCAGAAAAACAAACTGGAAATTACATTCGAATTGATAGAATCGTTCACCGACAATGACGGTAATCCGGTCTTCCAAACGGGCGTCACACTGGCCGACACACAAATAGGCGTCGGTATCGGTTATTCCAAAAAAGAGTCACAGCAGAACGCTGCTAAGATGGCAATCAAGAAATTGCGTACGGATAAAGTATTCCAGCAATTCATTTCCGAACTGAAAAAGAAACAGACCGGCGAAACAACTGCCGAACATGAGTTTGAAGATCTTCCGGAGGAAGATTCGGCAACGGAGCAGGAACAGGCTCCGGTCAAGCAAGTGACCAATAACAGCCCGCAGTGTATCGATGCCACAATCAATGAAGAAGTTCGGTAATTAATTACTTACCGAACGAAATCCCCATTCTTTCTCCCTGAACGATCAGGTCGTGCTCCGGAGTGACCAGTTTTAATTTACCAGCCACTTCCGACAAGGCTATCGATTCCACATTATTTCCTTTCATGCAGACCATACGCCCGAATTGACGGTTGGCAATCAATTCCGTCGCATGTCCTCCCAGGCGGGTAGCCAGGTTACGGTCGAAAGGGGAAGGATTACCGCCACGCTGGATATATCCCAGCACCGTATCACGAGATTCTATTCCGGTTGCCGCCTCAATTGCACGGGTGATATAATCGGAAGGACGCTTCTTATCGGGCGTTTCCACTCCTTCGGCAACAACAACAATCGAATAGGGTTTGCCACGATGGGCACGGTCGAGAATCGTCTGGTTTACTTTGTCCATATCATATCCCAGTTCGGGAAGCAGTATCACATCCGCTCCTCCCGCCATTCCGGCATAAAGAGCAATCCATCCGGCATGATGCCCCATAACTTCCACTACCATAACCCGTTTATGCGAACTGGCAGTAGAATGCAAACGATCGATCGCATCCGTCGCAATATTGACAGCCGTATCGAAACCGAACGTTATATCCGTTCCCCATACATCATTATCGATTGTTTTAGGAACGCCAATAATATTCAGACCAAGGGCAGAAAGCATTCCGGCTGTCTTCTGTGTACCGTTTCCACCGATACAGACCAAACAGTCTAATCCTAATTCTTCATAATTCTGTATAATAACCTGAGGTTTTTCACTTTCACCGGAGGCAAGTAATTTACGGAATGGTTTCTCGCGGGAAGTACCCAGGATCGTTCCGCCCAGGTTCAGGATACCGGAAAGACTACGTTCGTCGAACGATTGAATATCTTTATTCAACAAGCCAACAAAACCACTATGAATTCCGACCACTTCCATACCATAATGCATTATGGCAGTTTTACCGACACCACGAATCGTTGCGTTTATACCGGGACAATCACCTCCCGAAGAAAGGATACCTATTTTCATTGTTTTGTTAATTATGTATACGACAAAGATATAAATAAAAAGAGAATGCCTACATTTGCAACCGATACAAATAAAAAGAGCATGGATATTTTAACAAATACAATATCACTACTCTTCCGCCCCCGTCAAAAGGAGATAGAAAAATATGGGCAGGAGACCGACCGGCTGCAACGCAAACAGCTACGGTCGTTATTATCGGCAGCCCGCAACACGGAATGGGGGTTGAAATATGATTATAAAAGTATCAAAAGATATGAAGATTTCTGCCAGCGTGTCCCGTTGCAGATATATGACGACATAAAGCCTTACGTCACACGGATGATTAATGGAGAAAGGAACATACTCTGGCCTTCGGCAGTCAAGTGGTACGCCAAAAGCAGCGGCACCACGAACGACAAGAGTAAATTCCTTCCCGTCACTCCGGAAATATTGCAGGGCTGTCACTACAAAGGTGGTTTCGACACGGTTGCCCTCTATCTGAGAAATAATCCGGAAAGTCATTTTTTCTCCAAAAAAGGATTGATTCTCGGCGGTAGCCACAGTCCTTCTCCTCTAAATCAAAAATCCCATTGCGGCGACCTGTCCGCTGTTCTGCTACAGAACCTGAATCCGCTGGTCAACCTGATGCGTGTTCCGGCTAAACGGATCATTCTGATGGATGAATGGGAAAGCAAAATAAAAGCGATCGTAGACAGTACGTGGAATAAGGATGTAAACAGTCTTTCCGGTGTTCCTTCATGGATGCTGGTATTAATCAAGTCTGTTCTGAAAAAGACCGGACGGAACTATCTGACCGAAGTCTGGCCCAATATGGAAGTATTTTTCCATGGAGGTATCAGCTTCGAACCTTACCGGGAACAATATAAAGCCCTCATTCCTTCGGACAAGATGCATTATATGGAAACGTACAATGCTTCAGAAGGATTTTTCGGCATACAGGATGATCCGGCGGATCAGAGTTTGCTGTTGATGCAAGATTACGGTGTATTCTACGAGTTTATCCCTATGTCGGAAGTCGGTATGCCCAATCCGACCATTCTGCCGCTGGAAGCAGTGGAGACAGGAAAAAACTACGCGATGGTCATCACGACCTCCGGCGGACTATGGCGTTATCAGATTGGAGATACGGTGCGTTTTACCTCTCTTTTCCCGCATAAATTCGTCATTTCGGGAAGAACTAAGCATTATATCAATGCTTTCGGAGAGGAGTTGATGGTAGATAATGCCGACAAAGCGATCAGTAAGGTCAGCCGGCAGACCGGAGCTATCGTCAAAGAATATACAGCAGCCCCTCTTTTTATGCTCGACAAGGCGAAAGGCCGTCATCAATGGTTTATCGAATTTGAAAAGATGCCTCCTTCCATGGAAGAGTTCGCTTCATTACTGGATAAAACATTACAGGAATTAAACTCGGACTATGAGGCCAAACGTTACAAGGAAATATCTCTTCAACCGCTGGAAATCACAATCGCTCATGAAGGTGCCTTCTACGAATGGCTCAAAGAAAAAGGTAAATTAGGCGGCCAGCACAAAATTCCACGCCTCAGCAACGACCGGACACATATTGAACAATTACTGGCTATCAATAAGCAGTTATCCTGATTATCAAAACGAATAAGAGAAATAAACTCCTCCTCCCTGCTCATTAAAGGTCGGAGCAATCACCATATTTTGAGCTGCTTTGCGGTTTATCTTACGGGCAATGGCGTTACGAATAGGGAAATAGGTGAGATAAGCCAGTTCGACGGACAAAATACCGAATCCGGCCCCAGCGACGACATCGGCTACCCAATGCCGGTTATTATATAATCTGGAACCCGCAACAAAAAGGGCCAGGGCATATCCTGAATAAGCCAATACAGGACTGCTATCCTTAAACTCCTTATAGGCCATATGCGCCCCTAAAAAAGCATTCGCCGTATGTCCGGAAGGAAAAGAATAAGGGCCTCCGTCCGGGCGTATTTCTTTTACCGTATATTTTAAGGTGCGTGTCATAACGGCATTCATCCCTTCCGCCAGAGTGACAAGGAAAAGCTGATCCACCCAGTTATGCTTTTCTTTCCCCATCAGGTCGCAGACAAATACCCAACCCAGCATCCCCCACTCCATATAATCATCGAGATGAATTTTCTTCACATCGCTTTTCCGCGAAAAAAGATGAAAATCATTCATACCGTCAATAGCCGTACCCACTGCCCCGACTGTAATCAGCGAAGCCGGAAGTATCAGATGTTTCGCATTGAATTTGTACTCGATAACAGGCATCTTCTGTTTTAAACTGTCAGACAACACTGTTTCATTCTGCGCACAGAGAGGCGACAAATATGCTATTATCAGAAAAATTACAGTAAAAAGAGCTGTTCTCATTCCTTGCAGGCTTTATCTTTTATTCAAGCCACAAAGGAACAAAAAATAACTTATCTTTGTTTCTTATAGTGTAACGATATCCGTTTATAAACAAATTAAAAACATTCATTCTGATGAAAAGAACAAACAACGGGCCTATCCTATCCGCCCTTATCCTTTGCACAGGCCTTCTTTTTTCCTGTGGACAACAGAAAGCGAAACAAGAATCCCTGGCTGAAAACGAAGCTAACGAAATGGTTGGAAATGATAAAGATGAACACGGTTGCATTGCTTCTGCCGGTTATACCTGGTCGGAAGTGCAACAAAATTGCATCCGCCTTTTTGAATCGGGAATACGACTGGAAGCCACCGATGGTAAATCATCCGCTTATATCGTTTTCAGCCCGGACTCATTAAAGGCTGAGTTATTTTTCTCAAACGGTACACCGAATGAAATACTCGACCGCCGCTCACTTCCCGCCGGCGGTTATGCCTGGAATATAGAAGACGATGACACTAAGAATATACGTCTCGAAGATGGTATATGGACAATCAGCCAGCGCCAAAAAGAAATATACCGGCAAGACAAGGCGGAAAGCGATGACTCCCTGGGTAAAATGCAAACGCTCACTTATGAAGGTGAGTTGCCTTGCGCCGACTGTCCGGGCATCCGTTACGACCTGACAATCCGTAGTCGTGAACATAGCGGCAATGGTACATTCTCTCTTTCACAGACTTACCTGGAAGCCGAAGACGGTAAAGATGCAACATTCGTCACTACCGGCAAACGGCTTACATTACGTGGAATACCCGGAGACGACAATGCCACCGTCTGGCAGTTAATTTCCGATAATGGCGATGAAACGATGAATTTCCTTTGCGAGAATGATTCTACAATCACTTTGATTGGAGATGATTTCAAAAAAGCAGAATCCGGACTGAACTATAGTTTAAAACGAATAAAGTAGTAATTCTCCCGTACGCACTAAAAGTTGTGAATTTCATCGGGTTTTAATATATTCTATTCTATTTTTTTAATCAGAGAGAAATATATTCAGTAACTTTGCCGACCGGTCAACCTCCGAAATTTATAGGCTATGGCGAATGATGAAAACTCTCTGACAGGCATGAAGCAGTTCCTGGAACTCCTTCCTGATACAGTTTTAATAGTTAATAAAGAAGGTTTTATTGAAGACCTGCTTAATTATCAGCCCGAAATATCTTTGTTCCTTACGCCTCAACAGCAAAAAGGGCAAACTATCCGGGAGCTGTTCTGCTACAAGAATTTAAGAGGTGATTCCGGAAATGAACTCCTGAATGCATTTCTGGATACGATGGAAACGCGTAAATCGAATATAATTCATTACGAAGTTGAAAATGAAGGTCATATTGGTTATGCCGAAGGATATATAATTCCTTTCGAAGATTATACTTTCGGCATATTCCGAAACATGACCAAACGGGTAGAAGCCCAGCTAGAGACTATCAATGAAAAGAACAAACTGACAATGGCCTTAAAAGCCGGAAACCTGTCGGTATGGTCTTATCTCCCCGAAAGCGATTCCTTCGATTTATCTGATGAAAATACGGTGCCACAGCCGGGAATGAAACTATGGGATGTCACCAAACAACTGGTTCCCGAGGACAGAGAACGTCATGTCAAACTGGTCACTGACATTGTTGAAGAGAAACACGAACAAAGCATCGAACAATTCCGCCTGTTAACACCGGAAGGAGAAATACGCTGGTATGAGATTTATTCAATGGGCATACGTGGAGAGAACGGGAAGATAGACCGTCTAATCGGTACCCAAAAAGATATCACAGACCAGAAAAATAAGGTACAGGAACTGATAGAGAATCGTCAGCAGCGTGATTTACTCCTGCAAATCACAAATATGATTATCTGGGAATATGATAATCAGACCGGCATATTTTCTTCTGCCGGAGAATCCGTATTTTTCAATCAGGATACGACAACAAGAGATATTTATAAAGCAATTGCCCCCGAACATCAGGAAACCTATTTAAAAGCATTCGACGACATTCTGAATAAACGTTCCGAATTTTTAAATATTCAATTCTGCATAAAAGATCTTAACAGTTCATACCGATGGGTCAGGCTGATCGCCAAAGTATCCAAATATGATAAGAATGGAAATGTTCATAAATTGATCGGGACACGCGAAGATATAACGGAAGAGATAGAGCGGGAACAAAAGCTGCGCAACTATATACAACGTAGCGAACTGGCAATCCAGGCCGCTAATATTATCCAATGGGATCTGGATATCAAGACACAGGAATATACCCGGCTGTATCCTGATCCGGTCGCTCCCGGAAACTTCATCCGGGGATCATTCAATTTCACGGTTCACCCGGACGACCGTCTTATTTTACAACAGGAACAGGATAAACGTATCCGCGAATGTAAAGGATACAGCAACCTGCATTTACGGATCATGCTGGACGGAGACACGGATTACCGCTGGACAAATACCTTCTCCGTTCCGCTCGAATATTATCCTGACGGAAGTATTAAAAGCGTAACGGGTCTTCTGATCGATATCACACATATTGAAAAAGTAGAAGAAGGCAACCGGATGAAAATGGCTTTCCTTGCTAATATGAGCCATGAAATACGGACACCGTTGAATGCCATTGTCGGCTTCTCCCAGCTTCTCGCCCAGACAGATGATCATGAGGATAAAGATGAATTTATCCGGATTATCGAAGAAAACAACGATTTGTTACTACAGATTATCAACGACATACTCGACATATCCAAAATCGATGCGGGGAAAATGACCTTTAACTACAGTGATTTTGATATTACAGAAGTCATTGCTGATTTGAAGCAGGTCTATGATTCGCACTTACCATCACAGGTAAAACTTATCTGTAACCTGCCTTATAAAAGGTACATTATCCATTCCGAAAAGAACAGGCTGATACAGGTAATCACCAACTTACTGAACAATGCAGCCAAATTCACCTCGGAAGGCTCGATTACAATCGGTTATGAAGTCATTCCAAACGGATTATCTTTCTATGTTTCCGATACAGGAAAAGGGATAGACAAAGAGAATTTAAACCATGTATTTGAACGGTTCGCCAAATTCGACAAGTTCGTTCCCGGAACCGGACTCGGCTTATCTATCTGCCAAATGATTGTCAACAAGCTGGGCGGAGAAATGTCTGTTGAATCGGAATTAGGGAAAGGAAGTACGTTCCGGTTTACAATAGCATGTGATATAAAATCATCAGACCTTCTCAAAAAATAGATTTTGAAAAGGTCTGACAATGCTATTCAAAAGGCAGATTAATTCTCTACCTTCACATCGCGCTTCTCGTCGAAGCCGCCGTCAAACTGATTATCCTTGATTTCTGAGTGAATCACACGCTGGAAGAAGAAACGGTGTTTGTTCCAATGGAAAGCCGGATATTGATTATTCTGTTTGATTGTGTTGTTACGAAAAATCAGACCGTCTACCGATTTAGCATACAGGATCGGAGCATCGAATGTTTCAAACTCGTTATTTTCAATGACGATATTGCTATGGAAATACTTTTTCTGGTCTTTCAGGTCGGGTATTTCCGGATAGATGGAAATAACGGCATTCGTGAACTGGAACATATTCGTCAATGAATTGATGAATTTATTGTTACGAATCTCCACATCATGGCAGGCACCGGTCTCAAACCAACCATTACAGTCACCACAGAGCAGAATGGCCGTACCGGATGTATGGTCGAACACATTCTTTTCAACAATCGTTTTCTTCGGCGTGCTGAACAGGGAACCACGGGCACGGTTATTACGGATTACGTTGTCTGCAAAATAAACTTCAGGAGTCCACTCCAAATTCTCGACACCGAATGTTCCTTTCTCACTGATAGCCGGATCGACCGGTTTCTCAAAAACAATCTCAAACACTTTAGCTCCGTGGGCACTTGGCTTATCCAACGCTTTGATGGCTGTAACCTTATTCGGGTCGCCGATTATCTCCATTGTTTTTGAGTCGATAAACTGTACGGCATTCCCAGGGAATCCCCATTCAAAGCCATAGCTTTGCGGATGCATATATTCACCTACCAGCGTTTTATCATCTACACGTTTCTGGATTTTCAGATAAGTTCCGTGTACATTGATGGCGTCGTCCATCATACCTTCGTACAAGCCGCCTACAGAAACGATTTTTCCTTTACAACCGGAGAAATGAGTGGCATCTGCCTGCGTCGTGAAGTAACGGGGATCGTTATCACCACGAAGACATACGGAGAATTTATCCAGTGTGATATTCTCACTCATCTGCGCCAGTAATCCCATACCTTCCGCATAATGAACCCGGATGTTTTCAAGTGTTGTATTCGTATCATAAGAAACAAAGATACCCGGTGTCGGACGTCCCCAGCCGCGCATGGCAACAACTGTTCCCGGAATCAGTTTCTTGTTATTCCATTTAGTTGATTTAAGCACGCGGGGAGAAACTTCCGATACGCCTTTAGAACCTACAGCAATATCGCTGGTTGTATAAACGAGGCGTTTGGTATCTCCTTCAAAAGCGATGCCCCAGGCCGGAGCATGCTCCCAACCTTCACCTTTGGCATAAAATACACTGTCACGAATTTCATATTCCACCCAGGGAGCCACCTCATAGGTAATGGCACCGGCAACCGTATCGTTCTCCAATATCTTTACCTGGCTGATATGCGGATTCTCAAAGTCGATACTAAAATTCTTCAAGGTACAGTTTTCCGAATTAATCAATGAAACAGGTAACATACGGCCATGAAAAATCAATTCCGAACCTTGTGCATCGAAAATGATATTCTTCATGTTCTCAAAAGGCAATCCCACCAGCTTCGGATTATCCTGGTCGTGGTTGGAGATAAAATACTCCTTTTGCGCTGCACCTTCGGGATAGAAATCATAGCGACCTTTAGGGAGTACGATTGTTATCGTATCATCACCTGTATGGGAAGCGGCTATCTGTTCCAAAGCCTTCGCCATCAAAGGGGAAGCATTATCTTTCTTGTCGGGAGTCAGGCCAAAGTCCGACAAGTCATACTGATTCTTTGTCTGGGAGCAGGAACAGAGCATGGCCAGACAGCATAAAATACCAATAAAAGTCCGAGAGTTTTTCATATTATTCATTTTCTAAACATTAACCCGACAAATATACGGATTCTTTGCAACTTTGTTGCACCTCATAACACCTACCTTTGTATCAGGAAAATAAATAAAACATGACAGATATGGGACATTGCAGTTGTAATCATTGCCATACGGAACGTAAAAGAAAAATTTCGCCTTATCTTCTTCCGGCAATTTCCTTCGGGATGCTACTGGGAGGAATTGCGATGCAGGTAGCGGAGGCCGGATTCTTCGACCCAACCGTCAGATTTATATGGTATGCACTCGCTTATCTGCCGGTCGGACTTCCGGTGATGAAAGAGGCGATTGAAAGTATTCGCGAAAAAGAAATATTCAGTGAATTCACGCTTATGTGTATCGCTACACTCGGCGCATTCTATATCGGGGAATACCCGGAAGGCGTGGCTGTTATGTTATTCTATTCCGTCGGTGAACTGTTTCAGGAAAATGCATTGTCGAAGGCCCGTAAAAATATCAGTGCGCTGCTCGACGTCCGGCCCGAAACAGCAGTTGTTATTCGTGATAACGAACGTGTCCCGTTAGCTCCGGCCGATGTAATTCCGGGAGAAATCATAGAGGTGAAAGCCGGAGAAAGAGTTCCTCTCGATGGTAAATTACTCAGCGGAGCCGCTTCCTTCAACACCGCAGCACTTACGGGAGAAAGCGTTCCGCGTACGATTAGTCCGAATGAAAATGTCTTGGCCGGAATGATTGTGACCGATAAGGTAATCCGGCTGGAAGTAACCAAACCATATAACCAAAGCGCCCTGGCACGTATTCTTGAACTGGTGCAGAATGCATCCGAACGGAAAGCGCCGGCCGAACTGTTTATCCGGAAATTTGCCCGCATTTATACACCAATCGTAACCGGACTGGCTTTTCTGATTGTCCTTATACCTTATCTTTATTCACTGGTACAGCCGGACTTCCTGTTCATCTTTAACGAATGGTTATACCGTGCGCTGGTATTTCTTGTTATCTCTTGCCCCTGTGCATTGGTTATCAGCATTCCACTGGGATATTTCGGAGGCATCGGAGCAGCTTCGCGGCAGGGAATCTTGTTTAAAGGAGGTAACTATCTCGACGCCATCACCAAGATAAATACGGTCGTATTCGACAAGACAGGTACGCTCACCAAAGGAGTCTTTGAAGTACGGAGCCTCTCTACGGAAAATAACATTCCTGAAAAAGAACTGCTCCGAGTCATTGCTTCCGTCGAAAGCCGGAGCAACCACCCTATTGCCAAAGCGATCCTGGCATACGCCCAAGAGCAGCAGGTAACAATCGACACAACCATCGATACGACCGAACTGGCAGGTTACGGATTAAAAGCAATAGTCGACGGGAAGGAAGTATTAGTAGGTAACCCCCGTCTGTTGGACTCGGAAGGTGTTTTGTTTCCTCCTAATGAAACAAGTGTTTCACCATATAGAAACAACTGTTTCATTAGGAGGAAACAGAATCCGGATACCGTGATTGTCTGTGCGATCGACCGGCAATACGCCGGTTACATCCTGCTTACCGATACGCCCAAAGAAGATGCAGTGGAAGCTATCAAACAATTAAAAGACTTAAATATTAATAACCTGGAAATATTATCAGGCGATAAACAAATTATTGTTTCTAAATTAGCTACACAATTGGGGATTCCCCGGGCCTACGGCGACCTACTGCCGGAAGGAAAGGTCGCCCACCTGGAAGCATTGAAGCAGGACAAAGCAAACAAAATCGCTTTCGTCGGCGACGGGATAAACGATGCGCCAGTCCTTGCATTAAGCGACATAGGCATTGCCATGGGAGGCCTCGGAAGCGATGCCGCCATCGAAACGGCCGACGTCGTAATACAGACCGACCAGCCCAGCAAAGTGGCAACGGCGATCCGCATCGGAAAGTTTACACGTACTATCGTGTGGCAAAACATAGCATTGGCCTTCGGTGTCAAACTGATTGTTCTGATGCTGGGAGCCGGAGGAATTGCTACCATGTGGGAAGCGGTTTTTGCCGATGTCGGTGTTGCTTTGCTGGCAATCCTCAATGCCGTACGAATATTAAAGACGACTAAAACAGATTGATATGGATGCTTATTTAGATATATTGAAACAAAGAGAAATCAGACCGACAGCCATCCGCCTGCTTATCCTGAAAGCGATGATGCGATTTGAAAGAGCTTTCAGCCTGCTCGATCTGGAGAATGAGTTGGACACGGTAGACAAATCGACCGTATCGAGGACTATCAACCTTTTCCTGGATCATCACCTTATCCATTGTATCGACGACGGTTCAGGTTCTTTGAAATATTCGGTTTGCGGTAACGGTTGCAATTGTTCCGTCAGTGAACTTCATGCGCATTTTTATTGTTTGAAATGCCACAGGACATTCTGCCTTCGGAATATTCCGGTACCGATGGTCGAATTACCCCGTAATTTTACGCTGGAAAGTATCAACTATGTATTAAAAGGTTGCTGCGAAGATTGCTCAAAATAGACAAAGGCATTATCTTTGCATTCTGTCTTCCTCAGTATTACGATGATACAGGCAAAGACAAAGCAACTTTTAAAGTATGAACAGATATGGAACATCCATTAAGTATTTACAACACGCTCACAAGAAAGAAGGAACAATTTATCCCGTTGCATGAACCCCACGTAGGCATGTATGTCTGTGGTCCGACGGTCTATGGCGATGCGCATCTGGGACACGCCCGCCCGGCTATCACATTCGACCTGTTGTTCCGTTATCTTACACATATAGGATACAAAGTACGTTATGTACGCAACATTACCGACGTAGGCCATCTGGAACACGATGCCGATGAAGGTGAAGACAAAATCGCCAAGAAAGCCCGTCTGGAACAGTTGGAGCCGATGGAAGTGGTGCAGTTCTACCTGAACCGTTACCACAAAGCGATGGAGGCCCTCAACGTGCTTCCTCCCAGCATCGAACCGCATGCTTCGGGCCATATCATCGAGCAAATCGAACTGGTAAAGAAGATTCTTGACAACGGATATGCTTATGAAAGCGAAGGTTCCGTTTATTTTGACGTAGAGAAATACAACAAAGACCATAATTACGGTATCCTTTCGGGCCGTAATATCGAAGATATGCTGAATACGACCCGTGCGCTGGACGGCCAGGACGAGAAGCATAACCCGATCGACTTCGCCCTCTGGAAATGTGCGCAACCCGAACATATCATGCGCTGGCCTTCTCCGTGGAGCGACGGTTTCCCCGGATGGCACTGCGAATGTACGGCGATGGGCAAGAAATACCTGGGACAACATTTCGATATCCACGGGGGTGGCATGGACCTGATCTTCCCGCACCATGAATGCGAGATTGCACAGGCTGTCGCTTCACAAGGGGATGATATGGTTCACTACTGGATGCATAACAATATGATTACCATCAACGGACAGAAGATGGGTAAATCGCTCGGTAACTTTATCACGCTGGATGAGTTCTTCACCGGCGACCACAAAATGCTGAGCCAGGCTTATTCGGCCATGACAATCCGCTTCTTCATCCTCCAGGCGCATTACCGCAGTACGGTAGATTTCAGCAACGAAGCCCTGCAAGCCGCAGAAAAAGGATTGAGCCGTCTGATGGATGCTTACAACCACCTGCAAAAGCTGACAGCTTCGGATGCCTCGACAGTAGATGTGAAAGACCTTCGCAAGAAATGTTATGACGCTTTAAATGACGACCTGAACTCTCCGATTGTCATCTCTCATCTGTTCGATGCCTCCCGCGCCATCAATTCCGTAAAGGATGGCAAAGCGACTATCTCGGCTGAAGACCTGAAAGAGTTGAAAGAAGTATTCCACACTTTCGTATTCGATATCCTGGGAATGAAAGACGAAGCATCTGCCGGAGGTGACAATTATGAGACATTCGGTAAAGCTGTAGACCTCTTGCTGACTATCCGCCAACAGGCAAAAGCCAATAAGGATTGGGCTACTTCCGACAAGATTCGTAACGAACTGACTGCTATGGGATTCGAGATTAAGGATACCAAAGACGGAGCAGAATGGAAGCTAAGTAAATAATCAATCAATCGGTCAATGTGCCAATATGCCAATCGGAATATACTTTATTGGCACATTGGCATATTTTCAAATTAGCATATTATCGTAATGACAATAAACGAATTTCTTCAAGGCGACAAATTTGCCTTATTTGCCGGGGTAGAATTACTGGAAACGGGCAATGGTTATGCCAAAGCCCGTATGGAGATAAAACCGATGCACCTGAACGGTGGCGGTGTCTGCCAGGGAGGTGCCATCTTTACGCTGGCCGACCTGGCGTTTGCGGCAGCTACCAACAGTCATGCCCGGCTGACATTGTCCATCACTTCCAATATCAACTTCTTCAAAGCCGAAAGCAAAGGATTCCTATATGCTGAAGCACGGGAAGTATTCAGCCATAAACGGCTTGCCAACTGCGAAGTAAATATCACGAATGAAGCCGGAGAACTGATTGCAACGTTCAGCGGCTCCGGATACAGGAAAGACACGGAACTTCCGTTTGCACCGATAGAATAAAACGAAATGTCAATCGACAAACAGGTATAAAATACATTATCTACCTGAATAGTAGATGTGAAACAATGTGCCAATATGAGGAATGCTATTTCCATTGGCATATTGGCACATTACCTCATTGGCACATTATTTTACTCGTACCGCAACGACCGGGCAGGTTTGCTAAGGATTGTTTTAGCAGTCTGCCAGCCTATGGTCAACAGGGAAATCACACACAACAAAATCACCGGAACCAGGAAGAACCAGGCTTTCCAGTCGGTGCGGAACGAATAATTGCTCAGCCAGCCGTCCATGACCCACCAGGAGAGAGGAAGAGCTATCACTATCGCAATGCCGATCAGGACAAAGAACTCACGTCCCAGTTCATAGAACAGCTGTATTTTGGAAGCACCCAAGACTTTACGTATACCCATTTCACGAACACGGGTCGAACAGGAGAACATCACCAGCACCCAAAGTCCCATGCAGGAAATGAAAATCGCCAGTATCGCAAAGAGAGCTACAATCAACCCGAACACCTCATCCTGCCGGTATTGCTGGTCGAAGAACTGGTCGAGGAAGAAATAATCATAGCTGGAATCCGGGAAATAACGGTTCCAGACCGTCTCCGCCTGCTTCACCAACTCACGAGGATTGGCATTCTCCATCACCACGGAGATATAACGCTGCTTCATCCAGCTCAGTTTGTCGTGAAGGGCGAACAGGATAGGTGTATAGCCTTTATTCAGGGACTGCTGATGATAATCTTTCACCACACCGATAATCTTCATCGGCTGGTCTACCGTCTCCACGGAAAGACGTTCGCCAATCGCGGCATCGGGCGAGGCAAAGCCCAATGTACGGACGGCTGCCTCATTCAGGACGATATTATATACATCACCACCGAAATCCTCCCCGAAACCACGGCCGGCAACAAACTTCAGGTCGTAGGCATCCAGATAATAGTAATCGCAACTGAGCATTTCCAGTAGGCGGGTTTGCTTCGTGGCATCACTCAAACGGACAATAGACAGGAAATCTGCCACCTCCGTCCCGGGAACGGCACCGGAAACCGTCACATTCTTCACGGAAGGCAATGCCTTCAACTCCCTTTTCATCGCTGTCAGCTTCGTAGACAGTTCCTCGCAATGCGCCGGAAATTTCAACACCAACGTCTGGTCCACACGGACACCCAACGAGGCCTGACGCATAAACTGCAACTGTGCATACACGATCAGCGTCCCGCAGAGCAAAGCCATCGACGCCGTATATTGCAAAACGACCAGCACCTTACGGGTCGTCGCCGCATTCTTCGTATGCGTGAATTTCCCTTTCAGCATCCGGATTGGCTTAATGCCGGACAAAATCGTCGCCGGATAGAAACCGGACAGGAACACGCCCAGGGCGAAAATCAGCAACAGCATCCACCCCAACGAGGTCGTCACCCACACGGAAAATCCCAGGTCACGCCCGGTCAGGTTGTTAAAAGCAGGCATCAACGCCTCCATCAACCCGATAGCCAAGATAAAGGCAATCCCGTTCGTTATCAACGATTCGAACAGGAACTGCGCCACGATTTGCCGGCGGCTCGCCCCCGAAGCCCTTCGAATGCCGATCTCTTTGGCCCGTTCCATCGAGCGGGCAACCGTCATATTGATATAATTGATCCAGGCAATGCACAGGATAGCCAACGCCGTACATATCAGCACCAGCATGGAAGAACTGTTCCCCTTCGTCTCCGGCTCATACGCCTTCTGCGGATTCAGGTGGATATCGCGCAGGTTGGTCAATTCGATTGCCCAGGTCTTATTCTTCAGCGCCTCTTCCGTCTTATATTTCTCCGCCATTGCGGGGAAGGCTTCTTCCACCTGTTTCTTCAGGGCAGGCGACTTCAAGAGGACGTATGAGTACACTTCGTGGCGATACCAGTATTCATCCATCCATTTCGGAAGAGTTTCGTAGGAGATCATCATGCTGTAACGCACATGCGAGTTGACGGGCATATCTTTCATGATGCCGGTCACTTCGCACGCCTCTTCGCCGATATTGCTGCGGAAAATCAGTATCTTCCCAATCGGGTCGGCCCCTTTGAAGTATTTATTGGCGATACGCTCGGTTATCACCACCTTGTTCGGCCCGTCGAGGCAGGTATTCTTATCCCCTTTCAGTAATTCATAATCGAAGAAGTTGAAATAATTCTTCTCGGCATACCCGATGCCAGTCTCACGGTAGAGCAGTTCGTTGTATTTCACGACCTGCTCCGGATAGTACTGGCTGCCGACGCGGGTATAATCCTCCACGCCCGCCAGGTTACGTTTCATAGCGGTGGCGTAGCCGGCCGAACTGCTCGCCCAGTCATCCGTCAGTTCGCCGTTTTCGTAGAAACGTGCTTCCACGCGGAAGATGCGGTCGGCACGGCTGTGCATATCGTCGTAGCTATATTCGAAAGCCACGTAGGTCAGAATCAGCAGGGCGGCCGCCATACCGATTGCCAGGCCGATTATATTGATTGCACTGAAGCCTTTCTTTTTCGTCAGGCTGCGCAGAGCACTGTTCCAATAGTTTGAAATAATCATAGTATTCTGAATCTGTCAATAAAATATTAGTACTTCACTTTATCCTGTCTGTGATGACGGTCATCGTCAACTCTCATTGACGACAGTCGTCAACGGTAACTGACGGACACCGTCAACCTCCGTTGATGATTACCGTCAACGTTTCTCCTCCGATACAATCCGCCCGTCCAGCAAATGAATGACCCGGTGGGCAAACTTCGCGTCCCGCTGGGAGTGGGTGACGATAACGACCGTCGTTCCCTGCCGGTTCAGTTCGCTGAGCAGTTCCATTACTTCGAGGCCGTTTGTCGAATCCAGGTTACCCGTCGGCTCATCCGCCAGAATCAGGGGACAGTCGGTTACCACTGCACGGGCAATAGCCACACGTTGCTGCTGGCCACCGGATAATTGCTGCGGGAAATGGCCGGCACGATGGGCGATATTCATACGTTCAAGCACCTCCATCACCTTCTTTTTGCGTTCCGACTTCTTGCTGTTCAGATAGACAAGGGGCAGTTCTACATTTTCATAGACCGTCAGTTCGTCAATCAGGTTGAAGTTCTGGAATACAAAGCCGATATTCCCTTTACGGAAAGAAGTCAGTTGGCTCTCGCTCATCTTATCGATCTCCTTTCCATCGAAGAAGTATTTGCCCGAAGTTGACGAATCAAGCGTTCCCAGGATATTCAGCAAGGTGGATTTGCCGCAACCCGAAGGCCCCATGATAGCCACAAATTCGCCTTTCTTTATCTCCAGGCTTACTTCATTCAATGCTTTGGTCTGTACGTCTTCCGTGGTGAAGAGCATAGACAGATTCTCTGTTTTAATCATATGTTCCTATTTATAAATTATTCACTCCTTAAAATATACATCGGTTTCAGGCGGATGATGCGCCATACCTGCCGGGCAATCGTCCCGAAAGCGATACACATCAGTAGCACGAACGCCACCACATAACTCCACCAGGGCAACGGGATATGAAACGCATAGCTTTCAAGCCAGCTATTCATCAGGAAAGCGGACACGGGAATACCTATCACGGACGCAAGTACCGTAAGGAGCAATAATTCACGCGTCAAAACTACAAAAAGATTCCTTTTACCCGCTCCCAGCACCTTACGTATTCCCACTTCCTTCACCCGCGAGAGGGTCGAGAAAAGCGTGATTACCCACAATCCCAGGCAGGCGACAAAGACGGCCAGCAAAGACGATGCGGCAAATATCCATCCGAAATTCCGGTCTTCCTTATACTGGTTCCTGTTGAAATCGTCGAGGAAGAAATAAGAGAACAACGAAGTCGGGAAGAAATCGCGATAGATTTGTTCTATCTCCGCCAGACGGGCCGGACCGGCCACACCGTCCATGCGGATGGAAATATAGGGTGTCCCGATAATCGGAACGCGGTCTTTCAGGAAGAAGATGATTGGCTTATAAGGGACGGCCAGCGACTGCTGGTAATAGTTCCTCGCCACCCCTATCACCTGGAGAGGGTCTTGCAGCACTTCCATCGTCAGTTGTTTGCCTAAAGCCGCTTCCGCAGAAGGGAAACCCAGGAGGCGGACGGCCTCTTCGTTCAGCACGACCTTATTCAGTTCATCTCCATACTCTTCCGAGAATCCCCTGCCGCAGACCATCTCCGGCGAATAGGTGGCCAGGTAATCGTAATCGACAGCGAACATCTGAATCAGTTTCACCTCGGACGGGTCGCTGCCGAACGGACGGTTGGCAAAATAATTGGCGACCTCCACCCCCGGCACGGCACCGGAAACAGTCACCTGGCGGACATACGTCTTCCGCTTCAGTTCTTTCTTGAAGCTTTCCATCCTGACGGACAGTTCATCTGTAAAAGAGGGATATTTCAATACGATGATCCGGTCTGTCCCGGGAGAAGCGGCCTCCTTCTGCATGTAGCGAACCTGGGAGATAACGACAAACGTGCCCGTTATCAAGATAAAGGAGGCGACAAACTGCACGACAATCAATGTTTTCCGCATCTTATTGCCTTTCCGGCTATGCAATAACTTCCCGCGTATAATATCCGACGGACGGATGCGTGTCAGCAGATAGGAAGGATATAAGCCGGTGAAGAGCGTCCCCAGCCCGGCAATAACTGCTACGGCCAGCCAAAACTGCGGTTGTACTAATATATCGGCACCAAAATCATGTTCCGCCCAGGTATAGACAAGCGGCAGCAATACCTCCAACCAACCGAGCGCAATCAAGGTTGCCAGCAGGTTGACGATGCCGGCCTCCGTCAGTCCCTGCAACAGCATCTGCCGGCGGGAAGCACCGAAGGCTTTACGCACTCCGAACTCTTTTCCCCGTTCCAGGAAACGCGCCACCATCAGGTTCAACGCATTGACCCAGCCTGTCAGCAACAGGGCAATCGCCATCACCGAAAGGATATACACGGCGGTACGGCTGCCTTTCGTCTCCTTCTCATACGACTTCTGCGGAGTCAGGTGAATATCTTTCAATGGGATTAACTCCACCTTCCAGTCCTTATGCTTCAAAGCTGCGGTTTTGTATTTATCTGAAATAGCGGCAAAGGCGTTTTCTATATCTTCCGGTTTTTTCCCCGGTTCCAGGCGGACATACGTATAGACGCCGTGAATATACCAAATATCCTGCCGTTCCTTCGGTATCGTGGAATAAGACAGCAGGAAATCATAATGCAGATGCGAATTGGCCGGCATATCGGCAATAATGCCTGTCACTTCGAAATGTTGTTCGGCTGTCGACGTGCGGAAGGTCAGGATTTTGCCCAACGGCTCCGCCTCGCCGAAATAACGGTGGGCGGCACTTTCCGTCAGCACGGCGGTATTGGGACGGGTCAGCTGGCCGTCTCTCTCCCCTTTCAGAATAGGGAAACGGAAGAGGTCGAAAAAGGTTGGTTCGGCAAAACAATAGCGGCTTTCGGCGAACTGCTTATCCTGATAGGTAACCACCTGTTCCCGGTCCTGGGCGGTCAGCCGGACGAACTTTTCGATGCCCGGTATCTCCCGGCTCATCACCGGACCGTGGCCGAATGCGGTCGTCGCCCAATTATCCGTCAGCGTTGCTCCCTCATACAAACGGCTTTCGACACGGTACACGCGGTCGCCGTCATGGAAAGAGTCGTAGCTCAGTTCGAAACGGACATAGAGCAGAATCAGCAGGGCGGCAGAGATACACACCGACAGGCCGAAGATATTAATGACCGAAAGTGACTTGCGGGCGCGCTGGCTTTTTATGACTTGAGAGAGATAATCCATCTTTATCCTTTCTGTTATCTGATAATCAATCGTTCGTTTTCACCGAACAGTTCATAGCCGGAGATAATCACTTTCTCTCCCGGTTTCACTCCTTCGGTCACTTCATAATACTGCGGATTCTGGCGGCCTATCTTCACCGGACGGCGACGGGCGACAGTCTCGTCCTCATCCACGACATATACATACAGGCCGCCGCTTGCCTGGTAGAAGCTGCCACGGGGAATCAGGATGGCCTGTACGGGATCACCCAGTTGCAGGTTCAGGTGATAGGTCTGCCCGGCACGGATATTCTCCGGACGTCCTCCGGTAAAATGAAGGTCGGTACGGAACTGGCCGTCGCGCACTTCAGGGTAGACTTTCGTCACTTCCATGTCGTAGGTCTTTCCTTCACGCTCGAAGCTGGCGGGGAGGCCGGGCATCACCCGCTCCACATAATGTTCGTCAATCTTGGCCTCCACCTTCAGTTCGGGGGTGATGACCTGCCCGATACGTTCCCCCTGGGCGATAGACTGCCCTATCTGTGCTTCGAGATTACCCAGCTGGCCGCTGACGGGCGCTTTCACTTTCAGGTTCTCCAACCGTTCGCGGACAAGGGAGAGGCTCCGTTTCATGTTCCGGATATTCTCATCCAGGCTCTCCAACTGGCTGCTGCGGAAAAGGTCGTCCTGGCGGATACGCTGGTCCAACACGACAAGCTGGTCGCGGGCGCTTTCGTAGTCCTCCTTTGCCAGCAGGAAATCTTCACGCGCCAAGAGTTGTTTGTTATACAGGCGTTCGTATTGCCGGTAACGGCGGTCCTTCTGTACCAGTTCTTTGTTGAGGCTGATACGGTCCTGTTGCAGGCGCAGATGTTCCTGTCCCATGCTGATGCGGGTGTTACGGAGTTCGTTCTCCTGATAAGCAAGGTCTGCCTCGCTTTGCAGGATACCGATATTCAGCAGCGGGTTACTCAGGCGGAGGATAACATCACCGGCCTTGACCTGCGCCCCTTCTTCTATCAGGCGTTCTTCCACCCGGCCGCCCTCGATGGCATCGAGGTAGATGATACGGTCCGGGAGCACCTGCCCTATCACACGGATATAATCATTAAACTCACCCTGGACGATGGTGGAGATGGTCAGCCGTTCCTTGTCCACTTTCATGGAGGAAGAGGTATCGCGGAAAATAAAGTAAAGCAGGCAGACCAGGAGGAAAGCGCCTCCTGCCATCGCATACAGATGTTTCTTCTTCAAACGGGATTTCCGTTCGATAGGGGTGTCCATGTTGTTATTCATATCTGTTCTTTGTTGTTATTTTACTAAAAATGAACCGGTACGGTAGAACTCGACCATCCGGTGTTTCAGGTCATATTGCAGCCGGGTACGGGCCAGTTCTGCTTTGGCCTGGATATACAGGTTCCGTTTCTCCATCAGTTCGAAGACGGAAACCATGCCTTCCTCCCACTTCTCCTCGTTCTCTTTGAGGGTGGTTGCAGCTGCCTGCAATTGCAGTTTAGCCTGGTGATGTTCCTCTGCCGAAGCCTGTAAGGAAAGGCAGGCGTCTTCTATCTCCTTATATAAGGATATTCGTTGCTGGTCGTTGTTATTCCTTATCTGTTGCAGGCGGAAACGCTCTTTCCTGACTGCCGTAAAGCGGGACAAACCGCTGAATATAGGGAAAGATACCCGCAGACCTATATATTTGTTCCAATTGTTTTTCATCTGCTGCCCGAACGAGGAGATATGTCCGTCCGCATCGCGTTCCGTGTCATAGTAACTCGAATAAAGACTGAAATCCGCCCGGATGGAAGGCGAGAAAGCTCCCGACGCGATGGCAAGCGACTTTCGCGACGCCTGTTCCCGCAAATCCATCATCCGGAACTCGGGAAGCGTAGTCTCCGACTCTGCATACACTTCCGGAGCCGAATAATCGGCAAGAAGCGGCAACTCGCCTTCATCCCCCTCTCTGTCACTAACGGATAAAGAGTCCGAATCGCGCATCTGCAACAACTCTTTTAGTGCAAGAAAAGAAAGACGCTCCGTCTTCTTCTTCACCGTCTCCTGATAAATATCGCTCTGCAAACGGGCTTTCACCTCCTGAAGGTCAGAGGGTGAACGAAGGCCGAGGTCCACATATTCAAGCATCTGCTCATGGTAACGCTCGCTTAGCTTACGTTGTTCGGCAGCCAGGGCACTCATCTTTCTGTCAAAGATATATACATAATAAGCATCCATCACCTCGAAAGCCACCCGGTTCTCCTCCGCTTTCCCGGCAACGCTGCTCAGTTGCCTGTTCAGCCGGGTGAACTGTGCCCGGTTGATACGTTTGAACCCGTCGAAGACAGGCAATGATATATCGACTCCCAGCGTACTTTCCACGAAGGAAGAGGTGGTATACAAATTCGTTTTCGGGTCAACCGAACGTCCCATCCGTTTCCCGAAAGCCCCGCTGGTACTGACCGAAGGCAGGAAATCTCCTATCGCCGCCGTAAAGTCTTCGCGAGCGATACGGGTATCCAACCGGCTGTTTTTCAGTGCCAGGTTCCTCTCCAGCGCATAGCGCATGCAAGAGTCGACACTCCAGGATTCCTGTGCACCTGCTCCCACTACCGAACCAAACAGCAACAGGCAGGCTAACCTCCATCCATATTTAATTGTTATTTGCATTTTCATCATGTACATGTAAAAGCAAAAGGCGTGCCACATTTCATACTGACTGATTATCATATTCCACAAAAGAAACAGCCTCGCAAAGTGTAAAATATATGGACGCCCGATTGTCAAAAATATGGACGCTGATGTGTCAATCATAAAAAAACAGGCCCTGCTTCTGTGCCGGATACGGGGCCAGCACAGTAGTGTTACCCTCACCAGCACTACTGTGCTGACTGCCTTAGCATACGAGTGCTAATCGGATTAGGACTATAGTGTTATATTATCCTGTTATTAGTGTCAAATATTTTGACGCTCATTTGCAAAGTACCCCGGAAGCCGATACCTTTACGGAAAAATTAATCGTATGCAAACCGGAACAGTTCTCATTGTAGATGATAATAAAAGTGTACTGACTTCGCTCGAATTATTATTGGAAGATGAATTCGAACGGGTAGAGACCGCCTCCAACCCGAACAGCATCTTATCCGTGCTGGATACGATGCCGGTCGACCTTGTCATTCTAGATATGAATTTCTCCGCAGGCGTAAACACCGGAAACGAAGGCCTGTTCTGGCTACGCCGTATCCAGGAAATAGCCCCCGAACTGCCGGTCATCATGCTTACCGCCTACGGAGATGTGGAACTAGCTGTCAAAGCCTTGAAAAGCGGAGCCGTTGATTTTATACTCAAACCCTGGGACAACGAAGTCCTGCTCGAAAAGATACACGCCGCCTTACAAGCCGTAGAACGGGAAAAGGTCAAACAGAAGACCGATCGTAACCGACCCGACCGCCCTGTGGAGCCAGCCATGATCATCGGCCACTCCGCCGTTATGATGAAACTGATCAAGGTCGTGACCAAGGTTGCCAAAACGGATGCGAACATCCTTATCACCGGCGAGAACGGTACAGGTAAAGAAATGCTCGCCCGCGAAATACACCGCCTGTCGCTCCGCAGCCGCCGGGAAATGATCAACGTGGACATGGGAGCCGTCAGTGAATCCCTTTTCGAAAGCGAACTGTTCGGACATGAAAAAGGTGCCTTTACCGATGCCCGCGAAAGCCGTCCGGGTAAATTCGAGGCTGCCAGCGGAAGCACCCTGTTTCTGGATGAAATAGGCAACCTTCCGGTCGGCCTGCAAGCCAAACTGCTCGCCGCCCTGCAGAACCGCGAAGTCACCCGATTGGGAAGCAACCGTAAAATCCCGATCGACATACGTCTGATCGCCGCCACCAACCGCGACCTGCCGGAACTGGTGAAGCAATCTCTTTTCCGGGAGGATCTCTACTATCGCATCAACACCATACAAATAGAGATACCGCCTCTCAGGAACCGCCGGGAAGACATTCCTCTTTTCATCGACTACTTCCTGAAAAAGTATACGGCCTTGTATAATCAGCCGGGCCTGACCATCCATCCGCAGGCAGCCGCCAAACTGGAACGTTACGACTGGCCGGGCAACATACGCGAACTGCAACATACCATCGAGAAAGCAGTGATCCTGGCCGAGAAGAATGTAATCCGTGCCGCCGACCTCTTTATCCGCCCCGGAAAATCCGTCTCGTTCTCCGATACCCCCAACCTGGGGGAAGTGGAGCGCAAGACGATTGAGGCGGCTATTACCCAGAACGACGGCAACCTGACCGCAGCCGCCGAACAACTGGGGGTAAGCCGGCAGACTTTATATAACAAACTAAAACGGTTCAACCTGTGAAACGAATGTTCAGCACACGCATCTATCTGAAGATAGTCTTCCAGGTCGCGGTCATCCTCCTTGTTGCCGGCGTGGGACTAACGGGTATTATCACCGGTAAAGCCATCATACTGGGATGCGTCACCCTACTGATCGCCTTATGGCTGGTCGGGATCCTCGTCTATTTCCTCAATACATCGAACCGCCGTATCCAACTGTTCCTCGATGCCATCGAAGACAATGAGTCGATGCTTTACTTCCCCGAAAACAGCGGACCGGAAGAACAACGCCGCCTGCATACGGCATTCAACCGCATCCACCGCCTGATGACGGAGAGTAAGCAGAAAGAGTTCGAACGCGAACTGTTACGGAAAGAATACGAGGCATACGACAAGTTGATGCACGTCCTGACCCACGAAATCATGAACTCGATCGCTCCAATCGTCTCCCTCTCAGGCACGCTCCTCTCCTATTACCGGAGCAACGACACGACGAAAAGCTGCGACGAGATCAACGACGCCACCATCCGGAAGACGGTCCGCGGACTGGATACGATCAAGAGCCAGGGACAGAGCCTTATGAACTTCACCAATTCATACCGCCAACTGGCACGGTTGCAGGCTCCCAATCCCAATCCGTTCTCCCTCTCCCGCCAGGTACGCAACATCGAACTGCTGTTCCAGTCGGACCTGCAACGTTTACAGATCGGTCTGACTGTTTACCTCTGCCAGGACGAAATAACAGTCAATGCCGACGAAGAACTGCTCTCACAGGTCTTGATCAACTTGTTGAAAAATGCGATGGAAGCATTGGAAGGACAGGATAACGGTGAAATCTCACTCACGGTAAAACAACCCGGCACCACGACCCTGATCGAAGTAACGGATAACGGGCCGGGCATCCCCCACGATATGCTGGAAGACATTTTCATTCCTTTCTTCACCACCAAGAACAAAGGTACGGGTATCGGCCTGAGCCTTTCACGCCAGATCGTACGGATGCATGGCGGCGAACTCCTGGTCAGTTCACAACCTTACTCCGAAACACGTTTCACTCTCTCACTGCCTAACGCCGGGGAATTTCCACCCGCGAAGTAAGCGGGTAACGCAATCCTTTGGATGATTTGTAATAGACCTCGGCCGCTCCTATCTTCAGCTTGGCACGAATCTTGACCGGGATATGGTTTTCATCGTCCCCGATCCATATTTCGGCGGCCGCCTTGCTTTGGGTGAAAGCGTCGTCAAAAATATCGATATAGAAATGTCGGGTACGGTATTTCAGTGTCTCGTTGCGTTCCACGATCTGCTGCCCGGTATAGCGGAAACTGATGTTGATCCGGTCCCGTCCGATCACCACATGAAACGGAAATTCATCGCCCTGTTTCATGTTATCCCAGTCCAGCGAGCGGAGATACATGGTGGCACCCAGCATATCGAACATATATTGTTCGGAAACGATCATCGTGTCGATCTTCGTCCGTGAAGGCGTATAGCGATGGGAATGGGCCGAAGTCTTCCCTGTACTATAAGAGAACTTCAGGTCGTCGATCAGATAGTAGTCATTCTCATTCACCCGTTTCTCGCTACGGAGTAACAGCATCTCAGACGTGAAATAGCAGTCGATCGTATCGCGCATGGAGAATATCTTCTCAAACATGCCGGAAGTTCGGAATAACAGGTTATAATGATAAGCCGGATTATCCTCATAGCGGGTATCTTTAATGGATAAGGTTGCCTGTCCGGCGCGTGGCATCAGAATACCCCATTTGAAGTACAATTCATATTGCACCTCCTCACCGGCATTGAACCGCTCTTTCACCGGAATAGTCTGCGCACCGGCCACTCCGGAAAGGAGCAACAACAGGACCGGCAGACATAAACCGGTTCCTTTAGAACGGCATGCCCATGCTGCCGCCCATACCGCTATTGCGCGAAGAAGACTTCTGTTGTCCTTCATCTTTGTAATTTCTTTTCTTCTTGGTTGCCTCTTTCGGCTTATTCTTTGTAATCTCGATAGGTTTCTGTTTTGCCCATGGGGTTGCCTTGACATTCCAAGTCTCTTCTACCTGCCAGTTCTGCAATACGTTGTACTGAACTGGCGAATAAAAGACTTCTTCCGGCTGGCGTTTATCGGCATAATTGCCGGTATCCCATTTGCCGTTGTCATTCAGGTCGACCACCAGGCGTGCGTAATACTTGTCCGGTTTCAGGTCCATGAAAAGGACACCGCCGTTCTTCACCTTCGCCTTCCGCACCGGGGCATCACTACCGTTCAGCAATTCCACATAAGCGGTCGTATCAATTCCTTCTACATTAATATATAAGTGTCCGTATTCATCCTCTTTCTTGATCTTGAACTCAGCCGAATACGGTTCGTTCCACTTGCCATAAAGACTGAAGATCGTTGCGGAGTCCACCGACAGGCGATACTCCTCGGCATATTTCCACGGACGGCGAATGAAGTAATTTAGGCTGTTGGCAGAGTCCGGGAAAAGCTCGAAATCAACCGGAGTCCATACCGTATCGACCTTCTGGTCCAGATAGAAGACTTCCTTCGGCAGTTCGAGGATCGGTTCATTGAACGTAACGGATACGGTATCGAACAAGTCCATCGAACCGGGCGCGTCGATCTGCATACCCAGGAAGACGATCGGTTCCGGCTCGTCATCTTTCTTCTTTTTCTTCTTTTCGGGACGACGGCGCATCACAAACTGAAGCGTATCGGTTTGCGGCCGGAGAACGTTCAGCGAGTCGCTCTTCGGATACGACAGTTCCACCTGCAACGTATCCTGTTTCCAGACCAACGAATCGGTCAGCCAGAAATTAACGCCTTTTCCTGCTTCCGTTTCCTGTGTAAAGAACCAGTCAGGATTCTCCGGGGTAAAGTTGAGCGGCTTCGGAAGCGGTACGGTATCCAGCGGAGCGTTGAACCGTATGGTCAGCAAGTTTTCCTGCTGCCGCTCCGGTTTCAGCAGATACTGGCGCACGAAGTTTTCCTTGAACAGACGCAATTCGATATCATCCGGGAAATAACGCGTATAGGCAACCGTACGGATCGTATCGATAGTCAGGCTGTCTTTCCAAAGCGTATCCTGCCGGGTGGTCAACTCCAGCGAAGGGATGATAATGGAGTCGTTAAACGCAATCTCCTCGCCCGGCTGGTCGAATTTATAGTCGCGGTTGACATCGTTCAGACCGAAAATACGGTAACTGCCTGGAGAGATATTGCGAATGGTGAACTGTCCTTTATCGTTCGTGCGCGAAGTACGGTCGAAAGGCAGTTTCACAAATGCCGAATCCTCCAGGTTCTTATGCAGACCGATCGTGATACCGGGCATAGGTTCCAGGTTTTCGGCATTCAGCAAGATACCCGATACCTCCAGCGTATCTATCACATCACCGGTAGAGAAGGCAAAGGAGAAATTCTCGAATACATTCTTCTCGTTATTATCGGAGATCGAGTTGGTGAAGTCGATCGTATAAGTCGTATTTTCTTTCAGTGTATCTTTCAGTTCGACCACGACCTTCTTTCCCGCGGCACGGATCACAGGTAATTGCATCTGCGGCGGCGTGATGATTACATTCTCCGACGGCTTGTCCAGCTGAACCAGTTCATCAAACAGAATCTCCACCTTCTTCCCCTTATAATTCGTCTGATTAGGGGCAGGCAGACTGCTTATGAATTTAGGGGGGGTCTCGTCGTAAGGTCCCCCGTTCGGAGAAGCCATATTGGCACACGAATACATGGTTACCAACAGAAACACTCCGCACAGTACCAGCAATAAATCTTTTATATATCTGTTACCCATTCAATCGCTTTTTAATCAGATGGCAAAAATAGGGAAAAATCCGGTGACTAATAGTGATATATACGCTAAATAAGAAATCTTTGCATTCTATAAAGAGGGAATACCCCGTTTCAGATACCTGTACCCGATCCGGCAATACAAACATTTCTTCTTCTCGCAATACTCCCGTTTCAATTGAATCAGCGCCTGACTGTCGCCTGCATGGCAGACTTTTATCCCTGCCCGGCTAAAACCCGAAACAATCGTATTCTTCTCCGGAGGAAGATTTTCAAGGATACGGATTGCACGCTCGCAGTATTCGGGTTGCTTATTCCTGACTCCGTAAGCGAAAAGAATGGGAACTACCGTATTTATCAATAATATACACAAAGAATTCTCCCCGACTGTTTTCTCTTTTATAGCGGAAGCGCTCCGGAAATGATAATGCGTCTCCCAATAAGCGGAAGGTGTGACACGCAGACATTGCTTAATCTCACCGATACTGCCTGCCGTCAGGATAACAGAAAACAAGGTATCGTATTGCATCCAGACAGCCGCCAGTTGCGCCAACTTCAGACAGGGGAAATTGATGGGCCGGGTACGAAGGTTCCTGAATTGAGAACAGTCCAGCGGAGTCAATCCGAATTTATAGCGAAGAAACTGATACTCGCGTTGCAGCAAACGATAATAAGGGCAATCGATCGCTTCATTCAGCATCCCGGCCTGTCCGAACAGCATCGCTTCGACCTGCGAACTGCTGCCGCGTTGCTTCTGAATATACCTGAGCGGTAAGCTCTTGGCAAGACGCTCGAAGATGTCGTTATTCACACCGAAACCGAAATTGCGGGTTAAAGTAATATAAAAGACTTCGTTCCAGTCACCGGCATACTGGTCCAGCAAACGGAATATATCGGCCGTTTTCCGTTCCAGCCGTTCGCCGAGCAGAGCCCCCAGCCACGATGTAATGTGAACGGGCTCCATTTGAGGGATATATCCGGCACAGGGAAGAGAGTTGTCATGATGGAGCAACCAGTCGATATTCCGCACAACCGACTCCGGCACTGCCAGTTCCATTTGCGGAATAACCTCTCCGTTCATCCGGTAAACGATACAGTCCGACACCTCCACAATATGGAGAACAACGGCATCATAAGCCTTGTCCTTATCATGGCGATGAAGCAGCCAGTCGGAGGCTTTGTCATGGATTTCAACACACCCAGCCCACAAAGTACCGTCTATTTTCATCTTTGCATTGAAGAAGTCCGGGCCCGCGTCGGTATTGGGTGTTCCGGGGTCAATGACCGATACTGTACGTCCGTCAGTAGTAAGAAGCGAAGTCGTTGGATACAGTCTGTATTTCCAAACATAATGTAATAAACGTTCCATATTCTTTTCAGAGTTAAGATTTATGCCACAAATCTAATTCATTTTCTTTATATTTGCACCCCTGAAGGCTAAGTTATTAGCTTATTTATTCATTTTATTCTGAAAAGATTATGAAGATTGCACTTATCGGTTACGGAAAGATGGGTAAAACCATCGAGCAGATTGCATTGAACAGAGGACACCAAATCGTCTCTATCGTAGATATAAACAACCCGGAAGAATTTCAGTCAGCTAATTTCAAGAGCGCAGATGTAGCCATCGAGTTCACGACTCCGGCCACGGCATTCGACAATTATATGAAGAGTTTCGCTGCCGGCGTTCCCGTTGTTTCCGGCACAACCGGCTGGCTGGACCGTATCGGCGAAATAAAAGAGAAATGTGAAAAGGAAGGCAAGACATTCTTCTACGCTTCCAATTTCAGCATCGGAGTAAATATCTTTTTCGCCCTCAACAAGTACCTGGCGAAAATCATGAATAATTTTCCTTCCTACAATATCAGCATGACGGAAACGCACCATATCCACAAACTGGATGCTCCGAGCGGTACCGCTATCACACTGGCAGAAGGAATCATTGAAAACGTAGACCGAAAAGACCGTTGGACACTGGAAACAGCCGAACAGCCAACCGACCTGCCAATCCACGCCATCCGCGAAGGCGAAGTGCCGGGCATCCACGAGGTGACCTATGAGTCGGATGTCGACTATATCAGTATCAAACATGACGCCAAGAGCCGCGCAGGTTTCGCACTCGGCGCTGTCGTTGCCGCTGAATTTACCGCCGGGAAGAAAGGCTTTCTGGGTATGGACGATATGCTTAAATTTTAATTCCACATTAGTCAGCAAATGAAACAAATTTCCAAGAAACAATGGATTAAGTTCGGCATCTCTGCCGTGCTGTATATACTCTTTTCAATCTGGATGCAGAACCTCTGGTTGTTGCTCGGGTTGATTGTACTCATAGATATTTTCCTGACAAAATATATTCCCTGGGGAGCCTGGAAACGGTCAAAGAACCCGGCGGTACGAAATGCGTTGGAATGGGTGGACGATATCCTGTTCGCACTGATTGCCGTCTATTTCATTAATCTGTTCATCTTCCAGAATTATCAGATTCCGAGTTCTTCGTTGGAGAAATCTTTATTGGTAGGCGATTATCTGTTTGTAAGCAAGCTGAGTTACGGTCCGCGTGTTCCGAACACGCCGCTGTCGTTCCCGCTGGTACAGAACACGCTGCCGTTCTTCAACTGTAAATCATATCTGGACTGGCCGGAATGGGGTTACAAACGGGTGAAAGGTTTCGGTCATGTAAAACGCAATGATATCGTAGTGTTCAACTTTCCTGCCGGCGACACAGTCGCCCTGAAACAGCAGAATCCGAGCTATGACGAACTGGTTATGCAGCACGGACGCGAACGTATCTGGATGGATAAAAACACTTTCGGGGATGTAGTCTACCGTCCTGTAGACAAACGTGAAAACTATGTGAAACGTTGCATCGGTATGCCGGGCGACACCATAGAAATACGCGACAACCAGGTATATATCGATGGTAAAGCAGCAGAGAATCCGGAGAATATGCAGTTCTGTTACTATGTCGAAACGGATGGTTCCCCTATCACGGAAGAACAGTTCCGCCTGATGAACGTAAGCAAAGAAGACCGGATACTGGTTTCCAACAACGGATATTACCAGGATTTAATGTCTTTCCTCGGTTTCGAATCGATTGCCCCCGGACAGTACAATCCGGTCTACCGCATGCCACTGACCAAGAAAGCACTTGCGATAGCCGAAAAACTGCCTATTGTAAAAAAGATTGTAATCGAACCAGATGCATTTTCGGGGTTGACTTATCCGGCATGGTATGAAACAGGTTGGACACGCGACAACTACGGTCCTCTGTGGATTCCGAAGAAAGGGGCGACAATACCACTGAACGAACGTAACATCGCTCTATACGGCCGTTGCATCAAAAACTACGAAAACAATACACTGGAAGAAAAAGACGGTACATATTATATCAACGGAAAGCCGGAAACAGACTATACATTTAAATATGATTATTACTGGATGATGGGCGACAACCGTCACAACAGTGCCGACAGCCGCTCCTGGGGATTTGTTCCGGAAGACCATATCGTAGGAAAGCCTATCCTTATCTGGTTGTCACTGGATAAAGACCGCAGCCTGTTCGACGGTGGTATCCGCTGGAACCGTCTGTTCCGCATGGTGCATCCGAATTAAGAATAATGACAAAGCGCTCCTTCATATCCGCAGTAAAATGGCTGGTGACAATCGTGTTGCTGGTGGAGGGCGTTATGGTAATCCGTTATTTCTGTATGGAGTCGTATCGCGTATCGACCGACTCCATGGAAGTTGCCCTGCATAAAGGCGATTATATGCTGGTGAACAAGCTCCCGCAAAAAGACAACCCGGGGCGCAACCGGGTAGTTCTATTTACCAGTCCGCTGCTGAAAGATACGACATCGAGCCCATTATTTCTGAGCCGTTGTATCGGTATGCCGGGCGACACAATCCGGATTAGTAATGACGGATACCGGGTAAACGGAAGGCTGATTCCTCATTCCCCCCGGTCACTCAATACTTATATCGTGACACAGGCGGCACAGGAGGAAGTACTGGCAGCACAGAAGAAACTGAATATCCCGCTCAGGGAGATGAAAGAAGAATCGTTCGGCATCTCCTTCAACCTGACTTCCTTTGAAGAATATCAGATACGAGAAGAATTATCGGAAGATGCCAACATCCGTTTCCTTAAAAACCCGATGGATACGTACGAACTGGTTGTTCCCCAAAAAGGCAGAGCCTACCGCCTCAATGCAGCTGCACTCACCGCCTGCCGTGAAGCCATCCGGGCCGAAGCCGGCGACAAGGCCGTGTTCCGTGACGGGAAGTTATTCCTGGACGGTCGGGAAACAGATTTCTTCTTCTTCAATCAGGATTATTACTGGATGCTTTCCGACAATGCCAACGAAGCGGTGGATTCGCGTCACCTCGGATTCATCCCACGCAACCATATCATTGGAAACGCCTGGCTCTGCTGGTACAGCAAAGACCGGCAACGAATTTTTAAACCCGTAAACTAATCATGCAACCTGTATATATTTCTTCAGCCTACCTGGGCCCGGTACAACAATACTGCAAACTCTACCAATTTGAAGAGGTACGGATAGAAACAGCCGAAAACTATCTGAAGCAAACCTACCGCAACCGCTGTACAATCGCGGCTGCCAACGGTCCGCTGTCACTCTCCGTCCCCATCGTCAAGCCCGACACGCTGAAATGCCCGACGAAGGATATCCGCATATCCGACCACGGGAACTGGCGCCACCTGCATTGGAATGCACTGGTCTCGGCTTATAATATGAGTCCGTTCTTTGAATATTATGAGGAAGATTTCGCACCGTTCTACGAGAAGAAATATGAGTTCCTGTTTGATTTCAACGAGGAGCTGCGCATGCTGGTCTGCCGGTTGCTGGACCTGCAACCGAACGTTGTCTATACGGAAGCTTACATGCCGGAAGTACCGAACGATTTCCGGGAAATCATCCGCCCGAAACACGAAGGGGAAGATTCCGCCTTTCTCCCGCAACCCTATTATCAGGTATTTCGAGATAAATTCGGATTCCTCCCCAACTTAAGTATCGTAGACTTACTATTCAATATGGGACCGGAAGGAATACTCGTCCTGCGGGATTCCATCGCCCACCGATAGCAGTTACTTGTTCAGGTCTTCAAAAAGGAACTTACCAACGCTGAACTTCACACTCAGACGTTTCGGGATAATAACAACCTCACCTGTCTTGGGATTGCGGGCCGGACGACTGTTCTGCTCTCTTGGAGAAAGAGTACCAAAGCCTTTCAGCACTATTGGGTCCCTCTGGCGAAGTGCATTAGTCGCAACAGAACAAAATGCTTCAAGCATTGCATCTACATCTTTCTTACTACAACCACTTTCAGCAGCTATAGCTGCAATTAAATCTGACCGTTTCATTTGCTTTTATTATTAAATTACTACCATCCATCAACTAAATAGGCACTGATGAATCAATTTCGAACAATCTCCTGAATAACTTGATTTTTAATGGGAGCAAACGTACTCAAAATTATTATCATATACAATATAAAAGCAATTATCGGTTCATTATTCTTGCATTTTTTTCAGATTGGGCTAATTATAACCGGAAGTGAACGGCAACATCCGGTTATAATATAGTATATCAACTGTTTTCAGAGTTATATTCTATTTGTAATCAGTATTCCGGATTGCCTCCAGCAACTTCTCCATATCTTCCGGAAACACATCGCCGATATTACCGATACGGAAAGTATCCGCATCGGATATTTTACCCGGATAAATCACAAATCCTTTCTGCTTCAGAGCTGCATAGAATGCGTTAAAATCAAACCCTGCATGCGGATAAAGGAAAGAAGTGATAATCGGACCCTGGGAAGCATCGGGAAGCAAGGTCTTGAAACCTTGTGCACGCATTCCGTCAACCAATGTACGATGGTTCTTTTTATAACGTTCGTAACGGGCGACAATACCTCCTTCTTCGTTCAGCTCTTTCATAGCCTGGTAAAAGGCACGGACTACATGTGTGGGAGACGTGAAACGCCATTTACCTCCACCCTTCTCCATCGTTTCCCACTGGTCATAGATATCCAGTGACAATGAACGGGCCACACCCTTGCAAGCCATCAGCTTTTCCCTCTTTGCAATGATAAAACCGAAACCGGGAACTCCCTGGATACATTTATTGGCACTACTCACCAGGAAGTCGATATCCAGCTTCTTCATGTCGATCGGTACACCGCCAAAGCTGCTCATGGCATCGACAATAAAAGTGATGCCCTTGCCGCGAATGACTTCCGCCACCTCTTCAATCGGGTTCAGCAGGCCGGTCGTCGTTTCGCTGTGTACCATCGAAAGATGAGTAATGCCCGGATTCTCTTCAAGGGCACGGCGGGCAACTTCGCCTGTTATCAGTTCTGTTTCGTGCAAAGAGACCAGGACATGGTCGATATGGTAATATCCGGCAATCTGCGCCATACGTTTCCCGTAAGCACCATTGGCAAGGATAAGCAATTTGTCGGTCGGTTTCACGGCGGCTCCGATGGTTGCTTCCACACAGTAGGTTCCGCTGCCTTGCAGGAGCACATCGGTATATTCGTTTTCATCCAGTCCGGCGATAGCCAGCAGACCTTTACGGATTGGGGTTACGATTCCTCCATTATAATCTTTATCCCAGGTACACCAATCCTGGAGCATGGCTTCGCGCACGGTCTGTGACGTACTTAATGGGCCGGGTGTCAGCAAAAGATAATTTCTCATATTTAATGATAGCTATTATGTCCTTATTTTATCTGTTAATTTTCTCAATGCAAGCAGGAAGTTCCGTGATGTTGTCCAATACGAAATGGGCACCGGCAGCCAACATGCGTTCACGCACTTCGTGTTTCAGTCCGGCCAGTTCGTCGGCAGAGCGGCGGTTGTATTCTTCTTCCGAAAGCCCCATCTCGTTGCTTCCCGTTATAAGACCGACAGTCCATACTTTCGCATTCACTCCCTCTTTAATATCGGCAATCGTATCACCCACCTTCACCACATTATCCACCGACGGGATAGCCAGGTCAATCATATTCTTATAAATCATATAAGGAGCCGGACGGCCTGCGGGGACATCATCGGGAGTCACCAGGTTGTCCACCACATAACCTTTCGCAGCAGCACCCGGACGAACCACGTCCATCATAGCTTGCGTATAGCCGGTTGTCGAACCAATCTTCAGTCCGTCTTCACGTAACAGTCGGATAGTATCCAGTACACCGGGTATCGGAGTCGTAAAGTTTTTCAGGGAAGCGAACAGATGCTTTTCGAAACTCTGATACATCTCGTTCACGTCGTCCATATTCCAGTCGCGGCCATAACGTGCACGGAATTTATCATTCACCTCCGGCATATTCAGAATAGCCTTGATATGGTCTATCTTAAGAAGTCCCATCGGCTCACGTGCCTGACGGTAAGTAATGTCTATTCCTTTTTCTTCCGAAAAGACTTTCAGGAAGGCGTTCAAAGGAGCGAAACAACCAAAATCGACGGCCGTTCCGGCCCAGTCCATAATTACACACGAAATCTTCTTCATAACTTTATATACTAGTTTTTATTATTTCTCTCAGGCTACGGTGATGGCATTCTGCGGAGTGGCTTCAAGTGTCTCTTCCCTGGCGGCTGTCATACCCGTTTCTTTACGGAAACGTTGATGCAAATATACGAAAGAACAGATGAAAGTGATACAACAAAAGATGCCAACATAACCGGCTAGTTGATTATAAAATACCGCCCAATTAATATGGGGGTTGCAAAACTCTTTCAGGATAAGAACCAATACGGTTCCGGTATACCCCAGGAAGTCTGTCGTCACGATAAAGAACCCTACATTTCCACGTATCTTGAAACAGGCGATAAACCGGTCGAAAAAGATAGTCTGGAAAGTCAGATAGGCAATATACAGGCACAGGCTCTGGATAAACAGCCATGTCACAGGCGACAGACGGAACCGGTCCTGCCCGAAAGAAACGACCGACATCGCAATCATCCCCATGATGATAAGACCGAACAGGACGGATAATGCTTTCAGATTGTCTTTCACAAAGACCATCAAACCGAATATCCCCAGGATAATCAATGTCACCACACTGTCAATCTGGGCAAAAAGCCAAGGAGAATAAGCAGTGACATCTATGATATTCACCAGGAAGTCTTCTTTTATATCCCGCAGGACTACAATGGCTATGTTTGCCACGAAAAGCATACTGAGGAAAGGCATAAAGCTCTTAAACAACTCCCAGCGCTGCTGTCCGTTCAACGTTTCGCGTTCAGACTTCATGGCGATGTCTTCTTTGTTAGGCTCCGGAAGTTTGTTCAGCGCACAACCGAGCAACAACAAGAGGGGAAGCGCAACGCCACCAATCAGGGCCGGCATCCAGAACTCGTTCACATGGAGATGGTTCATGACATACAACCCGACAGACTTGGCCGTACCCGAACTAATCACCATACTGACTCCCAGCAGGCTTGCCAGAATATCCGTCACCCGGCGTCCTTCGATAAAACTGAAAATGACTCCCCACATACATCCCAGCGACAACCCGTTCAGAAACATGGCTGCCACATTGAACGGCGTGGAAAGCAATCCGAATAAAATAAGCGAAGACTCCGCCAGCAACACAGAAGTGAGGATAAACTTAAACCGTTCTTCCGGTTTCAACTCGGAAATCAGCTTAATCCCTATGAATTTGGAAATAACATATCCCAGTATCTGTGAGATTGTCACCACCACTTTATAATCCAAATCGAAGAATTCCGCATTTTCAAAGGAGGCAGCCGTAAAAGGTTTGCGTAATGCATATACTAATGAATAGGATAACAAGGCGGCACCTCCGGCCCAAAGGATAAAAAGGAAATCGGAAAGACGTTTCCGGGTTGTTTCGTTGATATGTAACAAATTATTCATCATGCTGTCGTTTTGTTTTCGACGGCAAAAGTATCCCGGAGATGTTACAGGAATATTACTGAACACATGAATATGTATTATTAATATATAACTAAATATCAATAAATTATAAAGAAATATTTATGTAACATTCATGTAACGGAAATGCAACAAACGGGGCGTTATTTTGTATTGTATTAAAGAAAATGTTACATGATGAATGACTTCTCAGAACTCTACAAAAGGATTGAATATTTAAGGAACAACGGTACGAAGATGAAAGAAATAGCCGATTGGGTGGGAATGGCTCCGAGCGTATTGTCATCGCTCTATACGACCGTCTTGCCCGCCTATTTTGAATCGGCCAAAACAATGCCGCAGGAAGAGGCGCTCGACCAGGCGCTATCGCTGGTTAATAACGTATCCAAAAGAAAACTGCTTTCAGGACTGGAAAACACGCTGAACCGACTCGACGAACTGGAACCGGCGGCATTGCACACACAGAAAGGGATTCCTTTCATCGAGTCGCTCAACGAGGAATTATCTCTTTCCGCCCGGAAGACGACCAACATCTGCGGGTTATATACCAGCTATAGTCTCTCTTCCTCCAGCGATTGCCTGAAATGCGAACCTTATATAATCACATTGTCCGACAATAAAGACCATATCCGTATCGGCCGGCTCAATGCATACGATGAAGTGCAATGGGGCATCGGGGTAAACGGGGACCCTCAAAACTTCTATTGCATGTTCAGTGAAAATCCGGTTCCCCCGTTAACGCTGGTTACTGTCTATCTGCAAATTCCCATGTTCAAGAATCCCCGCCAGCTGCGCGGTTTATATCTGGGACTGGATTACAACCGCAATCCGGTCGCCCGCCGTATCGTCCTCATAAAGGAATCGGAAAGTACGGACATCGAAGAGTTTCTGGCAATGAAAAACGGCCTGATAGCCAAAGAAGACTTCACGCCCGAACAACAATCCTATTACGACTACACCTGCCAGACCGGCGATTACATCAAAATGTGCACCGTCCCTTCTCTCCGCATGGACGAAAGCGACCTGATAAAAGAAAAGAAGATGCTGGCATTATAAAGCCGGCATCTTCTTCCCTGACAGTTCCTTTATAAACTCCGTATAGTTTCCTTACAATTTCCTTATTAGGAAACTGTAGTTTCCTGCCTTGGAAACTCGCGTTCCCTGCCTAGGAAATTACAGTTCCCTGCCCGGGGAACTACAGTTTCCTGAAACAGAAACTACGAGGAAAATGTAATCGGCTAGCGGATAACATTATAAGACATTTTGCCCGGGTACCGTTTTTCATCCTTATTCCTTTTGGAATTTACGGCTTACTTTCACCAGATTTGCAGTAAACGATACAACGTTCTGCGCTTCCTGCACCATATTCAGATAGACCATGCTTACCTTCGTACTTCCGCTCTGTCCCTGTATACGTTTCAATTCACCTTTCTTCAGGGCGGTGAGCTGGTTGGTCAAGGAGACGGATTCGACTATGACATCGTCCAGACGATGATAATCGTTCGTTTCAATCATGACAGCGCAACGTTTCAGATAAGTAATGATGCTCTCCGTCATTTTGCTGAAATCTTCTTTCTGAATATCGTTGAGCGGACTGAAGTTATTATCCACATGCTCCTTGCTGGGTTCTGTCAGACGGCGGACACTGAAGATAATCTCGCTGGCGAAATCATTCCCCTGATAATAATACAATCCCTTTTCGACGGCAATATCGTGTTCCAGATGCGTTACGCCCAGCGTACCGACACGTTTTACTTGCTTCAGATGTATCTTTTTCTCTTCTATTTCATTCAGGACTTTACGCAGCTCCCGGAGATTCTCATTCATGAAACCATGGACGGAGCGGTCGAGTGCATCCGCAGTAAACAGCAATACCGACTGTAATTCTTCGCGGCTATGTTCACGGAACAAAGAAAGGGCTTCACGGCTGTCTGTCGTATCACGCAGTTTGGCAACTGTCGTGTTCACTTCTTCCTTCAGGGCTTCTTTCTTCATCTTTTTCTTATAAGCAATCTGGCTACGTATCAACATATAAACTGCCAGGCCGACCATCGCTGCCATCGCTGCAATGCCTCCGAAATGAATAACGATAGCAACCAGGAAGCAAATCGTAAAAGCAGCTCCCGCCGTAATAAACCATCCGCCTATAACCGACAGCACACCGGTAATACGGTAAACCGCACTTTCCCGTCCCCAGGCACGGTCGGCCAACGAACTACCCATTGCCACCATAAAAGCCACGTAAGTCGTCGAAAGCGGCAGCTTCAAAGAAGTACCCAACGCAATCAGCAATCCCGAAAGTACCACATTAACCGAAGCACGGACCAGGTCAAAGCTGGCTTTGTCTTCCAGAATAATTTCATCATTATTAAAACGGCTGTCAATCCAGTCCTTTACCTTTGGAGGAACCACACTCAGAATCGTACTGGAAGCATTATTGCAAGTGCGAACCAACATACGTGCCACCGGTGATGTACCGAAGCTCTCGTTTCCTTCCGACTGGCGGGATAAATCCAACGAAGTCTTCACCACATTATGCGCCTTCTTGGAAGTAGCCAATGCAATCACCATCACCAGACCGGAACCGACCAGGAAATACCAGGGTGTCTGAGCCGGAGCAAGGAGCGAACCCATCAGGAATGTATCCGTCGTCGTCGTTCCCCCCTGCGCCATCAAATCCATATAAGAAGAATAGCCAACCAGAGGAACACCGATAAAGTTCACCAGGTCATTACCGGCAAAAGCCAGCGCCAGGGCAAAAGTACCCAGCATCACAATAATCTTGAATACATTCACCTTCAGCCAGTGAAGGATTTGCATCAGGATAGTAAAGAAAACAAAAGCTCCCCACACCACCATGCTGGTATTGCCGTAAATAAGCTCTTTCAGATTGCCGGTCATAAAAGAACTTTCCTTCAACCCTTTTATCAGCATAAAATAAAGGATGGAAGTAGCCGCCAGGCCGCCAAACAGCGCTATAAAGTATTTTGTATGTTTCTTATAATTAAATGTAAAGATGAGACGTGAAATATACTGTACCACGCTTCCGAAGAAGAAAGCAATCGCTACAGAAAGGAAGATGGCGAGAATCACGGTAAAAGCCTTATCGGTATTCAGCAAATCCCCCAACTGCAAAGCACCGTTGGAATTGGCTATCTTGACCAGTGACAGGGCCACCGTACCTCCCAGCAATTCAAACACAAGCGAAACGGTCGTCGATGTCGGCATCCCCAATGAATTAAAGATATCGAGCAGTACGACATCGGTCAGCATAACAGCCAGCAGGATACACATAATCTCAGAGAAAAAGAAGTGTTGCGGCTGATAAATCCCATGCCGGGCAATATCCATCATACCGTTAGACAAAGAAGCGCCGACAAAAATACCGATTGCGGCGATGACCATAATAGTTTTAAACGATGCGGCCCTCGAACCGATTGCAGAATTCAAAAAGTTTACTGCGTCATTACTGACTCCGACCGACAGGTCAAATACCGCCAGCACGAAAAGAAAAATTACGAGGAACAGATAGAATGTTTCCATAAATGAGTGTTACATATTCGACAACAAAGGTCTGAAACAATTATTTCACATGTGTTACACAGATATTACAAACATGTTACAATTGTTAAAACGCCCTTATTATTAAAACAAGGGAGAAAAAAGAAAGTTATCACACTAAGGGTTTTTCTTCTAAAATGCGACTACAATATCATAGTTATTAACTTTCAATCATTGACCGACCATAAAGATGACATACTGCAATGGCTCTGTGAAATGGCATTGACCGATTCCCAAGCTGCTTTTAAATCGTTATACCTGACTTACTTCCAAAGGTTAATACGATTTACGAGACTCTATGTTTCCTCCACAGTGGAAGCAGAAGAAATTGTTTCCGATACTTTCCTGGCAGTATGGAATAATAGAAAATCTCTACTGAAAGTAACGAATTTCGATTCTTACATTTATTCTATCGCCAGACATAAAGCTATCAGCTATTACCGTTCCATACACATGGAACAAATAGAATTGAACGAACTTTCAATAGACCTTTTCATCCATACGGAAACAACTCCGGAAGACGACCTCATTTCCAAAGAAAAAATCAACCAACTAAATAATGCCATTGAAGCATTGCCGGCAAAATGCAAAACGGCATTCAAGTTAGTCCGTGAAGATAAGCTCAAATATAAAGAGGTAGCAGCTATATTGGAAATTTCCGTAAAACACTTGAAGCCCACCTTGCTACTGCTATCAAAAAACTACGCGAATTTCTTAGAAAAGAAGAATAAATAAAAAAGTCACCGCTATCCCTCAATACTCCCGAACCGAAACAAACATCAACAGCCTGTTGTTCTTTTCAAAACAACAATATATAGAAATCATCCTTTTATCGGCCAAAAGATAAAGTGGCAGAAAACAAAATGAAATTTGTCTGACCTTTAATACCAATTGCTTGAATTACGAAACAAATCATTGTCACAAATCACATACATTTGTAATATAAAACTTATTGGGAAATAAGGGGGTCGGTTAAGTTAGAGAGGGAAACGCCCGGAGTCAAATCCGGACTTTCCCTTTCGTTTTTTTGTCTCTTTCAAACTACAATATTTCTTTCCATACCAGTAGGGGTATTTTCAAAATTCCTGTCTTAGTAATAAACGATATAACTCGGTCTATAACCAATATCTTTACAATATCACTTCGATTTTTTCCATTTTTTTCGTTCCTTTACAGTTTCAATACTGTAAAGGAACATTTTTCATGAGACGGATAACACCCTTATTTCTACTTATTCTATTTGCTTTTTCAGTTTTTGCAACGCCGGATTCTTCACCTATCGACTGGAAATTATCAGGCCGTTTATTCCTGGATGGCGGTGTTTATATTCATTCTCCCAAAGAGTTACATGCCGGAGCGCATATCGCAGATGTCCGGCTGGCAGCTAAAGTCCGTATCTATTCGAACTGGTATACCAAAATAGATGTAGGCTTTGCAAACAATAAGATAACACTGAAAGATGCATTCACCGAATATGGCAAAGACGGAAATTATTTCCGTGCCGGTTATATGCTCGGCTATTACAGTATAGACCAGTCCACCAGCACAAATGATTTAATTTTCAACACAGCCTCCAATGTGGCGGAAACTTTCTATCCGGATCGCAGAATAGGCATATCCTACACACGTTCCCTTCCTTCTTATTATTTATCAGCCGGTGCTTTTTGCGGTGACGGACTCAGCTTCTCCGAGACAACCAAACCCGGTTATAACTTTTCCGGACGTGTCGTCTGGCGCCCAATAAATTCTCCGGGACAATTATTCCATATAGGCACAGGAGCTTTATTCAAAGTCCCTGATGAAAATACGGAAACCGGTGAACAACAAATCCGGTTAAAGACAAAAGGCGTTACTTATATTCCATCCCCCCGAACGTTAGATTTGACATTCAAACATGCCAAAAATCAGGTTCAGTCGAACGTAGAATGCCTGTTGTTTCAAAAAAAATGGCTGTTACAAACAGAGTTTCTTTACACGAAAATCAAACAAAATTCTTCCCAACCCTCCTATTCCGCCCACGGAGGATATATATTGGGCGGATTCCTCCTAAAAGGGAGCAAATATGCTTACGATGCACTCGATGCAATACCGGTAATGCCTGAAGACCCACATTCTATTCTGCTTGCCTGCCGTTACAACTATACGAACCTGAATGATTTCAGCAGCCATATCACAGGAGGAAGCCAGCACGACGTATCCATCGGCATCAATTATTATTTCAACAAATACATTTCTTCCCGCCTGAACTACGCACATCTTTGGATGGACAAGTATTCTGCATTGGGTAAATGCGAAATCAATATGATGCAGGTTCGATTGCAGGTACGGTTTTAATTATAAAATTAATACTATTTTTTCAATTTACAACTAAGGGTTTTTCCATATACGTTACGACTATAATACTAGAAGTAACAAAGATGGAAAATAAAATAGATCATATTATAGCACGAGTTTTAGCCGGAGAAGCGTCGGCTGAAGATATTCTGTTCATCAGCAACTGGATGAATGAAAAAGAAGAAAATCATAAAACATTCAGTCTGCTAAAAAGTTACTGGAGTGCAGATATTGCATCTAATCAATACGTAAACCCATCTGTTTCATTAGAAAAACTACAGGATAAAATAAACAGACATCAAACTCCCGGGAAACAGTATCTGATTCCGATCCTCCTGTCAGTTGTCGCTTCAATTGTTCTGATTATCACGATCTCATCTTTTTTCAGTATAACCAGTACAAACGGGAAAAGCAAAGAGTATTACACTTATCTCACCAATAACAACAAATCAGAATTCACACTCCGTGACGGAACAAAAGTTACACTAAATAAAAATAGCACACTTACCTATTCAGATGCTTTCGGAAAAAACAACCGGTCAGTAAAACTGGAGGGGGAAGCTTTTTTTGAAGTAACTAAAAATCTTGATAGCCCGTTCGAAGTTTCCCTTGAAGTGGAAAATAAAAACAGGGGAACCATTAAAGTGCTGGGAACAGTGTTTAATGCAAAGATTGACAAAGGATCTGATAAAATCATTACCACACTGATAGAAGGATGTGTATCTTTCGAGGGATCCGGGCAAAAAATAAAATTATATCCCAATCAACAAGCTGCATTCGATTATACAACCGGTAACATTGATGTACACGAAGTTGATATAGAAAAAGAAATCTCTTGGAAAGAAGGTCTGATAAAATATAAAATGATCATGTTCACAGATTTGGCAAAAGAACTTGAAAAAAGATACAATGTACAGATCATTATTGGAAATAAGAAATTAACGAAACCATCAATGACGGTATCCGGTGGTTTCAGCGAAGAACAAACCTTGGATGAAATTCTGAAAGTAATTTCACGAAGTCTACCTATGAAATGGGAAAATAAGAATAATACATACTATATCAAATAAACTTTTATTAATAAAAACAGAATGCCTATGAAATAGTACCAACATTAACCTAAAAACCGGTCATACCTGAAAGTACAACCGGTTTTCAAATCTTCAATTTTAATTCTCCGCTTCCTCCCCTCCGTGGCCAAACATTGTGGATGAAGCGAATTATCAATCTTTAAATCAGTACAAAAATATGGAAAATGTTTCGTATTACAGGTCTTTCTTAGCCAAAGACTTAAAAAAACTTTTCTCAATTATGAAAATCACGGTCATCTTACTTTTCGTCGCTCTGTTTCAGGCAGTAGCAATAGAATCATCCTATTCTCAATCTGTAACCGTTTCAATCAAAGCAGAGCGAATATCCCTCACTGAACTGTTTTCCCTGATAGAGAAACAGAGCGAGTTTCTATTCTTCTATGTCGATGAAGAAGTGAAAAACATCGATGTCAATGTAAAAGCAACTAACCTGCAGATCGATGATGTTCTGAGACAGGCTTTAATTGGAACAAACCTGACTTATACAATCAACGATCGGAACATTAACATTATCCGCAAAGCCTATGCTGTCCGGCAACAACAGACCAAGCATATTACAGGTAAAGTCATTGATGCAGATGGTGAACCGGTCATTGGTGCAAATGTGGTTGAAAAAGGTACCTCCAACGGTAGCATTACAGATCTCGAAGGATACTTCTCCCTTCATGTTGCACAAAACGCAACACTAAAAGTTTCTTATATCGGATATAATACGCAAGAGATAGTTATAGATGGCAAGAACCAATTCATAATTAAACTGACGGAAGACCTGCAGAATCTAGATGAAGTAGTAGTGATCGGTTACGGTACGGCCCGCAAAATTGACCTGACCGGTTCAACTTCCTCTCTGGGTGGTGACAAACTTCAGATGAAAAACACCCCGCAACTTTCTAATCAGCTGCAGGGACAGATGGCCGGTGTACAGATCACACGCTCAAGCGGTGATCCAACTTCCGGAGCTACCATTCGTGTACGTGGTGTCACAACACTATCAACCAATGACCCGCTGGTAATCGTGGACGGTATCCCGGGTGATATTAACGACATTGCGCCCGAAGACGTAAAAGATATCCAGGTGTTGAAAGACGCAGCTTCAGCAGCCATATACGGTTCACGTGCGGCTGCCGGTGTCATCCTGATCACAACAAAACGCGCCAAGGATAAGAACTTCCATCTTTCCTACAGCGTGGAATACGGCATTGATGCACCAACAGCCAAGCCTAGGTTTGCCAATGCTGTACAATGGATGCAAGGATACAACGAACTCGCCTATAACGATGGTGCTTCTTCCCTCCACTCGGCCTATTCGGAAGATTTGATCAACAACTATGCACAACTGCGGGCTGAAGATCCTGACCGTTATCCAGATACAGATTTTATGGGAATGGGTATTAAAAGTTCTACGCATCATCAGCGCCACTCCTTCTCCCTCAGCGGAGGTACCGAAAAACTGAAAACGAATTTCAGCCTCAATTACTACAATGCCGATGCCCTTTACGACAAAAAGAACTATGAGCGTTTTAATGTACGTTCAAACAACGACTACAATATCAACAATTGGATCCATGCGAATGTGGACGTGAACCTACTTTACTCCAGCACAGTTACACCACACAGTGCAGAAGGCAGTATTATCAAAGACTTCATGGCCCGTTCTCCGCTCTACAACTCTTATTGGGTCGACGGTAGCTATGCCGATGGTAAGGATGGCGACAACCCTTTTGCGCTACATGATCTGGGGGGAACTGTCAAAGGTCAGAACTATCGTATTAACGGTAAGATTCAGTTGGATCTCACACCGATAGAAGGACTGACCCTGACAGCAATCGCGGCACCCCAATATACTTTCTACAAAGGGAAAGACCATAAAAAGAAATATGACGTGTTCCGGATCAGTGGAGATGCCATTCCCGGATCAGGCTATGCAACAACCAGCCTGAACGAAACACGCAACGACACACATAGTCTGACTATGCAATTCTATGCCAACTACAAGTTACAATTGAAACGCCACTCCATCGGACTCATGGCCGGTTACGAAGACTACTCCTATAACTGGGAAAATGAAGGTGCATCACGCACAAATTATAGCTTAGTGAACTTTCCCTACCTGAACTTAGGCCCGGAGGATTATCAATACAATAGTGGAAATGCCGGACACAATGCCTACCGTTCTTTCTTCGGACGTATCATGTACTCATGGGCCGACCGTTATATGCTGCAGGCAAATATCCGTTCTGACGGTTCGTCACGTTTTGCCGATGGCCACCGCTGGGGTACATTTCCCTCTGTCAGTGCTGGTTGGGTCATTTCAGAGGAACCCTGGTTCAACAAAAGTGTTATTAACTATCTGAAACTTCGCGGCTCAATCGGACAACTGGGTAACGAACGTATCGGTTCAGAATTCCCCTACCAGGCCAAACTGACTTTCGGAACCGGCTTCATTCCCAACGCCTCCACCGGATCGTCAGACGTAGTGCAAACCGCCTATCAGACAGACTATGCATTCAACACCATCACTTGGGAAACAACTACGACCTACGGTATCGGTGCAGACATCACCCTATTAAACAACAGGCTGCGCGCTTCGGCCGACTACTATTATAAAAAGACGACCGATATGTTGATGGAAGTAGGATTCCCTTCTTATTTCGGCTACAACGCACCACAGAACAATGCTGCCGATATGAACACGAAAGGTTGGGATCTTGAACTCTCCTGGAGCGACCAGATCAACGACTTCCGCTACGGTGCCAGCTTTAATATCTCAGACTACCGCTCAAAAATGGGTTATATGGCCAACCGCCAAAAAATCGATGGAACCAAGATTACCGAAGAGGGTTCATATTATAATGAATGGTATGGCTACAAAAACCTGGGGATCATACTGAATGATGCAGCTATGTATGACGAGGACGGTAACCCGATAGCTGTCCTGACCAACAACGATAAGGCAGGAAACATCCGTTATCTGGATATTGACAAGGATGGTAAAATCACAGCATCCAACGACCGCGTACGTTTAGGTAACTCGTTACCGGAACTGCAATACGGAGGTTCACTCTGGGCTGAATGGAAAAACTTCGATTTCAACCTATCATTCCAGGGTATCGGTCACCAGCTTGTTTACTGGTCATGGCCCGGTACACCGTTCAACTATCAAGCCTATGCCTGTCCATTGAATCTGATCGAAAACCATTGGAGTCCGACAGCTACAGATGCCGAGAACGCAAAGGCGAAATATCCCAAGTTGACGACCAACAATACCAATATTTATGCCAACAGCGACTTCTATCTCTTTAACGGAGCCTATATGCGTATAAAAAATATCACTTTAGGCTACACCATTCCGTCAGAAATCACGAAAAAGTTCTTCGTCAATAAACTGAGAGTCTATTTCAGTGCAAACGATTTGCCTGCTTTTTCAAAGTATCCCGACGGATACGATCCGGAATGGGATCGCAGCAGCGACCTCATTATGTCTTCCTATATTTTTGGTCTGAATGTTTCATTTTAATTAGAGAATCCAGTATGAATAAAATAAGTAAATATCTATTTACCGGAATAATGGCACTAAGCATGGCTGCTTGTGCCGACCTCGACCTGAATCCACTATCAGAAGGTGCAAGTGAGAATTGGTATCATGATGAAACCGAAATTGAGATGTCGCTCAACGATCTGTGGCGTCCGGACTTCTTCCCCATCGATAACCTTGACTGGGACGATGACCTTTTGAACCGCAATGGATCCAACGATATCACTCTAGGGACAGTGACTGCTCAGTGGGGTACTGCTTCAACCCGCTGGACCTCACTCTACAAGTCCATTGCACGTGCCACGAAAGTAATCCAATCCCTGGACAACGGAACGGCAAGCGGCCTAAGTGATAACAAAGTCAACCAATATAAAGGAGAGGCATACTTCATGCTCGGATTCGCCTATTGCGAATTGGCAACCTATTGGGGAGATTGTGTCCTGAACAAAGGTATGACCCTGGACGAAGCCTATGTAGCTGTTCGTTCCCCTAAAAGCGAAGTACTAGCTTATGCCTATGAATGTTTAGACAAGGCCATAGAATATCTGCCCGATTCCTACGCAACTCAACAAAGACCGACCAAAGGGGCAGCTCTCGGTTTCAAAGCTCGTTTCGCGCTCTTCCACGGCGATTGGCAGACCGCAGCCTCGGCAGCAGAAAAATGTATGAATTTAGGCATTTATAAACTGCATGACAATTACGCCGAACTATTCAAAGCCAACAGTTCATCAGAGTTAATGTTTTACTTCAAAGGTGATTTGACACTAAAGAAAGGGTATGGTCTTTTTGGAAGTGTCAAAGACTACGTTATTCGTAAGTTAGGCGGTTTCGCCAATCAAGGTCCTTCGCTGGAGTTGCTTTGTTCTTATACTTGTATCGATGGCCTTCCCATCGACAAGTCGCCACTCTATAATCCGAAGGATCCCTTTGCCAACCGTGATCCACGTCTTGCGATGACAATCCAGCCATTCAAGACAAAATACTCTGCTGATTATGCCGAATATGAGCTGTCGAAAGTAGACGGGACTTTTCCCGAAAAGTATCCGGACTACATTACACTTGGTTATGAATATAACCCCAGTCCTTATGCAAACAAAGTGTATGAAGTCTCAACCGGCCAAATGGTGCTCAACAATGATGCCAAAGCCTCTAACCAGCACTCCGCCTACAACGGGCTGATGCTCCGCAAATTCGTGAAAGATAACTGGAAAGATTACAACAGTTACGGTGGTGTTTCAGACAACTGTTATCCCTACCTGCGCTACGCCGAGATACTGATGACTTACATAGAAGCGAAGAACGAGATGGGACAATGTACACAGGAGGATTTGGACAAAAGCATCAATCTGGTGCGTGAACGAGCCTATCGCGGAGCTACCGGAGCTTATCCACATGTAGAAGTTACATCCCAAGCCGCATTACGGAAAATCATCCGTATGGAACGACGTTCAGAATTTGCGTTTGAAGGACTTCGTTACCGTGACTTAATACGCTGGCGTATTGCCGATAAATCACATAACAAGCCGATGTATTACCTGCCACGCGCCTGGTCCGGTTCTGCGAGCTGGAACGGTCTGACCGGTAGTGAATCCAATCTGGAATTGTCTTCAGACTTCAAAATTTTACTGAAGAACTGGGATGAAGGCAACTATCCTATCGGTGGTATACCGACGATTGACGAAAACGGTCTGCCCAACCTCTCTCCGATGGAAACAGCCGGATATATCACTACATTCTATAAAATGTCTTTCGATGCGCGGAAAAATTATTTGTGGCCCATCCCGGCCAACGACATTTTAGTCAACAGTAATTTGACACAAAACGACGGTTATTAATTCTTCAGACCAATATGCACCCCGGTTGTAACACATGTTTTCCTAAAGGATTTTCAGATTACAGCCGGGGTATTTTTCTTTCATTTTTAAATGTAATACAATGAATCTAAAGTATATTGTTATAATATTGGCCTTCTGCATAAGTCTCTTCTCCTGCCAGTCGGGAGATCATGTAGGAAGTGAATTTGTAAAAGAAGTGGATGTCTGTGTGTATGGCGGTACCTCAGCTGGCGTAGTTGCTGCTTACTCTGCCAAAAAGATGGGGAAATCCGTTCTCCTGATAGAACCCGGCAAATATCTGGGAGGCATGACAACCGGTGGTCTCGGAATGACTGATATCGGGAATAAATATGCCGTTACCGGGTTAGCCCGTCTTTTCTATCGCCGTATAGGAGAGCATTACAATAAATTCGAACAATGGACTTTTCCGCCAAGTCTTGCGACTGCAACTATGAATCGCTTCATAGAGGATGCAGAGTTAGATGTACTGTATTATCGCCGTATAACAGACGCACAAGTTCAAAATAAAAGAATAAAAAACATCACCCTGGAAGATTCCAAACAGCCTGACAAAAAAACTCTGATACAAGTTAAGGCCAAACAATTCATCGATTGCTCGTATGAAGGAGATTTGATGGCAAAGGCCGGAGTTTCCTATTTTGTCGGGCGTGAAGGGAATGAGAATCAGGATGAAACGCTTAATGGGGTTCAAATGTCTGTTTACCACCAATTCCCGGATGGAATCGACCCTTATTTGAAGGAAGGAGATCCAACCAGTGGCTTATGTTGGGGAATCCAACCAAATACATTAAAAGAAAGAGGAAGTGGAGATAAACTTGTCCAGGCATACAATTTCCGTTTATGCCTCACCGATAATAAAGAAAATCAACGCCCATTTGAGAAACCTGAAAATTATGATCCGGATAAATACGAGTTATTGGCACGTGCTATCCGCAAAATGGATTTACACATAGACAATTATCTGTTATTCAATTGGGGCATTATGCCGGATAATAAATATGATGTAAATAACTGTGGACCGTTATCGACCGACATGATCGGAATGAATTACGAATATCCGGACGGTGACTATGCAACCCGGGAAAGAATCTGGCAGGAACATGTGGACTATACAAAAGGACTGCTCTATTTTCTTACACACGACGATAGAGTTCCCTCCGAACTACGCGACCAGGTTTCCAGATTTGGATGGGCAAAAGACGAATTTGTAGATAATGACAACTTTCCGACACAATTATATGTGCGCGAAGCTCGCCGCCTGAATGGCGAATATATTATGACACAAAAGAATTGCCAGGGTGAAGAAACTGTCAGCGATGCCATTGGGATGGCAGCCTATGGAATGGATTCACACAACTGTCAGCGAATTGTTACAAACGGTATGGTAAAAAATGAAGGAGATGTCCAATATCATGGTTTCCCACCCTACCCTATTTCCTATAAAAGCATTACTCCCAAGCAAAGTGAGTGCACAAATTTGTTGGTTCCGGTTTGCGTATCTTCCACTCATATCGCTTTCGGTTCAATACGCATGGAACCTGTTTTCATGGTATTGGGACAATCTGCAGCAATTGCATCCGCACTTGCTATTGACAGCAACACAAGTGTACAGAATATTAATATTTCCGAACTTCGTCGCATCCTGAAAGAAGATCCTTATTTGGATGGTTCTACACCGGAGATTCTGGTTGATGACAGTGATATTGATAAGATCAGCCGGAGAGGACGCTGGAATAAAGGTTTTGGAGCTCATTACAAAAACAGTTACTTGCTGAGTTCAAATGAAAATAACAACAGCTCTTTTTCATTTATGCCTGTTATTAAAAAAAATGACACCTACGAAATATTTTTCTACTGTACACACCTTCCCGACTCCAGCATGCCGGATCTAATGGCATTTGAAGTATCATATAAAGGAGGAACTGAAAAAATAAGTATTACACCTAAAGAGAAAAAAGGTTCGTGGGTTAGCTTGGGAACCTTTACATTCGAAAAAGGGGAAGCTGTTGCAATCACTATTGACGGAAGCCAATCAAAAGGCGCATTATTTAGTGATGCAATTCTATTAGTACCAAAGAAATAAATATTTACTTTTATATACTGCTTACACAGACCAATATTAAAAAGATACATTATGATTACACGACGAGATTTTTTGAAAATAACAGTTGCCGGAGGAGCACTAGCTTCACTAAACAACCTCGAAGAGGCAAAAGCAACTATCTATCAAGTTGTACCTGACACAGAGTTTTGTTATGAAGGTCAACGTAAAATACCCATAATAGCAAAAACGTCCATTATAGTAGTTGGAGGTAGTTCACGCGCAATTGCTACAGCCGTTGCTGCGGCAAAAACAGGTTGCGATGTATTCTTAATCGGATATATGCCTTATTTGGGAGATGATATATGCGGCAGTTTTCTTTTTGAACACAACAAAGATGAGAAACTTCAAACAGATCTTTCCCGGAAAATTTTCCCCGGAAAAGAATATCCGACTCCGCTCAGCGTAAAGACTGTACTGGAAAATGAACTGATAGATAACAATGTCCGGTTTCTTTACAGTAGTTATGTGACCAATGTATTGACAGATCCGGCAGGATTACCTGGCGGAGTCGTTATAGCCAACCGTTCGGGAAGGCAAGCCATACTTTGCAAAGCGATCATCGACACAACCCACCATGCAACTGTCGCCAACTTACTCGGAGCTGAACAAACACCTTTTAAACCAGAAACATTAGAGTTTCAATACACAGTTGTCGGCAACGCAAAAAAAGAAGCTTCCGAGATCAGCAATGCGGAAGTTCTCCCTCTGCCTTTTAAAGTGAACAACAAAAGTTATCCAATTACACGTTACACGTTCCGAATGTCCCTCGACAATAACTCTTATGGCTCCCTGATGAAAATCGAACAAATAGCTCGTTCGGTTACATGGGATCCAGAACAGGTAGATAGCTCGGATTTACTTTGGTATATCCCAAAGCATACAATCATAGGAAAAGAAAGTTACCGGGAAAGCTCATTGTCTATCCGTAAACTTCCGGAAAAAGCATTCAAATCCCAGAATATAGAAAACCTCTGGGTTCTTGGCCCTTGCGCTGATATCCCCAGGGAAACGGCTGCATATGTGATGCGCCCGGTCAATGCCATGTTTTTAGGAGAATTACTTGGAGAACAAATTGCCGAACAAATTAAAAATTCACCGATGCCTGAGAAAATTGCCGTCCGTCAACCGAAAGTAAATGCAACAAATTACGGACAAATCGGGGAAATCCTGAAACCTCTCCGCCCCTCCATGCAGAAAGGCTTTGCCGACTCTCCCGCCGGGGCTCTGCCAGTATTGGGGAATTATGATGTGATCGTTTTAGGTGGAGGTACAGCCGGAGCTTCCGCAGGGATATCGGCAGCCAGACAAGGAGCAAAAACTCTTGTACTGGAATATCTACACGGACTGGGTGGATTAGGAACAATAGGACTGATCGGCTGTTATTGGGATGGTTTCCGGGAAGGTTTTACAGCAACTATTGATAATGGTGTCCATAATATGGCCCCCGCAGACCACCCAAGACAACTAAAAAACTGGAAAGAACAATCGGTATCCGACTGGAAAATGGAATGGTATCGCAGAGAATTACTCAAAGCAAATGGTGAACTGTGGTTTGGCGTATTGGGATGTGGAGCACTAGTAGAAAACAATAAAGTAAAAGGACTTGTTGTCGCAACTCCTTTCGGACGTGGGGTTTTCCTTTCAGAAGTATTGATCGACAGTACAGGGAGTGCAGATATAGCTATTGCTGCCGGATCACCTTTCGATTATACCGGAAAAAATACGCTCGCTGTACAAGGAGCCGGAGCTGGAAAACGCGATCCGGGTGATTTTTATAATAACAATGACTGGCTTTTTGTCGATGATACCGATATTCTTGATGTATCACGTACATTCATACAGGCAAAAAATAAAATGAAAGGATTTTTTGATATCGTAAAAATGCCCCAGACACGCGAACGTCGCAGGATTATCGGAGAGCATATCATTTCCGTCTACGATGTGATAAATCAACGCCGTTATTCAGACACCATATCTTTCCATAAAAGTTCTTTCGATACTCATGGAATGATCATAGATCCTTATTTTATTCTGAATCCACCGGAAAAACGACATAAAATATATGATGCTGATGTTCCTCTACGCAGCTTATTGCCCAAAGGATTGGAGGGCATATTGACAACCGGTCTCGGAGCCAGTGCCCACCGTGATGCCATGCCCGTTATTCGCATGCAACCTTGCTTGCAGAATCAGGGATATGCAGTAGGTTATTTAGCTGCTTTGTGTGCAAAAGAAAAAAAACCGCTCCGTAAAGTCGACATCAAAAAAGTCCAAAAACATCTGGTTAAAATAGGAAATCTCCCGGAACGGGTATTAACGGATAAAGAATTTAAAGGTTTCAGTAATTCGGCAATGAAAAAAGCAGCTATCAATGTAACCGAGAATTACAAAGGACTTGAAATTTTACTGACTGATCCTGATCGTTGTCTTGAAGTGGTAAGCAAACAACTCAGTCAGGCAACCATACCTAAAGAAAAAATGATCCTTGCCAGTATTCTTGGTATTCTTGGAAATAACAAAGGAAGCTCAATTCTGACTGATACCGTCCATCAACATACTACATGGGATGAAGGGTGGCATTATACTGGTATGGGACAGTTCGGAATGTGCCTGAGTCCATTGGATGCACTGGTTACAGCCTTAGGCAACTCGAAAGATTCTTCTGCTCTTCCAACTATTTTGGAAAAAGCAAAACAACTGGAGCCGGAAGATTATTTCTCTCATTTCCGGGCTATTGCTATGGCAACAGAATCAATCGGCAGCAAAGAGGCAATACCTATTCTTGCTATGATGTTGTCTAAACCAGGTGTTCGTAATCACGCAATCCTGTCGTATACAGAAGCAAGAGCCAGAACCGTTCCCGGACAAAATGATACTTCCACCAGAAATCTGGCTCTGAAAGAGCTACATCTTGCCAGGGCTCTGTATCTATGTGGTGACCATAACGGTATGGGGGAAGCAGTGCTTCGCAGGTACGCAAACGGTTTACAGGGGCATTATGCACGTTACGCTAATGAAATATTAAATAAGTAATAATACACTATACTAAAATGGGGCAAAAGTTAATAACTCATACTTTTGCCCCATTATTTGTCACTTACAATAATTCAGCACTTCCAAATTAGTAATTGTACTCTTGAAATTTCCGGCCTTTTCCAGCGGGAAAACCAATGTACGAACATAGCTCATGGAATCTTTTCCTCCGTTGAAGAAACGTTTCTGGATATTCAAATCTTCCTTCAACTGCCCGTTTACATATAAACGAGTCGATTTCTCATCTCCGCTGATAGCAATTGAAGCCATTTCATCGGGGTAGAACTGATAGTTAAACGTATTCAGATAACCGTCACGAGCAAATCCCAGTTTGCCAGAAACAGGATCGGACAGATAGAAGACGGCATCCGGCGAACGGAACAACTCTGTTCCCCGCTCTTCGGGAACTGATGTGATATTAAAAGAAACAGTATACTGATAACCTATTTCCTTCAGCCCGGTCTCGGTTCCCGGCTTCAATGTTTCCTGATTATATACGGCACGCGGCGTTTTACCGATACGACCGGCTACATTGACTCCCGGACCTTCACTCAAGGAAAGGCGAGCCGCATTGAATGTTTCATAAGGTACTTTACAGTCTTTTCCAGTCCACATCTTCACAGCCAATGTCTGCAAAGCCGGGAATACGCGGTAGTGAATATCCTTCGTACTGATTCCGTTACCGGCATGGTCATTCCATACAGCAAACATTCCTCCTTTAATCTGTTTATGCTTTTCGGGGAAAACCTCTTTTCCGATGTGCGCCGGAGTCCATTCCTTATATAACATCTCCGTATTCAGATAATCGTAATAATAACCCGCAGCCGGAACAATATACAGATAACCATCGGGCACACTAACCAGATCGTATCCCTGTTTGATCATTTCTTTCGGATCAGCATAACCATTGTACCAAGCACTCATCAGCACATTTTCCGATTTCACAGGAGTATCGCCTTTGGCATGTGTCAAAGCACCCCACACACAGGCCTGCTTACCGAAACCTTCCACGAAACGAATATAATGATCGGTGAATTCGCGGAATTTCTCCACTACATCTTTCTTTTTATTTGAATATTCGTCTGTTCCGATATGTACCCGTTTACCAACAAATACAGGATTCCTGCCTTCCAGATATTCCCGGAACAGACTGTCGACAAACTGATAAGTCTCCGGCTTGAACAAATCCAGATGATCCATGCCATATTCCTCACTACCGATTTCCGGGCGATAATGTGTCAATGCCAGAGAATGAGCGGGGACATCTATTTCCGGAATGATTTCTACGCCCAGACTATCGGCCATCAACTGGAAATCAATAAATTCTTTCTTTGTATAATAGCCGTCACGTGACGTCAACCCCGGAAAGAACTCGCTTTCCAGACGGAATGCTGCATATGTTTTGTTCCAGTCATGTTCAAAATACTGTTTGAAAGCGTTATCATTCAGGTGAACCTGTAACGTATTCATCTTATAATAGGCCATCATCTTAACGTAATCGCGCAAGAAGTTCATCGGGATAAATTTACGGCCGCAGTCCATCATAAAACCGCGGATCGCATAATCCGGATAATCGCGCATTGAACCTTTTGACAAAGCCAGGTCACTGTTTTGCTCCGTCATCTGAAGAAGCGTACGGGTTGCCCAGTATAAACCTTTGGCTTTAGGAGCCGATACGGTTACACGGTCAGCAATTTTCACGGCATATCCTTCTTCACCCAGTTGTTTGTCTCCGGATATGGAGAAAACAAAGTCACCGGCAGAGGCTCTTCCCTGCACGACAGCCAGCTTACGCCCGAACATTGTTTCATAATCTTCGGCAAACTGATTGGCTACACGGGCAATGGCAGGATCTTTACTCGCATAAACAATACGGGAAGTAGCAGAAGGAGTAAACATTCCCTGAGCACCTCTCCATTCCTGTAATTCAGGTATCACGAACGGTTTCTCGTTATTGGCAGCAAAACTTTTCCCTAAAAAGAGAGTACACGCTGCAACCAGCATTAAATAGCGTTTTATCTTCATTGTATTTTAAATTTAAGCGTACAATATTACTGCTTTTTACTCATCTGCACAAACCGGAAATGAAGGAATAGTTAAAAGATGACTAATAAAAAGGCGGTTTCTGATTGATTTATTACTTTTGTGCTCAAAAACATATAAATGAGTTACAAATGGAACACACGGACGGAACTCTTACTGGGGGCCGAACGGATGGAGTACTTGTCACATTGCCATGTGTTGGTCGTAGGACTCGGAGGCGTCGGAGCTTATGCAGCCGAGCAGATATGCCGTGCCGGGATAGGACATATGACCATTGTTGATGCGGATACGGTGAACGACAGCAATATCAATCGCCAACTGCCGGCTTTACATTCTACCTTGGGGATGCAGAAAGCAGAAGTTGTGGGACAACGTTTACTGGATATCAACCCGCGATTGAAGCTGACAATACTCAATGAGTTCCTGCGTGACGAACGGACAGAAGAGGTTCTTTCTGCCCAAAAGTACGATTTCATCGTGGATGCCATCGATTCACTCAGTCCGAAAGCATATCTGCTATATCATGCTTACCGACGTGAAATTCCCATTGTTTCATCCATGGGTGCCGGAGCAAAGATCGATCCGTCGCAGGTGAAAATAGCTGACATTTCCAAGACTTGCAACTGTGCACTGGCAAAAGCGGTGCGCAAACGGCTTCGGGGAATGGGACTAAACAAAGGTATTCCGGTCGTTTTCTCAACAGAAATCGCCAATCCGGAAGCCGTAGTGGAAGTGGAAAACGAACAATGTAAGCGGACGACTACCGGGACAGTTTCGTATATGCCGGCTATTTTCGGCTGTTATCTGGCTTCCTATGTAATAAGAAATATTTAATCAACATGATACAAACGCAGGGTATTACTAAAAGTTTCGGGAATTTACAGGTATTGAAGGGCATCGACCTGACGATCAATAAAGGTGAAGTTGTAGCTATTGTCGGCCCCAGCGGTGCCGGAAAAACGACGTTGCTCCAGATTATCGGGACATTGGATACGCCGGACAACGGTAAGTTATTTATTAACGAAACAGAAACAGGCAAACTTTCCGAAAAAGAACTGGCTGCCTTCCGAAACAAGAATATCGGCTTTGTATTTCAGTTCCACCAGCTGCTACCGGAATTTACAGCGTTGGAAAACGTAATGATCCCGGCACTGATTGCCAGGGAAAAGGCGTCCGATGCAGAAAAAAGAGCGAAGGAAATACTTGATTTCATGAAACTATCGGACCGTATGACTCATAAACCGGCTGAATTATCCGGTGGCGAGAAACAACGCGTCGCCGTGGCCCGTGCATTAATCAATAACCCGGCCGTCATTCTGGCTGACGAACCTTCGGGCAGCCTGGATACCAAAAACAAAGAAGAATTACACAGCCTTTTCTTCGAATTACGTGACCAGATGCACCAGACATTTGTGATCGTAACGCACGATGAACAACTGGCTGCCAACACCGACCGCGTAATCCATATCAAGGACGGGGTTGTTTTATTATAAATAGAAAGAGGACAAATAATCTATGGCAAATAAAGATAGAGTAACTTTTGGAAGTAAAATCGGAGTAATATTAGCAACTGTAGGGTGTGCTGTAGGTTTAGGTAGTATCTGGCGTTTTCCTTATATGGTAGGATCAAACGGTGGAGGAGCTTTCCTGCTGGTCTTTATGATATGCACTGTTTTACTGGGACTTCCTATCATGATCACCGAATTTTTTATCGGCCGCCACTCACGCAGAAACGCTGCCGGAGCTTTTAAGGAGCTAGCGCCGGGAACACAATGGTCGCTGATCGGCTATAACGGAGTCTTGGCTGCATTTCTTATATTAGGTTTCTATTCCGTCGTTTCCGGATGGACGCTGGAATATATCTGGCAGGCAATGACCGGCTCTTTGTCGGGAAAAACTACTGCCGAGTTTACCACCGAGTTCGAAGCCTTTTCCTCCAGCGCACTCAGACCGATCGGCTGGACAATCGCATTCATCGCAATCACACATTTCATCATCGTCTCAGGGGTTGAAAAAGGAATTGAAAGGGCATCCAAGATCATGATGCCGGCCTTATTCCTTATACTGCTGGTATTATGTATACGGTCCATAACCCTACCGGGAGTAAACGAAGGATTATCTTTCTTGTTCAAACCGGACTTCGAGAAGATCACCTCCTCCGTTATTTTAAGTGCTATGGGACAAACATTCTTTTCACTGAGTATCGGGATGGGGTGTCTGATCACCTATTCTTCTTATTTCGGGAAAGATACAAATCTGCAATTAACAGCGATACAGGTGACTGTTCTGAACACTTTTGTCGCATTACTGGCCGGCATCATGGTATTTCCGGCCGTATTCAGCTTCGGTATTGAACCGACAGCTGGCCCGGAACTGGTGTTCATCACCCTTCCGAATATCTTCGAACAGCTACCTTTCGGAAATATATGGTCTTTCATATTCTTCATTTTGCTGGCTTTGGCAGCTTTGACCTCTACCATTTCTCTGCATGAAGTGGCAACGGCCTATGTACATGAAGAATATCATATGACCAGAAAGAAAGCGGCCTGGATCGTTTCCGCCGGTGTCGCCGTCATCGGAGCCCTTGCTTCTCTCTCTTTCGGCCTATTGAAAGAATATACCATCGGCGGACTGATCATTTTTGATGCACTGGACTATCTTACGGCAAAAATTATGATGCCTATCGGCGGAATGATGATCTGCGTATTTGTCGGTTTACGCATCGAAAGAAAAGTATTGAAAGAAGAATTGACGAATAAAGGAACAATCACCTTTTACTTCTTCAATACGTATGCGTTCTTTATAAAATACATCGCTCCCGTAGCAATCGGCCTGATCTTCCTGAACGAATTGGGACTGATCAAAAAGATAACCTCCTTGTTTTGAAAATAAAAAGGTATAAATTGTTTGCTTATCAACAGGTAACTTATATCTTTGCAAAAGAGTATTCATCATTTAATAATTATCAATATGGAAATCAAAACCGTCTCAAAGAAAAGAAAGTTACTTCCTGGATTAGACATGACTCAGGAAGAGTTTATTGCCCGCGTTCGTAAAGCCGAAGAAGGACCATTTTATACATTGGAAGAAATCAAACAAAAAATGCAGGAATGGAAGGGACTGAAATTCAATCCAGCCATTGAGGGAGGGGAATTAACTATTGACGAATTTAAATCAATGGTAAAAGTTGCAGAAAAAGGACCTTTTTATACTTTGGAAGAAGGACAAGAAATGATAAGACAATGGAGGGAACAAAGAAGAAACCGGTAGTCGTTTCGCTTCTCTTTTTTTCTTCTGTTGACCAAATCTTTGAATATGGAAAAATAAACTTTGGAGAAAAAAAAGCTATCGAATACGAAAACCTTATTTATGAAACTGTTCGACAATTAACTTCCGGTTATTTGTTAAATGCAGAATATCCTTATCTTCCCACAAAAGATAAGCGATACAGAAGGGCCATACTTCCCGCTCATTTTATTCTTTATCGAATAACAAAAGATCGGATAGAAGTTCTGAACATCTTACATCAAGCTGTAAGTATTACTCAAGCTAAAAAAAACAGAAACATTAAACCGTAACAACTATGAACTGGCGTGATTTACTTTATTTCTCCAAAGGAGAACGCAGAGCGTTGACTCTCCTACTTTGTCTGATTGTTGCTTCCTGGATCATTTTACTGCTGACGGATGAAAAAACCGATTACACACCTGTCAACAATAACAGACTATCTGAACCAGTAAAAACGGCTCAAAATATCCCTGTAAATAGTCCTGATCCGGAAAAGGTAAAAACTCCTGCATCCGGGAGAAAAAACAATTCCTCCCGAGAGAAAAATAAATTTCATTCGGGAGAAACCAAAAATACATCCGAAAGAAGGACTTTTCCTAAAACAGAAAAATACCCTGTCGGAACTGTTGTCGAACTAAATACTGCCGACACCACAATCCTGAAAAAAGTTCCCGGGATCGGAAGCACTTTTGCCCGCCGAATCATTAAATACAGAGAACTGCTGGGAGGTTTCTTTACAGTTGAACAACTTCGTGAAGTGTACGGTCTTGATGAAGAACGATATAATGCGATGAAATCGTGGTTTTCGGCAGATATGTCCCTAATCTGTCCGTTAGAGATCCATAAAATCTCCTTTAAAGAACTATGCAAACATCCGTATATAAATTATCAGCAAGCCCGCATCATCGAGCAGCTACGGAAACAGAAAGGGAAGTTATCCGGCTGGGAAAATCTTCAATTACTGGAAGAATTTACTGAAACAGATAAAGAAAGACTGACTCCTTATTTATCATTTGAATAAAACAGGAAGTTTATATACATTTGTAAAAAAGAAAGCTATGATTTATCTCAAACAAGCACAATTACTCAACCCTGCCGAAGTGGAAGGCCCGGTAGAAGAGCTCAAATATCCGTTCAGAGCCGCAGCAGTACGATACATCGAATCGATTGTTTTCCGAAAACCGGTCACTTTCCTGGTCGGTGAAAACGGTGCCGGTAAATCAACCCTGCTCGAAGGCATCATGTTCAAATACGAAGAACGGGATGAAGACAGCCAGGGCATGCTATATGACGGAAAAGAAGCCTGGAAATCCTATTCAAACGTATTGCCCCAATGCATCCGCCTCATCGAAGAGCGGAAACCATTCGACCATTTCTTCTTCCGGGCAGAATCCTTCTTCGAACATGCAGCCGAAATAGATGCCAAATCGATGAAAGACATACTAAACTATGGCCGCGATTATTCTATGGCAGCTTACGGAGGACGCCGCCTCCTCGAACAGTCGCATGGTGAAAGTTTTCTTAGCACTTTTCTGAATTATGCGGGAAGAAATACCCTTTTCATCCTTGATGAGCCGGAAGCAGCCCTATCGCCTCAACGCCAGCTGGCTTTACTGGTCCGGATACAAGAACTGGTGGCACAAGGCTGCCAACTGATTATTTCTACGCATTCCCCCATTATCATGGCTTATCCGGGAGCAGATATCTATTCCATAGATGAGGATGGAGCACATATTACTCCGTATGAGGAAACACAACATTACCAGTTAACGAAGTATTTTCTGACTCATACGGAACAAATGCTCAGGGAATTGGGAATAAAGTAAAATTACTTTTCCCAGGCATTCACGATTTCTGCCACATATACATTATGCAGATTACCTGCCAATGCGCTGTACCATTTTTCATACAAAGCCGGATCGATGAAACTATTTTTATCCATCTTTGTCACATAAAGCGTTTTGCACTCCAACGTCAGGCGTGACTCTTCAAAACAGGGATTTCCGAGCTCTGTGAAATAAGGAGTCAGGCCTGTAGCCGCCACTTTATCCATATCACGGCCTGACTTGGAACCACAAACTTTATGAGCATCTTTGTGTTCTTCTCCCAGGAAAGAGAGCGTAAAACACCCCTTTTCATCGACAAATTCACGGGTATAACGCTCCGGACGGATGAAGACAAACACCACCGGTTTGTTCCAAAGGAAACCTACGCCGCCCCAACTGGCTGTCATCATATTAAACTTATCCTTATCACCGGCACTTACCAGCATCCACTCCTTCCCGATAATTTCAATAAAGTTATCCTTTATCAGATTGGGTTCAATTGCTTTCATACTTTATACTCTTTAATTTCCTTCAAAGATACAAAGAATATTATTTACCTGTACTCATTACGCCCGAATCACTGTCACTGTTGTTCAAACGTTTCTGTCCGGCCTTATATGTACGTCCGAAAGAGAAATTATACGATACCGAAACAACAAAAAGACGGGAACTTTCCTTGATGTAAGAAGTTTTTTTGCTGGAAGCATATTGATTCCAATTCTCGGATTGTACTTTCCAGTTATCGGAGAAAGGATTAAATGCCCCAATACCTAAAGAAAGGTTCTTGAAATTATATTTCGCCATGAACATCTGAATATTCTCGCCCCCTTCCAACGTTTCACCCCAGAACCTGTTCCAGTTCGTATTCATCTGATACATCAACATGAACTTCTTCCACGTAAGCGACGCCTGCATATTACAATACCAGTTCGTATAGCGGTGAGAATACGTATTGCCATTGCTGATATAATGATTCACACCACCGGTAAAAGAAAATTGCAAAATATCCTTGATCGGCCCTACCCGAAACATGGCAAAGCCCACCACACGCTGCCAGTTTTTCTGATTGTTCCAAGTTTGGATAATCTTATTGCCCTCCTGGTATTTTTCATCCATAATAGCATTAGGTACATATTCATACGTACCGTTGACGAGCGCATAAAAAATACCTTTCTGATATTCGTAATTAAGATCCAACAGGTAGCTCATATAAGACTCCAGTCTCGGATTACCGCGTTGCAGCTGAAGGGAATCGATCACCTGCTCGACGGCATTCAGGTTGCCTAAAGAAGGAGACAGATTGCCGACATACCCCTTCAGGCGTATAAACGACTGTCCGGGTAAAGCATATTGCAAAGTAAAACGGGGATTAAATGTATAAAACTGATCCGAATCATCCGTCCCCTCCTGTTTGTAGTACAAACGTGCCAATTCTACTCCCAACATATAATCCAATTTTCGGACTTTGCCTTTGAACTCACCATAAATAGAACTAGCAGACTGATCCATATGTGTCTCATAATCATGTCCGTTTCGATACTCATTATCGGAAAAAGATTGCGTATGCCAAACACCGCCACTCAGACTATTCCCGTTAGCCAATTTCTTTTCATAGATCGCCTCACCGATCAGGGAATATTTCTTTCCGGAAACACGGTTATTGATATCCGTCAGTAATTCCTCCCCCCGGCTTTCCTGGTAGAAACGATGGGAAGAAGTGCGGTTATAAGTTCCCACCACATTGAACACCAATGTCTGGTCGTTCTTCAGATTACGCTGATAATACAAGTCCAAAGCCGGAACCTGATTATCGCTACTATTCAAGTCAACCATGTCTACATAATCATCCGGATTGTCCTGGTTGGAGAGAATTCCCCGGTAATCCCAGTGCGGCTGATGATTGTTCCAATAACGGAACGTAGCGTTGAACAGATACTTTTCAGGATCCTGCACACTGTAATTCAGGTTCAGGTTATGCATGAACATACTGGCATGACTCGGATCGCCAGTCTCTTTTCGATGCAGCACTGTTCCATCCGCCAAATGAAAAATCTCTTCATTATCTCTCGACATGCCATAGAAATCGCGTGGCCCGATCCGGTAAGAAGCACCGAACTCCGATTTCTTATGATTGATCTTTCCCGAAACACGGTGTTCGCCCCATAAAGCATTCACCCCCTGGCTCATATCCACACTGAAATTTCCTCCCGTTTCAGGCCGGCGAACAATATAGTCGAGCACGACTTCCGCATTCCTATAACGCAAACCCGGATTATCATGAAACTCAATACGAATAATATCAGTCGGCAATAAAGCTTTGATTTCATCCAACTCCACTTTTACGCCATTGATACGAAGCTGCACTTCACCGTTTCCCGGCACTTTAATCTCATTCGACATCGGGTTAACTGTTATCTTCGGCAACATCAACTGTTGTAGCAAATCCATTCCGTTAGTAGATGCTTTTACCTGCCGATCGGAAGGGAATATCAGTTTGCGATCGGAGCGACTGCTTGTATTAGACGCACTGACCGTGACGCCATCCAACGAGACGGCCGCATCTTCCATCAAGATCTCTTTCAGGTCGATACTTTTATTAAATCCATCCAAAGCAATATATTGTGTTTCATATCCAAGGCTGGATACAGCCAGTAAATAATCGCCTGCTTTCACCTTATCCAACATAAAACGCCCTTTTCCATCCGTAGTCGTACCGGTTATAAAGACAGAATCTGCCGTCTGCAACACAACGTTGGCAAATTCAAGAGGAGCTTTATCCCGACCATTCCTCACCATACCTTTTATTTCCAAATTTTGGGCAAAAACTCCCTGTATCATGCAGCCGAGCAGCATGATGGCAAATAGAATCCGTTTCATACGTTTATAATTTATTTTTCCGGCAGGGTGGCCATGCCTGCCTGTCGTTTATTTCTGCAAGTAAGACGAAGCTACTTCAAAAAAAGTTACACGAAAAACGAAAAAAAATCTCATCGCCCCACATAATCGTATACCGAAATCGTTCGGCAAATGTTCGAAATTTACCGATATATAATTTCCAGACTCTTTATCAAACAATACCTGAAACAATGCGTACCACATTGAACATCACAAAAGCAACATAAAAAATAGATTTGCAACAAAATCAAATCAACAACAATAAAAAACTAGTATTATGGACAGCTTACAATTTCAACAAAAACTAATAGGAATACAAGATCGCCTGATGAATTTTGCTCTCAAACTAACAGCAAACAGAGAGGATGCTCTGGATCTTTTACAAGACACAACGCTGAAGGTGTTAAACAGTCAGGAAAAATTTACAGACAATGTTAATTTTGCAGGTTGGGTTATGGTCATCATGCGCAATCTTTTTATCAATAATTATCATAAGATGGTACGTGCACAAACTTCAGTAGATCAAAATGTCGATTTGTACAACCTGAATATTACCTGCGACTCCATTTCCGGTTCTCCCGACAAGATTTATCAGATCAAAGAGATCACAAAAGCGATTGCCGCTTTAAATGAGGATTACAAAATCCCGTTTTCTTTATTCGTAAACGGCTACAAATATCAAGAAATAGCAGATAAACTGAATCTTCCCCTAGGCACAGTGAAAAGTCGTATCTTTTTCGCTCGTAAAGAATTACAGAATAAACTGGATGGCTTTCAATATGCATGATACCCCCCCAAAACACTTACCTCAAAAAAACAGGAACGCAATATAATGATGCTCGCACCTGGGTATCGAAGGCTTCGATATCCAGGTATCAAGCAACATTTGTTACCGGAAAACATATGTGCAAACCTGTCTAACCGAATCCGTTTATTCCGATTTCAAACTATCTACCGGATTGGCATTTGCCGCCCGCCAACTCTGGAATGTCACTGTTCCGATCGTAATGCTCAACACCACCAATAAAGCAACCGGAAATACCCACCAATACATCGGTGTTTTATATGCGAAACCTTCTAACCATTTCTTAATACCATAGTAGCCTACCGGCGCTGCTAAGGCAAAACAAACCAGTACGATATACATATAAGAGCGGTTGAGCATTTCTAATATTTCCCCGTTAGTCGCCCCATGTACCTTGCGTACACCGATTTCTTTTCTACGATACTGTGTATCAAATACGACCAAACCGAATACCCCCACAAGTGATATGATAATCGCCAATATACTGAAAACCATAATCAGACTACGCAAGTTCTCTTCCTTATGATACAATTGATTAAATATCTCATCATAAAACTCAATATCATAAGGATAAGACGGGTCCATGTCGGCCATTGTTTCACGGATATGAGAAACAGCTCCAAGTATGTCTGTTCCGGCCTTCAAGCGAATATAAGAAACTGTCAAAGGGATAGGCATATTACCTGTCACAAAAGCAATATTATTCTCTCCATTGCGAAGCGAAGTAAATTTCACATCACCGGTAAGACCTACAATACGACCAGCCAACCACGACGTAACCCGGTCGCCAACTTCCATATCCGCACTCATTTGCGCTGTATGGTTAAAGATATATACGGCTTCTTCCGACAACTCATCTGCTTGTAAAAAATCACGCCCTTCTTCTACCTGAATTCCCATAACACGAAGAAAATTGGATGAGGCATATATCTGAAAAAATTGTATTTCTTTTTCCTTTACAAAACCGGAGCTGGTACTGTAACCATCTTTCGAACCTACTTTCTCCATAGCAAAAGCAACATCTTCGATACCCGAATATTCTTTCAGTCGATTTACATACGTTTCGCGCGATTTGTTATAGATTTCTCCGTTCAAACGGACAACGGCAATCTGCTCCTTGCCGAATCCCAAAGAATAACCACGCATATAATTGTTTTGAAGACGTACAAAAACAGCTCCGATAATCAACAGAATAGAAACGACAAACTGAACACCGATCAAAACCGTACGCAACTTTCGCCCGGAAGGTGAAAGTCCGAAACTCCCTTTCAAAACCAATGCCGGAGGAAAAGAAGTCACATACCAGGAGGGATACAATCCGGCGACAATACCGGTAATCAGCGCTATAACACCGGTCAATAATATAATAGACAGGTTACTTACTATCTCCAAATTTGCCTCCACAAAAGGCAAAGCCTCCGTACGTCCCAATATCCATATCATAAACAGGCTCAGTACCCAAGCTATCATACTGATAATTGCCGCCTCCACTAATAACGCACAACGCAATACGGCATCCGAACTACCCAATACCTTTTGAGTGTTGATGCTTCTAATGCGCATAGGCGTCAGCGATGTACTGAAATTGGTAAAATTGATGGCAGCCACAATGATGATTAGCAAAGCAATAAAGAATAACAACCCAGTAACTTCCTTATTTCCACTCCGAAAGATCGTCCCGTCTTGGCTTTCATTCATATAATAAATACTTGTCAACGGGGTCAACTTGATACCTCCATCTCCCTCCAAACCTACTTTGGCATAATCAAAATGGGTATTAAAATTATCCGTTACAGCTTGTGCCGACTCCGGCGTATCAAGCAAAAGGTAACAAATATAATTGCTGGCATCGAAATTGTCCCGCTGATAGGTTTCACCGATTGCCGTATAGATCAGGTTACGCATCTGGCAGTTTCCCGGAAAATCTTTATAGACCGCCCCAACCGTATACTCACGGTTGTCTTTCGACTGAATTGCTTCTTCGGCATGAATGGCTTTTCCTACAGCGGGCTGTTCACCAAACATTTTGAGAGCCATACTTTCCGGCAAGATTACTTTTTCCGGATCTTTCAGACAATCCCGTTCTCCTTCAATAATCTGAAAATCAAATACCCGAGTAATAGCCGGATGGCAAGTTTGTATCAACTCCCGATAACCAATCTTTTGTCCGTCTTCCATCACAGAAAAATAGACTTCCGGATTATACGGATAGATCAGACTACCGGCTTCGATATGGGGCGATGACCGGATAACTTCCTCCACAAAAGCACGAGGCAGAATCGTACCAAAAGTACCGGGAAACGTCAAATCCAAACGATATACCCGATCTGAAGTCGAATGGCAATGATCAAAATTCCGTTCGTAATCTACCTGTATCAGGATAACAATAAAAGCGGCAAAAGCAACGGCCAACCCTGTTACATTCAAAAAAGCCGCCATCTTAAAACGTCGTAATACACTTAGAGAATTTCTTAATATCGTTTTCATATGATTTATCATTTCCTCCTATTATCCAAAATATATGCCAAAAACATATCTGATTGTTTATCACATAATTGTATGCACCATATAAAAATACCAATGTCTAATTTTTATACACCAGTGTCTAATAATTTGACATTCAAACAGTAAATCATGAAAAATAATTCAAACTTCATGCTCTACCGGGTTGATGTTGGTTACATGCCGATAGCGAATAATCCAAAATTGTGTTCACGCAAAACCGGTTAAATATGCATAAAGATTCTTGTCGGTTTTAACACCGAAATGCTCCATATAACCTCCGTATTAGCTCCGTTGAACCTCCGTTAAAGGTCCGTTGAAGGTCCACTCCCTACGATTGGGGGTAAAACGGAGGTAATTCTTTAACAAATGGGCCATTTTCCGAGGGTAAATGTTAATGCGATTTTAACACGATTTTTTTCGCTGTTGTTATAAGGAGTGAAGAGGTGGTACGCAAAAAAACTTTATCTTTGAAACAAAACAAGCCAAACACATGGATATCGTAAACTCATGGATTAGCATCATCAATGATGTATTATGGTCATACTTATTAATAATCATGCTGTTGGGCTGTGCAATATGGTTTACCTTCAAAACTCGTTTCGTACAGTTCCGCATGATAAAAGAAATGATAAAATTGCTTGGAGATTCTACCGGAAAAACTAAAAACGGTGAAAAACATATCTCTTCTTTTCAGGCATTTGCCGTATCGCTGGCCAGCCGTGTCGGAACGGGCAATCTGGCGGGAGTAGCTACGGCAATTGCGGTTGGCGGTCCGGGAGCCGTATTCTGGATGTGGATCATTGCTTTATTGGGAGCCTCCAGCGCCTTCGTCGAATCGACATTAGCACAATTATATAAAAGAAGAGGAAAAGACTCCTTTATCGGAGGGCCGGCCTATTACATGGAACGCGGCCTCGGGTTACGATGGATGGGCGTGTTTTTTGCTGTATTGATCTCCATCACTTTCGGCTTTGCCTTCAATTCGGTACAAAGTAACACGATCTGCGCAGCCTGGGAAGGGGCCTTCGGATTCGACCACAGGATTATTGGCGGCATACTAACCATCCTGACCATCCTCATTATTTTTGGTGGCATTCAACGGATCGCGAAAGTGAGCAGTATTATTGTTCCTGTAATGGCTCTCGGATATGTTGCGCTGGCATTGGGTATCGTTCTTTTCAACATAGGAAAACTTCCAGCCGTACTGGAACTCATCATCGGCAATGCTTTCGGATGGGAACAGGCCATCGGCGGAACGGTCGGAGCCGCTTTGATGCAGGGAATCAAACGGGGCCTGTTCAGTAATGAGGCAGGTATGGGTTCGGCTCCGAACGTAGCGGCAACAGCCGACGTATCGCATCCCGTAAAGCAAGGTCTTATCCAGACATTAGGTGTTTTCACCGACACACTGATCATCTGCTCCTGTACGGCCTTCATTATCCTTTTCAGTGGTGCCCCGCTCGACGGGAGTGTGAACGGCGTACAACTGACGCAACATGCACTGACCAATGAGGTTGGAAATATCGGCAGTATCTTCGTCGCTGTAGCCATTTTGCTGTTCGCATTCAGCAGCATTATCGGTAACTATTATTACGGAGAGGCCAATATACGATTCGTCACTCAAAAGAAAAGCGTGTTGTTCACCTACCGCCTGTTAGTCGGTGGAATGGTGATGTTCGGTGCTTTGGCAAGCCTCGACCTGGCCTGGAGCCTGGCCGATATAACAATGGGACTGATGACGATCTGCAACCTGATTGCCATCTCCCTGCTCGGTCGTCAGGCATTCCTCCTACTCAACGATTACATCACCCAGAAACGAAAAGGAATAGCAAGTCCCGTATTCACCAAAAACAGCATCCCTGAGCTAAAGGACAAGGCAGAATGTTGGTAAAAAACATCATACATTTTGTATGATATAAAATGTATGATAAAATAAACTGAAAAGTTGTTCCATAGGCTGGAACTGACTTTCTGAACTTCTTACTGATAAATCAGGCTAAACAACCGCTCCGGCGCGAACACCTCATTCGCCACCTCCTGTATCTCTTCGGCAGTCAGGCTTTCGACCTTGCTGAAAACTTCCGGAAGGGTATCATACCGGTTATAGTGGAGGAAGCTCTTTCCCAAACCGAGGAAAAGTCCTTCTTTATTATCTCCCGAAACACCCAACTGACCGATAACCTGCTTTTTGGCAGCAGCCAGTTGCGTGGCGGACAACTTGATGTCACGTATCTTACCTAACTCTTTATGAACCAGTTTCAGAGCTTTCTCCATATTCTTCGGATCCGTACCAAAGTAGATGCTAGCCAGGCCTGTATCGGTATAAGAAGTAACATTCGATTCCACATTATAAACCAATCCATGCTTCTCACGGAGTGAAACATTCAGACGGTTATTCATGCCCGGACCACCCAGCATATTATTAAGCAGGAACAACGGTATCCGTTTTTCATCATGCATACTATAAGCACGACTACCGATCAGTACATGCGCTTGGTGCGTATCCTTATGCACTTTCTTCACACACGGAAGAATTCCGGCAGGTGCCACCCGGTTGCGGGAAGCAATCGGGAAAGCGATATCCGACAACAGACTTTCCGCCAGTTTAACGATCTTCTTGAAATCCACACGCCCCATCGAAAAGAATACCATATTTTTCGGTGCATAAAAACGACGCATAAACGAACGGCCCGATTCAGAATTAAAGGTCAGAAGAGAAGCCTCATCTCCCAATATATTATGTCCCAGCGCATGCCCGTCATAAAGCAAATTCTCGAATTCATCGAAGATCAGTTCCGAAGGGCTGTCCTCATACGAATTAATCTCATCCAGGATCACATCCACTTCTTTCTCTATTTCCTGTTGCGGAAACTGTGAATGGAAGATCAAATCCGTCAGTAATTCGAAAGCACGCTGATAATGTTCTTCCATAAAGATAGAATACACAAATGTCTCTTCCTTGGTCGTATAAGCATTCAGTTCTCCGCCTACATTCTCCATCCGGTTCAGGATATGCCAGGCTTTCCGCTTTTCGGTACCCTTAAACATCATATGCTCCACAAAATGAGCCAGACCAAATTCGTTCGATTCTTCATCCCGGGTTCCGGCATTTACAGCAAATCCACAGTACGAAACCGGCGATTCCATCGGCAAATGTACCATACGAAGACCATTAGGTAAAATATGTGAGAAGTAATGCATTGTTATCTTTCGCTTAATTGACGTGCAAAAGTACAATAATAAAAGGAGAAAGGAAGAATGCCTGATAAATTTCCGTGGTAGACAATCTTTAAAGTTATGCTCAGACCACCTTCCATCCTTCGATATTCCTTGTTTTAGAACTGAAATTTACAGCTAGCTTGACCAATTTACGAGGATCGTGAGCAAACGGCTCGGCATAACCTTTCTCTTCGATCTGGCGAATCGCTTCTTCTAATGTTCCGTTCAATTTGAACTCCATTATATAAATGTAAGCCGGAGTTTTCAGGATTAAATCCGCCCTTCCACGATTGGTGTGATATTCAGCATCAACATAAAATCCCATCAAGCAACTTATAATATAAAGTACATTTTGGTAATGTTTCTCCAAATCGCCGACCAAGTCGTAAGGAATGTTACTGAAGAAGGTTTGAAGCCTGGAAAAGAAAGAGTCGTAATCGCCAGTTTCCACTTCACCTACAAATTTACGGATATTGAAAGTCGTATCCGTTTCCTTTACATCGGCATAATAAGGCAACAGGTATTTAAAAAAGCCTTCTTTGACCTCCAAATTCGGGAAACCCAACGTATATAATTTGAAGCGCTTATCATATCCTTTGATGGTCAGATATCCACTTTGATAAATTACCGGTATCGGATTTTTCGAAAAGGAATCAATACTATCCAACACATCGGAGTCTGTTTCCACCTCTTCCAATTCCCATAAATCATAACGGGATCTTTGCAAAAGGTACACCAGAAAACTTGGTGTTCCCGTTGCAAACCAATAATTATCGGGGCGCATGGCATAAAACGTATTCAGTAAGCTGAAAGGATTATAGATACCCTCCGAATTTTCGGTAAAATGATAACCGTCATAATTATCCCTTAGCAATTCAACAGTTTCATCATAAGTCAGATCCTCTTTGGTTGCCAATGTATGGATATCCAAATCAAAATAATGATGTATCTCCTTTTCAGTCATACCACAAATAGCTGCGAAATCAGGGTTCATTGAAATGTCGTTCAAGTTATTCAAATCACTGAAAACACTTATTTTCCCAAATTTGGTCACCCCTGTCAAGAAAGCAAATTTGATATAACTATCCATGCTCTTCATCACCCCGTAGAAAGGCTTCAATTGGTTTCGGTACACCTGTTGTAACCTGTCATCTTCGATAGCCTGCAACATCGGTTTATCATATTCGTCCACCAAAATAACTACCCGTTGCCCCGTTTTCTCATATGCTAAACGAATGACATGAAAAAAACGCTCTTCCGGAGCACGATCGCCATAATGGCTTCCATATTCACGCTCCCAAATTTCCAAATGTTTGTTCAATTCTTCCAGCAGGGAATTCTCATCTTCATAATTTCGTGCATTCAGATCGAGATGAAGCACAGGATAAGTCGTCCAGTCTTTCTCCAATTGTTCGATATCTAACCCCTCAAAAAGTTCTTTTTTCCCGGCGAAATAGGCCTGAAACGTAGAAATCAATAGACTTTTTCCAAAACGTCGCGGACGGCTCAGAAAATAATATGAACCGGTTTTCGCCAACCTGTAAACATACCGGGTTTTATCTATATATACATAATTGTCCTTCCGTATCTTCTCAAAACTCTGTACTCCTATCGGATAATTTCTTTCCATAACTCAACCGGATTAAACATTCAGACAAAGATAAGGATTTAGACCAGAATTCGTTTAATAATGCCTATTTTCATTTAAAGAACCGGGAAGTATTTTAAACACTTCCCAGATCCTCTATATCAGTTTTTTATATAATCCTATTTAGCCGGTTCCATAAATACTTCCAGCATATTCCCTTGCGAAAGTATCTTTTGAGCAATCTCCTGTATCTGCTTTGAAGTCATACCGTCAAGCACTGCTTTATTAGGTGTATGGCGATCCAGATTATGGAAATAGTAATCATCGACCACACGCAACCAATAACTGTTTTCTTTCAGATTCTCCGCATATTTCTTCTGCATATTTTCTTTCGTCTTATTAAAATCTTCAATACGCGGACCATCTTTCGCGATACTCTGAAGTTCCTCACGTACAATTTTATTCATTAAATCAGCCTTCTCTGGGTCCGTATCGAAATATGTTTGCAAAGCGACCTCTCCTTTCGGGAAATAACCCAACTGTGAAGAAACGCTGACGCCATACGTTCCACCGGCTTCTTCCCTGACCTTCTCCACATAAACAATATCAAGTATTTGTTTCAAGGCGGTGAGCAATGTCATATTTTCGGGTGTAAAATCCAGTTGTCCGGAATAAATGCCGACAATAGAAGCTTTAGGAGTCTCCATCGAACGAGCAAAACGCTTTTCCGTAATTCCCTTTTGCATATGAGCATATACATCTTCCCGACCTTTCGGTTCCTTGCGACCAAGAGATGGTAAAGTCGCCAAATATTGTTCTATCAGCGGCTTGATAGCATCCGTATCTACATTTCCGACAAATGTGAAAATAAAATCGGATGCATCCGCATAACGTTCTTTATAAAGATCCATCATCCGGGCATAGCTTATATGATCAAAATCAGACAACTGTACACGCATTACACGAGGATTTCCATTATATAGATAAGTGCTCAGTGTATCACTGAATGAAACCATCGGATTGAGATCCAGGTTTGTCAACTGTGATTTCATTCTTTCTTCAAATGAAGCATACGCATCATTATCCATACGAGGCTTATTAAAATAGAGATAGATCAACTGGAACATTGTTTCAATATCCTGCGGAGAGGAAGACCCATCCACTTTCTCACAATCCGGACCAAGAGAAACATAAACATTAACTTTCTTTCCCGCAAGTTTTTTAGCTAAATCCGTTTTGCTGAAATTTCCAACACCACCCAGATTGATTGCACTATTTATCAACTTCTGATTCGCAATATCTTCATTGCCGAACATAGTCGTACCTCCCGGACTGGTGGCTGTCATTAATACCTGGTCATCTTTAAAATCTGTCTTTTTCAGTAAAACCTTAATGCCGTTGGACAAAGTCAGTTCCGTTACACCCAGCAACTCATTTTCCTTAGATGATACGATCTTGCCGGGTGCAGGCAATTCCTCTATCAAAGGTTCATCAGACACCGTTTCAACATAAGGCGTCAATTCCTCCTGACGTGCTTTATTAAATACATCCAGCAATTCTTCTTTCGTGGGATATACAAGTCCTTCTTTTTCCGGGCCGGATACAGATATAACAACATTTTTCTCTCCGATTATATCCTGAATATATTGATTGACCTGTTCAAGAGTAACCGACGGTGCTATTTGGTTGATCATAACATATTCATTTTCTATCCCAGAGATGGAACCCCCGTCTGTAAAATGGCCCACATATCTGTTTGAGTAAGTTCCGTTTTTCTGTTTATCCCGTTCTTTATAATTCGATTCATAATTCTTCAACACATTCACCCGGGCACGTTCATATTCGGAAGCGGTAAACCCATATTTGTTCACCCGCTCTGTTTCGCGCGTAATGGCAGCAAGCGCATCAGTAACCTTTCCTTCTTTTGCAGCACAGAATACATTCCAGGCATCTTTTGTTTTAGCGACAAAGTAATTACCATCATATCCCGAAGCTCCCAGGAACGGAGCATCCGGTTTTTGCAGGATTTCACGGAAACGTTCGTTCATCATGACACTGGAGACATTTTTTATGTAGTTCATCACTATTCCCGCTACCGATGCTTTTACCTCATCCGGCATTTGATCATGTTTAAAGAATAGGTACACATAAGGAATTGTCGCCTCTTTGTCCTGTGCAACCGAAACCAAAGGTTCCTCATTATCAGGAACCGGATACAGAATACGTTCTGCCGGATTTACAGGCTTAGGCACATCGGCAAACAGCGTCTTTAATTGAGCCTCAATCTTATCCGGATCAATATCACCCACCACAATAACAGCCTGCAAATCGGGGCGATACCATTTTTTATAATAAGCGCGTATCTCATCATGTTTAAAGTTATTGATCACATCAATACTTCCTATCGGCAAACGATTGGCATACTGGCTACCCGGATACATAGCCGGAAGCTGCTGTTTCATCAAGCGCATGCCGGCATTTCCGCTGGTACGCCATTCTTCACGTATGACGCCACGCTCCTTATCGATCTCCTCACCATCCAACGAAATACCGTTAGACCAATCATGAAGCACCAACAGACAGGAGTCTATAATACCCTGACGCGTAACAGGCGCATTCATAATCATATACACAGTTTTATCAAAGCTAGTATAGGCATTCAGATTCTCGCCAAAACGGACACCGACTGTTTCCAGATAGTTAGTCATCATTTTTCCGGGAAAATTTTTTGTTCCGTTAAAAGCCATATGCTCCAGAAAATGAGCTAATCCGGCTTGGGAATCTTCTTCCAGTATGGAACCTACCTGTTGCGCAATATAAAAATCGGCACGGTTTTCCGGCAATTTATTCTGCCGGATATAATAAGTAAGCCCGTTATCCAACTTCCCATATTTTACCTTCGGATCAACGGGAAGAGGTTGCAACTGTTGTGCACAAAGCTGTTGTAAAGCGAATACTGCCACAAACAGCCAACATAATGTTAGATTGAGTTTTTTCATGCGATTATATTTAATATTAATATTGGTTCGAAAAGTACGAATAAAAATCCGGATATTATTCATAAGAGATTGATTTTATTCGTTTTCAAAAAATAATATTAGACCTCCAGATTCGAGAAACCCAACGTATATAATTTGAAGCGTTTATTATATCTTTCGATGGTCGGATTTAGACCAGAATTCACATTGACAAACGTAATTTCTTCCGGATTCAAATCGGAACACAGAAGATATGAGACTTTTGCCTTGTCAATGGTCAAAAAAATGATATTTTCGATAATTCATGAAAGCAGAAAGTATCATGAAAACCACATAAATCGATATTATCCCTAAATAGCCTTTAGCCTGAAAATAAGACATTTCGATCCAGCCTGAACAATATCCTATAAATAAAAGTAGTGCCGTAAACAGCAAACCATCAACCAAACCTGTATATAGCAGAAACAAACGTTTATTTTTGTCATACAACTTGTATTTCCATCCATCCAGATTGATTGCCTCCCTTTTCTCCCATCCTAACAAAAGTCCTAATAAACTCATGACAAATAGCGATACAAAAATAGCTAGCCCAATAAATATCGACTTATCATGGATTATTTCCGGATTTTTAAAATAACCATATAGAAAATAACCACAGTATCCCAAACTAATGAGAAGAGCTATTTTCCATTCAAGACTATAACTCCTTTTTATCATTTTCAATTTCATGACCTTCCGTTTTAGTTTTCCATTCTCTTCGTATTGACAAAATGCCTGCAGTCAATACGCAAACAGCAGATATTACGGCAGGCCAATCCCCTTTTGATGATGGATCCAGAATCAAATTACTGATACCGACCCCCATATATATAAGCTCCAAAATCATTATAACACCCCAGACATACATTGCAGCTGTTACTTTATGTTTTAAAAAGTCGGCTACCTTTATCATCGCTTAAAAATTATGTTATTTTGTTAGTTCAGGTTGACTACCCCAATCACTACATTCGGATAAAATACCTATTCAGGCAGTTTTATACCATCCGGTATAGTAAATTTATCAGTCGGCACAGCGGAAGTCTCGTCTATCGTTTTCGCTGTTTCAACCATAACGACCATTCCGTTAGAAGAAGTTTCGGATTTAAGCACAAGCCCCTTCCAGACCCAGACAGACATCTGAACTGTCTGCCCCATCTGCGTGATTTCCAAACCATACTTTTTACAAGGTTTTCCGGCAATATCTTCTTCGCCTGTTTCTTTGATCTTATATTTCTCTACGATTTCAGGAGTTAACTGCAAATAATTGATCGGTTTCTCAGGTAATTTCATTTTCATGGCTGTTTTCATATCCAGATCTATATTGATCGCTGAACTCCCATCCGCAATGGTTCGTATATGTTTTTCCACACCAGCTACCCCACCCGTCTTCATAGTGAGTTCCGTAGATTCTTTCTTCCCATAATCATCCATATACCATGTACATTCAACATTCTGTCCCATGGCAACCACATCCTTTTTAATAATAGCTGACTTAATCCCATACTTCGCTTCCTGAGCGTTTAACAAGATTGTCGCAGACAAAAATAATAATGCAAATAAAAATTTCATTTTCACAACTTTATCTATTAAGATTAACAAATCACAGACTCTCACCACCAAACTTGAGAACTCTCCTCATAAGTAAAAAAACTCTCTTCCGTTCCTCGCATATGGTTATGGAGCAAAAGTAATGTATTTTCAGATACATTATCATGGTGAAGCGAATCAAGAGGCAGATAATCTGCCTCTTGATATAAATTTATAGCCAATTATAAAGATATTATCTCATAACCTAATAAATCTTCTTTATTTATATTTACTGTTGGCAATTTATTAACAAAATCTTTTAGCCCATACAAATTAAGAGACCTTTCATAATTGTATATAGATAGGCCACATTTTACTGCTTGAGGAAAAGAAATAGAAACTCCATTTTCATCAGTATCTGGTAACTGCCTTGTATTAGAGAACATTTCTTTGATAAAATCTCTTTTTATCATCAATTCATTAGATTCTTTTGTTTTAGTTCCATCATATAATAAATAGATTACATTATTTTCCTTATCAATGAATTTAGAAAATAGTTCTTCCTTGTAAAATCCTAATTGAAAACAATTATTAGGAGGTATTGGAATTGTATCATTTACAAAAGATTTATTAACAATTTTCAAACCATAAACCTTACTTTTTTCATTTGCAATCTGTCGTATATATTCCTGCTTTTTTGATTCTGAAACAGGAGTTATATTTTTAAGATCAATCAATACTCTGTCCTCATTTTTTGTCACCAATGAAGTTATTAACATTGTAATTCCTTGTATATCCCGACGTAATACTTCAATATAAGGCTCTTGTACTTCCATTGGCTGTTCAATAGATCGTCCATAAAGATATTCACTAATATGTTGTTCTATATTTTTTTCCAATACAAATTTAGATAATGGCATTAGACCTTCAGACTCTATATCTATCATTCTATATGAATCAGCTGAAGCCATAGAAGACATCCAACTACTTAAATCGATATTAACCTGTGTCAAACCCTGAGGAGAAGAAAAAGTTGGAAAAGATAAATTTCCTCCTATTGCTTTGACCGATAAAGTCATATTTGTTATTTTATTAGACATTTTAGTCTCATCATAATAATGAAGGCCTATTCCTAAATTCGCACTACCACTTACATCTTTTTTAGGTCCATATGAAGCATTTATATCATTCTCAATATTTTTCTCCTTAGTTTCTACCAAATCAGATGAGCTATATATCCCAGAATATATAGCCGAAACTCGTCCCCCTGTATAAAAATCTTTTAAAACTAAAGCACCATACTCTTTTACAAATTCCGCCATAGTTATTGAATACAATTCATTTCTAAATGAAGGATTCAAATACCCCAATTTTATCATATTCAAAGCATTAGAACTTGTTTCTAAAATATACTTTTTTCCGAGAACCTCTGCATTGAGTTCACCATATACTCTATTTGTTTCATTAGCAACATCTTTTCCATATATATTTTCGATAGTACCTTTATTTCCAATAGAAAATAATTTCAAATTTAGGCTTACACCATGAGTTACTTTTTCAGAATCCTTTGATTTATGCGAATATCTATCAAAATTCGCATAAGAAAAAACGTCTGATGTTTGAATTCCAAGGCTTCTTTCTTTAACATAAAAATCATCATACTCTTCTTTCAATTTTTTTATATTAACAATAGGAATTCCTACGTTCTGAGCAGTCCCCAATGGAAAATGTTGTAACTTATATGTACAACCTAAGAAGTCCTCATTGGAGGACGTAGCAAATGGCATTACAGTACCTTTTGTTCTATTACGCAAAGGAAATTCTAAAGGAAATTTAGGATCTCTTTCTTTCAAAACTACTTCTTCATAAGTAGTAACACTTTCTGATTTAAGAGAATAACCTTTATCTATCTCATCCTCTATTGTACAAGAAAAAGCTAAAGCCCCTAAAAGGGAAAAAATAATTGTTCTTTTCATAACTATATCAATTTAATTAGATTCAAAGTATCACAATCCTGCTCACTATTTATATTCCTTTTCAATATTAATTTTTTTCCATCATTACTAACAACCCACCAATAACCTGTTAAAATATTATTATATCCACCTTCAATAAGTATTATTTCAGAATCAATTTTATATTTTAATGTTGTTTTATAGGAAAATGGAAGCTCCGGAATAAACTTATCTATATAATATTCTCCTGAATTTTCTGTTTCAAAAACTATGTTTATATTATATACTATCTCCTCTGGATTACTTAGTGTTAACTCTCCTGACCAAGATGTTTGATTCAAGATTAGGTTGAACGACTCTTTATCATCTTCTACACAAGAGACTAATGATAGACACAAAAAGAAAAGATAATAAATATTTTTCATAAATAAAAAATTTATAATATAACAAACTCACCAAACAAACAAATCCCTGTCGCATCAGTAAAATAAACCGTGTATACTCCCGACTCTTCTCCACTCAAGTCTATATCAACCGAAGAAGTCTGAGATGAAACGACTTGTTGATAAATCTGTCTGCCGTCTGAACTGACAACAGAGATATTGACATCTCGCAGTAAAAAGAGAAAATCAACATGGATTACACTATTATCCTGATTAACCATGAGATGAGAGGGATCTAAAAGGATAGAACGAACTCCACCAGTAGTATTTTTTGCTTTTCTTATTTTTACCTGATCTGCTTTCACGAAAAAAGTCGTACTACAAATCATTGCAAGGGTTAGCATTGCACTAATCATTCTTGTTTTCATAACTATTATCATTTAAAGTGACACCGTAAAATTAATAAGATACACATGAATATAGCCCTCTATTAACATATATTTAACCGATATGTTAATTTGCTAAACATTTAATAATCAACATGATATAAGGAAGCACTTTAAGAAAAATCAATATTTCCCCTCCAATGATTAATATTTGGCAAATGCAGGTCGATATGCCAACGAATTCACCCCTTATTTCTCAACTTCTCTTCAATGAAAGCTACAATATCAGCGGCATCCGGAGCTTTTATATTTTTCCGTATTTGGGTTTTCCGGGTACGAACCGTATTGATACTTTGCCCCATTATACAAGCGATTTCGGTAGTCTCCATATTAGCCTTCAGCAAACAACAAAGTTGAATCTCTTTCTCATTCAAAATATTGGCATAGGTTAGTTGCAATTTTTCAGCAAAACCATCATATAATAAATTAATCAACATGTAAAAATCTTCCCAATTTACATTGTTCGCACGTTGCTCTCCATAAAACAAACGATTAAATTTTTCAAGAAAATCCTGGTCCTTATCTGATTTCTCATTCAGTTGAGACAAGACTTTCGTTATGTTCAGTTGCATAAGTAATGCCTTTTTTACCATCTTATCCTTTTCTCCATCGGAGCAACCAGATGATGCCAGATTTTCTTTTTCCATCTTTCGCAAAGTATCTACCGTCTCCTCTGCATTCGACAAATCCTGTTTTTTCTTCCGTTTTTTCAAAACAATAAAAATCATGCTAATGATAAATACCACCAAAATAACCAGGCTGATTACAATAGCATTATGTTGTATCATATATAATTTTTCATTCTCTTCCTGATATTTTATATAATTATAGATTTGCTCCGTTTCGGCCAATGAATTTTTACGCTGAAGCCTATAAACAGAATCAACACAGCTGATATATAGCTTCTGATTAAGAAATGCAGCTTTATAATTTTTACTTGCTGTTTCCATTTCAGCCAAGGCTGAATAATAAATAGCTTGCATTTCTATATCATCCGATGCTTCCACTATAGATTTCACATCGTCCAACAAAAAAAGCGCTGAATCCGGCTCATTCAAATATGCATGAATTTCAGCTAAAGTAATCTTTCGAGTTATCATCCTACTACTATCATTGTCAAATGACAATGATTGCTGGAAATAATATTTTGCTTTCGGATATTGGCTATCTTCTCTCAAATAAAGTCCTATATCATTATATATAGCAGCTATTTCCACAGAATCATTCCGCTCACGAGTAAGTTCCAATGCCTTCTCCAAATAAAAATAAGCACTATCCCGATTACCGTTTATTCCAAACTCGGAACCAATCGCATGCAGTAAAGTTCCTGTATATTTCTCTCCGGAAGTTTGACCGTAAATAGCATACGATGTTTTATAAGCCTCCAGCGATTTATCAAAAGCATATTGCCTATCATGCAACTCACCCAAATAATAATTAGCCATCATCCCCAAAAGATGGTCAGGTATCTCCCCCGCATATTCGGCCGCTTTCAGGAAATACAATCCGGATTCAAATAGCTTTCCGGCCTCTTCATAGACACGGCCTGCATAATAATTCGACCAGCCTTTTTGAGAAGCATTGCCTTGTTCCTTGTAGTATACCAATGATTTTAAAATAAGGGTGGTATCACAGGATAAATCCATATAACATTTATCCTTCGCCTTCGTATACATCAACTGATAAGCGGCAAAGTCTGCCTGGTTCAATGTTTCCGGATGAGGGAAAGACGATAAAAGTTCCAAAGCACTATCCGGGTCATTCTCCATCAGAGAATCTGCCTGCTGTAATACTTTATCGAGTTGCCCTGAATGACAAGACAAAAGGCCAATCACAATAATAATAAGGTAAACTTGCTTAAACGGTTTCATATTCAGAGCATTTAGATCAACGATTTTCGTTATGTGGCAAATATAAGATTTTATATTACATTAATATGTGGATAGAATCAATTTCTTTCGCGGAATTTCAAGGTTTCCCTTTCATCGGTTAAAATAAACCCGTAATGGTTTTGAAGAAAGCAAAATTTTCTTGCAACACAGCAGTTTTATCCTTATCTTCGCTTGTCAAAGTTATTACTTCATTACCAACCAGTTACTCCATTCTCTTCATTGAGACAACCGTTACATTTCAGCGGTCGATAATTATCAGCCGTATGGTTGATAATTATGAACCAAACGGTTGATGATTGTCGGCCAATCGGTTGATGGTTATCAACCATTGATTAGCTGCCGTAGTAATTCTGTTTAGTACGTATAGTAAATCCAAAAACATCGGGATCTATTTTATATTTGTTCAGGAACAAAGAAACGGTTTCTCATCCTCCTTATACATATCATATATCATCCCAATAAAATAATTCATATCTTTGCCGGAAAAGTATACAAAAATCGTATGGGAATAGGAAAATGGATCGGCGGCATTATCGGATTTATGGCTTTAGGGCCTTTGGGCGCTCTGGCCGGAATCGTATTCGGCTCTTTGTTTGATGAAGGAATCAATCAGGCGGGACAGGCATACGGTGGAAGGAGTTATGAAAGTGAACCCTCCCCAGAAGACAGATATACGGGCCAGCGGAACAGCTTCCTTTTCTCCATGCTCGTGATGGCATCGTACATCATCAAAGCCGACGGGCGGATCATGCACAGTGAAATGGAGTTTGTGCGCCAGTTCCTCAGAAGAAATTTCGGAGAAATGGCCGTATCCCAGGGGGAACAGATTTTACTGAACCTTTTCGAACAACAGAAACGCATGGATCGTGAAAATCCGATGGCTTTCAAAAATACCATCCGGGAATGCGGAACACAGATCGCATACAACCTGAGTTACGAAGAACGCCTGCAACTCCTGGCTTTTCTGGCCCAGATCGCCAAAAGCGACGGGCATGTATGCGCGGAAGAGATAGAAGCTCTCAAAGAAGTAGCCTTATCCATGGGATTATCAGACAGAGAGGTCGAGTCGATGCTTAATCTGGAAACAAATACGCTGGAAGAGGCTTACAAGGTTCTTGAAATAACACCGGAAGCAACCAACGAAGAAGTACGTGCCGCCTATCGCCGGCTTGCCCTGAAACATCATCCGGACAAAGTGGCTGCCTTAGGAGAAGATATCCACAAAGCGGCCAACGAAAAATTCCAGCGCATCAATGATGCTAAGGCAAAAATTTATAAAGCCCGGGGAATGAATTGATTTTTTTAATCGTATTTTTGCACACTGTTAGGATAATTGTATAATTAATAAAGTATCTATGTCACACGAAGCAATCGCCTGCATCCTGCAACAGGAGGCTGAAGCAGTACTGAATATCCCGGTAACCTCCGGCTATGAAGAAGCAGTAACTCTTATTGTCAAATATGTTCACGAACTGGGAGGGAAACTGATTACCAGTGGAATGGGAAAAGCCGGCCAGATTGCCATGAACATTGCTACCACCTTCAGTTCGACCGGTACGCCGGCCTTTTTCCTGCATCCCAGCGAAGCACAACATGGCGACCTGGGTATCGTGCGTGACAATGATATCATGTTACTGATCTCCAATTCCGGAAAGACACGCGAATTGCTGGAACTGGTAGAACTGACACGCGGTCTGGTGCCCGACATGAAATTTATCGTTATCACCAGCAATTCGGAAAGTTCGCTGGCAAAAGATGCCGACGTATGCCTGCTTACGGGAGCTCCGAAAGAAGTGTGTCCGCTGGGACTCACTCCGACCACTTCAACGACGGTGATGACCGTTATCGGGGATATTTTGGTGGTAGGTACGATGAAAAGGATCAATTTCAACAATAAAGACTATGCCAAACGGCATCACGGCGGTTACCTCGGATCGAAAAGCCGCGAACAGAGCAAGAACGAATAGACTATAAACAGCCCATTATATGAGAAAAGTTATTGGCATCGGAGAGACGATTCTCGACATTATCTTTAAGAACGACCAGCCGCACACAGCCGTGCCGGGCGGATCAGTCTTCAACGGATTAGTGTCGCTGGGGCGTCTGGGAGTCCCGGTTTCTTTCATCAGCGAAGTCGGCAACGACCATGTAGGTGAGATCATCCGTAGATTCATGGAAGAGAATCATATCTCGACAGAATTTGTAGACCGTTTCCCGGACGGGAAGAGTCCGATATCGCTGGCTTTCCTCGACAATGAAAACAATGCCAATTACACTTTTTATAAAGATTATCCCAAACAACGGCTGGAAGTACCGCTACCGGTCATCAATGAGGACGATATCTTTATTTTCGGCTCCTATTACTCCCTGAATCCGGCTCTGAGAGAACGGATGGTTGAATTTCTGGAATATGCGAAAGAACGGAAAGCGATCATTTATTATGATCCGAACTTCCGGAAAGCGCACGCCCATGAAGCGATATACCTCACTCCCACCATCCTCGAAAATCTGGAATATGCAGATATCGTACGTGGTTCGGACGAAGACTTCTTCAATATTTTCAGAAAGACAGAGGTAGAACGGGTCTATGCCGACCATATCAAATTTTACTGTGAACGGTTCATCTCCACACACGGGGCAAACGGGGTGAATCTGTACACAGGCAAATTGTCCGAACATTTCGATACCGACATGATCAATCCAGTCAGTACTATCGGTGCCGGAGATAATTTCAATGCCGGTATCATTTACGGATTATTGAAATATAATATCGGATATCATGATCTTTCGACCATGAGCAAAGAAACCTGGGAAAAGATTATCCGCTGCGGCATGGACCTTGCGTCTGAAGTATGCCAAAGCTATGATAATTACATTTCTAAAGAATTTGCAACCTCATACCGCCAGTAGTCTTAAATATCATTAACTCCGGTACGAAAAAGGGCAGGAATTATTATCTTTGTAATGTATGTATGCTAGAAAGACGATGTTAGTAAAGATTTTTTCTCTGTTTGCTTGTGTTACGTTGATAACGGGTTGTTCCTCCAACAATCCGGAAATACGGGCGCTCTGCCTGCGCGATGATATAGGGAATTATATTCTGAAATGGGAAACCGAACCGCAAATGGAAGGTATACTTAAGATGTATGTTTCCGACGATCCCGAATCGTTCAACAGATCTCTTCCCGCAGGATATGCCAACATAAAAGACGGTGTCACGACTTATATCACCAACGATAATATGTCGCGTAAATATTTCCTGTTGTCTTTCAACGATAAATATTTCAAGACGATCGGTGCCCGCTCCGTATCGATGGACAGCCTCCAGAATCTACGGGAAATCGGTGGCTACGGGACTGCCCACAACCATAAAACGACCCGCTGGGGACAGGTATTCCGTTCCGGACAACTCAGCTCCCTGAGCGAATGGGATTCGATCCGTCTGAACAATCTGCATATCAAAACGGTTATAGACCTGCGCGGGAATGATGAAGTAGCAGCCAGTCCGCTACGTTATTCCAATGCAAACATCGTACACATCCCTATTCCCATAAAGAATATGGATCACGTAGTTGCCCGCATACAGGAAGACCGGATGCGTAAAGGAGACGGAATCCTGTTCATGCAGGACACTTATTTGCAGTACGTTACTGATTACAGCGAACAATACGCTAAGGCGCTCGATGTTTTTCTGGATAAGGATAATTATCCGATCCTGATTAACTGCTCGATGGGAAAAGACCGTACGGGTTACCTGACCGCCATACTGCTGTTTGCTCTCGGAATACCGGAAGAAACGATCATTAAAGATTACATGGCTTCCAACGAGAATATCAATATCGGACATCTGGCCTATATGGCACGCGACCTGAGTACAAACGCACAGGAAACGATCACCACTTTGGTCACTGTCAACGAAGGGTTGATCGACCTGGTCCTGAAACGGATCCGGAAAGATTACGGCTCGGTAGACAAATATCTGTCAAAAGGATTACATCTGACAGATAAGAAGCGAGATACATTAAAAGAAATTATGTTATATTAATGTGAATCCGAATTATTTATCTACCTTTGTACCCTCTGAATTTATTATATACACATATATCACATTTTGAAAACATTTGAAGAATTAGGAGTTGCCGCCCCCATATTGAAGGCAATTCAAGAAATGGGTTACGAATCGCCCATGCCGGTACAGGAAGAAGTGATTCCTTTCTTGCTGGGAGAAGACAACGACGTAATTGCATTAGCACAAACAGGAACAGGAAAAACAGCCGCTTTCGGTCTGCCCATCCTGCAGAAGATCGATGTGACAAGATATCAGCCTCAAGCACTCATACTTTGTCCCACCAGGGAACTTTGTCTGCAAATTGCCGACGACCTGAATGATTACTCCAAATATATCGACAACCTGAAGGTGCTGCCGGTATACGGAGGTTCCAGCATTGAAAGTCAGATCAAGACGTTAAAACGTGGCGTACATGTAGTGGTAGCGACACCGGGACGCCTGCTCGACCTGATGAACCGTAAGACAGTCGATCTGGGTACGATCCGGAACGTTATTATGGACGAAGCGGACGAAATGCTGAACATGGGATTCACCGACAGCATCAATGCGATTCTGGCTGAGGTTCCCCCCGCACGTAACATGTTACTTTTCTCCGCTACAATGCCGCAGGGTATTGCCAGCATCATGAAGAAGTACATGAAGAATCCGAAAGAGATCGTTATCGGGAACAAAAACGAAGGTAACAAGAACATCAAGGATATCTACTATATGGTTCGTGCACAGGATAAATACCTGGCATTGAAGCGTATTGCCGACTTCTATCCGAACATCTACGGTATCGTTTTTTGCCGTACCCGTAAGGAAACACAGGAAATTGCCGACAAACTGATACAGGACGGTTACAACGCCGATTCGCTGCATGGCGAACTGAGCCAGGCGCAGCGCGACTATGTGATGCAGAAGTTCCGTGTTAAAAACATTCAGTTGTTGGTTGCTACCGATGTCGCTGCCCGCGGACTGGACGTGGATGACCTGACTCACGTAATTAACTACGGTTTACCTGATGAAGTAGAATCTTATACTCACCGCCGTGGCCGTACAGGTCGTGCCGGCAAGACTGGTATTTCTATTTCCATCTGCCACGTAAAGGAAAAAGGTAAGATACGTCTGATCGAGAATATCATCAAGAAGAAATTCGAAAAAGGTGAAATGCCGACCGGACACGACATCTGTGAAAAGCAGCTTTTCAACCTCGTCGACCAGATCGAAAAAGTGAAGGTGGACGAAGAAGAGATCGCAACACTGATGCCGCAGATCTATCGTAAACTGGAATGGCTGGACAAGGAAGACATCATCAAACGTGTTGTTTCGCTGGAATTCAACCGTATGATCGACTATTATAAAGATGCTGACGAAATACAGGAAGTAGACGAACGCTCGGCCCGTCTTGACCGTGCAGAACGCGGCGAACGCCGTGCCCACAATGCAGAAGAAGGTTTCTCACGCTTCTTCCTGAACTTCGGCAAATCAGACGGCTTATATCCGAACCAACTGATCGAACTGGTCAACAAATGCGTACCGGGTAAGGTTCGCATCGGCAAGATCGACCTGCGCGACAACTTCTCATTCTTCGAAGTAGAGGAAGGCGAAGCACAGCGCGTAATGGACAGCATGAACGGTTTCGAGATCGAAGGACGCCGCATCTCCGTTGAACCTGCGCAGGGCAAAGGCGAAGGCAGAAGCAGCCGGGGTGGAGGATTCAGCCGTGGAGGAAATAACTCACGCGGTGGCAGTGGTTCCAGAGGCGGTTATAAGGGTGGCGGTGGCTATAAAGGCAAACGCGACGGTGGTTTCAGCGGCAGCACAACCGACAGACGCAACAACGAAAAACCGTGGAGACGTGAAACGTCAGACCGCAATGCCCGTAAGAAAAGATATTAATCTATAATTATAGATAACAAAAAGAAGGGGCGGATCGTAATAGATTCCGTCCCTTCTTTTTATTTCAGATCAACCATTCTGCAACACATCTTCTTTTTCCGGAGCATTCGGCTCAGGAGTCGAAGCCGGATCAAACGGATTGAAGTAATAGATACCTAATGAATCCAGATATTGCAGGAAAACAGGCAACTTCTTCATAAAGAGACTGCATTCTTTTGCCTTGGCAGGTGTCCAGCCATCTTCGGCAACAGCGACAAGGCGGGGGAAAGTCATAAAGTCCAGACGTTTCTCATCTGCCACACGTTCCGTCCATAATGAGAACTGTAAGCCCATCACCTGGTCTTCATAATCTTTCGTCAGGTGAATAATAGGTTCCGGGAAACGGTAGACATCTTCGATCGCATTATAACCGTTCCACAGACGGCCCACCTTATGTTCGCCATACTGGACAAAGTCTGCATAAAACGGACGGCGCGGTGTCATAATCACATTGTAACCATTCTCCAGCGCTTTTACCAGCTGGTGTTTACGGTCATGACGCCACCACATCACAATTGCTTTATCGGGAGAAACACCGGCATCGATAATCTCGTCCCAACCGATCATGGTTTTACCTTTAGAGGCTACAATATCGGCTGCGCGTTTCACGAAATAGTGCTCCAGTCCGGTTTCATTCTGCAATCCTTTATCTTTGATGAACTGCTGGATTTCGGGATCGGTAAACCAGCTCTGGTTACCGTAATGAACCTCATCCCCACCGATATGGATATATGGAGAAGGGAATAAAGAGACGATTTCATCGAGAACATCGCTGATAAACTGGTAAGTCGTCTCCTTGCAGGGGTGGAAAGTAAAACCGTCCCATTTGCCTTCGCCGCCACCGGACAGTTCCGGATAAGAACGGCTGACAGCGGTAGCATGTCCGGGCATATCGAATTCCGGTACTACCATAATATGACGTTCTGCAGCATAAGCTACGATTTCCTTTATCTCTTCCTGGGTATAAAATTTAGCCGGGGCCTCCGGATCATGCCAGTTACCGATAGCACCGACAGAGGTCAGCTTCGGATATTTCCTGATCTCGATACGCCAGCCCGGTTCGTCGGTCAAATGCCAGTGGAAAATATTCATACGGAGAGAAGCCATAATATCCAGATATTGTTTCACCTTCTCCTTACCGAAGAAATGACGGCTTTCATCCAGCATAAAACCTCTCCAGCCATAACGGGGCTGGTCAGTGATCTTACAAGCTCTCACTGTTCCTTTTCCAAAACGGGCCAGTTGTTTCAGGGCCTCTTTCGCATAGAAAAGGCCGGATTCCGAAGAGGCTTCCAGTAAAACGGATTCCTGACTGACTGTTAATGAATAAGCCTCATCCGGCATTTTCAGTTTTTCATCCAATACCAGTCGAACCGTGCCTTTGGAAGGTGTTCCTGATAAACCCAGTCCTTTTAGTTCAGACTGTAGTTTTTTAGCCAATTCATCGGCATATCCGCCATTCCCGCTGATCGGGGAAGCCGTGCCGATTGTAAACGATCCTTTGCCTCCCGAAACCTTCGCCGGTGTGGGGAACAAAGCAAGTTGTGCAAATGCCGGCAAAGCTAGAAAAGCCAGCAATACTACAATAGATAATAGTTTTCTCATGGGATTATAATTGTTATGTTATCGTACACACCTTAGATTTGGGCAAATATATGCAATTATTCCGATACAGTTTGTATCTTTAGCCATTAAATCAAATGACAAACACATGAACAGATTGTTTCTCTTTACTCTTACACTTATCTGCCACTGTCTGATCACAACTGCGCAGGAGATTGAATATGCCCAACCGGTCAACACACCGGAAAGTTGCACTAGTATTATGGTCGGCAAGAAAGCCTCTGCCGACGGCTCGGTAATGACCAGCCACACTTGCGACGGAAATTACCGTACCTGGATGGATATTGTTCCGGCCGCCACCTATGACCGCGACACGACCGTCGCCATCCGGAACGGACGGATGCATACGGAATATCCGGACGACCAGACCAACGTCGAGTTAAAAGGAACCATCCCGCAGGCCCGTTCCACCTATCAGTTTTTGAATACCTCCTACCCTTGCCTCAACGAAAAACAACTGGGCATCGGCGAAACGACCATTTCCGGACGGAAAGAACTGGTTAACAAGAAAGGCATGTTCATGATCGAAGAGTTGGAAAAGATCGCTCTTCAACGTTGTACGACTGCCCGTGATGCCATTCGCCTGATCGGTGAACTGGTCAAAGAACACGGCTATGGCGATTCCGGCGAATGCCTGACAATTGCCGACCCGGATGAAGTCTGGATATTTGAAGTCTTCGGTGAAGGGCCGGACAAAATCGGCGGTGTCTGGGCAGCTGTCCGCATTCCGGACGACCATGTCAGTGTATCGGCTAATATCTCCCGCATATCGACTTTGGATTTAAAGGATAAAGACAATTATATGGCGTCCGCCAATGTCTTCGATGTTGCCAAAAAGATGGGATTCTGGGATGGGAAGGAACCGTTCCGTTTCTGGAAGGCTTACAGCGGAGGGAATTATTTCGGCGAACCGAAATCGTTTAGCCTGCGTGAGTTCTTTATCCTGAACAGCCTTGCTCCTTCCCTGAAGCTATCGTATGATTCGGAAGAACTGCCATTGAGCGTAAAACCGGATAAGCAGGTAGCCGTAACCGATGTAATGGCGCTTTTGCGTGCAACCTATGAAGGGACAGACTGGGATACAACCAAAAATCTGAAAGTCCCATCCAAAAAGAAAGACAGTTCGGATAAAGATTCTATCACCAGTCCGGCCGCCAATCCCTGGATGACGACCGATATGATCAATATGTTGAATGAAGTAAAACCCAGGACGGTCGACCGCAACCGTTTGGTAGCCGTTCCCCAATGTTCTTACTCCCATGTTATCCAGTTACGAAACTGGCTGCCTGATGCAGTCGGAGGGGTTGCCTGGTTGTCATTCGACAATCCGGGACAGAGCCCGCGTATTCCTATTTTCTCCGGTTCCACCGCACTTCCTCCGATTTTCGGTATCTGCGGACAGCATCGCCATCGTACCGATGCCGCCATCTGGTCGTTCCGCGAAGCCAATAAACTGGCAACTGTACGCTGGGGACTGACAAAAGAGAAAATGCAAACAGCCATCGCCCATTTCGAAGAAAAAGGACAAACAGAATTACCTTTTGTTGAAGCTCAATACAAACAAATCCAACAAACGAAAGGCGATGAAGCTGCAAATGCTTATCTGACCGGCTATACTTCCGACTTTGCCGGCGCCGCCATGCAACGCTGGCGCGAAATGGCTGACGAGTTCTGGAAGATGTTTGCACGAGGTTTCTAAATAACGATTACAAACTATTAAATCATATTTTATGAAAGCATTATTCATATCCTGCGCCTTGCTACTTTCCGCACTCAGCGCATTCGCCCAAGGCTATCAGTTTACCGAAGTCGTGACAGTTCCGGCTACCCCGGTAAAAAATCAGGCAGCCACCGGTACTTGCTGGTGTTTCGCCACCACCTCATTTATGGAATCGGAGTTATTACGCATGGGAAAGGGAGAATACGACCTCTCTGAAATGTTCATCGTACGCCAGAAATATATGAACCAGTTACAGGATAATTACCTGCGACGTGGCGAAGGAAATATCGGACAAGGCAGTCTGGCACATACTTTTAAAAATGCATACCGTCAGGTAGGAATCGTTCCCGAAGAGGTTTACAAAGGGATCAACTACAATTCCGAACGCCACAATCACAGCGAAATGGTTCAATATATGAAAGCTATCGCTGATGTTGCGGTAAAAAATAAGAAACGCAGCCCTGAATACGACAAACTGATACAAAACCTGTTCGATACCTACCTGGGACAGCTTCCGGCTACATTCACTTACAAAGGGAAAGAATATACTCCCAAGACATTTGCTGAATCCCTGGGACTGAATATGGACGATTACATCGAACTGACGAGCTTCACCCATCATCCGTATTACGTAAAATTCGACATCGAAGTACCAGACAACTGGGAACATCAGCTCATGTACAACCTGCCGCTCGACGAAATGATCGAGACAGTCGATTATGCCCTGAACAACGGTTTCACCGTATGTTGGGATGGTGACGTCAGCGAAAAAGGCTTCTCCTTTAAGAATGGCGTAGCCATCAACCCGGAAGTAAAGAAGGTGGAAGACCTTTCAAATACCGACCGCGCCCGTTTCGAAAAGATGGACGAGAAAGAGCGCCTGGAAGAAGTATACAAGTTCGAACAGCCGTATCCGGAAGTAAAAGTAACCCCCGAAGTCCGTCAGGAAGGTTTCGAAGCATTCGTGACTACCGATGACCATCTGATGCATCTAACCGGTATCGCCAAGGACCAGAACGGCACCAAGTACTACATCACAAAAAATTCATGGGGCACAGACCGTAACAAATTCGGTGGCTACCTGAATATGTCGGAAAGCTTCGTCCGCGCCAAAACCATTTATGTAATGGTTCATAAAGACGCTATCCCGAAAGCGATCAAAACAAAATTAGGCTTATAAAAACAATTAGGGAACGCGGAAGCTCGCGTCATCCGCGTTCCTTAATAGCCATATACGACTCAATATAAGCAGACAACATACCTGTTAGACAATACGGCATATTTATAAGAGTAAAACTCTTGCTTTCGGAAATCTTAATTTCTTCCTGGTGATAAGGTCCTGCATACAAACGAATCGCCAAAGATGCTCCGGATAAATCCATATACATCAGCAATGATTTCAAATGTCCGGTAGCTCCCGCTTTCACTTCCACAGGTATATGGCCATAAGCAGAAGGATATAAGAAATCAACCTCTGCATTGGAAGTTTTTTGCTCTCTTATCCAAAACTGAAGAGGTTGCAGATAATTATCAGAGTGAGCAATCAGTTCCTGCCCTACGATATGCTCGGCAATCCTTCCTTTATAAAGATTATTCAAGTCTTTAGAAGTAAACACTTCTTTCTGTATATTAGAGAAATAGTTAAGCATGCCGGTATCCAATACCTGTAAACGAGGTGACCGTTTAATATCAGGGGTAAAAGGAAGCATCGTCTGCGTTGTCGGATAAGTAAGATGCAGAATTAACGCCTTACGCAAAGTACGCATCGCTTCTCCTACTTCTTTCGAAGAATAAGCCGATTCCCCGAATCCGGCAAACTTGATGCGCTCACCCGCTTCCGCAAAACAAGAACGGATACAATGGCGCATCACCTGCATCTGATTCGTTGTTTTCGCATACTTCTCCACATCATCCAGGTAAGACAGAAGAAGCGAATCATATACAGGTTTGACCTGCGATAAATCCTTTGTGACTACATAACGATACACCGCTTCAGGCATTCCTCCTACCAGCGTATAGGTATGAAATAGCTGCATCAATTTATCAACCGCATAATCAGGAACCGGAACTTGACGATAGGCATTCAATGCATTCCTTTCGCCCAAAGCTTCCAAAAATTCACCGAACGTAAACGGATACATATAAAGATAATCCACACGCCCTACCGGAAAACTGACATCCCGATCGAAAAGCGATTCCAACAAAGAACCGGCAGCAATCACATGATATTCCGGATATTCTTCATAAAAATAGCGCAGCATATTCAAAGCAGACGGGACTTCCTGAATTTCATCTATAAAGATTAATGTATCAGCCTTCCCCTTTTCGCCATCTTTCAAGAAAAAGATCCGATCAACTATTTTGTGTATATCACGCTCTCCCTCAAACGATTTTGCATCATCCGTTTCCAGATTCAGGTAAATAAACTGTTCGTAATTGACAGCGAACTGCTTCACAGCCGTAGTCTTTCCTACCTGTCGGGCTCCCCGCAAAACCAACGGTTTCCGGAAAGGTGACTGGCTCCATGCCTTTAACTTATCTTCTATGTTTCTTCGAAATTCCATATATCATACTGTTATACAATGACAAAGATAACAATTATATTCAGCAAAGGCACAAAGTAAGGGTAAATTATGCGCTCAAATGGAACAAAGTAGGGGTAAATTTGCTCTGATAAAGAAACAAAGTAAGGGTAAATTTCAATCCGAAAGAAAACAATACTCAGTGATATGCCGGTACTTTTCCACTTTATCAATCAAGATAGAGGAGAAAGACGGCTGGTTCGGAGCATCCGGATATCCCTGGGTTTCGATAGCGATACCGGCACTGGCATAATAAGGAGTACCCCCCTTTCCAATATCCGTTCCGTCCATAAAATAACCGTTATATACCTGCACAGATTGTTGATTTGTATAAATATCCATCTTTCTTCCGCTGATTTCATCTGATAAACAAGTAGCAAAATTCAATTCTCCACCACTTTCTCCGTCCAGAGCATACGCCAGGGAAAAACCTTTGCCTTTTTGTATTTGTGAATGTTCTTCTGTCAAAGACGAAGCAATAGTGTGGGGCAAACGGAAATCCAGCAAGGTACCGTTTACAGGTAATAACCGGCCCGTAGGGATTAATTCATTATCACATTCAATGATAGCGGAAGCATTCAGGGTTAGATTGTGAGATAAAACATTCTTTTTATCCGTAATACCAGAAGATGATTGCAGGTTAAAGAAAGCATGATTCGTGAGATTGACAGGTGTTAGGCGGTCGGTTGTTGCTTCGCACTCCATCCGCAGGGTATTATTATCTTTCAGCAAGTAAGTCACCTTTACTTCGAGGTTTCCCGGATAGCCTTCTTCCCCGTTTGGGGAACAGGTTGTAAATTCAACAGCTTCCTCTCCGGAAGGAGTGACAAACAGGTGGGATTTCCAGAAACGATTGTGAAAAGCGGCCATTCCACCATGCAAATGATTGCGGACAGGTTTTCCATAGGCATCATTGGAAGCCAGTAAAAACTCTTGTCCCTCTAAGGTAAAACGGGCATTATTAATTCGTCCGCAGACACGGCCCACTATCGCACCATGATATTGCTCGCCTGCCGTCAAATAGCCGTCGAGCGTATCGAAACCAAGGAGAATATCCCCCATACAGCCATCACGGTCGGGTGTCCACATACTCACCCAACGGGCACCATAATTGGTGAATTGGGCGACAAGGCCATTACGGTTCTTTAGTGTAACCAGTTCAGCGGAAGAGGTTGAACCCTCTCCGCTGAATGCTGATGCAGACAATAAATTCATCTGACAAACCATGTATTATTGTTTTACAATCTTAAATATACGGCTTTTGAATGCTCCGTACAAGGGAAATTCCACTCCGATATTCATCAACTGACGACCAGCATAAAGACCATCCATACCTTCAATCCGGTAAGAGGCATCAGGTTCCAGACCACGCAGCTTTACCTTTTTAGAACGTTTGGTTTCCGGTATGGCATTATCCGGATATTCCGCCAGATTATACACAAACACAACTGATTCCGATTTTGGTTTATTGACGAACTGGAGTACGCTCCGGTTATGTTCGTAAGGCGATATCAGACGGTAATGATCACCTTTGTGAACTGTTTCACGGATTTCTTTATAAAGAGCAATCTTCTCACGGGCAACCTCTTTTTCCTTATCAGACCATTTCGTAATATCATAACCAACACCCAGGACACCGCACAGGGATACATCGAACTTAAATTCAAGCGGATGCCTCTGGTTATGCCAATCTTCCTGCGTCACCCAGCTAATCATTGAATTAGACGGGAAAGCATTCAGGAAAGAATACTGGATAAACGTACGTTCCACCGGGTCTGTATTGTCGCTTGCCCAGCAGAAATCGGTACGGGCCATCATACCCAAGTCGACCCTACCGCCACCTCCGGCACAGTTTTCAAACCATACTTCCGGGAATTCCGCACGCAATGTTTCAAACAAACGGTACAGGTTCTCGATGTATTTAATACGAACGGCCCGCTGTTCATCGGTCGGAGCCGACAGAAATCCAGGTTCCGTCACCCCTCTGTTCATATCCCATTTGATAAACTTGATATTGTTTTCACGTAACAACGTAGAGAAGCAGCTATATAAATACTGATAGACATCTTCACGTGCCAGGTTCAGCATCAACTGGTTACGGGTTTCATGCCGGGTGCGGTTCGGATAATGGAACACCCAGTCGGGATGCTGGCGGTACAGGTCACTGTTCGGATTTACCATTTCCGGCTCTATCCAGATACCGAAATCCAGTCCCAGAGCATTGATTTTCTCGATCATCGGTTGCAAACCGTTAGGGAATTTATTCTTATCGACCGTCCAGTCACCCAGACCGCCTTTATCGTTGATACGCCCTTTAAACCAACCGTCGTCAATAACAAAGACTTCAACGCCCAAATCTTTTGCGATCTTTGCCAAAGCCAGCTGATGTTCTTCATTCACATCAAAAGTGGTAGCATACCAGCTGTTATATAAAACCGGACGAACCTGATCGCGATGAGAAGGATACAGAACTTTCTCACGGGTAAACGAAGCCAGGTTCTGCGAAACACCTTCCATCCCCCGGTTGGTATATCCGATCATCATTTTAGGAGTGGTAAAACTCTTTCCGGGCTGTAGAACCAACAACTGGTCCCAGAAATTTATTCCTCCGGTAACCTGAACTTCGCCGGGAGCATATTTCTCAAAGTCCATCCGCCAGTTGCCACTATATTGTAACGAGCCGAACCATACTTCGCCGCAAGTCTCCTCCTGTTCGCCTTCGGGTCTGATTGCAAAGAAAGAGGAACCGTACGAACGCAGGTCTTTTGTCTGAATCGTCTTCAATCCCTGTGTCAGTTTGGTTACATTCATTTGATATTCATAGCCCCATCTGCCGGACAGATGCGTCAGCTCATAAGCGTTCTTCGGAAGAAAGAACGTTCCGGACTGGGCATTTTCTATTTCAATATTCCCTTTCTTTCCGGTATTCTTTATTTCTACCCATTTCTCAAGCAAATCGTATTCCGGCAGAACACGGATATATTCGGTAACAGCCAACGGATAATAGTTATCCTTCTGACGGATAACCAATGTGGCATACCCATCCTGCGTCAGCATTTCCGACCCTTCGTAAGTGAGTTCTATATCCCTTACCCGGTCTTTAAAAACGGCTTCCAGCATCGGTGTCGTAGCAGAATAACCGCCACGGACAGTTATTTCTTCTCCCAGCGGATTCCGTAGCATGTCCGGATTCTGACTTTTATCGCCAAAATAGAACATATTCACCTTTCCCTGATCCGAAACACGGATCTGATAGATAAAAGAACGTGTTGCCAATGTCCACGACTTTCCGTCGCTGCCGGCAGTAACAGGAGATTGCTGTGCCCAAGTCATCCCTGCCATTAAAGCAAATAATACGATAAACAGCTTCTTCATAAGTTACATCTTTACATTAATCAATAAATATCTTCCGGATTACTTGCTCCCGAAAAGAGACCGGACTTTAACAATTGAGCCAAAACATCCGATTCCATCGCACTTGACGGATCAAACGAATCACTTTTCATATATTCAAGCAAACTAAAATACAACTGCCGGGCTTCCGGACGCTGTTCCCAGTCCGACAATATATCCATTGAGCAGAAAAGCAATTTTCCTTCACCTACTTTTGCTTCAAACAGGTTTGACAAACGGCGGTTATTAGCAAAGTTATCGACAACTTCCACCAAAGGGGTCACGGACGGCAAAGTATCCATAACAATCGTTTTTGATTGCTTCAGCAGAGACCACCATTGCCAATCGGTATAATTGCCTGTCGGGAAATGGGCGAATGCCGGATGGGACGCATCACAAAGGATTCCCATCGAACCTGCCTGCTTCGGAAAATGAACCGGACTCCAGAATACAGGGACAAATTTACCTTCCAACCCTTCTATCTTTTTATAGTCCGGATTATATAAAACCTTCTTTCCATCGGCAAGCGCCTTCTGAGTTTCCCGTAAATCACGGGTAACAACGACATCATCCTTCACCGGATTCAATTGGGACGGATATACCCAAATACTCCATTCATTCTTATAGGGAGTATTATCCAAAGCAACGGACAGGAGTAACCGAGCTGCTTCCTGCTGCGCCAACGGACAGGTAATAGCCTCCGGCAATCTATTCAACCCGATTGACAGCGAAGGACAGGACATCATGCCTTTTCCTATTTCTTTTCCTTTTTCATCTTTCAGTATCCAGGAAACAGACTGATCTTTCAGTTCTTTATCTGTGAAATTAGCAACTTCGACAAACGCCGTAAAAGATTCCCCACTCGTATAAACTGCTTTCGGGAAACGAACCAGAGGTGTTACCGGCGAACAGGCCTGACGGAATGTTTCTGCATCAGTTACACCTTTGCTATCCCAAAAGGCATCCAGCAATCCGACTAAAGCAGTTCCCTGCCCCGGGAAGTCATGCAGGTCCAATAACTGGAAACCGCTGCAACCTGCCGTTTTCATCGCACGTTCAATCTCTTCTTTATATAAGATAGCCGCCAGATAACCGGATGCTTTCAGGTAATCGTCAGCCTTATCCAATAAGCCTTTTTTCTCCAGTTCCTGCTTTACGCCTTTAAAGTTTAAAGGATCCAGGACTCCGGTATATTTATCTATCTCTTTCAGGTTAGGAAAAACAGAATATTGCCCGATCTCATGAGTAACAAGCGGAACATTCATTCCTTCGACAGAAGCGATATAATCCTTGTCGAACGAAGGAGACTGGGAATCGAATACCCCCTGGCCTCTCACCCAGCCTTTCTTAGTCCATTGCGTGATAAAGAAATCGTCATCCGGTTCAGGCCAGTCACCATGTCCTCTTTCAAATGTAAAAGAAGTGGTTGTATATAAATGTCTCGGGTCCTGTTCTTTGGTATGCTTCAACAATCGGGATAAGAATTCAAAATCCGGTTGCAGTTCATTCCCCAGGCTGAAGAAACAGAAAGAGGGATGATTGCCATACTCTGCAAGTATACGGTCAGCTTCAGCATACAGGAAATCGTTTGTATGAGAATCTTCTCCCACTTTTACCGACCATAGCGGAAGCTCTACCTGTAAATAGAATCCCAATGAATCTGCCACCTGGAAAGCGGCTTCGGGCGGACACCAGGAATGGAAACGCAGATGGTTCAATCCCCATTCGCGAGCCGTAAGGAACACTTTCTTCCATCCTTCCGGTTCCATCGGAGGACGTCCGGTCAGCGGGAAGATACAACATTCGAGTGTTCCTCGCAGAAAGACCTTATTTCCGTTCAATAGCAGGTCCGATTGATTCCGGCTGAATTCGCGCATGCCAAACTTTGTACTCCTTTCCGTTTTAACCGAACCTGCATTCACCTCTAAATCCACTTTATATAAAACGGGGTTAAACTCATTCCACATTTCTATCGAGTCCCCCATTGAACAGGTTAGATTTACAAGGTTTTCACCTGATTGAAAATCCACTTTTTGTTTAATGGCAGATACGACTAATCCACTTTTTTGATTTTCCACCTTTACCGAGAGCGAACCTTCTGTAGCTTCACCCGTATTGGAAACTTTTCCCTTTATACGGATTTGTTTACCTGATACGTCCGGATAAACCTGCAAATCTTCGATGGAAAGGGCTTCTTTTGCTATCAGAGAGATATCGCCGATTATACCGTTCCACATAATCTGTGTTTCGTTGGTATAAGCATGTGCCATATCGTTTACAGTAATATCATGTTGTTTCCTGTTGTCCACACGAATCGTCAGTTTGTGTTTACCGGGCGTCAGATAACCGGTCAGATCGAATCGATGCGGACTTATCAGGCTTTCACAACTCCCCTGCACAGGGTTATCATCTACCCAAACAGAAGTTTGCCAGATAACACGTTCGAGTTTTAGTTCTATAGACTTCCCCTCCCAATCCGATGGAATGGATACTTCCCGCGAATACCAGGCCGGACCGACATAACTGTTTTTACGAGTCAGATGAAGAATCTGCGGTTTCTCCACTGAAGGGGGAAGCGTATTCGGAATGCCGTATCCCGCTTCATCGGTCGTTCCGGGCAGCTGTATTTTATCAGCAAACGAACGTTCAAACCATTTCTCCGTTATCCCGACATCCGCACTGTCCATGGCAAACTGCCACTTGCCTGCCAAAGAAATCTCTGACGATGGCTTTTGGCAAGAAGTCAGCAACATCAGTGTTATACATATAGATAAAAAACCCTTCAACATATTTATTATTTCTTCTTTAAATGAGTATCTCCAAAAATGCTATAAAAAACCAGTTTTTTCAAGAGGCATGAACAATGCTGTTCCGATAGCACGAACAACGTTGTTCATATACCGTGAACAGTACTGTTCATACACTATGAAAAGCACTGTTCATGCCATCGGAAAAGATCAGATCATCTTCTGATGTATCTGAACTCCCTGATGGTTATTATCCATTTCGGCAGCGATATCGAAATATTTCATTGCTTTCTCGTTATTACCTAATCCCAGGTGGCCTAATGCCATCAGGTAATTACAATGGATACGGTTCTTTTTATTCATATCATCTTCCCATATCTGTAAATCAGGTAAGGATACAGCGAAATAATCCATCTTAAAGACATCATACAGATGCTTTTCGCCATAAGAAATCAGGTTATTAAAGCGTCCGCGAGCTTCTTCTTCACGTTCCAACTTACGTAAAGCCAGTCCCTGATAGAATATCTTATCCGGTTTCTGATCGTTATAATACATAGCGGCAGCCGGTTGGCTGTTTCCGATACTGGCGGCCAGGAATAATTCCGTCGCTTCTTCTTTACGTCCCAAGCCGGACAGAGCACAGGCTTTATAATAATTGAAGTCGTTTTCCTGTGCACCATATAGTTTGCCTTCGCCCAGATTATGCGGATAGATGAAACATTCCTCAATCAAGGCCAGAGCTTCTTCATATTTCTTTTCAGCTAATAACTGCTTTACTAATTCTACACGAGCCAGCTGGTATTGTGCCGGGACCTTGCCTTCTCCCCCTTCCCACGGATGGAACTTACGGGCATCGATCATACGGATTGCTTCTTCATATTGTCCGAGTTGATTCAGTAAGGTGACATATTCCAGATACAGGTCATCACGCTGGTAAGCTATGTCTTTATGCTTTTTAAGGAAAGCCAGACGGTCTTCATGCGAACGATTCAGGCGTTTATACAACTGATCGAGCTCCATCAGGATACGGGCATCCGTCATATCAAGCGCAAAAGCCTTTTCAAGCAGAGTAACCGCCTCTTCCTGCCTATTCAGCTTATTGAAATAAGCCAGGGAAAGGTTACGCAAGACGGTCGGGAAGGTATCATCCTGCTGCATGGAAGTCTCCCAGCAGGTGATTGCTTCCGGATACTGACGCTTGTCGTACCACAAATTACCCCAATAATACAAGGCTTTCGGAGTTTCTGTTGCAAACCCGATAACAGACTGTAGAGCAAGAATTGCCTCCAATACATTCGGGAAACAACAATCAGGCAATTGCTGTTCCGCTTCACGGATAGCTACCAGGGCCTCTTCTTTACGATCCAGTTGAATCAGGAACCAGCTTTTATAATAATGAAGCATAGTCTGTCCCGAAACATTTTGACCGATAGCCGTTTCAGCCGCCATCAATGCTTCCTCCCAACAGCCGGCAGATGCATAATCCAAGGCCAGTTCTTCATAATTATGGGCCTCCGGACGCATCAGAGCGAGCAATTCTTTCAGGTCAGCCTCAACTCCGGTAATCAGATATTTTTCAAAACCACAACCGAAATTAAAACGGTCGATACGCAGGGAATCCTCAATCAAAGCCAGTGCCTCATCCTTCCGTCCCAGATGGCGAAGGATAGCCGCTTTCAAATGGCGTCCCCGCAGATTATGCCAGTTGCGAAGTAAAGATTTATCTATTTCATAGAGAGCCTCTTCCCAATCCCCGCGTGCTGCCGATAACTGAGCCAGGGAATAGTAGCCGGCATCCTGCCAGGCTGCATTCCAACAGGCTTTATAGAAAAAGTCATATGCTTCTTCTGTTTTCCCCTGATATTTCAAAGAAAGACCCAGATTATATAATGGCTCGCCATCATAAGGATTCGGATTACGTTCCGTCAGTGTTTTCACCGCCTGTCGCAGATAAGGTTCTGCCTTGGCAAACTGACCTTTACGAATCAACCACAATCCCATCGCATTATTATTACGTACATCGGTCGCATCACGGCGAAGTGCTTCTTCATAATAATCAGTTGCCGAATAAGTGGCATGGCGATATTGTTCCAGATGTAAGCCTGTCAGATACAGCTGTTCGGTGGTACGCACATCTTTCGGGTCAAGAGCCGCTTTGGCGGGTTCGGGTACTTCCTTAATCACATCGGGTTCCGGTTCCCAGTATAACATCTGCTTCCCTTTTGCGTTACGGATACAGACTTTCACATCGCACAAATCTGCAACCGGAACAAATTCCTCCAGTATATTTTCGGGAGTAATATCACGGGTAATATCCAGACAAACCTCTCCGGATTTCTCCACGACAATATGCAAATCATTCTGCACGGACGTAGCGAAAACTTTTAATAAAGCGCCCTTTCCATCGGGTTCCAGGTTCATCAGAAGGTCGGAAGAGGCATTCTTCACCACACCCAGTTCGCGATAAGGCATGAAGTATTGGGTAAACGTTTTTTCTTCATAAGGCTGAAGCCAGGTGAAGTCAGGCTGGTTGTCGGTATAGACACCGGTCATCAGTTCGATATAAGGGCCGTCGGAATCTGTCAGGTTACGATCCCAGGCCTGTCCGAAATCGCCATTACCCCAGGTCCATTGCTTCTTACCCGGCGAGATATGATGGTTTGCCACGTGAAGCACACCGGCACGGGTATCATTCTCATATCCTCCCACAAAATTATAGTTGGAACGGATTGCCATATAAGAGGTAGGAACAGGGATATTCTTATAACGGGAAATATCCACTCCTGCCGAATAATCCATCTTATAGTAAGTACCGGTAGCAATCGGATAGCGTGACACATCACGTTTACCATGATCGAACACAGCATTCACATCGGCAGGGAACACCGATTGATAGGCATCATTTACGGCCACAGCCGGATTCGCCCACCAAAGGAAAGTCTGCGGTATCGGTGTCGGGTTATACAGTTTTCCCTGAATCTCCAGGACAGCCCGTCCCGGACGAAGGGTAAAACCGGCCATCCCTTTCTGATGGAACATACGTTCGCGCTCGCTCACCCAAACGATGGCACTGCCGTCGGCACAACGTTCGATCGTATAATCGATCGGCAGGAACGTACTCGGACGATGATGTTGCGGCCAGTTGAACTCGATTCCACCGGAAATCCACGGACCGGTCAAACCGACCAAAGCCGGTTTAATCACATGGTTATAATAGATGAAATGGCGGTTTTTGATTTTATCGTATGCCATCTGTACACGTCCGCCCAGCTCCGGGAGGATCATAACTTTGATATATTCGTTTTCAAGATAAACAGCATGATAACTCTTTTCTTCGCAGGTATCTTCAATCTTTTCCACTACCGGATAAGGATACACCACTCCACTGCTTCCCTGGTAAACACGCTTCTCCAGGAACATCGGATTCTTTTCGGCTTTGCCAATACCGTAAGTAGGAAGAAGGATATCTTCTTCCCACACTTTCACATTTTCAGTCATTTCAGTATATTTATTTTGTTAATTCTTTTTCCAGTTCTTCCAATGTTTTTCCTTTTGTTTCAGGAAGTTTTGCACGTATAAAGAAGAATCCGCTCAAACAGATGGCACCATACAACCAGAAGGTTCCGGAAGCACCCACCGCTTCATTCAATATCGGGAAAGTATAAGTCAGCAGGAAGCAGGCCGCCCACAGGAAGAATGTGGAGATAGCCATTGCCATCCCGCGTATCCTTACAGGGAATATCTCGGAAAGAACCACCCAAACCACCGGTGCAAGAGACATAGCATAGCATGCAATCGCCATCACTACCAGCAGAAGCATCGGCCAACCGCTTACTTCAAAGAAATAGCAGGTTCCCAATATTCCATAGATAACAGCTAGTCCTGCCGAACCAACAAACATCAGGCTTCGTCTACCCCATTTGTCAACCGTATAGATGGCAACAAAAGTAAAGATCACATTAGTCACCCCTGTCACTACAATATTCATCAAGACATCCGACACCGCATAACCGGCTTCCGAAAAGATTTCATGAGCATAATTAAAGATCACATTGATACCGCACCATTGCTGGAAGATCGCTAATACGATTCCGATAATGAGCACGTTCCGAACACCCGGCTTTAACAGAGCTCCCCAGTTTACTTTTTCTTCTTTCTTATCGGTCAGTTGCGCCAGTTCGTCCAATGTCTGATCGGCATATTGCTCTCCACCGATACGTAGTAGGATAGCCCGTGCCTGAGTCGTCTTTTGCACGGTTGCCAGCCAGCGCGGACTTTCAGGAATAATAAAAGAAAGGATAAAGAACAATCCGGCCGGAATCAGTTCCGCCCAGAACATCCATCGCCAGGCCCACTCGATACTGTTGGCACTCAACGTTTCACCCCCCTGTGTAAAGTACTCTCCGATTTGCCAGTTAGCCAACTGCGCCATCAGGATACCCAAAACAATCGTCAGCTGATTCAGGGAAACAAACTTTCCCCGGACAGAGGCCGGAGCGACCTCAGCAATATATACCGGCGAAATGTTCGAAGCGATACCGATACCGAATCCACCGACTATACGATAAATGATAAACCAGTTAAAACTGTCGACCGCCCCCGTTCCGTAGGCAGACAGTACAAAAAGGAAAGAAGCGATAATCAACATCTTTTTTCGTCCGTACTTATCACTCCATTCACCGGAAAGCAACGCACCGGCGAGGCAACCGATCAGGGCACTACTCATCGCCCACCCACGAAGAGCGGCAGAGCCTTCAAGTCCGAAAAAGGGTTCATAAAATATCTTGGCACCTCCGATCACTACCCAGTCGTAACCGAATAATAATCCGCCCATAGCTGAGACCAGGCAAATAAGTAATAAGTAAGCTGTTGTTCGCTTCATGACATTAGTATTAAAGTTATGGTGCAAAGAAACAGGTTTCCGGTTAATAGTGAAATAGATAAAACTGGCTTAGAGATGGACAATCTTTCGATTTACATTCCAAAAACAACAAGATATAATATAAATAACATATCTTTGTGCATATCTATAAATCCAGTACCATGATCAAACTCAAAGACGGTTTTAGCGGAGAACGGGCCCTTGTATTACCCCAATCTATTATACAAGAAATGGAGAAAGACGCGCTTTCATCGATCCTGCACATTACGGACATCGGTTATTACCCGAAGGCCCTGCATCATTTCCGTGAACGGAAAGAGCCGATCTGCCAGTTCGTCTTCATTTATTGTATAGAGGGAGCCGGATGGTTCCGTTGCGGCGACCAGGAATATACGGTCACAGCCAACCAGTATTTTATCCTGCCAGCCGGAGTTACGCATGCCTACGGTTCGGATGATACGAATCCCTGGACCATTTACTGGATACATTTCAAGGGGAAGCTGGCCTCTTACTTTGCCGGCCAGGCCAGCCGTCCGATCGAAATAAAACCGAGCGTCCAGTCCCGGATCAGTAACAGAAATGACCTTTTCGAAGAGATATTCCGCACATTGGAGATGGGATACAGCCATGAAAACTTATTGTATGCCTGTTCTGCTTTTCATTATTACTTAGGTTCTTTACGCTATCTCCAACAATATCGTGAGGCTGCCCGTAACGAATCGGAGCAGAACGATATCGTTACCGCTGCCATCCACTATATGAAAGAAAACCTGGAAAAGAAAATAACATTAGCAGACCTGGCTACCCATATAGGCTATTCCCCTTCCCATTTTTCCGTCCTGTTCAGCAAGCGTACCGGATATGCCCCCCTGACTTATTTCAACCAACTGAAGATACAACAGGCATGCCAGCTACTGGACTTTACGGATATGAAGGTAAACCAGATCTGTTATAAGATAGGAATAGAAGATACCTATTATTTCTCCCGGCTATTCAGCAAGGTGATGGGGATGTCGCCGAGGGAGTATAAGAAGCAGAAGAAAGGGTAAGTATTTTTCAAGTTACAGCATTTGATTATTTCATAGAACAATTACAAAGAAAGCGGAAATATGGAATTTAATGAACCATACTTCCGCCTTTAATAACAAAAGACTTATGTCTGGGAAATAAAGTTTAGAAAACCTTCATTCCAAATTCACTCCATACGAAGAAATTACCTCCTGTCGCATTTTCCGGAACAGAGAAACGAATAATCTTAAACGGCTTTCCTACCATAATCTTCGAATTATAAGTTTCTTTACCACCAGTCGGCAGTCCATCGGTCAGCGTGCTTATCTTATTAAAAGATACACCATCCAGACTTCCTTCAATAATGATCTTTGCCGGTGCGGCACTGCCATTTGCCGAACGTGTCGTATAATAGAAATTAAACGCAGTAGTCTCTGCCGGTAATGCAACCTGAAGGTAATGAGAACCTTCCACAGCAACGCTCCAGGCAGAATGGAAGTAAGTTTCCACATCTCCATCCAACAGATTTGCCAATGAACCTTCCGACGGCTCAACCGCATTTGAAGAAAGCATATCGGCTGTCAATTCCACTTTTTTCAATTTGCTTTCGTCCGGTACATATGAAATACCATATAAACAAGCGTTTTTAGCAGCATCGATCACAAATCCGTCTTTCGAACAATCAATCAATCGTAACGGCAAAACAAAGTTTCCATACTCCAGCTTCGTACGGTCTACCGTTATCTCCAGATCTTTCGAATTCTCTTCCGGAACGAACGACACGGTTCCATCGCTACTTAGTGAATATACACTTTGTGGCAATATGGCATAATTAGTCTCATTCTCTTTGTTATACTCCTCCAGTAAAGATTCGTCTACTCCTACCGTGCAATCGAACGTCCATTTACTAACCATCGGTATAGAGACCGGTAATGTAAACTTAGCCTGCGTATCCCCTCCGTCGGTGAATGTATTCGAAACAAAACCAGTTTGCTCGAAATAAACGAAAGGTATTTCTACGGATGGTATCAAAATAGTCTTATCTTTTTCCGAATTGATAGAATCGGCTGAATTTACCAAAGAAACGGGTAACACATACTTCGTACCAGCCGGCAAGTTGTAAATAAGATCCGTCTTAAAAACAATGTTCGCCATTTTATATAAATTGTCCGAACCGAACACCAACCGGTTATCTGCAAGTTGGTAACAATTCTCCGGCAGCTTGACGTAAGAAGTCCCGTTTTGTGCATTGTAAGCATCCAGAGCCGCATCGTCCAATACTGCCACTTCTACATCTGTCACACTTGCCAGGTCTGAGCCTGATTTATTAACAGTTAGTTGATACTCCGTATCTTCCCCAGTCTTATAGAGTGTCAACGGTATTTCCCCGCTGTTTCTAAAATAGACAATTGTGCTATAGTCGCTCAGATATTCATCTTTATTGTCATCACATGCCACAAAACCGACAGTTAAAGAGAACAAAAGCGATATCATTAAAATCTTTTTCATAAATAATTCTTTTTAGATTCGTAAGAATGGTTTCTATTACCAACCATAATTCTGGGTTAACAATTTATTTCTATCCAATTCGCTTTGTATGAAAGGATACAAATAATGATTGTCTTCAAACACACGTGTTTCGAAAACCGTTCTCTCCCAGAAACCGTCAGGAGTCACATCCCCACTACCAGGAAATTGTGTATTCATTCCGTACATCGGGCCACCATCAACATCTTTGGCTATCATCCATGTACGCGTATCGAAATAGCGATGATTCTCGAAAGCAAGTTCAATCCGGCGCTCGTTACGACAAAGTTCGATCAACTTTTCTGTTGAAGCGTTGGGGTAAACTTCAGTAATAGGAGCCAACCCAGCACGATCACGCAAATCAGCCCACACTTCCATTGCCTGCGCCTCATAACCTCCGGGCATAGCAACATTGTGTCGCTTACATTCAAGTACCGCTTCAATGAAATTAAGATACATTTCAGCCAGACGAAAAGTCGGAAATACAATATTTCCCCATTGTCCACTCGCTGAATTAAGCGTATGGTCATAAAAACGATTAACCAGATATCCGGATTTAGGATAGTCATGCGATTTATTACTGTTAGCACCTTTCGCAAAAGAAATCTTTGTCATTCCACTGCCGTGATGCCACCAGTTATCCCCGAAAAATACAGACACATAGAAGCGGGGTTCACGATCTTTATACATATTAGGAGCCGTCAAATCATATTCTCCCGCACCTCCCCAAGCCGGATATTTCCATGTCGTCTTTTCGAACTCATCAACACTATATCCCGAACTTCTGTCAACAATCGGTTCTTTTCCGTTATATCCAGTAATAGGATAACGTCCGTTACTCATAGCATACGCATCAACCTGCTGCTGTGTCGGTCCAACACCGCCATAAGCAGTTCCGGAAATACCGGTCGGTACTGTATGTACTCCTAACTGATAACGTCCTTTATACCCTGTAGACCAGATAAGCTCTGAATTCCAATATTCCTGTGTGATACCATAGTAATTAGCATATGGGTCAGAACCGTCACCGGCACGATACAATTTATACAACGGATTATCAATTAACACTTTTGCTGCTTTTGCTGCTTCCAACCATTTATTGGCATCATAATTTTGCGGGAAAAGATTCACACCTGACAATTCGGGAAACAGATCGGTAACCGGATTCTTTACAGAACTATAAAGTTTGTTACCATTGAATAAATCACGTGCCGAATAAAGTTTCAAACGAGCAATAACAGCCTGGCAAGTACCTTTAGTAGCCAATCCTTTCTCCGCATCCGAATAACTTTCAGCCATAGCCGGATCGTTAATGCAAGCTTCCATTTCACTTACAACATAATCCACACATTCCTCCCATGTATTGCGCGGACGATAAAGAGCCTCCGTAGACGCTGTAAAATCCAACAGTTCGTCACCTAACAAGAAGACCGGACCATAAATACGCATCATCAGAAAGTAATAATAAGAACGGGCAAAACGACTCTGCACTTTATACTGGGCTAATTCTTCTTTTGTGACAATAGGATCAGAGCATCTATCTACATTCTGCATAAAAATATTACATTCACGAATTCCCTTATAAAAGCGATCCATCTGATAATTAGGGACATTACTTGCATTCCAGGATCCGAAATTGATCCAGCGAAGTTCGCGGGCATAAGTAACAGTTCCTTCATCAGAGGCTCCCAGCCAGGGTAAATTCGTAAAGTCACCGGCATCATCAGGAAGAAAACTCATCGAGTTGAGCCAATAACTCCTTGTATCATTACGAGTTTCCCATATTTTATCGAAGGTCAGTTTTTCATCTTCCTGCCTGTCCAAAAAATCATTACAAGAGGAAAAGAATATTACCCCCACAGCAAAACAAATGATTTGAAAAGAAGTTTTTATCGAGACTTTCATATATATCTTTTTTAATGAATTAGAAATTAGCATTTAAACCTACGGTAATCACCCTGTTAGGAGGATAACCGGAGCCGTCACCATTCCCTTTTTCCGGGTCCCAAAGTTTGAATTTACTAAATGTCAACAAGTTATTACCCGAAAGATAAAAACGCAACGATTTGATAAACGTTTTGTTCATTAACCCTTTTGACATCGTATATCCCACTTCAAAATTTTTCAGGCGCAGAAAACTACCGTCACGCATCCACCAATCGGATGTCTGTGAATTATTAGATGATCCGACAGCACCACTCCAGCTCAACCGGGGATAAATCGAACCAGCATTTTGTTCAGCCGTATTACCCGGACGCCATACTTTATCATACACATCTTCATTGATGGCAGCACGTTCCATATTTCCGGAACCAAATGGTGTTTTAATGGTAGACCCGCTTAAAAAGAAATTTACATGGCTAACACCCTGGAAAAAGACATTCACATCCCAATTCTTCCATTGTGCGGTAGCCCCGAAACCGTATACAATTTCCGGTAGGTTTGTAAATCCCATAGCGATTTTATCTTGTGAATCGATCTGACCATCACCGTTTATATCCTGATATTTGATATCGCCGACCCTATACTCACCAAAGGATTGCTTGGGACTATTGTCAATTTCTTCCTGGCTTTCGAAAAGTCCCAGGGCAACTAATCCAAAAGGCTGCAAATTGCCACCCGAACCAAACGGTTTGCCGATTTTGTTCTGATATTTATATTCCCAATCCGGTTCGTCGTTATTCAGCAATTTATTCCGGTTGTAAGTAAAGTTGGCACGTCCGGTCAGAAATACCTCTCCGACCTTCTGTGTATATTCAACCGTACCGTCGAATCCCTGGTTCATTGTTTCCCCGATATTCGTATAAGGAATAACCGATAAACCTACAATAGCCGGTAAGCCGGCACGCTGAAGAAAGATACCGGTTCGTTTTTCATGAAAATAATCGGCTTGTACCCTCACTTTGTCGAGTAATGACAATTCAACTCCGACATTCATCTTAGTAGCTTCTTCCCAGGATGCAGATAAGTTCTCCACATCTCCAACACGAATACCTCCGCCACCATTAGCTCCGGCGGAACCATAATTCCATTGGCCTGCTCCAGCATCATTACCTACCAGAATAGTCGATTCATATACCCAGCGGCGTTCTCCTCCGATATCGTCATTTCCGACTATACCATACGAACCTTTCAGTTTCAGCATATCGACCACTTTTGTTAGCGGCTTGAACCATTTTTCATTCGAAACCATCCATCCGATGGCCCCAGCAGGGAAAAAGCCGAAGCGATGTCCGCGGGCAAAATTCTCTGAACCGTTGTACCCCATATTAGCCTCAGCGAAGTACGTATCATTGAAAGCATAGGTCACACGTCCGGCAATACCTTGGTTCTTATAAGGTAAAGATTTAAATTTATCCCCTTCCTGCGTACGTGTATGTATTTTATGATTATAAAGGAACAACGCTCCTACACGGTGTTTGTCTGCGAATAAGTGGTCGTAATTCAATGAAGCTTCCATATAAGTAGTCATTGTTCCGTCACGACCGATAGCGTATGACAACTCTCCGCTACCTGTACGGACAGGAGAACCGAAAATAAGATCCCCATTCTCATCTCTTCCGGTTGCATGATACTGGGTTGGTTCTTTGCTACGGCGTTGAATCGTTGTATTCCATGCATCCCATGAGAACTTGAAATTGCCGGTTAATCCTTCCAAGGGTTCCCATAAAGCTCCAAAATCCTGTGTCAATCCTATCAGGGATTGCGAAGAGTTCCAGAATTGTTCACGATATCCGGAGTGCACAAGCATATTCCAGGGATTATAACCGGAATCGGTTGACGGAGCAGCAATCGTTCCATCCGAATATTCAATGGGGAAAGCGTTGGGTGATACCAGATAGGTATATTCCCATATTCGGTTATCATTATCACTATCACCCGGACCAAACGATTTTTCATAGATATTTGCCAGATTCAGGTTTAGTGTCGTGCTTTTGGTTAAAGCCAAATCTACATTAGCACGAAAATTGAACTTATCATAATGAACAGACGAATTATAGTCATACAAATTACCGGCACTTTTAAAAATAGAGCTTTCATTATAAAAAGAGCCTGAAATATAGTATTTCACAATATCGGTACCACCTGTAATGCTCAGGTTTACACGCTGGTTAGATGCCAGGTCGTTATAGAGTGCATCGATCCAGTTCACATTCGGATACAGATCAGGATCAGCACCGGTACGATATTTATCAATTGCATCCTGAGAGTAATATCCCGGCTGGATATCATTATACAAATCAGCCCATTGTGCAGAATTAACCATCTTTGGCATCTTAGTAGGACTGGTTATACCTGCTTCGGCACGCACATTAATAACGGGTTTTCCGAGATTACCTTTTTTAGTTGTGATCAGAATAACACCGTTTGCTCCACGTACCCCATACACAGCTGAAGCCGAAGCATCTTTCAGGATAGAAAAAGAAGCGATATCATCGGTATCTACCAGGTCCAGTTCACGTTCGATACCATCAACCAGCACCAATGGAGTAGAACTACCTTTAAACGAAGATACACCACGAATATAAAAATCAGCAGCACTATTTTTTCCAGGCTCTCCCGAACGGGTCATTGCTACAACACCAGCCAACTGTCCGGCCAGCACATTGGAAATAGATGAGCCAGGCATTTTTAAATTTGCTACATCCACGGTAGAAATAGCACCAACCACACTTTCTTTCTTCTGACGACCGTAGCCGACCACCACCACCTCATCCAAAACTTCATCATCGGTAGCCAATGTGACATCGATAGTTGTCTGGTTATTTACGGCAATATCCACACTTTTCATACCCATATATGAAAAAGTTAAAACACCGCCGACACCATCTATCTTAATTGAATATTTACCATCAATATCAGTAACAGCCCCAACAGAACTGTTCTTCAACCAGATATTCGCCCCAATCAAAGGTTCACCGGTCGCATCGCTGACAACCCCGGTTACCGTTATACTTTTCTTTTGCGAAACAGCAGGTAAAGAAACAGGACCGGAAACCGCTTTTCTTTTTACCACCACCTGGTTACCATTTATCTGATAAGTTAGTTCTGTCTTCTCAAACAGCGGATTAAGAATTTCTTGTATAGAACCTTTCACTACTCCAGTTTGCGCATTTCTATTCAACTCGCTTTTGATCTCATCGGAATAGAAAAACACATAACCGGTCTCGGTTTCTATGAATTTAAGAACGTCCAGCATAGTGGACTGTTTTTGTTCCAGTATTTGTTCTATCGAAATAAACGACTCATTATTTGCATAAGCACAGGTTATACCCATACTCAGCAGTAATACAATAATATGTCTGATTTTTTTCATACATTTGTATGTCTTTAGGTTTTTCATTTTTAATTGGAAAATTTAAATTTCTGACAAGTCCGGACGATCTTGCCCATCGTTCGGGCTTTTAATTTCAAGCGTTTTTCATATTCTATATTCCATAGGCAATTCTTTTTAAGTTATTATTCTATTAGTAATGTATTTGATTCAAAGCGATAATGAACATTATAAAGCATTGAAAAAGTTTCCATGACCTGCTCTATGTTATCAAACAAGACGAGTTTACCGGAACTTGTCCGCTGGGCAATACCAGGAGCACATTCAATTTGCACATTATAATAACGACTTAAACGCATCAGGATATTTTCCATTGTTTCTCCTTTAAAAATAAGTACGCCATCTTTCCAGGAGATATAGTCTAAAACATCTACCTCATTAATTTCGTGTTTATCAGGCTGAAGGGTCAACTTATGATTTGGAGTTAATTGTATATTTTCTTCTTCCTTTGTGTCAACCATCACGCTACCTTCTACTAAAACAACTGATTGTGCCTGCTCGTCACCATAAGCGGAAAGATTGAATTTAGTCCCCAACACATTGACTGTAAAACTAGCCGTTTTCACATGAAAAGGTTTGCCACTTTTTACGACCTCGATATAAATCTCCCCCTCCGCTTCGATAGTACGATCGTCACCTTCAAACCGGGAAGGGAAACGCAACACGCTCCCTGAGTTTATCCAAATTTTAGAACCGTCAGCCAGTAATAATGAAGAACGGCGCCCTTTAGGTACGACCAACGTATTCATCACTGTCTCATCAATATTCTTTTCAATCCCTTCAGCCTCAATCTTTTTTACAACGAGTTCTTCATCCGGAGAATTTTTCATCGTTACATCAGAGTTGAAAGAGATCAAGGTATTGTCCTCCACATTTATGACTTTGTGATCCTTTGTTATCAATGTAACCTCCGTATGAACCGTGTCAATAGCCATACCGATACCTGTCATCAGATTATTTCCTGAAAACAGACCTCTATCCATTAACCAGTATCCTGCCAGACTAACTGTTACAAAAACAGCACAAGCCGCTGCATATCTCATAAATAGATTACGCTTTTTAAAACGCTTTTGCTGCATTTCGTTTTGTAACCTCAGCCAAATTTGTTCTGATTTTTCATCCGGAATAGAATACTCGTTCAACCGTACTGATCTTAATATTAAACGTGCTTCGTCAATAGCTCGCTGGTTTTCCGGATGTTCTTTTATCCAAGCATGCCATTTAATATCCAACTCTCGGGTCGGCACCATACACCACATGACAAAACTGTTGTCATGCAACAATCTATGTACTATTTCTGGTATTTGTTTATCGCTCATTCCTTACTTTTATGAGTATTCATTTAAATAAATACGCACAAAGAAGAAATATGACCCCATTAAAATGAAAAAAAATGATCGGAAAGAAAAAAATAAAATAAAACAGGACCATATTGCTCACGCATACGTTCGATTGCGCGATATATTAATTTGCGTGTCCCCTTAGTCGTAAGATTCAGTAATACAGCAATTTCATCATACTCTAATTCTTGCATATAGCGTAAATAAATGGCTTCTCTTTGTCGTCCCGTAAGACTGCATAACATATTTTCAATTTGTTCGGCAATTTCCTTTCGCTCCTCCTCTTCTTCTATATAATCCAGTCCGGACACAGTTATAGAAAACAGATAATCATCTGATTCATCGATATCTTCCATAGTAACTTCCTTCCGCTTTTCAGAAATCATTCGATTTTTTAAACACCGGAAAAGATAATATTTTACATTATCATTATCGACAATCTCATTCTGATGTTCAAAAAAATGTAGGAATACATCATGAATCAAATCATACAACGCATCATCATCAACACCGAGTGCCTTACCATATGAATACATCTGACCTACATATTTTTCATATAGTCTTTTATAGTCACATTGTTTTGTTTTCAACATTTTTCCTAATTTATTATGCAATGGACCATTATTCCATAGTTCTTGTAGAACGATGGAATAATAAATACAAAAATAGGGTAAAAAAGTATTATATCCCTTTATAAAGGAATGATATTGTATGAAAAAAGAGATTTGGCACAAAAAAGTGACCTCTTAGGCTTGATTTTTTTACCCGAATCAATAATATCTCATACATATTTGGTCAATTGCTAATAAAAATGCATTTGTTCTACAAGAACTACGTTGATTATTATAAACAAACTCTTTGGCTGGAACAATGTAAGATAAAAGAATCAGGACCTATCAGGTTATTTTATGAAAAAAACGTCTAAGCCTAATCTTTTTACCTTTAGTACCCAGATTGTTAACAGAAAACAGTACGTAATTAAATTTACCCACAATTAAGGTTTCCGGAATATATCCGAAATTTCGGCTATCCCTTGAATCGGCAGAATTATCTCCCTCAACATAATAATAAGTACGTTTAAGCCTATAAATAGAATCACAAATGCCATTTATATAAACAGCACGGTTTCTCATTCTCACATCGTTTCCCTCCTCTGCAATTAGTTTTCTCAGGAACAGATAATTCTCCCGTCTGATATGTAAAGTATCATTTTCTTTCTTTATCCGAGTAATTCGCTTTACTAATAATTGGTCCATATTTTCCGGACTGTTGAAAACCACTATATCACCGACTCCCGGATAACCCATTCCAGGAAGTCGCCTATATTTCCAATGAGTATTCCTGTCCATTTCCCGCAACGGGCGTATCCATGTGAAAACATTGATAACCGGAATATCCGCCCATCTAGCAGGAAAACGTGCTCCATACGTAATCTTATCTATCCAAACCCTATCACCGCAAAGGAGTGTCGGTTCCATACTACCGGAAGGTACTATACATAACTCTCCTACTGCAATCCGGATAAAAAGACAAAAAAGTATGAATAAAATAACAGCAATGACCTTTTTCATCAAAATATGACTTTACCACTTATTTTTCAGTATATTACCTTATACTTAAAGAATCGTACGATCGCATCATAAAATTCCGAATTAAAATGTTTGGTATGGCTATCAGTCACACAAGAGCTGACTATAAACAAATCATCTGTAATCATCCATGTTATCGCCGCCGGATGATTTTTGCTGAACTCCTCCAACACAGATACATACTTGTCATCCATATAAAATACCGGTATTTCCGATTTCAATCGTAGCAGTTCATTTTGCACATCTTTTCGTGGCAAATGCGATATGATCAGCATCCTCCCTCCGATTATTTTTTTCAGTTTTTCCAATGAATTCAGCTGTTCCATAATACAAGAGGAGCATGATAAGTCCGAAAAATAGAAAACGACATTATAGCCTCTTATCAATGTTTCCAGTCCCATGCGTCCTATCATTTTATCCTGATACCCCAATGTCCCTGTTACATTCTCAAACTTTTTCCCGTTCAGTTTTAAATAAGAATAGGCCTTCCCCAACTCTTCATTCAAATACTCGTCGGAAACTATTTCATTCTGTGAAACGACTTTATTGTCATTCTTTTTCATGGCAAAATTTAAAAATATATTCGCTACCACGGAAATCAGAATAGCAATATACAAATAGATTCTTTTCATATAGATTCAATTTTATAGTTGTTACTTCTTTACTTTCAATAAAAAGATCATCGGATTAGTTTCCCCGATATTATTCCGATCCGGAAAACGTTCCTCAATCATCGCTGTTAATTCTTTTGCTCTTTTAGCAGTCAGAAGTCCTTCTTCCTGCCAAGCCTTAAAACCTATATTAATAGCTGCCTGCAACCTTTCTTGCGGACCTACCGATATCAAATAATCTTTATATTGGCCAATTGGATGAGAAAGACCTATAAACAAAAAATCATTCAATATATGGCTAAAGGTTTTGACTTTTTGTGTCTTTTTGTCGTAAACCGTAAACTGGGGAATAACTATATGCTTATTTTTAATAAAGACCTTGTCATTTATTTCAAATATATCCTTAATCCCTGCCATTTTCTTACACTCTAATAGAACTGTCAGAGGAAGACGAGTTCTTTTAAGAATACTCTCACGGTCGACCTTACTCATTGATTTATCTTTATAATCAATAAAATATTTTGGAGTTAACTCATCTCCTCTTATAGTAAAAATAGAATCACGCAAATCTTCTGCAAAAAGAATTTCGTTATCCAGTTTTCGGAAAACACAATAATTAGTTTTTGATAGTTTTTCAATAACCGGATAATACTTATTCACCGTTTTCCCTTTATCATCCTTGATAACTAAAGAATATAAAGGATCACCATGAACCACATTTTCCCGATACAAATAGAACAATCCATTTTGATACTCAAAATTATCAGCATAATAATTCATCGGTATATCTTTTATAAAATCTCCTTCATAAGAAAAAGCAAGAACTTTCGTTCGCATTAAATCATACAAATAGACCACTCGTTCCTCTTCGTTCAATGAAAAATCGGATAAATCAACAAATTCTTCAGGTTCCTGCCCACGGTTCCCGATCTTATACAAATATTTCCCCATATGATCAAACACATAAACGCCTTTTGGATTATTTCTTTCCATGATAAAAATATAACTGTCAGACATCACAACCTTTCTGATTTCTCCTAAAATACATTCATCTTTGAATTCTAAAGGAATCATTTTTATATCCTCTGCAAAGTCAGACAATTTACCATAATCGGTTTCCATATCTGTTATCGGTATAGAAACCATATCACCAATTTCTGTTCTCTTTTGCTCTTCTTTTATTGATGCAGCTGCACCATCGGCTTTTACATATTCTATCCAGAATTCGCCACAAGGTGATGAAGAACATTGCTTATCTCCTCCTGGTTTACATCTTGTTGAAGCATTACTGACAGATAAGATTCCATACCCATCAGCTTCAACTTTGAATTGTAATCCAAAAGCAGTAACAGTGTCAGCTGCACCTGTGACAATTACGAAACAATCTTCTGATATTTCAGTCCAAAGAACGCCAGTGTCAGTACCAGCTCCCTTACCTGCGTCTCCACCAGTACTAATAGAATCATTACTCTGTGCCAACACTTCTAAATGAAGCGGATGATCCTTAACGCCATCGCCACCCCAGGCGTACTGGATGTTTAACACAAGTGCCAAAAGGAGCATTGCTCCACCGATTTTCAGAAAGCTTTTCTTTTTCATGCTTACCTCCAACTTTAATTGTTATTACTTATTGATTACGCATGAGTTGCTGTAACTCCTACATATTTTTTAATTGCCCAAATAACACGAATAAATTATCAACCCTATCTAACCATCACTTCTTTACTTTCATCAAAAAGAGTACCGGGTTAGTCTCCCCCAGATTATTCCGATCCGGAAAACGTTCCTCAATCATCGCCCTTAATTCTTTAGCTCTTTCAGCAGTCAGAATACCTTTTTTCTGCCAATATTTAAAACCATCATCTATCGCCGTTTGAAAATCTTCTTGTCCAACAATTGATATCAAATTATCTTTATATTGACCAATAGGATGATCAAAACCGATAAACAAAAAATCATTCAGTATATAGCTAAATGTTTTGACTTCTTGTGTCTTCTTGTCATAAACCGTAAACTTAGGAACAACTACATTGGTATTGTTAATAAATACTTTATCGTTTATTTCAAATATATCCTCAATACCTGCCATTTTCTTACATTCCAATAAAACTGTCAGAGCCATACGAGTTCCTTTCAAAATACTTTCACGATCTATCTTACTCATTGATTTATCTTTATAATCAATAAAATATTTTGGAGTTAACTCTCCACTTCTTACACTAAAAACAGAATCACGCATGTATTCTGCAAAAAGAATTTCATTATCGAGTTTTCGGAAAATGCAATCATGAATATATGGAGATTTATTAATAAGCGGATAATACTTATTAATCGTTTTTCCTTTATCATCTTTGATTACCAAAGAATAAGCAGGATCACCCATAACCGGACTTTCCCTATATAGGTAAAATAAGTTATCTTGATACTCAAACTTATCTGCGTAATAATTCATCTGTATATCCTTTATAAAATCTCCTTCAAAAGAAAAAATAAGAACTTTCTTTCTCATTATGTCATACAAATAAATAAGTTGTTGCTCTTCATTCAACGAAAAATCAGATAAATCAACAAATTCGTCAGGTCCCTGTCCACAATTTCCAACCCTATATAAATATTTTCCACTATGATCGAAAACGTAAATACCCTTTTGATTATATCTTTCCATTATGAAAATACAACTGTCAGACATCACAATCTTTTCAACTTTGTCCAATATACAATCACCCGAAAATTCAAGAGGAATCATTTTTATATCCTCTGCAAAATCGGATAATTTACCGTAATCAGTTTCCATTTCCGTTATCGGTATAGAAACGATATCTCCTCTCACAGTATTTTTCTTATCTTCTTTTGTTAAATCACATGCAATAAATATAAAAATCAACAATACATACAATATATTTTTCTTCATACTTTTACTATTTAGCATTTATACCAATAAATACTGCTCTAAAATGATCAGTTCTATAAAACCGATTTGCTTTCAGAGCAGTATCTTTCCTAAGTTACTGCGTAGCAGGTGTACCATACATTTCAGTCATTTGTTTCCAAAAGTCCGCACAAAAGAAAGGAGTACATTGTGCATTACCTCCACGTTGACATTTTACTGAAGCATCACTAACAATTATAGGAGCAATCCCATCAGCTCTAATTTTAACTTTTATTCCAAAAACAGAAACCTCAGAACCAGGTTCCCCTTCAACATCCATTGTACATGATGATGCTAGCCGTGACCAAAGAGGATGTGTCTCAATATCACCACTCGTTCCGGTATCATTACTCTGCCCCAACACTTCTAAATGAAGCGGATGATCCTTAACACCATAGCCACTCCAGGCGTATTGGATGTTTAACACAATTGCCAAAAGGAGCATTGCTCCACCGATTTTCAGAAAGCTTTTCTTTGTCATGCTTACCTCCAACTTTAATTGTTATTACTTATTGATTACGCATGAGTTGCTGTAACTCCTGCATATTTTTTATATCCTCTCGCTCGTTTATCAACTCCCGAAGTTCCTTTTTCACACTATCGCTATTTTTCCATTGCCTGACATAATAATTCGTGTAACAGCCCAAATAACACAAATAGAGAATCAACCCTACAATCATCATGAACTGAATACGTTTCACTTTTAAATGTATGATCGTCACAAACAAATAGGCCATAAGAAGACAAACGCCAACACCCGGCAAATAGAGGTATCGATCAGCCACAATCGCAAATCGTGATATAGGTATAATATGAAGTACAAATAACAGATGTATCAGGAAAAATAACGAAGTAAAAATAATGATCCTTTTTTGTCGTAACAGATAAATGCAACAAACGACAAAAACAACGACTACCGGATAAAACCAATAATGGAAAGGCATAGCGTATCCCGGTAAGATCGGGAAAGGATACAAATAAGACAATTTAATGGGTATCAAACATTTTGTCAAATATTCGATTAAGGAATAAGCCGCAAAGACAACCCGGTCAATCAATGGATAATCCAGCTCTTCCCGCCGGAACCCTTGTGCTAGCATGGGGATGGTTCCCATATAAAGAGACAGCAGCAGAAATGGCAGTTTCTCTTCCCATGTCTTCAGACGAAGCAGTCCTCTGTCTGTTACAAAATCGACCAGTAATAAACATAATGGAAATACCACAGCCTGTTCTTTCCCTAAACAGGAACAAAGAGCTAAAGCCAGAGTTACCACATAATAACTTAACTTTTCCGTACGGATAAATTTTAAGTAGCATAAAAGTCCCGTTAAATAAAATGATGTATAAACAAGAACTTTGGATGCGCTTATCCAGGCAACCGGTTCTACGTTGACCGGATGGACTGCCCATAACAAAGTAGCCAGAAAAACGATTTGTTTGTTGTACATCGTCGTAAGCCGGGATGATTGAGTCAATAGACCGGAAAGAAAAAAATAAAGCAACACGACATTCAACAGATGTACTCCCAAACCGGCCAAATGAAATATCACCGGAGAGTACCCGAATAATGAATAAATAAGTACATAGCCTATTTCATTCAGGGGCGAATACTGACCACCATGAGTTTCTGTGAAAATTCGGTACAGATTCTCCCAGGTAAGTCCCCCGGAAGTATAAGGATTAATCACACACCATTGATCATCCCAATAATACAGAAAATCATTTTCTGACAAAGGATGATAAACGATACACGTCATCACCAGTATAAAAAACAGAGGGCAATACCTTTTTATTCTTGTTGGCATATTCATAGCATTTATATTTAGCCGGTTACACATTAAAAGATGACGAACTATTTCCCGACCGTACAATATATTCAGGACGGTTCTTGCACTGCATAAACATTTTACCCAAATACTCTCCTATAATACCGAGCATTAATAAGATTACTGCCCCCAACACAGAAATCAGTATAGCCAGAGATGCCCAGCCTGTCACAGCCTGCCCCGAAATAAAAACAGCATATAGCACATAAATAATTTCCGTGATGGAAAGTAAAGCGAAAAAAGCAGCAAAAAGAATAGCCCATCGTAGCGGGCGGATACTGAAAGAGGTGATCCCGCAAACGGCAAACAAAATCATTTTCTTTAAAGAATACTTCGTAGTCCCCGCATAACGCATCCGAGCCTGATAAGGTATCTGTATCCTGTGAAAACCGACCCATGAAACCATCCCACGTAAGAACAGGTATTCTTCGCGACAACCACGCAATGCCTCAATAACTTTCCTGTCGAGCAGGCGGAAATCTGCACAACCTTCTGTTACCGTTACATCAGATAAAAAATTCATCAGACGGTAAAAAAGACGAGAACTAACTGTTTTGAAACAATTAGACTGTTTACTATCTATCCGGATTGTATCCACGATATCATATCCATCCGCCCAACAAGCTAACATATCAAAAATTAACGCTGATGGATGTTGCATATCTGCATCCATAGTAATAACGACTTCACCCTGTGAATAATCCAATCCAGCTTTCAATGCTTTCTGATGCCCGAAATTCCGGGAAAAACTCAACCAGCGGACATGAGAATCCTGTTCGGACAATAGCAATATTGTTTCCAGGGTATGATCTGTACTTCCATCATCCACGAAGATTAATTCATAAGGGCAAGATAATTTATCCATTACCGGACACAGTTCCTCATACAACACATTAAGACATGCATCCTCATTAAAGCAAGGGATTACAATAGATATATTTTTAGGAGGCTTTTTCATACATATTAAATATAATAATCCGCATAACGTCCGTTTAATGACCAACATTACACAGATCCTTTTAATACAAACGCATGAAAAAAATAAATGACCCCACTAAAAATAGAGAAAATGCTTCGATAAGAATAAATGCATGATACAGACAAACCTATCGGTTGTATCATGCTAGTCTTCTAACCTGACAAGTCGTGTATATTTACACAAATATTTTAAATTCCCTTGCTATTTTCCAACTCTAAGATTCCTTTATAATCCTCCACCCCCATCTCTTCCTTCAGCGGATATGAAATATCCGGACAGATATACCCATCCTCAAATAAAGTTTCCGGTTCATAAAAAGCTTCCGTCGAAGGAATCTGATACATTACCTTCGAATTAGGTAAAGTCCCCCTGATAGCATTTCCACAAATAGGATAATATTGACCAGCCTTTTCCCCAACTAATGTAGCTGCCTTAAACGCTTTTATTGATAAACAAAAATCAGCTCCGGCAGAATATGTTCTATTTCCCATAATCACAAACACGTTCCCTTCGTAACCGGATTCCCTGGCCGGTGCAGACTCTTCTAAAACAGCTACCCCCTTTTCCATAATAGGATTTCCAAAAGTCTCCAACCAATAATTTTTGGTTGTTTCATTTTCATTGAAGAACTTCTTGACCAGATCCGATTTAAGGTATTCCTCTATCCCTGCTCTCTTACCCGTCATTCTTACTTTGGAAGTAAACGCATCTGCTTTTAAATGATTTATTATGACAGAATTATTACCATCCGATCCGCCTCCATTATGCGTGACATCTATAAACAACGTTTTTATCCCCTTACTTTTCAGTTCGTCAAAAAAGGTATCCACGTATTCCTTATAACGCTTCACATCTTCTTCGCCATAAATCATACAACTATTATAATAAAGAACTGCTATTGAATCTTCCGGATATAATTTTGAAGAGTAAGGCTGGGTATAAATAGGATTCTTCTTTGCCCTACGGGTATCCACACAAATAAGCGTATCACGAGTTCCATTCGCAGTCTTTAATACGCCGGTATAGGTCGTTGTACTCTTATTTGCAGGAGACAATAACAAATTCAACAACAAATTCATATTCTCATTTCGGATTTTCGAAGGCTGGTCCCACGGAATCATAGAATCTACATCCAGGGCTGTATAAGAAGCGAAAGAATCTCTCACAGCCAATAAAGTATCATTCCCTAACAACATCAGATTTCCCTGAAATTCAACAGACGGAAAATGATAGCGCCCCGGAGGAGAAAAGAAATCGAAAACCCCGACATGCCCGTCCAGGAATTTACGGGTCTTCATCAACCTGAATCCAAAATCCTCTCTCGCCATAGGCTCAGAACAAGACTCTATCATCTCAGCCTCCAACCTGACAAAAGTCAGCGAATCATAACGTTGATAGGGATCCGGATGAATATCCCTGATCATATGAAAATAGAACCGGATATCCTCTTTCATCTCTGCCGGACTTAACAAACCATCCTTATCAGAACATCCTATAAAGGATAACCACATCAAAATACTTATTATCAAGTTTCTCATAATAACACCGGATTTACAGTCATGTTTTGAATCTCATCAAATATAGGCATTAATTCTATAATCCGACAGTATATCTTATTAATTCATTTCGTCGAAAGTTCCCCGAAGATAATCCCAATTACCCGCCGGGAATAAAAAATTACCTGCCGGACAGAGTGATTTTCCCGAGATATATTATACATTTGTACAAATCCTCTTTTCATATCACAGTTGTGAAACAAAAGAAATCCATCTGTGAAACAAACGGAATCCAACTGTGATATGAAAGGAAGACAACTGTGATATGCAATACTAAACTGAAATTTACCTTTTTACAACGACTATTATGGGAGCAAAATATGCGTTATATGAGAATCCGAACCCCAAAGGCGACGGAAAGAAGCAACCTTTACATGCCCGGATTGTACCCAGAGGAACGATCCATACACAGGAGATTGCAGAAGAGATAGCTGATAGTTGCGGCTATTCCACGGCCACCACTAAAGGAATGCTGGATGCACTGGCCAAAGTTATTTCGAAAAATCTGCGGTACGGATATACTGTCGAGTTAGATGACCTGGGTTCATTTTCCATCTCCCTGAAAAGTCGCCCGGTGATGGATAAAAAAGAAATACGTTCCTGGTCCGTAAATTTCGGGAATGTGCATTTCAAAGGGAGTAAAAAATTAAAAAATCGTTTGAAGTCTATAGACCTGGAAAGGGACTCCGATGCCTGTGCTACAAGCTATTCTCCTGAACAACGGAAAGGCCGTATGCTGATCGCATCGGAAGAAAAAGAGTTTTTCACTGCGGCACAATACATGCGGTTAAACGGATGTAACCGGTCCACAGCCGTGCGCGACCTGAAAGAGCTGATCGAAGACGGCAGAATAAAAAAGCTGGGATATGGAAAGGCTGTATTATATGTGCCCATTAATAAACAGGAAAAAATATGAATAACTTTTCAGGGACAGAGAAACATGCCTTTTCGAAAATATATCTGGTATATTTTCCTAAATTGGTACGGTTCGCACGCGAATATGTTGTATCCATCGAAGATGCCGAAAACATCGTACAGGATATTTTCATGTATTTGTGGGAACACCGCGATATGCTGGAGTCCCTGACCAACCTCAACGCTTTCCTGTTCACACTGGCTAAAAACAGATGCATCGACTTTTATCGCCATAAAGCATTTATAGACAGCAAAAAAGAATCACTAGACAGTTTACAGAACAGAGAACTGAAACTGAAGATGGAAGCCTTGATGCAATTCGATGAAAACATTTTTACCGAAAAAGAAATAGAAGGTTTATTAGCCCAGGCAATTGAACACCTGCCGGAGAAATGCCGGCAGGTGTTCATTCTGAGCAGAATGAACGGATTAAAGCATGAGGAAATAGCCACGCAACTGAATATTTCTGTCCATACCGTACAAAATCACATCGTAACCGCTATACGTAAATTAAAGGTGGAATTGAAAGACTACCTCCCTCTCTTTATTTTCATTATCTAAAATCTTTTCTCAAAAAAATTTATTTTTTTTCTGTTTCCGACTAGTAGATGGTCGGAAGTATTTCGTCATACTAGTAGAAAGAGCAATAAAATATCATGAACGAACAACTAGATAAATATTTCCTTGGGGAACTTTCAGACACAGAAAAGAAAGATCTCTTCGACCAGATAGAATCCAGTCCGGAAAAGAAAGCTGAATTTATCCGTATGCAAAATACGGTAACTATTTCAAAACTGGGAGAACAGAATGGAGACGATAAATGGGCTTCACTCAAAATAGAAGAACTGGGAAGTCGCATCAACCGGAAACAGGCTCGCCGGCTTTATCTCAATCTGGCAAAATATGCCGCTGTTGTAGCCATCTTACTGATTAACATCTGGCTGCTTACCGACAAATTCATTCCGGAAGAAAAAGCACCGCTCTATACAAAGATAGAAGTCCCTAAAGGTCAACGTATCTTTATGACCCTACAAGACGGGACAGAAGCCTGGTTAAGCCCCCGCTCCGTTATCAAAATACCGAATGAATTCAGCAAGGATGAACGTTCGGTAGAACTGGATGGTGAAGGATTTTTCTCGGTAACAAAAGATGCCAAACGACCTTTTATCGTGAAAACACAACGTTATGATATAAAGGTACTCGGAACCCGCTTCAATGTATTTGCTTATTCGGAAAGCGAACGATTTGAAACAAACCTGGTAAAGGGGAGTGTACAAGTCACAAACAACAGTAAGCCAGAGGAAAACATTATACTGAAACCCTACGAGATGGTATCCTTGTCGAATGGGAATCTGATAAAAACAGCCGCTTCATTCAACAACGAAGAATATCTGAAAAGCGGAATATTCTATTTCAGCAACAAGAAATTCTCGGAAATACTGGATTATCTCACGTTATGGTATAACGTAAAATTCGATGTGAAATCATCTGCCCGGATCGACCAGTATGTATCTGGTAAGTTCCGCCAGAGTGATGAAATTGAAAGGATCCTGAAAGCGTTACAAGGGGTGCATCATTTCCAGTATAAGATAATCAATAACGAAGAGATCGAAATATATTAAATACAACATATTCACCTAAAAATAGAATGCCTATGAAGTAAAGCCAGATCATTACACAGGAATGGTATAAAAAAGGGGCAAGTGTTACCAGCACTCACCCCAAGTCAATACCTTCCTTCTTTCATGTATTCCACAAACATTCAAAAACAGTATTAACTTTTAAAGCTATGAGCAAAGTTATGAAAAAAAACTTATTGCTATTGTTCAATTGTGTCAATTATATTGAATTAAAGCATACAATTCGTATTATGAAAATAACAACAGTTCTCACGTTAATTGCAATTTTCCAGCTTAGTGCAACCTCTTTGCATTCGCAAAATGCAAAAGTGAGCATCAGCAGGAATAATCTGCCACTCAAAGAATTTATCAATGAGATAGAGAAGCAGACCGATTATCTTTTCATGTACAGCGAAAAAGAAATCGACCTACAGGAAAAGGTACATGTAAATGCAAAGAATAAACCTGTATCCAAAGTGCTGGAAAATGTTCTTGCCGACACTGGGATTAAATGGAATTTCAATGAAGGTTATATTTCCTTGCGTAAAATCAAAAACGAAACTGACAATCAGAAAGAGAAAAAAATAACCGGTGTTGTCAAAGATATTACAGGTAACCCGATAATAGGCGTCAACATTATAGTGGAAGGAACCACTCATGGTACTATCACCGACATAAATGGTAAGTTCGCTTTGAATATACCAGAAAATGCAACATTACAAGTCTCTTATCTCGGTTATACACCACAAACTATTGCCATAGAAGATAAAACACACATTGATGTAACATTAATGGAAGATACGCAAATAATAGAAGAAGTAGTTGTAACGGCATTAGGTATCAAACGGCAAGCTCGTTCATTAGGTTACTCTACAACACAGATAGAAGGTAACGATTTTGTCATGGCACGTGATCCGAACCTAGGAAACGCCCTCACCGGTAAAATCGCTGGCGTAAGCGTAGCTGGAAATGCCACAGGTTCCGGTGGCTCCAGCCGTGTCGTCATTCGTGGTAATGCATCACTAACAGGTAATAACCAGCCACTATATGTAATTGACGGCGTACCCTTCGACAATACGAACTTTACCAAAGCGGGGCAATACGGTGGTCTTGATCTTGGTGATGGATTATCGAATATCAACTCAGATGATATCGAAAACATCCAAGTATTAAAAGGAGCCGCCGCTTCTGCATTGTACGGATATCGAGGAGGTAATGGTGCAATATTAATTACGACTAAATCGGGTAAAAAAAATCAACCGATCAGTATCGAGTTTAACAATAACCTGACATTTAATAAAATATACGATTACCGAGACTTTCAGAATGTATTCGGTCAAGGATCAGAAGGACAGCGACCATTAACATCGGACGCCGCGAAAGCGACTGAAACATTAAGCTGGGGTGAACCCATGGATGGAGGAAAAGCTGTAAATTTTTTGGATAACGAATATGCATATTCACCTACCAATAATTGGTCTAATTTCTATCGAACCGGTATTTCTAACACAACCTCTGTATCGTTAAGTGGAGGTTCAAACAAGATTACATACCGTTTTGGTATTTCCAACATGGCAGAAAAAAGTATTTTACCCAATGCACATCAGTCTCAACAAGGTTTGAATATGAACACGGTATACGATATCTTAAAAAATCTGCATTTAACGGTAAATGCCAATTATGTATTCGACAAGAACCAAGGACGTAGTAATTTGTCGGATGGTAACGGTAGCACGGTTGCCTCTTTGATGTATCGTGCCAATACATTCGATATTCGTTGGATGGAACGAGAAAACGAAAACTGCAACTGGGGAACCACAGCTAAAGGCACAGAGATGATTGGCGGCACCAATGTCTATTTCAATAACCCTTATTTCCTACAATACAGGAAACTTAACAATAGTAGCAGAAATCGTTTGACGGGAGGAGTCACCTTAAAATATGACATTTTCGACTGGCTATATGCACAAGGAACAGTCACACGGGACGGTTACACATTTGAATTCCATAACGTACAACCCTATGGGGCTGCAGCGGATGCTTCCGGTTATTTAGATGAATATACAAGGATATTCTCCGAGATGAACCTCAATTACCTGGTCGGGTTCAACAAGTCTTTCGGGGCTTGGAGTTTTGGAGCTACATTAGGAGGAAACAGGCAGCGTAATGTAATGAAAAAATATGGAACTGATGGTAACATCAAAGGTTTCTTATTCCCCGGCTTTGAGGGTGCAGATGGTATCAGCAATCGTTTATATGGAAAGGAGTATGAGGAATATCGAGTAAACTCTGTATATGCTACTGCCGACATCGGTTGGAAAAATCAATTATTTTTGAACCTGACAGGGCGTAATGACTGGTTCTCCACATTAAATCCGGATAATAATGCTTACTTTTATCCATCCGTGACTTTATCATGGGTATTCACTGATACTTTTGAAAAACCGGATTGGTTCACTTTCGGTAAATTTAGAGCCTCTTATGCATCTGCCTCCAACGGAACGGATCCATATCAAAACAAGCTGACATATCAAATGCGTAGTTATTCAATCAATGGAAATAATGCGGCTTCCGTAAACGGCACCACTTTACCCAATATAAACCTGAAGCCAGTCCGCATATCCGAATGGGAAGCAGGTTTAAATGTTGCATTTCTGAATAATCGATTATCACTGGATGTCGCCTATTATACAAAAAATACGAAAGATGACATTGCCAAAGTATCAATCAGTACAGGATCAGGATTCAGTTCAGCAATCATGAATGTTGGTGAGATTCAGAATCAAGGTATAGAAATCTTGTTGAATACTGTCCCTATTCATACAAAAAACTTCTATTGGAATTCTACATTTAATATTGCCTGCAATGATAGCAAGGTAAAATATTTAGGTGAAGATGTCGAAAATCTAACTATCGACGGTGCACTTTCCCGTAGCGGTAAAGTATCTATTCAGAATATTGTAGGAGAATCATATGGTCAATTGGTCGGTTACAAATATATGCGGGATGATAAAGGAAATATTGTCTATAAGAACGGTATTCCCCAAGCCTCTGCAAATACTCATATCTTAGGTTCTGGTGTATATAAACTTACAGGAGGATGGCGCAACGAACTGTCATATAAAAACTGGACATTGGCTTTCTTACTTGACTTCAAAGTTGGAGCGAAATTGTTCTCCGGAACCAATTACAATCTTTATTCCTACGGTTTGCACAAAAACACTTTGGAAGGGCGTGGAAATGATGGTAAAGGGATGATTACAGGCCAAGGTGTAAAACTCGACAACAATGGCAATTATATAGCAAACGATATAGCGGTAAGCGCCCAAGCTTATTGGCAAGGAATCACCACCAATAACATTTCTGAGGAATTCATTTATAATGCAAATTTTCTAAAACTACGTGAATTGTCTATCGGTTACACATTCCCGAAATCTCTACTCACCCAACAGAAAGTCATTAAAGGAATAACCTTATCGTTGGTGGGACGTAACTTATGGACAATCGTTAAACATACAGACAACATTGATCCTGAATCTGCTTATAACAATGGTAACGGTCAGGGATTGGAGTTAAACGGCTATCCCACAACAAAAAATATCGGTTTCAATGTAAATGTCAAATTTTAAAATGTAAAAAGCGATATGAAAAAAACAATATCCTATATATTATCAGCACTTATAAGCCTAATAGGAACAATCAGCTGTAGTGATTTCGGTGATGTGAATAACAATCCGGAAAAAATAACAGACGAAGCAATGGACTTCCGGATCGTATTTACGAATGTAGTCGCCCAATCTTGTGGTGCAGATCATGACGTATGGCGAAACAGTTTGATATACGGGGCAAACATGATGCAACATACAACTTCTGCCGATTGGCAACAAGGAGTATTTTATACCTATTCTGACGGTTTTAATTCTGCATACTGGGAAACAATGTATAGAGGAGACCGGGCAGTATTACGCGATGCGCTTTTAATCATGAACGCCTGGAAAAACAAACCTGGCTATGAGAACGATTACCAGATGTGCCGTATCATACGTGCTTTCGTATTCCATCGCATGACCGATTTATATGGGGATATCCCATACTCGGAAGCGACTCATGCGTCTGATCAAAACATCCTGTATCCTAAATATGACAAACAGCAGGATATATACAATGACCTGTTGAAAGAGTTAGATGAAGCGCAAGCAGCCCTAGATCCATCTCTTCCTTCTGCGATGAGCAATCAAGATCTGCTCTATCAAGGAGATGCTTCAAAGTGGAAAAAATTTGCAAACTCTTTAATGTTACGTATTGCCATGCGACTCACCAAAGTGGATCCGACAACTGCTCAAACATGGGTACAAAAAGCTCTTTCCAACGGAGTATTTAAAAGTATCAACGACAATGCGATGGTAAATCATCCGGATGGCAATAGTTTAGATGATGGCTCTGAACCTTATGGTAAAATATTCTCAAACTCAGATCCCCAAGCATTCTTTTTAAGTGAATATTTCATCAATATGTTGAAAAACACGAACGACCCACGTCTAGCATTAATTGCCACCGTCTGTGAAGATCCGAGTGGAAAGTGGCAAGGAGAATTCGATTTCGGAAACATCGATCCTGAGAAGCAGGTAGGAATGCCTATCGGATATGATCTCAATGGTGGACAATGGGATCTTTCAACAGCTCCGGGGTATCCCGGCAAAGACTGGAGAAGCTATTATTCTCTTCCCAACCGCTATACCTTTGCCAGACCTGATGTACCCACCATGTTACTGACCTATGCCGAACAACAATTATTATTGGCTGAAGCCGCTTATCGTGGCTGGATATCAGATAAAAGTGCAGAGACATATTACAAAGAAGGAGTAACAGCTGCTATGCAACAATTCTCTTTCTATACTAATCCGAATGCACAACAATTATATAATACCCATTTAACTCTTTCCAATATTGAAGGGTATTTGGCTGCAAACCCATTCGACAACAATAAGGCATTTGAACAAATCAATACTCAATATTACATTACCACTTTCTGTGATGAATTAGAAACCTTTGCCAACTGGCGTCGCTCAGGTTATCCCAAACTGACTCCAGTAAATAAAGGATACTCGACATGTGTAACCAACGGCACAATTCCGCGTCGTTTCACCTATCCGACGAATGAGGTGCAAGTCAATACTGCAAATTACCAAGAGGCTGTATCACGCTTATCAGGAGGAGATAACATGACCTCTCGAGTTTGGTGGGATGCAGAATAACAATATACATTAATCCATCGGCAAGATAAACACACTCTCAAGTGTATCCTGCCGATGGAACATTTTAATCTAACAAGTATAATGAAAATATTTTTAATTCAATTGCTTTTATTTATCGGTTACATAACGGCTACAGCACAAACCGGTTCTCCTGCCGAACCAGTAAGTTACATTGGTGGAGAGATTTGTAATCCTCGACTCCATGAAGGTGGTCTCAGATATGCCATCGGAGTAGAAAACATTCAAGTCATGCGTGCTAACCGCACACGTCCGGAAAAAGCCGACAACTATGGTTGGACATACAACCATGCCCCTAATCTGACTTACTGGAATGGAAAATTCTATCTCCAGTATCTTAGTAATCCCTCAGATGAACAACAGCCACCGGGACAAACTTTCCTTGTCACTTCCACTGACGGACGTTCGTGGAGCAAACCTCAAGTAGCTTTCCCCGTATATAAAGCACCGGAAAATGTAACTTTCCCTAAACCTTTTTACGGTTATATCATGCACCAGCGTATGGGTTTTTACACAGCACCTGATGGAAGGTTACTTATGGTGGCATTCTATGGCCACAGCTATAATCCGTTTCGGGAAGGAGGCATCGGACGAGTGGTTCGCGAAATTTATAAGGATGGCAACATGGGACCAATCTATTTCCTGCGCTACTCATCTCATACTCAATGGAATGAAACAAACACTTCTTATCCCTTCTTTACCAAATCCGATGATGAAGGATTTGTTGTTGCCTGCCGCTCTCTGCTTGCCGATAAACTGAAAACACTACAATGGATAGACGAAGATCGCGGAGTAGATGGTTTCTATACGCTAAAAGATTCAAGTGATTTATTGAAAGCGACCTCTTATTATCACCGCAAAGACGGCAAAGTGGTAGCATTGTGGAAAAAGTCATGGGCTAGCCTATCTGATGATAATGGACAATCATGGCATATGCCGGTACAAGTTCCTTCACTCATTATGGCCGGCGGCAAAAACTGGGGACAACAAACAACTGACGGTCGTTATGCCATGTGTTACAATCCTATCGAGACGCAACCCTATCGCTATCCGCTCATCATTATTACCAGTGATGACGGGATAGTATTTGATAATATGAGTGTAATACACGGGGAAGTACCACCACGCCGTTTTTTGGGCGAAAACAAAGATTTCGGTCCCTGTTATGTACGTGGGATCACAGAAGGAGAGCAGCAGCCAGACGATAATTGCATGTGGGTGACGTATAGTGTCAACAAAGAAGACATTTGGGTAAGCCGCATTCCATTACCAGTAGTACAAAAATGGCAAGGTCCGGTAAAAGATGATTTCAATCAAATCCCACCTGGCGGAAAAATTGCATCCTGGAACATCTACCGTCCGCAATGGGCAGATGTCTATATAGATCCATCACATCGCCTGTGTTTTACCGACAGTGATCCCTATGATTATGCACGAGCAATTCGTGTATTCGAGACTACCCGCAAAGTGAAGATTTCGTTTGATCTCTGCATCGATCAGGAAAACGAAGATCCATTTGAGGTCGACATCACAGATGCTCACGGAGAACGCGCCGCCTCTCTTTGCTTTACCAACAGTTGCATTATGCTCAATAAACAACCTATCGGCTCTTACTCCATTGGAAAAACTCAACGCATCGTCATGGAAATTAATACAGTCGGTACAGGTACGACTTCATTCAATGGTCACAAAATACAAAACCTGCACTCAGTACGAAGCGTAGAACGCCTCAGTTTCCGTACCGGTGCATATCGTAATCTACCCGATCGCAATACACCCAACCAGACAAAAAGTCTACCACTCGACAATTGCGATACACCCTGTATGCCTGCACGTTATTATATAGACAATGTAGAGATTAAATAAAACAGTCTATATTTAAATAAGATTCAATCCTTACCAGGCTCATCGGGAAGAAGGCGGAAGCATCCTGTTCAAACAACTGACAGGTAAAGCCGAAATCTGGCTGAACGACCAATTGATCGGTTCCCAAACGACCAATAAGAAAGAAAAACAAAAACGGGGCTGTCTCAAATGAAAACCAGCCCCGTTATAGAAAACGTTATTTAATTTATCCCATCTTCCTTTTTAAAACATACTCCAACATTATTATTGTCCACGGAAAGGATTCTGATCCTTTGAAGCATCTATTGCGTCATTATTAGTAAACTCTAACTGAGGAATCTGACAAAGAAAACGATAATCATTTGACGGCAGATATCCATAAGGTTCAGCATCTGCTGCATTATAGTTATCCAAATAAGTCATACCTAAAGAAAAATGCCCGGCCGGATTTGAAGCTGTTGCACCATAGCGATACAAAGGTTTTTGTAAACGCAACAAATCATACATACCAGTCACCCCTTCGCCCAACAATTCTTTACGGCGTTCTACATATATACTTTCCAACAACTCTGTTTTAGCCGTTGTAGTTGTAGGCTTCGCAACGTTACGTGCACTTTGCAGTGTATTCAAATAAGTTAATGCATTTGCCGTATTATTGAGATTCGCTTCCGCTTCTGCCATAATCAATAACATTTCAGCAGAACGCATTAATGAAAACTCCGGATAAGTATGTCCCTGCGGAGCACCATTGGCATCTCCATAATATTTAAATTTATTGTAAGCCCATTTAGCAGCAATCTCTTTGTCTCCATTAGCTGTACGGTGCCAGAACATTACCGACTTAACATCATCGTCCGTTACGCTTTCGGTCTTTGTACATTTACTGCCACGAAAATCTGTTTCATCAAACAATTGAACGAATTTATCGTCTACAAACAAATTGATAAAACTATAAATCGGACCGTCTGTCATACCTTCTCCATAACTCGGATCCTGATTATACCAGTAATTGAATTCAGTATTCGAACTAATATTCGACAAATTAGTAAAATTCAGCCCCCAAATAACTTCTTTACAACCATCCGATAACAAATTATCGAATCCGCTGCACCATTCCTCTTTGCTCATCAACGTATTATACTTGTCATAAACACTTTTAGCCTCAGCCAAAGCTTTATCCCAATCACCCATTACCTGATAAACACGAGCCAAATAACCGGAAACCACATCCACATTAAGTTTCCATTGTTCCTCCCGGTCATATGAAGCAAGCAAGCTTTTGGCTGCCGTCAAGTCATCAAGCACTTGCTTATAACATTCTTCCACAGTCGAGAACCCTTTGGAATCAGGCTCGCTGGAAGAAGTCCGCAAGATAACTCCTCTTTTATCCTTGGCTATCGCATAAGTCTGCTGATAATTTAACAACAGGTTAAAATAAGAAATTCCACGCATGGCCAAACACTGTCCTTTAATAACCGGCTTTTCCGATTCATCACCCGAAGCCTCCGGAAGTGCATCGATAATAATATTCGCCTGGTTGATAATCTTATACATATTCGTCCAAATACGTTTAGAATAATCTCCTGCGGCCTGTGTACGTCCTTCCGTCAAGCGATAGCTATCCTCTACCGAACCGCCATAGTTCTTCGTACTCATAATATCCGCACCAGGCAAATCGTAATACATGCACAGACCGGTTACGCCAGCATAACAAGCATCGTTCTGGCTACTTCCACCTTGTTCACCCATCAACAAATATTTATAAGCCGAATTCAAAGCCATGTTCAGCCCCGTAGTGCTTCCCAAAATCGTATTCTCATCTATATCAGTCGATGAATTTGTTGTCAATTCATCATTGCAATTACTCAAAGAAAAAGCCAACAGAGCAACAGCAACAAACTTCATATTTTTATATATTCTTTTCATATCAAACTCTTATTAAAATGAAACCTGAATACCACACATATAAACTCGTCTTGACCCCTGGATACCGTTGTCTGTTTCGGTATTACCATTATAGTTGTTACCCATAACACCTGTTTCCGGTTCCGAATGACGTTTTGCGGCAGGACCAAACGTCAACAGGTTATCGCCTGAAATATATACGCGGGCATTTGAAACCCCGACTTTTTTGGTCAAAGCCTTCGGTAAGGTATATCCTAAATTGAGGTTTCTCAAACGCAAGAAATCATTATTATGAATAAAGAAATCCGTTCTTTTTACGTTCAAAGAGGCATTCGCAGAAGACAAACGAGGGAATTCTGCCACATCACCCGGCTTTTCCCATCTGCTTTCCACCTGATCCATAATCATGCCTACTCCATCCAAACCGGCAGTACGTTCCAACCATACATAATCGTACATTTTCGACCCCAAAGAAGCATACCACATAAAAGAAAGATCAAATCCCTTATATGTAAACGTATTAGTCAAAGAACCGAATGCCTTCGGTATCGCAGAGCCGCACCATTGATAATCGTCCATCGTGACGTCTGAATAATTTTCCGTAGTTTTCCAACCACCATTATCGTCTTTAATCAGATAGACTCTGTTACCATTATCCGGATTTACTCCGGCATGTTTCGGCATATAAAATTCATATAAAGAACGTCCTTCTTCCAATTTATATGTTGCACCACGGTTCGCATACGTATAAGAGCCACCCGGCAGATATGTCACCTCGTTCTTCAAGGTAGACATATTAAAATCAATGTTCCACTGAAAATCGTTGGTCTTGACGGCTACTGCACTCAGTGTCAATTCCAAACCACTGTTACGCACATTTCCCATATTGGTGTTATAACCGGCAGCATCACCTACCTGTGCGGATAACGGCAAATTCCTGTAATACAACAAATCTTTCGAACTACGGGAATAATACTCAATCGTTCCGCTCAAACGACTTAAGACACTGAAATCTAACGCTATATTATACTGTTCGTTGCGTTCCCACTTCAAATTAGGTGTAGCAATCGTACGCGGCTTATATCCGGCAGCACCATAAAAATCAGCAGAAGTATAATAGGCTTGATAAGCATATAAAATTTCATCTCCTGCAGTACCGCTACTTGTATTACGAGGCACCAACTTATCGTTACCGGAAGTACCATAACTACCACGTAACGCCAAATTATCAACCCAATCGATATCTTCCATAAAATTCTCCTTCGAAATTCTCCAAGAAGCACCTACGGAGAAGAAGTTACCCCAACGACTGTCTTTACTGAAGCGTGAAGAACCGTCGCGACGAATAGAACCGGACAAATAATATTTGTTTTGGAAATTATAGTCTATCTTGCCAAAAACAGACAACAAAGAATAACGATTACGGTAAGAACTTACGCTCCAGTTTGCAGTCGTTGATTCCAGTTCATACTGTCCCATTTGCATGATGCCCTCACCATAACCATAATTATATTGCTGGTTATAAGAATATAACTCATGCCCCAACAATACATCCAAATTATGTTCGCCGAAAGACCGATCCCAAGTCAGCAAGTTATTCCATGTAACAGAAGTTGTTTTCCAGTTTTCACGTGTGGCATCTCCACCATTGGTCATAACCGTCACGCCAAAAGGCTTCTGTTGCCCCGAACCATGCACGGCCGAGCTATACCCGTAGCCATTCTCCTGGATATCGTCAAGATTCACATTCGTCTTAAACTTAATATCGAACGGCAAAGAAAATTCGGCAAAATAATGGGCCGTCAACATACCTCCCTCTTTATTGCTGAAATTATCATCATTGGGGTTATTCCAATAATCGCCGGCCCCGTTTAAGACATGGATTCCGAAGAAATTACGACTGTTCACACCGTAATCGTTCATACGCATACCGGTCTTCTCCGAACGATACCAATCCGTATTGTCTTCATTTCTTAACCAAGGCGAATTCAACGTGTTTGAATAAACCAACGCACGGTTTGCCCCCGAAACATTCTGACGAGAATAGCTATAAGCCAAGTTTCCTCCCATCTGCAACCAATCCATCACTTGCGAAGTCACACTCGCACGGAATGAGTAACGCTTGTAATACTGGTTATTAGCATACCCTTTATCGTTCAAATAAGAAATAGAAGTATAATAGTTTGTTTTCCCGTTATCGCTCGAACCACTGACATCCAGCCCGTAATCCTGGCGCAACTTACGTGAAAAAACAGCCCCGTACCAGTCATAATCGCTTTCATCCCAAACCATTTCCAAATTAGGATTAGCCCAACAGTTGCCATTTCCATCATGCAATACATAATTCGAAGCATCGCCGGTCCATTTGAACGGGGTTACATAAACCGTTTCGCCTTTTGAATTTACACGTGGATTTACAGCACGCGACAACAAGTTTGCCGACGCATAATCGCCTGCATCCTGCTTACTCATCCCTTCCACGTAATACTTATCATTATATAAGGCACGCCACAAATTGGTCATTTGCTGGTAAGGATCTGCCTTTTTAGGGTTAGCCACCGCATTATCGGAAGTACCCCACGCTCCTCTGAAATTGATAACAGGCTTACCCGATTTACCTTTCTTTGTCGTAATTACCACTACCCCATTCGCTGCACGCGAACCATACAACGAAGCTGCCGCGGCATCTTTCAATACCGTCATCGACTCTATATCCGAAGGCGAAATAGAGGTCAACTTACCATCATAAGGCATGCCGTCTACCACATACAAAGGTGTCGACTTTCCGGACATGGAAGCTATACCGCGAATCTGAATACGCGTTTCGCCCCCCGGGTTACCCTCATTATTAGAGACATTCACACCGGCCGACATACCTTGCAAAGCTTCCGCAAAACCGGCCCCTGAAATCTTTTCCAACTGGTCGGATTTGACTATTGAGGCAGAACCGGTAAACGACGATTTCTTTGCCGTACCATAGGCAACGACAACCACCTCGTCCAAATCCTGCGTATCGCTCAGTAGTTTTACATTCACGGCACTATGTCCATCCCAAGTAATCTGCTGTGTAGCCATTCCGACAAACGAAATAACCAATACCGCTCCTTTTTGTACTCCATCTAAAACAAAGCGACCATCCTGGTCGGTAATCGTACCGTTTGAAGTACCTTTCACAGAAATGGAAGCACCGGCTACAGGTCCCATTTCGTCTACAACACTACCTGTAACTTTGTTTTTCTGCTGTGTAATCATAGTTCCTTCGGAGGAAGGGATTACGGCTGCATGGATAGTTCCGCCCATACCGAATACGGTTGCCAGAACCAAAGCTTTAACCAGTTTCGAATTTGTCAACATAAAATAAATTTAAAAGTTAAACAATTCTGTTTTTTCATATTAAAAATATATAGAAGAGCGCAAGCTCTTTTAATATCAACAACTTCGACCACAGCTAATCGCATAGAGAAATACTCGTAGGTTTTTCATTCGTTTGTTTAAACTCATTAAAAAGACCATTGTCTTTGAAGAACTATGGT